>Ga0123356_10001658_pt1 | contig 24360 bp, 25 predicted proteins | sample TergutEmb28metaG_2_FD_92546 | JGI IMG/M metagenome (GOLD analysis project Ga0123356, IMG submission 92546) | Embiratermes neotenicus P3 segment gut microbial communities from Petit-Saut dam, French Guiana - Emb289 P3 | ecosystem: Host-associated > Arthropoda: Insects > Digestive system > Gut ...
AAATTTTTGAGATCATCAAGAGACAGGTCGTAGCCGTTTAGAAAAAGCAGTGCATACAGTAGCATTGAGGCATGACCGGCTGAGAGAATAAAGCGGTCGCGGTCGGCCCAGTTGGGGTTGGTCGGGTTGTGTTTTAGGAAATGCTGCCACAAGGCATAAGCCATCGGTGCCATCCCCATGGGTGCACCTGGATGTCCGGAGCATGCTTTGTCTATGACATCAACCGCTAAAAAGCGTATTGTGTTGAGGCACAGATTCTCAAAGTTATTGTCCATTTATCTCTTGCTCTATAAAATAACAGTCAATTTTAGCGCACGGCTCACACCTTTTCAAATGCATTTTTGTGTCAAAACAGAATATTGATGCATATGACTTGCCTGCAAAATTTTATTGACTATTCGCTTGCCTAAAATGTATATTGTGTAAGATGAACAGAGGCGTTCATCAGATGGTGCGCAGGTTCTGAAACTGATTTAGCACTGGACTGTTTAGCGCGTTATGTGATGGGCGCTTATTACTTTCTTTTCGATGTTCAGTGTATGAAAAACATACTTGAATTAGTGACATTTTGAGTTATTTTGTGAGCGGTAAGAAGGAGGACATTATATGAGGAAAGCGCTAAGCCTTGCCGGTTCCGATTCAAGCGGTGGGGCCGGTATACAGGCTGATTTAAAAGCGTTTCAGGAACTTGGGGTTTATGGCATGACCGCACTTACGGTTATGGTTGCCATGGACCCGCATAACAATTGGAACCATCAGGTTTTCCCTGTTGCTCTTGAAATAATTAGGGCACAGCTTACAACGATTATTGATGGAGTTGGCGTTGATGCCCTAAAAACCGGTATGCTGCCAACCTCTGATATTATTGAACTTGCGGCGTATACAGTAAAAAAGCATAACCTGAAAAATGTTGTGGTTGATCCTGTGATGGTGTGCAAGGGAGCAGGAGAGCCGCTTAATCCTGAGAACACAGACTGTTACAAAAGAACGCTTATACCGCTGGCGACTGTTGTAACCCCCAATATCTTTGAGGCGTCACAACTCAGTGGCATTGGCACGATTACAACAGTGGAACATATGAAAGAAGCAGCACAGATAATTAAACAACTTGGGGTGGGATGCGTTGTTATTAAGGGCGGAAAAGGTATTGAGCATAAGAATGCGGTTGATGTAGTTTATGACGGGAAAGCATTTGAGGTTTTGGAAAGCGACAGAATAGATACGTCCAATACACATGGCGCCGGATGCACATTTTCTGCGGCTATCACAGCTGAACTTGCAAAGGGAGTTGCTGTAAGTGAGGCAATTAAAGCCGCCAAGAGATTTATTACCGGTGCCATACGCCATTCTTTTGTGCTTAATCAATTTGTTGGTGTGTTGAATCATTCGGCGGGTAAAGATATAGGACAAAACATTTGAAATTAAAAGTATGATAAAATTTGTTTATACAGTGCTATTTGTGGTTTGTAATAGCTTTGATGGAGGTAAACTGTGAATCTTGACTACATAAAGACTTATACCGAGCTTGTAAAACTAGGCAGCTTTTCGGCTGTTGCCAAAAAGTTATCGGTTAGCCAGCCGGCTGTTTCTTTCCAGATCCAGAAACTGGAACATGACTTGGGCGTTTGCCTTATCAACCGCAACTATAAAAAAGTTACGCTCACTGATGCCGGAAAAAGACTTTTGGAGTTTGCCACGACAGTAAATGGCGAGGAAGCCAGCCTGTTAAAGGATTTGGGGCATCTTCGGGATGACGTGGGCGGTGACCTGCAGATTGCCGCCAGTACTACACCAGGTGAATATGTTTTACCTGTATTACTCGGAGAGTTCCTCAGTCAGCACCATGCGGTTAATGCACGTGTGGCGGTTGACGACTCTATATCTGTCATTAACGGCGTAAAAGGTGGTGCTTACGAGGTCGGATTTTGTGGCTCAACCCCTCCCAAAGGACATAGTCTGGAATCCTTTAAAGTAGCCGAAGATGAAATTGTGCTGATTGTTTACCCCGGGCACTCATTTGCCACTCGTGAGCAGGTTTCATATAAGGAATTAGAGCAAGCACATCTCATTGTGCGTGAGCCAACATCCGGTACACAGAAGACATTGGAACAATTGTTGGCCCAGTCGGGGCTAAATCCAGGCAGACTTAGCCCGCGTCTTACGCTGGGCTCAAGCCAAGCTATTGTGTCGGCAGTGGAAGCCTGTGCCGGCATAGCATTTGTTTCCAGCCTTGCGGTCAAGCAGCAATTGAGATCAGGAAGCGTCAAAAAAGTAACTCTTGCTGACGTCAAACTGAAACGTGATTTCTACTGCATTTACTACACTGAGAGACTGGCAACACGGCTGGTTCAGGAATTTGTTTCGTTTATACGTGAAAAATCAAGCGCAGGCTGAGTAAACCAAACAGAAATCCGGCATACATAAGAAAGAAATATATGGCGGAACCGTTAAAGAATTTGCTCAGCCGCGGACTGCTCAGCAGGCTTGCCTCGGATATTAAATCGGCCTACAAACCGTTCCAAGTGGATGCGTTCATTGAATCGACAATAGATGACACGTGGGATGGTTTGGAACTTAAGGATAGGACTTACAGGGTAGGTCTTACCATGGGGAAGTATCTTCCACAGGAGTATGGTGCGGCCATTGGCATCATTGATAAAGTGGTGATGAACTATGGCACATGGCTTGATGGTTTTGCTTGGTTCTTTCCCGTTTTTGTTGAGATTTACGGTCAGGATGAGGCAAATTGGGACGTCTCAATGGCCGCCTTGGAAAGATATACATCTTATGCCTCGGCCGAAATGGCTGTGCGACCGTTTATTATTAAGTAAGAGGCGCGTATGATGCGCCAGATGTATGCTTGGTCAGGGCATGAAAATGAGTCTGTCCGCAGACTCTCCTGCGAAGGATGCCGCCCTGCGTTGCCGTGGGCACCGGCATTAAACAGCTTCAAAAAGGACCCCAGTCCCATACTGCCTATATTGGAACGCCTTAAGGATGATACTTCGCTTCATGTGCGAAAGAGCGTCGCCAATAATCTAAATGACATTTCCAAAACACATCCTGACCTTGTTGTGAAGCTCGCCAGGGAATGGCAAGGCAAAAGCGAGCGCACCGACTGGATAATAAAACACGGATGCAGAACACTGTTAAAAAATGGCAATAAAGAGGCGCTGGCACTTTTCGGGCTCCAAAACGTCACCTCTATAGATGTTTTTGACTTTGCAATAAAGACAGGAGCAATTTCAATAGGGCAAGATATTAGCTTCTCATTTACGATTGCTGCAAAAGAGGCGACAAAAGTTAGGCTGGAGTATGCCATCGATTATGTGAAAGCCAGCGGCAAAAGAAGCAGGAAGATTTTCCAAATATCTGAGGTTTCACTAAAAGCACATGAGAAAAAGCATTACGTCAGAAAGCATTCATTTGCGGATGTTAGCGTGAGAAAACATTACGTCGGGACACATTCAATTACGCTTATTGCAAACGGCGCAGAGCGGGGGAAACAGGACTTCGTGCTACATGCGTAATCCTAACTGCAGCATTATAAATTTACATAACGGCAACTTACCCCGTCGATACTTGGCAAAGTTCTATCGTTCCACATACGCCGATTTTTTGTCCTACTATGATGACAGCACCACTCACTCCAGCAATACCCTGAGCGACATCCAGACCACGCTGAATGTCATCTGCCGAGTGCACGGCGTTGCCTACGGCACTTGCAGCAGCATCTGCTAAGGCTGCGGATGGCGCTGTGATTACGCTGGCATCGGTTTTGCCAAGGCTGATTGAAGGTCCAACAGTACCTGAAGACGTGCAAACGCCCAATGGCAGATCAGACGGCTTTAATCTCAACCCCAAGTTTCCTGAAACAGGCGATTCGCCGGCGTATATAGCGGCAATTCTTTCATGTGCCGAATGAATAAAATTGTCCCCTCCGTTCTCAATAATCACCTCTCTTGAAAGTGCGGAGAGTTTTTGTCCCATTAACTCGGAGATTGCACCTGCAACAGCTGCCATTGGTCCCACGCCGGCTGATTTGGCGGCTTGTGCCATTAGCCTGACTATGTGGGGTGCGTCATCATCGACCTCCAACGGCTCAAATGATGCGCCGAAAAAAGGATGAGACTGAATGTAGTTTTCCAGAACAGTGCGCAAACGTGTCAGTTGTTCCATTGCCACAACGGACAAATCTGAGCAGGTATGAACGAGCAGGTCGCTTTCTTTGATGCGCACGTTGTAGCTGGCTAGTTGCCCAGCCTTTACCCACGTGCGGTAATGGCGCGGCTGGTACATAGACACCTTAGCTAGAAGTGAAATTCCATGGCGCGCGGCGGGCAGGCTTTGATACAAAGGCCGCAAGCAACACAGCAGTTGTCGTCAAAACATACCTTACGCGTCTGAGGAGCAATCGAGAAAGCGCGTGACGGACATACGCTTACGCAAGCACCACAGTGAGTACAACGCTCCTCGTTGCGCAACACGGAACGCGACAGCGACTCAATTTGCACACCAGCCGACGTGACATACTCAATGCCGGCATCATACTTATCCTGCTCTCCGGAGAGTTCCAGCACGACATAACCTTCCTGATTCGGAATGATGGAGGCCTTTAGTATGTTGAAACTAAGGTCGTAGTTTCTTATAAGATTGTTGATTACCGGTTGCTCCACTATACGCGGCGGGAAATGCAATACCAGCTTATGTGATATTTTCATAATTTAATCCTCAGATGCGCTCGTTTAAGGCCTTGGGTGCAATTCCTGCATCAACGCCAGGCAAAGGCTGCACTGGCTGCGTGAGTAAAAACTTCCCCTGCTGCATCCATTCCTTTAAGGTTGTGGCTATTTCAACGGCACGTGAATAGCTGGAGAGCGAGGCAACTGACACAGACTTGCCGTTGAGCACGAAACTGCCGCTTTTCAACTCAGCGTAACTTACCTCCGCCAACACATCTGCTTCGCGCTGCGGATATGTGCTGGAATAGTCCACCACAGGTGCTAAGATGTCAGCATCTCCTACCAGCGTGTAACCAAGAATTTCCTCATCCAGTATGGGAATAGGCACGCCAATGCCAACAGCCAGAGTAACACCATACCCCAGCATGCTGATGCCGCGCAACCAACGAGGACTCATCTGCTTCAAATCACCTATAACAGCCAGCGTCCCGGCACCGCGTTTGGGTACGCCATTGTCACCGCGCAACGCAGCGGGGTTGTGTTGTGTGCCATTCCATGCTACATAACCTACACCGCCACCCAGAAAGATACGCGTACCGACACCAATAGTTTTGAAATACGGGTCGTTCAAAAGCGGGGAAAGCTGTCCGGCTGAGCAATAGTTGGCATTTGCCAAACGCGGCTTCAAAATACCCATATAGGTATGAATTGTCTTATCGGATGCGTTAACTGCCACATTGTAGTTTTGGTAGGCATTGCGGGGATTAAACAACACCGCCTCGTTTAGGTCTTTAATATTTATTAGCGTATCAAGTTTTTTGCGAGGATAGCAGTCAGTGCCATAAGCCGATGCCACCAAATGAACATCTTTGCCGGCTACCAACTCCTCAATAACATGCCCCCCGCCATAGTTGAACTCACCGGGGTATACGCGATTGCGTAGGTCATCATCTGGCAGGGCATTGGCGCCAATTAAAAGATCAGCTGCGGCGTATCCGGTATAAGCCTGCACGTCATTCAGTGTGGCTTTTCCGCCGCCAAGTTTAATACGCGGTTTGGTGTGACCTAAGTTAAAATAAGCACCAGATGAGCACATCGGGCCAAAAGTGCCTGTGGTGACAACATCCACCTCACGCGCTGCGCAAGCGGTGCCTTTCTCTTTGGCAATGCCAATAATTTCCTCGGCAGTGGCGATTACAGCCTTGCCTTGCTTTATTTTCTCGTTGATTTCCTCAATAGTTTTGGCCATTTGTTGCACTCCGAGGCGATGCCTGTTTCGGCATAAATTGCAGTCTTATGGTAGTCTGCTTGCCTTGCTCTTGTCAAACAATATTTTACAAAGGAAAACTGGTACGCCTCAATACGACCCCTTGGGGTTGTTTTGTCAAGGAACTGTTTTGATTTAATAGAATGCGTTGAGTATGATATAAAAGGGCACGCCAAAACTAGCGTATTAGATAGCTGATGCCCAGTGTTTTTCCAGCAAACATGAATATGTAGGCATTGACAAGTCGCTATGGCATTTGGAAAAGTTGGAATTTCTTGAATTTGTTGAACCAGGGGTAGTTACGAAAACTTGCTAGTGTATTAATCAATTTCATAAATCTATGTTGCCCCAAACTTTAGTCCAATTTATCGTACCATGACCAACAGACTAACTTTTCAACCAGTATAGTTAATTGCAGATGTTACAGTTTCTCTGCAGGGGATGTGACACTGCGAAACGAAGAGCGGCCGGAACTAATGTGCTTCCGACCGCTCTTCATAACAATTTTTGTTTTAGCCTGTAGCCTATATATTATGCGTTCTTTTTATCGATTTCCTTTTTCTCGGCTTTTTTCTGTTCTACATATGTCTCCAGCCTATCCTTCGGAATAAACATGGAGATTAAGTCAATGGGAATGGGGAATACCAGCGTATTAGTCTTTTCCGTAGCAATTTCTGTCAGTGTCTGCAGGTAGCGCAGTTGTAGCGTGACCGGTTCCTGACCGATGATATGCCCTGCGTTGGCAAGCTTTTCGGATGCCTGAAGTTCACCTTCAGCGTGGATGATTTTGGCGCGGCGCACGCGTTCTGCCTCTGCCTGTGCTGCCATCGAGCGGCGCATGGACTCCGGCAATTCCACATCTTTGATTTCTACGATGCTTACTTTGATACCCCAAGGATCAGTCTGTTCGTCAATAATGCTTTGCAGTGTCTGATTGAGTTTCTCACGTTGTGAAAGCAGTTCGTCTAGTTCGTGCTGACCCAGCACGTTACGCAATGTTGTCTGGGCGATTTGAGAGGTGGCTTTTACAGGGTTAATAACCTTCACCACTGAGTCCTCCGGCTTGACAACACGGAAATAGACTACGGCATTGACGCGTACAGTGACGTTATCGCGTGTAATCACGTCCTGTGCCGGAACATCAAGTGTGACGACGCGCAGGTCAATTCTTACAATGCGATCAAGTAGAGGGATGATAAAAAACAATCCAGGTCCTTTGGCTCCCACCAAACGCCCCAAGCGGAAGACCACTCCGCGTTCGTACTCGCTTACGACCTTGATAGATGTTGCCAGTACGATAATGAGCACAACAATAATAACAATGGCGATAACAATTGGCATCCGTTTTCCTCCTATTTTTTCTTTGTTACGTATAATTTCAGACCACGTAAGTCTGTCACGACCAACTCCTCGTCTACTACAGCACAACCCTCATCCAGTTTGGCCTGCCAGAGTTCGCCCTGATATAACACCATTCCGTCAGGCGCGAGCCTGGTCCGTGCCACGACCACACTGCCTTTCGCAGTTTCGCTGCCTGTGGCAACGCGGCGCTTATGTGCTATTGCAGAACGATTAACCATGAATATCAATGCAACCGACATAGCGGTCGTCGATCCGGCAATAAGAAATGGATTGGCGCGGTTGTCAGCACCACCCTGGAATAAGAATATTGAGCCGAAGATTATGCATGCCATACCTACGGCAGTAACAATTCCCCTCGAGCGCACGAATGCCTCGGCTATGATGAATGCCAGCGCAATAATGATGAGTGACAGTCCAAGAGGATTGACCGATAGTGTGGAAAAGGCTAGAAAGGCCAGCAGCCCGGCTATGATGCCCGCTGTTCCGGCAAAAAAGATGCCGGGGGTAAAAATCTCCACGGAAATACCAAATATGGACAGCATGAGCAACACGTATGCGAGATTTGGATCAGAAAGAGCAGAACGCAAATTGTCAACAGCATCCATATGCAAACCTCCGTGTGTTCGTATGTCGGAGCGCCGAAAATAGACAGCCTTTATACCCTACATAAGTATAGCATATGGTTCCTGCGGTGCGATACAAAATTATCACAATTTTTCAAACATGTTCACGTTCAATACCTGTCATCGTTTATTTATAACACACTTTAGTGTAAAATTGACTGATTGAAAGAATAGGGTAGAAATATGCAGATTGAACGTTGCAAAGGTTGTACTGATTTAAGCGCGCAGGACATGTTGCGCTTCCGTAGTGTCGAGGCGGCTTTTCAGGAAACAGCCAAGAGTTATGGCTATGATGAGGTGCGGACGCCCACACTGGAGTACCTCTATCTTTTCACCTCCGCAGGCACTTTAACCACGGGTATGCTGCGCCGCGTATACTCATTTCTTGATTGGGACGGATGGAGTGGCGAGCGCGTGGTTTTAAAGCCTGATACCACAATCCCAACAGCGCGGCTTTATATTGAGCAGATGCAGCAACAAGGTTATCCGGCACGTTTAAGCTATGTTACAAACTCATTCGTGTTTGAGGAAAGCGCCACAAAAGCACGCGAGCGCTGGCAGTGCGGGGCAGAACTCATCGGCGCAGGCGGAGATATAGCAGATGCCGAACTGATTTCTTTTGCATGTGATGCCGTCAAGCGCATGGGAATCGAAAAAATTGAAGTCCGGCTTTCCCACGTCGGTTTGTTGCGCGGGTTGCTTGCAAGCTTGGGCTTAAATCATACTGAGCAGGATGACGTGCTAAGCCGTATCCTTGATGGTGAGTTGAGCGCCCTCGAAAGCATGGATGCCGCCAAACGGCAGTCCCTTGAGGCTCTTCGGTTGCTACTCAACACAAAAGGTGACTCGGTTGCTTTCCTCAAAAACCTGCGCTCTCTTTTTGCATCCGATATCGCCGGGGTGCAGGATGAATTGAGTTCTTTCATAACAACCGTTGAGATGATTGAGTCCATGGGACTTGCGTATCAGATTGATTTCACGTGCGGTAAAGGCTTTGAGTACTACACCGGAATGATTTTCAGACTGTTCGCCGGCGAGGTGAATGTAGGTGGTGGCGGACGCTACGACAAGCTTGTTGAGACGATGGGTGGCACCTCTGCTCCAGCTGCGGGCTTCGGGCTTTACATTGACCGCTTATCAGCGCTTATCAACATCGACCATTTGTATATTCCTGTTTCACAACGGGTGAACCTCTGTGTTGCCCCGAATGCCATGAAAGTCGGATGTGAGGTGGCTGACCTTTTACGCCGCGCGGGGCTTGTTGTTCTGCTCGGTCCTGAAGGCACGGTTGCGCATGATTGCGGCTGGGAATTGCAGGTAAAACAAGATGAGCCGCAAATCGTACTGCTCAATTGCGCCACTGGCGAAAGGAATAACTGCTCTTCTGCCATTGAGGCCGTGGCACTGGTTGGGTTGGTTTAAGAATGACTATCCGCATTGCACTTCCAAAAGGAAGACTAATGCCACCCACGGCTGACATACTTGAAAAAGCAAGATGGGGCTTGGATGACTACAATGAGAAATCACGCCTATACCGCCTGAAATCCTCCACAAGAGGCGATATCAGCGCCAAGATATTTCAGGAACGGGACATTCCCATACAGGTGGCCATAGGCAACTATGACATAGGCATATGCGGATCAGACTGGGTGGCGGAGTACACCGTAAAGTATCCTTCATGCAATCTGAGCACAGTGCGTGACATGGGATTTGGTGAGGGTGCTGTTTACGCTGCCGCAATGCCGGGTGTTCTGCAAAACGGGGAAATTACTACGCGCAACCCAGCGGTGAGAATAGCCGGTGAGTACCCGAATTTGGCGCACTCGCTTGCCTTGAAGATGCGCCTGCGGCGCTTCTCAATTTATCCTTTGTGGGGCTCAGCGGATGCCTATCCACCTGAAAACGCCGACATCGTTTTGCTGCCGTGCAAGAACGAGACTGAGGTCGCCTCTTTGGGTTTTGTCTCGTTTGGCAAAATCGTGGATTTTCGTGCTTGTTTAATAGTCAACCGCGAAAGCCTGCGCCACAAGGATATGTCCAAGGTCTTGGCATCAATTGATGCCACAATACCCAAAGTATTCCCGCAGGAGTCCGCCGGTTTCGGGCAGTTCGTAAATATCGGTGCAACCAGACAACGTATGCAGCCGCAGTGTGAGCTTGATGCAGACACTGTGCGCCTGGCGCTTCCCGATGGGCACCAGCAGTCGCATGTACGCAAAATATTGGATGCTGCCGGCATACAGATAGACGATTATCCCTCCGCAAGCGGAAACAGGCGCCCCAAAAGTTCGCTTGACGGCTTTTTCATCAAGGTTATACGCCCGCAGGATATGCCAATGCAGGTAGCGGGCGGCGACTATGATTTGGCAATTACCGGTCGTGACTGGCTTACGGATCACCTGCACCAGTTTCCGGGAAGTCCGCTTAAGCAGATGCTTGATCTTAAGTATGGCTGGGTGCGCATTGTAGCTGTTGTGACCAACGAAACACCGGTGAGCACGACGGCTGAGTTGCAGCAGATGTACAGTGCTCAGAGCAAGTCCTGTCGCATAGCTGCCGAATACGTCAACATTGCCGACCATTATGCCCGCACGAACCATTTCGGCTCGTACCGCATTGTACCGACATGGGGCGCCACTGAGGCTTTTTTACCGGAGGATGCCGACGTGCTAATTGAAAACACGGAAACAGGCTCAACGCTTGTTAAAAACAACCTTAAAATCATTGACACGCTGTTTGAGTCTACGGCCTGTATTATCGGCAGCACACACCCGGGACAAAGCCCACTTAAAGCACGTCGCATGGCAGGCTTTGTGAAGTTGCTGCGCCGGGCATTGGAGGTAAGCTGACATGAAGCTAATCAGGGGATTCGCCGAGTCTCAGGCTTTCCTGTCGCGTCGTGCAGTGCCGCAGAAATACTCAGTTTCAGCGCGTTTGGCTGCTGCCTTAAAAGAACTGTTTGGCACAGAAGACGTACAACAGGCGGTGGCAATTATTATTGAGCAGGTAAGAGAGCATGGTGATGATGCACTGAAGGATTTCAGCCGGCGCATCGACCGCGTGGAACTGGACTCACTTGAGGTATCCCGTGATGAAATGCGCTCAGCTGCAGAGCGACTTGACCCTAAGCTGCTGGATGCACTGAAATCAGCGGCGCAGAATATAGAGCAATTCCACCGCAGGCAGTTTGAGGCTTGGGAGTATGGCGCGCAAAAGATGTCACCTGATACAGTCTTTCGCGTGCTGCAGCGAGTAGGTTTGTATGTACCTGGCGGTACCGCCAGCTATCCGTCATCGGTTTTGATGACTGTATTACCGGCAAAGGCAGCCGGTGTGAATGAAATAGTCGTTTGCACACCGCCCGCCAAGGACGGCAAAATACCTGATATGACGCTCGCCGCAGCTTACATCGCAGGTGTGGATAAGATGTTTGCTATTGGCGGAGCACAGGCAATTGCCGCCATGGCTTTCGGCACAAAAAGCGTACCCGCCGTAGATAAAATCTGCGGGCCGGGTAATATTTTCGTTATGCTGGCAAAAAAGCAGCTTTTCGGAACAGTGGATATTGACGGACTTCAGGGTCCAAGCGAGGTATTGGTGCTGGCTGATGCATCAGCCAATATTAAGTGGTGTGCTGCCGACATACTGGCTCAGGCAGAACATGACGCCATGTCACAGTCCATACTGCTTACCACATCTGAGGGCGTGGCAGAACAGGTAATTCAGGAAGTGACGTCCGTGGCAAAGACACTATCCCGCAGGGACATTATTGAGGAGTCTTTAACGCACCATGCCGTGGCATGCGTTGTAGACAACACAGAGCAGGCTATTGAACTTGCAAATCTATATGCGCCTGAGCATCTGTGTATTTTTGCCGAGGACTCTCATAAAATTGCTCAGCGTATTTTGCACGCAGGGTGCATTTTTGTTGGTGAGCACCCAACCGTTGCCATGGGGGACTACATTGCGGGTCCAAGCCATGCTTTGCCAACAAGCGGCACGGCACGCTTTGCCGCACCGCTTAATACCTCCGACTTTGTGCGCTTGATGAATGTGGTCAGTATAGATGCTAAAATGTTCGCACAACTCGGTCCGCAGGCTGCCGTTATTGCCGAGGCCGAGGGGTTAACTGCGCATGTACTGGCGCTAACTCATGTAGATGATGAGGCAAACAGATGAGCAACTCAAACGGAATAGAGGCTTTTATCCGCCCTGAAATGACCAAATTCAAGGGTTATGCCGCCTGTAAAGCACCCGACGTCATAGCCAGAAAGCTGGGTATTCCCGAGGAGGATGTGGTAAAGCTTGATGCCAATGAGAATAACTATGGCGCGTCCCCACGTGTTGGCAAAGTACTCAGCGGTTATAACAGTTTTCACATTTATCCGGATGCGGCTCAAACGGAACTGCGGGAGGAGTTGTCACGCTATACCGGCGCACCTGCCGAGCAGATTGTTGTCGGTGCCGGGTCAGATCAGCTTATTGATCTGATTATTAAGCTTTTTGCCGCACCAAACGATGAAATCATAACAATGAGCCCGTCTTTTCCCATGTATCGCTTTTATGCCGAACTTGCCGCGGTAAAAGTTATGGACGTACCGCGCAATGGTGATTTTTATATCGATGTTGCCGGCATTATTGATGCCGTAACACCCAGAACCAAGATTATTTTCCTTCCCAATCCCAACAACCCGACCGGCACAATGACCACAGCCGAGGACATACGCAGGCTGGCACAAACAGGACTGCCGCTTGTGGTGGATGAGGCATATTATGAGTTTACTGGAGAGACGGCGCTCCCGCTTATGTCTGAGTTTCAAAACGTGCTGCTGCTGCGCACTTTTTCCAAGTGGAGCGGTCTTGCGGGACTGCGCGTAGGATACGGCATCTTCCCACGCTCTATTGCGGACTTTTTGCATGCCATCCGCGACCCGTATAACGTCAACGCAACAGCTGTGGCAGCCGTAAAAGAATCCCTTGCAGATTTAGACTATTTGCTGTGCAACGTCCAGAAAATTGTGTCTGAACGCGAGAGACTGCTGCTTAGATTAGCTGACATAAAATGGCTGAAGGTTTATCCTTCCAAAGCCAACTTTATTCTATGTGACCTTTTCAAAGGTGATGCAAAAGACGTACAGCAAAAGCTTGAGGCCCGGGGAATATTGATACGCCATTATGCCGATGCCCGCCTTAAAAACTGCATCCGCATAAGTGTCGGCAAACCCGGTGAGGATGATAAACTACTTACGGCTCTTGAGGAAATAGGGAGGTGAGCACTATGGCACAGCGCAAAGCATCAATTAAGCGTGAAACACGCGAAACCTGCATTGATCTCAGTTTGAACGTGGATGGCTCGGGTCAGTATGCAATTGCCACCGGCATACATATGTTTGACCATATGTTGTCGCAGTTGGCGCGTCACGGCAGTTTTAATCTTAGTCTAAAGGCAACAGGAGATGATGCGCATCACCTCGTTGAGGATGTGGGTATCTGTCTTGGGAAGGCTTTCTTGGAGGCATTGGGCGAATGCAGGGGAATCGTACGCATGGCCGATGCCTCAGTTCCAATGGATGATGCCCTTTCCATGGTGGCGCTCGACATCAGCGGGCGTGGGTATGCCAAGCTGGACTTATTCTTGACCGAAAATGACATGCTGGGGTTTCCGTCTGATCTGATCCGGCATTTCCTGGAAACATTCGCCATTGAAGCGCGCATGAACTTGCATGCCCGTACATTGTATGGCACAAACGATCACCACAAAGCCGAAGCTGTTTTCAAAGCATTGGGTAAGGCACTTGACAGAGCGACATGCGTTGATCTGCGTTGCGCGGATGAGTTGCCTTCAACCAAAGGATGCTTGGAAAAATAGCCCGCTATAAAATCACATGAGTGTAATTATGCAGGATGCTAAGAATACGGCGGGCACTATATTGAACATTGCAGTTTTTGCATCACACAACGGCTCCAACCTTCAGGCGATTATTGATGCCTGCAACTCAGGTGCAATGAAAGCGAATGTCTGTGTTGTGCTAAGCAATAATTCCGACTCGCGTGCTCTGCAAAGGGCAGCGGATGCCGGAATTGACAGTTTTCACGTGAGTGCCAAAGCCCTCGGCAGTGACGAGGCTGCAGATGCCGAAATTATGAAAATTTTGACGTCACACAATACTGATATTATTTTTCTTGCCGGTTACCTGAAAAGAATAGGTGAAAGTATTTTAAACAAATATCACAACAGGGTATTCAACGTACATCCGGCTCTGCTCCCGAAGTATGGCGGCAGGGGTATGTTCGGCATGAACGTACATAGCGCTGTCATAGCAGCAGGTGAGCCGCTTTCAGGTATTACAATCCATAGAGCCAGCCAGGAATACGATGAAGGTGAGGTTGTGGCCCAAACAACAATAGTCGTCTCTGCGGATGATACGGCAGAAACCTTAGCCCAAAAAATTTTAGCAAGGGAACATACTTTCATTGTTGAGGTTATAAACCAAATCATTGAAGGTGGCATTGCATTAGGCGACCCAAAGTAACGATACCCTATAGGAGGAATGAACGATGTTGTTATCACCATGCGGCATAGACTGTGCAGCCTGTGACTATTACAAGGATTGCGGCGGATGCTATGCAATCAAGGGCAAGCCATTTTATATCAAGGACTTTGGCATGGAGGTTTGTCCTATGTATGACTGCCCTATTAACAAAAAGAACTATAAATCATGCGCCGAGTGCGCCGAACTTCCCTGTAAGACGTATTATGACTGGAAAGATCCCAGCATGACGGATGAGGCGCATATAAGCTCGATCAATGCCAGAGTTAAAGTGTTAAAAGACTCGCTGTTGTAAGACGAAACAGGGCATTAACGTCTCCGTTAATGCCCTGTACTTTTCTTTAATACAATAATTTACAGTGCTTTTGGTGCAAGCCGGCTGGTTCCCTTTTTAAGCATTTTGCTCTTCCACTGGCTTGCGCTAAGCCCAAGCCGCTGGAATATTGCATCCACATGCGCCGTGTAAAAGTTATAGTCGAAGACAGCCTCAAGTTCTTCCGCGCTGATTTTCTGTAGCAATTCTTCGTCGGCTTTAAGTAAGGTTAAAAACTTCTTACCTGTCTTCCAGCATTCCATAGCATTGCGCTGGGTGAGCTTATATGCCTCCTGGCGCGACAATCCCTTATTGATTAGTGCCAGCATAACACGCTGCGAAAACACCAATCCATGAGTTGTCTCCAATCCCTTTAGCATGTTTTTAGGGTAAACATTGAGATTTGCTACTATGCCGGTGAAAATATCAAGCATATAGTCCAGCAAAAGACAGGCATCCGGCAAAATGATACGCTCGGTGGAAGAGTGTGAGATATCCCGTTCATGCCAAAGCGAGACGTTCTCCATGGAAGTTATGGCATAACCACGCATAAGGCGCGCCATACCGCAAATACGCTCGCATAACTCAGGGTTGCGCTTATGCGGCATGGAAGATGAGCCGGTTTGTCCATCTTCAAAAGGCTCCTCAAGCTCACGTGATTCACTTTTTTGCAGCAAGCGAATTTCAGTGGCGAATTTTTCAAGCGATGCGGCGCAAATGGCCAGTGTAGTGACAAACTGCGCATGACTATCGCGCTGAAGAATTTGGTTTGAGATGGGAGCCGGTGTCAGCCCAAGTTTGGTGCAGGCGATTTCCTCTATCTCAGGCGGCACAGTGGCATATGTACCTACAGCACCCGAAATTTGCCCAAAAGCGATGCTCTTTGCTGCCTCATCAAGACGATGTCTGTTGCGCTGCATTTCATCCATCCACAGAGCAAGCTTAAGCCCGAATGTAGTCGGCTCGGCATGGATGCCATGCGTGCGACCTATCATTAATGTGTACTTGTGCTCAATGGCCTTAACGGCCAGTGCCTCCACCAGCGCTTTCATGCCGGCAGAGAGAATTTCGCAGGCTTCAATAAGCTGTAGCGACAGAGCCGTATCCATCACATCGCTTGATGTGATACCCATGTGTATGAATCTGGCATCAGTTCCCACAGATGGCGCCACAGCTCCCAGAAAAGCTGTCATGTCGTGGTGCGTTTCTTTCAGTATTTTGGCCATGAGTTTTAGGTCGCATTTGGCTACCTTGATTTTGATTAACGACGCGCGTGGGACCTTGCCAAGCTTAACCCATGCCTCGCATACGGCAACCTCAACATCCAGCCATTTGCTGAACTTGTTTTCATCGGACCATACCCGCTTCATCTCAGAACGGCTGTAGCGTTCTATCATAAAATTCCTCTTTTAGCCTATTGCCAACTCTTTGCGATAATTATCATAGGCTATGCGTATTTGCTCGTATTTAAGTCCTAATATCTCAGCTGCCAAATAAGCTGCATTTTTAGCCCCTGCAGCACCAACGGCCACAGTTGCCACGGGAATTCCAGCCGGCATTTGCACTATGGCAAAAAGGGCATCCATCCCTTTGAGATCACTGGTCGGCATAGGCACGCCAATGACAGGCAGGGTTGTCCATGACGCCATTACACCCGGAAGATGTGCCGCACCACCAGCAGCCGCAATAATGACCTCAATACCGCGCTCGCGTGCCTCCTGCCCAAAGCGCCGGGCTTTCTCAGGTGTGCGGTGCGCCGAAATCACATGCACCTCGTGCTCAATACCCATTTTGAGCAGTGTGTCGAGGCACAGCTGCATGGCCTCGCCGTCAGACCTAGAACCCATAACCACAGCAACTAATGCCATATCCTTATCCTTTAAAATTATTTCAGCATTATTATCGCAGATGTTGCCCCAGCGTTAAAACTGTGCAATATCAGTTCGATAATGCGCACCATCAAAGCTGATGCGCGACAGATTATTATATACTTTCTCTCGCGCCTGTAACAAAGTTGCACCTTTTGCCACCACCGTAAGCACGCGACCGCCGCATGAAACAACCCTGCCATACGAATCATGCTTTGTTCCGGCGTGGAATACCATCACGTCATGGTCTACATCTGACAGCCCCGAAATAACAAGTCCGCTTGGGTAATGCCCGGGATATCCCGGTGCTGCCATAACCACACCTACGCAAGCCTCGTCGCTCCACTCAATGCTTTGGCGCTCCAAGCGTTTTTCAATGACTGCAAGCACAATATCAACAAGGTCGCTTTTTAGCCTAGGCATGATAACCTGCGTTTCCGGATCACCAAAACGGCAGTTGAACTCAACAGTACGCATTATGCCGCCATCAAGCATAAGACCGCCACAAAGCACGCCGGCAAAAGGGGCACCCTCTGACGTAAGCGCTTTAATAGTTGGTCTCATGACTTCTCTCATGGCACGCTCCCCCAATTCCGGCGTGTAAAAATCAGGCGGGGAGAAGCTGCCCATACCGCCAGTATTCGGTCCCTGATTATGGTCAAAAACACGCTTATAATCACAGGCACTCACAGGTGCAGAAAGCGCAGTTCCGTCAGAGAAAGCGAAAATGCTCATCTCGCGCCCTGTCATAAACTCCTCAATCACCACCTGCTCACCTGCCTGCCCAAGAGAACTGTCCTGCATCATGTTTTTGAGGGCATCTACGGCGTCATCCGTGCTCTGCGCAATGACCACACCTTTGCCGGCAGCAAGACCGTCTGCCTTTAATACAATCGGCGGCTTAAGCTGCTTGACATAATTTGTGGCAGCATTGAGGTCAGAAAAACTACGGCTGGCGGCAGTAGGTATGCCGTATTTGGCCATCAGTGCCTTTGAAAAGACCTTGGATGACTCAATACGCGCAGCGTATTGAGTCGGGCCGAAAACAGGCAGACCTGCCTTATTGAATGCATCAACCAATCCCCCAGCCAGAGGCGTTTCGGGTCCAACAAAGGTAAAATGCAGCTTGTTTTGCCGTGCTGTCTCAATGAGAGACTGTATGTCTGTTGCAGAGATGTTTATATTTTGGACGATTTCTGACGTGCCTGCATTGCCTGGTGCTACAAATACTTTCTCAACCTGCGGGCTTTGCAGCAGTTTCCAAACAATAGCATGCTCACGTGCCCCAGAACCGATAACCAGAACTTTCATATGCTTAAGCCTCAATTCAAAATTTCCGACATACTATTTTAGCATTGCAGGACCTTAAAATTGAAGTGTCCGGAAAAACTTTGTTTACGTTTTACACTACAATTCATTTAGTGTAGAATAGGCACAAATTGAAAGAATGGGTGGTTAGCTCAGCGGTTAGAGCGCTTGCTTCACACGCAAGAAGTCAGAGGTTCAAATCCTCTACCGCCCACCATTACCAGATAATCCGAACCATCTTATTCCAATAGGCAATGGGTTTGGGTTTATCCTATTTTTGAAAGACCTAGAATAGAGAAGAGGGCTTCGGTAAATCACCGAAGCCCTCTGTGGTTTGTGCCCGTTTCTTGTGTAGTGCCTTTGTGGCCTTTTCAGCCCGATATTCTGCTAAATCCTTTTTACTCTCTTCGCTTTCATAATACCTTTGTATTTTTGGCAATAGGCATCTGGCTAGCGCTTCGAAAACCCAGTCGGGAATGTCCATACCGCTACTGGTGCGTTTAATCTGTTTTACCATTCGTAAATCTAATCCCTCGTATTCAATCTCATATTCAATTGTTAAGGTGCAAGTTATTGCTTATAGGCTTTTCTCCGTATCTCTGGATTTTTGTTGTTGTACCTGCCGTTTGATTTCGTCAGGCAGAGAATCCACAAACTGCCTCAGGTTGTCATAGTCACTGCGCAGCTTGGCTTCGGCAAGTTGCCTTTTAGCGCCGACCTTCTCACCGGCTTCGGCTTTTTTGGTGAGGATGGTGTTTTCACTTGCCAGTTGGTCAATGGTACGTTTGTACTTCTTGAGTTGGGTTTCAAAGCTCTCCATGCTTGGGAAGAAGCGTTGGAGTAGCGAAATCACCTCATCTCTCTTCTTACCGGCATTTAGGGGATTGATGGTGTTGAGAGTAGCCTTGATCTGCTCTGCCTGTCTTGTAAGGTTTACCGCCTGTTTGAATATCCTTGTCGGTATATGCTGGCGTTTGGTAACGCTGGCAGACTCACCACGCTCTATGTTGTTGAACTTCTTAACCATGTGCTCAAAGAAGTCATCCTGCCATCTGGTTAACTGAGTACGATTACCGATAATCTCTTTGGCTGATAATCTTCCGTCATTGGTTATGGGTGTAAAACATAGATGCATATGCGGGGTTTTACCATGTTAGACAATGTACCCCAAACGTAAATAACTAGGGAGCCTGCCTAACTAACAACACCGCCAAATCTTACTGGCGGTGTTTCCATTTGCAATTCTACGCTAATAGGAAGTTCGCAATAGCAAAGACAATTTTGCGACCTTGCGAACTTGAACTGTCAGTAAAGCTAATTGGTATCTCATTTATGCCTAATTCAAGATCGCAAAGAAGAAAATAGTTTTGCGATCTTGAATTGCGATGTTGTGGATGCTGTGACATATGAATTGACTGCCAGATGCTCTTTTCTCTCAGCACTTTTTAATTACTGGTGAGTTGAGAATTGCGCACATATCAAAATTATTGATACAAGGAGGTGATTTTCGTTTCCATCAAGCCTTGCGAAATGCAGGGCTTTTTTGTTTGCACCCAAAATCTAAATAGGAGGTAAACCGTATGGCAAAAACCAATAAGCCATCCAAGCCGAAAAGTAACTCAAAGATTAAACACCCGGAACAACAACCCGAACAGCAGCCAATTCCCGAAGAGCCGGGAACAACGGAGTCTATTCCAGAAGTAGTTGAAATTCCCACTCAGCCAGAACCAGAAACCCCAGCATCCATACCAATCTCAGCGGAGATTGAAGATACAAAACAACCTATCATCAATCCAGAACTAGATACATCTCCAGTTACCACAGAATCCATCGTCCATCTCTCTCATGCAGATTTGTATCCGTTCAAAAATCATCCGTTTCAATTGCGCGATGACGATGATATGAGAGCATTGGTTTCCAGCGTAAAAGAAAGAGGGATCGATCAACCGGCTATAGTGCGTCCTCGTGAAAACGGAGGTTATGAACTTATAGCCGGACATAGACGCCAATACGCCGCGGCATCGGCAGGATACTCATCTATTCCCTGCATTGTGCGTAATATGAGCGATGAAGAGGCCGTAATTACCATGACCGAGTCTAACTTCAACCAGCGTTCTGAAATATTAGCCAGTGAAAGAGCTAAAGCCCTCAAAATGCAGTTGGACGCTATTAAACGACAAGGCTCCAGAAACGGCATAAAGAACAAAGACGAACTTGGTACACGTTCAAATGAAATCATAGCCGAGCGTAATCGCATGTCCAGTAAAAACGTGCAGCGTTACATTGCGTTGAATAATTTAGTACCGGAACTGATGGAGAAAGTGGATGAAAAGAAACTCAAGTTCACTACAGCGGTGGATTTATCCTATATCAAAGCGAAGAACCAGAGATATATCGCACTCGCTATAGACGCGCAGGAGACTGCTCCGTCAGGTACTCAAGCGCAGCGTTTGAGAGAACTGGATCAAAAAGATATTTTGAACGCAGATGTCATAGACGGCATTTTTTTAGAACAAACGAAGGAGGAAGTCAAAGTGATACTAACCAGTCAGGAACTGGGGGACTATTTCGGGGAAGAGAAATCCCCTCGCGAGATGAAAGAGCAGATTATGAAGCTCTTAGACGAGTGGAAAGAGAAACAACCACCAGAACTTACGGCTACGCACAAACCGATAGAACTTGAAAAGTAGACATCGGGACGAGTTGTCCCGACGTTACCTGTACAGACGGCTAAAGGAAATTCACCTTTGAGCCGTTTTTTCATTTCAAACCAATAAATAAAACTTAAGGAGAATAAACATGACAAAGAGACCCTTGGCTTATATCACCGCCGCATGGAGCGGCAACAAATACAAAAACGTCAAACTGGCAGCCGAATATTGTCGTGAGGTATATGAGGCAGGCTTTTCACCCATATGCCCCATGCTGCATTTGAGCCTGTTTCTGAATAACAATATCCCCGAAGAGCATAAGTGTGGCGCGGATATCAGCCGCGACTTCTTGCGCCGTGCGCATGTCTTGGTAGTATGCGGTGATTGTGTGGATGACAGCGTTAAAAACGATATCGCCGTTGCCGAAAGACAACATATCATGGCTACCACACTTGACGGCATAATTTTGGTAAAAGAACACGGGCAGAGCAAAAACTAATGTTTAACGCGTATATAACCAATCTTGGGAAGTACAACGCCGGTGAGCTTTGCGGTGAGTGGTTATCGCTTCCGGCGACAAAGGAAGATGTGCAAGGCTTGCTTGGGCGCATCGCTGTGGACGGCGTTATCTACGAAGAAACTTTTATCACTGACTACGATATTGATATCAATGGTCTTGCAAGGCGTTTAGGTGAGTATGAAAGTCTGGATGAACTGAACTATCTGGCGGCACGAATAGCAGCTATGGATTACTGGGAGCGTGAGAGATTTAAGGCCGCCATTGAACTTGGAGAACACAGCGCAAGTGTCAAAGAACTGATTAACCTGACATATAACCTGAACTGTTACGAGTTTTTCCCTGATGTGGAAGATGATGACGACTTAGGGCGTTACCTTGTAGAGGATATGGAGTTTGAAGAAATTCCGGAACGTCTGGAACAGTATTTCGACTATGAAGCTTATGGACGCGACTTCATCTCAAGCGCTGGCGGCGATTTTGTCGGTGGCGGTTATGCTTACCGCAACGGTGAGCGCTTCACGGAACATTACAGCGGCATGGGCGATATCCCCGATGAATACCGCATCTTTTACTATCCCGCTCCGCCTGACAAAATGCCCGTGAAGCAACAGCTTCAAATGTATTCAAAAATGGCGCAGTTGCGAGAGGCTTTGCCAGACAAGGCTGAACCTGAACTGGCACAAAGATAACGACATCGGGACGAGTTGTCCCGATGTGAGAGGAGGTGATAAAACAACATGCAGGAACAACTCAATAGGGAGACCATCGCCATATCGCTCAAGGCGTCCAATTTAACAGCCAATACGGCTAAGAAAGCCTTTATGATGGTACTGCTTCAAATGCAGAATAGGATTGCTAAAACGCAGACACCCAAAGGCAAGCAAAGCGTCAAACAACTGATGAATCATAACGTAGCCACAAATACCGTTGAAATTACCGGAGACACTGGGCTTTTTGATAAGGTAGCTAAGAAATGGGCTGTGGATTACGCCTTTTACCAAACAGGTGAAGATAAATACCTACTGCTGTTCAAATCAGGTCAGACGGATGCCATCACGGCGGCATTTTCTGAGTATACGGCTAAAGTGATGCAGCGCGAAAGTGATATGAAGCGTCCATTCAAGGAGCAGTTTCGGGAAGCAGAGCAGAATGTAAAACGTGAGCGCGCCAAACATAAAGAACGCACGCGTGAACGTGAGCATGAATATGAGGCAGCGCTTTGATGATGCGTACACTACGCAAATATGCATTGAGAAACCTGCCGTATGTGATTGTGTTGTGGTTATGCCTGAAGCTGGGCACAGCTTATCGTTTGGCTGACGGTGAAAACATGGCAGTCAGGCTTATGGGTATGGGGCAGCCACTGGGAGAAGCGTTCGGGACATTCTTCACTGGTACAAACCATTTCGACTGGTTTGTCGGCATTGTGGGAGCCTTGCTACTAAGACTAATCGTTTACGCCAGAGTAAGAAAAAACGCTAAATTCCGCAGAGACAGGGAGTACGGTTCAGCACGTTGGGGCAGCTCATCGGATATAGCGCCGTTTGTAAACTCACAGTTTCATAAAAACATCATCTTAACCGGAAAGGAGTTTCTCTCCATGAATACGCATCCCAAAAATCCGGCTCATTCGCGTAACTTAAATTGCTGCGTCATCGGTTCATCAGGCTCAGGCAAAACACGCTTTTGGCTAACTCCAAACTTGTTGCAAGCTCATTCGTCCTATGTTGTGGTAGACCCCAAAGGGTTAAGCTAATAAGGACATAGAAAATATATATGGTTAAGAAACGAGGTGCAACATGAAAAACCAACCTAACAACGGCAAGCTAACCGCCCTGTATGAGCGGCTTTCAAAGGACGATGAGCAGAAAAGCGACAGCGTTAGTATAGCCCACCAAAAGCAGATTTTAGAGGACTACGCCCGGAAAAACGGCTTCCTAAATATCCGGCACTTCACCGATGACGGGGTGCGGGGTACTACGTTCAAGCGTCCGGGGCTTGACGCTATGCTTGAAGAAATCAAGGCGGGGAACGTGGCAACGGTCATTATCAAAGACCAGAGCCGCATAGGGCGCGATGTGGTGGAAGTCGGGCTACTGAAACGGACTTTTGACGAGTACAACGTCCGCTTTATCGCCGCAAACGACAACCTTGACACCGCCAACGGCTTTGATATTATGTCGATTTTCCGTGATGTAATAAATGAGTGGTACGTTGCCGATACAAGCCGAAAAATCAAAGCTGTTTTCAAGTCGCGCATGGAAAAGGGCTTGCGCTGTTCGGGCAGTATTCCTTACGGCTACCTTGCGGGTAAAGAGGATAAATACGATTGGATTATTGACGAGGAAGCCGCCGCCGTGGTGCGCCGCATATTCCAAAGCATTATTGACGGTAAATGTGTGCGCGATATTGGCAAGGAACTACGAGCCGAGCAAATCCCGATACCGTCCGCACATTGGGAACGGATAGGCGCACCCGTCCGAGCCGCAGGGTACGCAGACCCTTACGCATGGTCTAATTCAACAGTAGGCGGTATTCTCAAAAGACCCGAATACATGGGGCGCATGGTGCTTGGCAAGACCGTTTGCGAGAACTACAAGACGAAAAACCACCGCAAGACCGCGCCCGAAGAACAGTATGTTTTTGATGGCGTTATCCCCGTCATTGTTGACGAGGAAACATGGAACAACGCCCAACGGCTACGGAAAACGGTACGCAGACCGCCGAAGCGCGAGGGTGCGCCCCACCGCCTGACAGGGCTTTTATTCTGCTCTGATTGCGGGGCGAAGCTGACGCACCGCAATTCCCTTGTTCAGCAGAAATATATTGAGGATTCCTTTATCTGTTCAAGTTACCGACAGCTTACCCGTGATTGCACTATGCACCATATCCCCTCAAAGAAGATGGAAGCCGCGATACTGACCGCCATTCAGCGCGTTAGTTGGTACGTTCAGCATAACGAAACGGAGTTTATTCAGCGTGTGCGTGAAGCGTCCACCGTCCAACAGGAAGAAACAGTCATGGAGTGCAAGCGACAGTTGAGCCAGTCAAAAAAGCGGCATACCGAACTTGACGGGCTTGTAAAAAAGCTGTACGAAGCCAACGCCACGGGCAAGATAAACGACAGGCATTTTAACCGCATGATGGCAGAGTATGACGAGGAACAGGCGGGGCTTGAAGCCGCCATAGCGGAATTACAGGGACAGATTGACGCT
>Ga0123356_10001659_pt1 | contig 24354 bp, 37 predicted proteins | sample TergutEmb28metaG_2_FD_92546 | JGI IMG/M metagenome (GOLD analysis project Ga0123356, IMG submission 92546) | Embiratermes neotenicus P3 segment gut microbial communities from Petit-Saut dam, French Guiana - Emb289 P3 | ecosystem: Host-associated > Arthropoda: Insects > Digestive system > Gut ...
ACTTTGACTCTGGCATTCGTTGGTTCAAATCCAGCCAGCCCAGCCACCATATTCCTCGGCAGAGATTATATCCGCTGGGCTTACCCAGCCAACACACCATATTCCTCGGCAGAGATTATATCCGCTGGGCTTACCCAGCCAAACCCTAAAACCTTGCGGTTACTACACGGACACACAAAAGTCCTGTAAACGCAAGGTATTATGCTATAATAGCAACTACAACAAAAAGATAAAATATAATATTATTAAAATAAAAGCTAAATCAAATAAAACAATATAAAAGTGACCCAAATGATTAAAACCAATAATTATTCAACTATAAAAATTTTAAAGGAAAACACGACCATGAAAAAACTTACACTTATTATCTTTATCCTTGCATCACTTATAACATTAATATCATGTAGTGTACCGACCACTATTGACAATGAAATACCACAGCATACTCCTGTGAACACACCTTCACCGACCCCACAGCCTACACCTGAACCCAAAATACTTGAAATAGAAGTTGAATTAAACAATTATCATATCCGTTATTTTGACGATAAAGAAACACAGTTTGAGATATTTGTCATTGGTAATATTGAAGATTACGAAATTACATTTATTCCAATTGAAGAAAATGATGAAACTCCATCACTTGACGAAAACGGTTTACCTGAAACTATCGGTAAATATAATGTAATGATACCATTTATATTAAATGGAGATTCAGATATATATGACCCTGAAATTATTGTTGAAATAATTGAACGTCCATCATTTTTTCTTCAACTATATACACCTGAATATTCAGATATACCTACTAATATAAATATTGAATTTGAATTAATTACTGTTGAAGAAGACACAACGATTGAAACTGATTATTATGTAGCACACTTATCGAGCGGTCAGGAATATTCAACATGGATATTTCCTCTAATTGATGAAATAATCAATCATGTACATGATTTAACAGGATTATACCTACCTGACAGCGGTGAAAAATTCCACCTATATTTCGGTGAACACAACCCAATGGGAACAAACTTTGTTAGTCGAAGAAATGTATTTACACTTCAAGGTGATATAATCATGTACTTGACGGAATGGTTTTCATCATATAAAGACGATATTGAAAACTGGAATGGACTTATAAATATTATTGCACATGAATTTAATCATGTTTTGTCATGGGCTTTCTTTAATCCCAAAACACTTTCGTTTGCACATGAAGAAGGAAATGCTGTATATATAGGATTTAATGTTGCATCATTCCAAACAAACTTTCACTCAGACTTTGGATGGACAGATATGATTATTGAAGATGAAATTAATAGAATAATTGATATCTCACATAATAGACTTGACATAGCACTTTCAAGCCATGATGGACTCAAAGAACAAATAAATTTAAGTCGTATATACGGTGGAATTTTCTATATGTATTTATATGAAAATCATGGAGCAGAAAAAGCATTTGAAATTGTTCGTGAAATGAACAGCAAAAGACCATCACCGCCAAACACAATAAATACAATCAATGAAATACTTAATGTAGAAATTACAGAAACATTCCCATTATGGCTTGACAAAAACATTAACAATCTTTACACAGAACTTGGATTTAAAATCGGATAAAAAAATATACTACACCCAATAGTGGTTATGCAAGAAATGACTGCTGAATGTATGGCTCTATTATGGGCTGATATTGATTTTGAAAATTCTCGTGTTAAAATCAACAAGGCTATTGAATCGGGTTCAGACACAATAAAAGAACCAAAAACCGAAGCGGGATATAGAGAAGTTCCAATTCCAACAGACTTTTTAAAAGAACTCAGAACAGTAAAAAGCGAACCTTTTGAAGCTGTTTTCAAACAAATCAGATTCAATAGAAGATTCAGCAAATCTTCTTTTAGAAAAGCATGGCTTGACTTCATGGAACAATTAGATATAATAAACGGAGCAATTATATCCGCTGGGCTTACCCAGCTTTAAGACCTGCTAGCTCAGTCGGTAGAGCAGCGCCCTTTTAAGGCGAAGGTCCCGCGTTCGAATCGCGGGCAGGTCACAAAGTCTCGGCAAGTAAACAAAGTTTACTTGCCGAGACTTTTATAAAACCTTGCTTCGCAAGCTTTTTATCTGGAGACACTCTGCAGTGTAATCATAACGCGCTTGCCTTCTTCGTTGTGAACCTCGACAATGCCTTTTTCGTATTCATCCAAAGTACAAAGCTGTCTGATGTTGGGACCCTTTTTTGCTATAACATATAAAACATCAGAATAATTTTTTAGATATAGCCTCTCAATACCATATACAGGCTCAATTCGTGAAGCTTTACTTACTTTTTTTGATTTACTAAATATACCCATACTAAGTGTTAGTTTAACATATAATGAAAATTCCTGCAATCTTCAATCATCTAAATCTTCACGATCTTTTAAAGCAAGTGTATCTTTATGGCGCATTGTCTTTGTATATGCCTTCGGGTTTGGCGGCTTTCTCGTAACAGGACTAAGCCCGCCCCAATCACTGCGCTTTGCAGCATGGTATTGTTTTTGCTTCTGCTTCGACTGTTTACTAAGTGGTACAAACTTTTTCATAAGTAGATTATAGCATATAAATGCACAGTTTGCTGTGTGTTTATAACCAATATTTATATAACGGGCAGCCGCTTTCGCAGTTACCCGTTTCTTAAAACAATCGCTTAGCGATTGCTTGTAACCATTTGATTACATAATCTCCACTTCGTGGAGCCTGCAGAGCCATTAGAAGACCTTGTGCTTATTATCTCCCGAGGATGAGCTCATTTGCATTTCTATCATTTTTATAAACAGCATTTGAGCGAGAGCTTCGTTAAAGTTGAAGGAAGAACCCTTTGTGGAAGTTTCGCTGATTCTGCCTGCCATATCAAAGCCGTCGTATGTCAGCATGCCGGCTGTGATTTCGCCGCCGCCCATATAACTGAGCACCTTTGGCACATAAGCTTGGGTCTCCCGGAAAGGAGGAATGCCGCCATGTTTGATAACTGCCGGCCAGCCTGCATTGTATGCTGCAAGAGCGAGCTCAACGTCACCGTCAAAACGGTCGAGCTGTTCTCTTAAATATTTTGCTCCGCCCATGATACTTTGCTCTGCGTTATAAGGGTCATCAACACCGAGATACCTTGCGGTTCCGGGCATAAGCTGCATAATGCCCATAGCACCGACCTTTGAAGTTGCGTCTGCCTTAAAGTTGGATTCAACCTTAGCCACAGCCTTAAGAAGATTCGGTGAAATATTATATTTTTGCCCTGCTGCATCAAAAATAGCATCAAGATCAAAACTGCCGCTGCTTATAGAGCGCGATCTTAATGTTCCTGCAAAAGAAGTCGGACTTGCATAAGCATCCGCAGCACCTTGTGTGCCCGAGATGGGCAAGTTGCCTTGCAGCATGGTACTATGTAACAAACCATTCATATTGGGATATACAGAGTCAATAGTCATTGTGCTATGCCTTTCAACCTGTAGAGTACGGGAGTCGGGCGGCCGTGAGTTACAGAGTCGGGATTATTACCCCTGTCTATTTATCTCCGGTGTCTTGTTCCCTGTGTAATATATAATCGGACTATTTAACAAAAACTTTACTAAAAAAACATAAAATTCTTTCATATTTACGAATTTTTGTGAAAAAAGACGAAAAAACGTAAAAAATAAGTATTGACAAGTGTTATGAGGTTTGATATTCTATCCGAGCGCCTATTTTTGCAAACGACACACACGGCGCAGTTGTACACAAGTATTTTAAAGCGAATATTTAAAATACATAGGATTTCTTGGAGGATAGAAAATGGCAGCGAAAAAGATGATACGCATCAGGCTAAAAGCATACGATCACCAGCTTATCGATCAAGCAGCCTCGACAATCATCGAAACGGCAAAAAGGACAGATGCAAGAGTCTCCGGACCGATACCGCTTCCCACCAAAAAGGAAGTTATCACAATACTTCGTGCTGTTCACAAGTATAAGGATGCCAGAGAACAGTTTGAGCGTCTGACACACAAGAGACTTATTGACATTATGAGCCCGACTCAAAAAACAGTCGAAGCTTTGATGTCGCTTGAGCTCCCTGCCGGTGTAGAAATCGAAATTAAACTGTAGCTCCATGTCATCTTGGGCTCTGTGATTCGCTTGCAGAGCTACACGGCTACACGAAGGGCATAGGGACAAAGGTATTGCAGCCTGAAACCTTCACAATGACAAGTGCAAAAGGTCATGTTGGTTCGAATTTACAAGAATTCACCCATAGAATCAACCAATAACCAATCAGGAGGAAGAAACAATGATCAAAGCGATCATCGGGAAAAAAGTCGGTATGACACAAATATTCGACGAGAACGGCAAGGTTATACCTGTCACAGTTATAGAGGCAGGCCCTTGCTCCGTAGTGCAAAAGAAAACTCTGGAAAACGATGGATATGATGCCGTACAACTTGGCTTTACCGACGTTAAAGAAAATAAAATCTCAAAACCGGAGCGCGGTCACCTTAAAAAAGCTAAGGTAGCAGCAAAAAAATATCTCAAGGAGTTCCGCCTCGAGGATATATCACAGATAAATGTCGGCGACGAGCTTAAAGCTGATGTTTTTGCCGAGGGAGATAAAGTAGATGTCACAGGAATATCACGGGGAAAAGGCTTCTCAGGTGTTATAAAACGCCACGGAGCCGGCAGAACAGCAACGTCGCACGGTGGTGGTCCTGTCCACAGACATGCAGGCTCAATGGGAGCAGGCTCTGACCCCGCCCGTATCTTCAAAGGAAAAATGGGTGCAGGTCAAATGGGTAACGTACAGGTGACAGTCCAGAATCTTGACGTTGTAAAAGTAGACCCGACACGCAACATTATAGCTGTAAGAGGAGCAATTCCCGGCCCGAGGAGCGGCATTGTATACCTCAAAAACACGGTAAAAAACTAAGGAAGGGGAGAGAGAAATGCCGGAAGTAAAGGTACATGACATGAAAGGCAAGGTTGTCGGCGAAGTGACACTCTCCGAGACTGTTTTTGGTATTAAGCCAAACACTGTAGCAATCCATGCAGCGGTCAAAAACCATCTTGCAAATAAAAGACAAGGCACGCAATCTACACTTACACGTGCCGAGGTAGCGGGCGGAGGTAAAAAGCCATACCGTCAAAAAGGCACAGGCAGAGCACGTCAAGGCTCAGTAAGCAATCCTCACTATACACACGGCGGTGTCGCATTTGCGCCAAAACCACGTAGCTACCGCTATACATTAAATAAAAAGCTAAAGAGACTTGCGCTTAAATCAGCTCTCTCTCTTAAAGCCATAAACGATTCTATTATAGTAATCGACAAATTAAAGTTAAAAGAAAAGAAAACAAAAGACTTTGTCAAATTCATGACCGCACTTGGTATTGATGGCAAAGTTTTAGTTGTTACAGCCGAGCCCGACGAAAACATCATTTTCAGTGCAAGAAACATCCCGGCCATCAAAACAACATACGGCTCGCTGCTGAGCACATACGACATAATGAATGCAAAAACATTTATCGTTGACAAAGCGGCAATCGGAAAAATCGAGGAGGTATACGCATAATGAAAACATCATGTGATATTATCCTGCGCCCGATAATTTCAGAGCAGTCTACCGAACATGTTGAGCTTAAAAAATACGTGTTTGAGGTTGCACCCGATGCAAATAAAATTGAAATTAAAAAAGCGGTTGAAGAGCTGTTTGATGTAGAGGTAGCTAAAGTCACTACATTAAATATGATAGGCAAAGCAAAACGTATGGGCCGCCACCCGCAGGGAAAGAGAAAAGACTGGAAAAAAGCTGTTGTCAAGCTGACAGACGGCTCAAAGACAATTGAGTTCTTTGAAGGCCTTGTATAAAACGTCAATTTTCAATTGCCGTGGGGCAATCCCTACCACGTTCATTAGGAGGAAATAAGAAATGGCAGTTAAGTCATACAAACCAACAACACCGTCAAGAAGACACATGTCTGTCTCCGGTTTTGAAGGAATAGACAAAAAAGCCAAACCCGAGCGCAGCTTGACGGAGGTTTTAAAGAAGCATTCAGGGCGAAATAACTACGGTCGTATTACTGTACGCCACAAAGGCGGCGGTAACCGCAGAAAATACAGAGTAATTGACTTTAAACGCAACAAATTCGACATTCCGGGCAAGGTTTTACGCCTCGAATATGACCCGAACCGCACTGCAAACATTGCACTTATCGAGTATGAAGACGGAGAGCTCCGCTACATCCTCGCGCCGGTCGGGCTGGAGGCAGGAGACACAGTTATTTCCTCAAAAACAGCTGATATTAAACCCGGCAATGCCCTTCCGATAACATCAATCCCTGTCGGAACCGTTATTCACAACATTGAAATGCACCCGGGCAAAGGCGCGCAACTCGTCCGCGGAGCGGGCGGAGCAGCGCAGCTTATGGCAAGAGAAGGCGATATGGCTCAAATAAGAATGCCATCCGGAGAGCATAGACAAGTACGCAGCAATTGCATGGCAACGATAGGTCAAGTCGGCAATACAGACCACGCAAACATTCATATAGGAAAAGCCGGACGAAAGCGCCATATGGGAATACGTCCGACAGTTCGTGGCTCGGCAATGAACCCGGTAGATCACCCGCACGGCGGGGGCGAGGGTAAGTCGCCTATAGGCCGCCCTGGACCTGTCACACCATGGGGCAAGCCGACATTAGGATACAAAACACGAAAAGTTAACAAACCAAGCGATAAATACATAGTAAAACGCCGTGGTAAGAAGTAAGGAAAGGGAACATAAATGAGTAGAAGTGTTAAGAAAGGTCCGTTCGCAGCACCTGAGCTTGTAAAACGAGTTGAGGAAATGAACACATCGGGTAAAAAAACAGCTCTGAAAACATGGTCCCGTGCAAGTACAATTTTCCCGTCGTTTGTTGGACATACAATAGCGGTACACGATGGCAGACGTCATGTGCCTGTATATATTACAGAAGATATGGTCGGCCACAAGCTTGGAGAGTTCGCTCCCACCCGCACATACCGCGGTCATGCCGGCAGCAAATCGTCGAAATAGGGGGAACCGGATATGGAAACTAAGGTTGCGAAAGCACATTCAAAATACGTGCGCATTTCGCCGAGAAAGGTCAAAATAGTCTGCGACCTTATAAGGGGAAAAGATACGAAAACAGCAAAAGCGATACTGATGCAGACACCAAAAGCAGCATCAGAGTACCTTATAAAACTCATAAACAGCGCAGTGGCTAATGCCGAGAACAATCACGAAATGGATCCTGACAACCTTTATGTATATGAAACATTCGCAAACCCGGGTCCGACACTCAAAAGAATTAGAGCGGTTGGACGCGGCCGGGCACACAGAATATTCAAAAGAACATCACATATTACAGTCGTAGTTGCGGAGAAAGAATAGAGAGGGAATATTATGGGACAAAAAGTTAATCCGCATGGCTTTAGAGTTGGTGTAATCAAGGACTGGGATTCCCGCTGGTATGCACGTGAAGACAAAGTGGGAGACCTGATTGTCGAAGATTACAACATACGTAAATATCTTAAGGAGCTCTTGTCGGCAGCAGGCGTGCCGAAGATAGAGATTGAGCGCGACAATGCTAAGGTCAGGATATTAATCCATTGCTCACGCCCCGGTATAGTTATCGGTAAAGGTGGCGCCGAGATTGAAAAAATCAGCATGGATGTTGAGAAAAGAATCGGCAAGCCTGTAGCGCTTTCAATCATTGAGGTTAAAAATCCGGACACAAACGCACAGCTTATTGCAGAAGGCATAGCTCAAAAGCTCGAAAAACGTATCGGCTTCCGCCGTGCGATGAAAAATGCTATGAGCAGAGCGATGCGCCTCGGAGTACGCGGCATAAAAGTAATGGTTTCCGGACGACTCGGTGGCGCAGAAATTGCCAGAAGCGAAGCATATCACGAGGGAACAATCCCCCTTCAAACACTGAGAGCTGACATCGAATACGGCTTTGCCGAAGCGGCAACAACATATGGACGTATCGGTGTGAAAGTTTGGGTCTACAACGGCGAAATACTCAGTCAGACACTTCGTACAACACCAAGAACCATGGACCTGTCAAAACCTCCGAGAGAACGCCGTGACCGCGGCGACAGAGGCGAGCGCTCAGGACGTGACGGTGGTTATGGCGGCGGTGGCGGATACAACCGCAGACCTGGCGGACCGGGTGGTGACCGTGGCGGCAGACCTGGCGGACCGGGTGGTGACCGCGGAAGATCCGGTGCTCCAAACTCTCCAAGAGAAGGAGGCACAAACACATGATATCACCAAAAAGAGTTAAATACCGCAAGCAGCAAAGAGGTCGTATGAAAGGCCGTGCTACACGCGGCACATCAATAACATATGGCGAATACGGAATGCAAACTCTGGAGCCTGCATGGATTACAGCAAACCAAATCGAAGCAGCCCGTATAGCCATGACACGTTACTCAAAACGCGGTGGCAGTGTATGGATTAAGATATTCCCGAGCAAACCCGTCACATCAAAGCCTGCTGAAACAAGAATGGGTTCCGGAAAGGGCTCTCCCGACCACTGGGTAGCCGTAGTAAAACCCGGCAGGATACTTTTTGAAATAGGCGGAGTTTCAGAGGAAACAGCACGTGAGGCGATTCGCCTTGCAGGGCATAAGCTCCCGTGCAAAACCAAGTTTGTAAAACGTGAAGGCGAGTTTACAGTAAGTCACGTGAGAGTAAGAGCAGAAGTAGCTGCACCGGTGAGTGAAGAAGCACAGCCGGCAGGTGAAGCAGTAAAAGAGACAGGTGGTGGGTAAAGATGAAGGTAAGTGAGGTAAGAGAACTAAATGCCGATGAGCTGGAGGAAAAGCTTCTGGGCTTGAAAAAAGACCTCTTCTTCTTAAGAATGCAGCATGCGACAAACCAACTTGATAACCCCATAAGAATATCTCAGGTAAGAAAAGATATTGCAAAAGTCAAGACGGTTATCCGTGAGCAGCAGCCCTCGCAAGCAGGAGGACAAAAAGCATGAGTGAAACCAGGACATCCAACAGAAAAACAAGAACAGGAAAAGTTGTATCCGATAAAATGGATAAAACCATTGTTGTTGCAGTCGAAACCCGGGTGCCGCACAAGCTGTATAAAAAGATAGTTAAAAGAACATACAAGCTAAAAGCTCATGATGAGACGAATGAATGCAAAACAGGCGATGTAGTTCGTGTAATGGAAACCCGCCCGCTGTCAAAAGAAAAGAGATGGCGACTGGTGGAGATTATTGAAAAAGCGAAATAGTACCAATTAATAACTAAGCAAGTTGAGGACAGAGAAATGATACAACAAGAATCATATCTGAAGGTTGCCGATAACACGGGAGCTAAGGAAATAAAGTGCATACGGGTACTGGGCGGTTCCAAACGAAAGTATGCATCCGTAGGTGATGTCATTGTGGCATCGGTACGTAAAGCCGCTCCTGCAAGCACGGTAAAAAAAGGTGAAGTAGTAAAAGCAGTCATAGTACGCACTGTAAAAGGTGTACACCGTGCAGACGGCACACACGTCCGTTTTGACGAGAATGCTGCCGTACTTATAAAAGACGATGACAAAAACCCCAGAGGCACACGTATATTCGGGCCTGTGGCGCGTGAGCTACGTGACAAGGATTATATGAAAATCCTGTCGCTCGCTCCCGAAGTAATTTAACCGGAGGTAACCGCAATGCATATTAAAACAAATGACACAGTAGTGGTTTTGTCCGGTAGGGATAAGGGCAAACAAGGAAAAGTTATCAGCACAGACCCAAAGGAAAAAAAGGTTCTTGTCGAGGGAGTCCTTGTGGCAAAACGTCATAAAAAACCGCGCAAGCAAGGAGAACCGGGTGGAATTATTACAAAAGAAACACCGGTCTATGCAAGCAAGGTCATGCGTGTGTGTCCGAAATGTAACGAACCGACAAGACCGGCACACCGTTTAGATAAAAAAGGAAATAAAGTCCGCGTATGCAAGAAATGCGACGCAGAAATCTAACGAAGGGAGTAAGCCGACATGCCGGAAAAGAAAGAAACAGCGAATGCTCAACAAGTTGAGCAGAAAAAAGCAGTAGCTGAGAAAAAAGCAGCACCTGAGAAGCAGGAAGCAGCTGAAAAGCAGGAAGCAGTTGAAAAGCAGGCAGCAGTTGAAAAGCAGGAAGCAGTTGAAAAGCCAAAAAAAGCCCCTGCACCAAAAGTGCCGAGATTAAAGAAAAAGTATAGAGAAGAGGCAGCTCCCGCGCTGATGAAAAAATTCGGCTACAAGAGTGTTATGGAAGTGCCACGTCTTGAAAAAGTAGTTGTTAACGTAGGTTGCGGCGATGCCAGAGACAATGCAAAAGCTCTTGAAGCAGTTGTTAAAGATATATCAACAATAACAGGGCAAAAAGCAGTCATAACAAAAGCCCGCAAGTCGGTTGCAAACTTTAAGCTTCGTGAGGGTATGCCTGTCGGAGTAAAAGTAACACTCAGACAAAACATGATGTGGGAATTTTTGGATAGACTTCTCAATGTAGCGCTCCCGCGTGTCCGCGACTTTAGAGGAATCAGTGCCAACGCATTTGACGGTCGCGGAAACTATGCCCTCGGACTGAAAGAACAACTGGTTTTCCCCGAGATAGACTACGATAAAATCGAAAAAATCCGCGGAATGGACATAGCGATATGTACAACAGCCGGGTCAGACGAGGAAGCCCGCGAGCTCCTCACCTACTTAGGCGCACCATTCATAACGACATAGTGAACTAAAGAATGAGTTGACTTAAGAAAGGGAACTAAAAAATGGCAAAAAAAGCTATGATTCTCAAGCAGCAAAGAGGCTCCAAGTTTTCAGCACGCCGCTACAATCGTTGTAAGATTTGCGGCCGTCCGCACGCATATCTGCGTGACTTCGGAATCTGCCGTATATGCTTCAGAAACCTTGCATATAAAGGGCAAATCCCGGGAGTCCGTAAAGCTTCTTGGTAATAAATGACTAATGACGATGACGAAAGGTCGAGTAAATAGGCTTTAGTCGAAACCCCGTCACGTAAGCAGGCTATATACCTGCAACTCTAATCAGGAGGAAAAAAACATGCAAATAACAGACCCAATTGCCGATATGCTGACGCGTATAAGAAACGCCGGCTCAGCAAAACATGCAACAGTTGACATTCCCGCATCAAACGTAAAAAAAGCGATTGCGGAGATACTGCTGCAGGAAGGATACATCAGAAACTACCAGTTAGTTAACGATGGTGTTCAAGGCATGATAAAAGTCACACTTAAGTACAACGGTGCTGAAAAAGCCATTGCAGGTCTCAGACGTGTATCAAAACCGGGCCTCCGTGTCTATGCAGGCGCCGATGAGCTCCCTTATGTCCTGCGCGGACTGGGGATAGCTATTATTTCAACATCCAAGGGAATCATGACCGACAAAAAAGCACGTGAAGCCAACGTCGGCGGCGAAGTCCTTGCGTTTGTGTGGTAAGGGGGTAGATGAAGCATGTCAAGAATAGGAAGAGCCCCGATAACGATTCCTGCGGGAGTAGAAGTAAAAATATCGGAAAGTAACCTTGTAACTGTCAAAGGTCCAAAAGGAACATTAGAGCAGGTTATTGCCCCGGACATTGAAATTGAAGTGGAAGGCACAACCCTAAATGTTTCCAGACCGACAGATACTCCAAAGCACCGTAGTATGCATGGATTATCGCGCACACTGATCAATAATATGATAATAGGTGTCACAGAAGGCTTTAAAAAAGAGCTTGATATCAACGGAGTCGGCTACAGAGCGACAATGGAAGGCAACAAGCTCGTCATGAACCTCGGCTACTCACACCAGGTAATCATAGAGAGCATTGACGGTATTTCAATAGAAGTTCCGGCAACAAACAAGATAATAATCAGCGGCATTAACAAGCAGGTTGTAGGTCAATTTGCCGCAGACATTAGAAAGAAAAGACCGCCCGAGCCATATATGGGCAAAGGCATTAAATACGCAAATGAGGTCATTCGCCGCAAGGAAGGCAAGACCGGAGTCAAGTAGAGGGGGACATCATTAGATGATTAAGAAAATCGATACGAATGTACAACGCAAGAAGCGCCATAAGAGGGTCCGCGGAAAAATCACCGGAACTTCCGACCGTCCCCGTCTCAACGTGTTTCGAAGCGAAAAGCATATCTACGCACAGATAATAGACGACTCAAAGGGTGAAACCCTGTGTGCATCGTCCTCGCTCGAAAAAAGCTTTAAGGGATCGGGTGCAAATAAAGAGGGTGCTGCCGAAGTAGGCAAGCAGGTTGCCGCCCGCGCCAAAAAGAAAGGCATTGAGGAAGTTGTGTTTGACAGAGGCGGATACATATACCACGGACGTGTTAAGGAACTGGCAGAAGCTGCACGCGAGAGCGGACTGAAGTTTTAACGGAAGGAGGAAACTAATATGGCTTTTAGTGGTCAAGGGCAAGGTCAAGGACGCCGCAACGATAACAGAAGAGACAACAGAAGAGACGAAACACCACCGGAATTTATTGAGAAAGTAGTTTCCTTAAACCGTGTAGCAAAGACGGTCAAAGGTGGACGTATATTTAAGTTCTCTGCACTTTGTGTAGTAGGCGACGAGAAAGGAAGAGTCGGATTTGGTCTCGGAAAAGCCGGCGAAATCTCGGAAGCAATCCGCAAGGGTATAGAGGATGCAAAAAAGAATGTAACAACAATAACACTTTCCGGCTCGACAATACCTCATGAGGTAATTGGAATATTCGGAGCGGGCAGAGTGCTTTTAAAACCGGCACCTCCCGGAACCGGTGTTATTGCGGGAAGTGCTGTTCGCGCAGTAGTTGAAGCAGCAGGAATACATGATATCAGAACAAAGTGCCTGCGCTCAAACAACCCGCAAAATATTGTTGCAGCCACAATGGTAGGCTTAAAATCACTGCGTGATGCCGAGCAGGTAGCAAAAACCAGAGGCAAAACCGTAGAAGAGATTGTAGGTTAGGAGGGATAAAATGGCAGCGAAAAAAACAGCTATGCTAAAGGTTAAGCTCGTAAAAAGCTTAAACGGCAGACATGACAAACACATCGCCACAGCAAAATCCCTCGGACTGAAGAGAATCGGGAATGAATCAATTCAGCCCGACAACCCTCAAACAAGAGGAAAAATTAATCAAATCAGTTATTTGATAACTGTTACAGAAGAAAATTAAGGAGGATGCGGTAAATGCAAATTCATGAGCTTTCTCCGGCAAAGGGTTCAACCAAGGTTGCCAAAAGAAAAGGACGCGGACACGGCACAGGAAACGGAAAAACCTCCGGGCGCGGACATAAAGGTCAGAAATCAAGAAGCGGTGGCGGAGTCAGAAGAGGCTTCGAGGGTGGACAAATGCCACTTGCACGCCGTGTGCCTAAAAGAGGCTTTAACAATATTTTTGCAAAACCACTGACAACAATAAATGTTGCAGCACTTAACAGTTTTAAAGCAGGTTCAACCGTCAGTGAAAAAGAACTGCTCGAAACCGGTGTTATCAGCAAGTGTGAACACGGAGTCAAAGTACTGGGTTGTGGCACACTGACAAAAAAACTGACAGTTAAAGTATCAGCATTCTCAGAGCTTGCAAAGAAAAAGATAGAAGAAGCAGGCGGAAAGGCCGAGGTGGTGTGAAGTGTTAACGACACTGCGCAACGCATGGAAAGTAGATGATATTCGCAAAAAACTTCTTTTCATGATGTTTATAGTTCTCATATACCGTCTTGGTAATGCAGTTACTGTGCCATATGTTGACACAGGACTACTGAGCATATATTTTCAGCAGCTGAACAATACGGTTCTCGGACTGATAAACACAATGTCGGGAAGTGCGCTGGAACGTGCATCGATATTTGCGCTGTCAATACAGCCATACATTAACGCATCTATCATAATGCAGCTGCTCACTATAGCTATTCCGGCACTGGAACGTCTTCGTAAGGAAGGCGGCGAGGACGGGAAAAAGAAGATTGAAAAAATCACCCGTTACGGAACAGTCGGCATAGCAGCACTGCAAGGTTATGCATATTATACACTAATCAGCAGTAACGACCCGATGACAGGCGGCTCAATGCTTCTTCCGGGCACAACAGGATGGCTTCCTGCAATAGTCATAGTAGCCACATTTATGACAGGCAGTGCGCTTCTCATGTGGATGGGTGAACAAATAACAGAATTTGGTATAGGAAACGGTATATCCATAATCCTGTTTGTAAGTATTGTTGCAAGATTCCCGACAGAAATCGGTCAAATGGTTACACAAACCATTGCAAACCCGGGCAACTGGTGGATATATCTGCTCATGCTGCTTGGCGCGCTTGCAATAATAGTATTGATTGTAATTGTTCAAAACTCGGAACGCAGAATACCCGTGCAATACTCAAAACGTGTTGTCGGCAGAAAAATGTATGGCGGACAGTCAACTCATCTGCCTATGAAAGTCAACATGTCCGGCGTTCTCCCCGTTATCTTTGCACAATCAATAGCATCAATACCGGCTACAATTGTTGTCTTTGTGCCGAATTGGCGAGACGGACTGGTGATGAAAATATTTGCCCCGCCCGGCATTCAGCAGGACGGCTCACATTCGCTGGGTATAACATATATGATTATATACTTCCTGCTTATAGTATTCTTCTCATATTTCTACTCAACAGTTCAGTTTAATCCTGTAGAAATATCAAATAATCTGAAAAAGAACGGCGGATTCATACCGGGCTTCAGAGCAGGAAAACCAACAAGTGAATTTATTCAAAAGGTACTTACAAAAATAACCTTGTTTGGTGCGATATACCTTGCAATTGTTGCTATAACACCTTTGATAATCAGTGCGGTTTCGCCGGTGGCATCAGCATCGGGGGTATCGATGGGTGGTACATCTGTCATCATTGTAGTCAGTGTGGCACTTGAAACGATAAAACAACTCGAATCGCAAATGCTCATGCGCCATTACAAAGGATTTTTGGAATAAACCGTAGGGGTGGCAACCTGCCGCTTACCCACAAAACCATGTAGGGACGAACTGTGTTCGTCCGGTAAGGAGTAAATTATGAAACTAATTCTACTCGGACCGCCCGGAGCGGGCAAAGGTACACAAGCAGAAGTACTGACAGAAAAATTAGGTGTTCCCCAGATATCAACAGGCGACATATTGCGTGCTGCGGTAAAAGCAGGCACCCCGGTCGGCTTGGAAGCAAAAGCATTCATGGATGCCGGTGACCTTGTTCCGGACAGTGTAATAATCGGTGTTGTCAAAGAACGACTCACTGCAGATGACTGCAAAAAAGGCTACATATTCGACGGAATGCCCAGAACAATAGCACAGGCACAGGCGCTTGACGCGCAAAGTGTCGAAATAGATGCAGTTTTGTCGATAGAAGTACCCGACGACATAATCATCAAACGTCTCGGCGGCAGGCGTACATGTCCCGATTGTGGAATGATATATCACATCGAAACAAAAAAACCGGCAAAAGAAGGTATTTGTGACGGTTGTGGGGCAGCACTCATTATAAGAAAAGATGATGAAGCCGAGACCATAAAAAACAGGCTTGACACATACCACAAGGAAACCGAGCCGCTCATAGATTACTACAGAAAACAAGGCAAGCTCAAGGAAGTAGGCGGTGAGTTTAATATAGCCAGCCAAACCGCGGAAGTGTTTAAAGTATTAGGACTATGATTAACCGCAAAACACAGCGTGAAGTCGAAATGATGCGCCGTGCCGGAAAAATAGCAGCAAAGGCGCGTGCTCTTGCCGGGAAAATGATACAACCGGGAGTAACAACAAAGAGCATCGACAAAGCGGTACACGACTACATAAAATCGCAAGATGCAATACCCGCTTTTCTCGGATACAGAGACTATCCTGCCAGCACATGCATATCGGTTAACGATGAAGTTATACACGGAATACCAACAGGCAGAAAGCTTCAAAGAGGCGACATAGTCAGCATAGACATAGGAGTATTTAAAGACGGGTTTGCAGGTGACTGTGCCGCAACATTTATCGCCGGAGAAGGCAGCACAGAGTCGGAAAGGCTTATAAAAACAACAAAGCAGTGTTTTTTCGAAGCACTTAAAAAAGCAAGAGCCGGCAACAGAGTCTCCGATATATCAAGAGCGATACAAAAACACGCAGAGTCAAACGGATATTCGGTAGTGCGCGAATATGTCGGGCACGGAATAGGAAAAAAAGTTCATGAACCGCCTGAGGTGCCAAATTTCGTAGAGATCCCAAGAAAAAAAGCCGACCCGCGCCTTTTGCCGGGAATGACAATAGCAGTCGAACCGATGGTAAATGAAGGCGGAGCAGAAATAAGAGTACAGAGCGACGGATGGACAGTAAAAACAGCCGATGGAAAAAATTCCGCACATTATGAAAACACAATACTTATTACAGAAAATGAACCTGAGATACTCACCATATGTGAGGAAACAACATGAATATAGCTGATATAGTTATATCGTTAAACGGCAGAGATGCCGGAAAACGTTTCATCGTAATCGGCACAGACAACGAGTACTCGCAGATTGCTAACGGAAAAGGCCGCAGGCTCGAAAAACCGAAACGAAAGAAAAACAAGCACTTGAGGTTTGAAGGAAAGGCAAGCAGTGCAGTATCAAAGAAGCTGCTTGACGGGGAAAAAATAACAAACAGCGAACTGAGAAAAGAACTATCAAGCGAAGGGGGTTGCGGGGCATGCCAAAAGACGACATGATTGAACTGGAAGGTACTGTGGTTGATTCATTGCCAAACACCATGTTCCATGTTGACATAGGAAACGGACATGTAATATTAGCGCACATCTCCGGAAAGCTTAGAATGAACTTTATACGAATTCTCCCGGGAGATAAGGTTACAGTGCAAATGTCACCATACGACCTGACCCGCGGACGCATAACTTGGAGGAGTAAGTAACAATGAAAGTTAGACCATCAGTTAAACCCATGTGTGAAAAATGTAAAATAGTAAAACGCAAGGGAAAAGTCAGAGTAATATGCATCAATCCGAAGCATAAGCAACGTCAAGGATAAAACGTCTGAAACGTCTTGCAAAAGCAAGCCGTGGAAAGAAACTAAAGTTTCTTTCGGACAGTGGAGAAGATATATTTGGAGGAAATGTAATGGCAAGAATCGCCGGTGTAGACCTACCTAAGGATAAAAGAGTAGAAATAGGACTGACTTATGTCTTTGGCATAGGAAGAACAAGTGCAAGAAAAATTTGCATTGAAACGGGCATAGACCCGAACACAAGAGTCAAAAACTTGACGGATGCAGAGGAAACCGCACTTCGCGACTGCATTAACAAAAGTTATATGGTCGAGGGTGACCTTCGACGGACTGTTGCGCTTGACATCAAACGACTGACAGAAATAGGCAGCTATCGTGGGCTGCGTCACAGACGCGGACTCCCTGTACGCGGACAGCGCAGTAAAACAAATGCGCGCACGCGCAAAGGACCCAAACGTACGATAGCTAACAAGAAGAAGTAGAGGAGGGAGCAGATACATGGCAGCACCCAAAGGCAAGAAAACAAGAACCAGACGCCGCGAACGGAAAAATATTGATAAAGGCGCAGTCCATATAAGATCGTCCTTTAACAACACAATGGTTACAGTGACGGATGTACATGGAAACGCCATATCATGGGCATCTGCAGGCGGTATGGATTTCAGGGGAAGCAGAAAGTCAACTCCCTTTGCCGCGCAAACAGCGGCGGAAGCAGCAGCCAGAGCAGCAATGGAACACGGGCTGAAAACTGTGGAGGTTTACGTCAAAGGACCCGGCTCCGGCCGCGAAGCAGCAATCAGAGCATTGCAGACAGCAGGACTCGAAGTCACAATGATAAAAGACGTTACACCGATTCCGCACAATGGTTGCCGACCGCCAAAAAGGCGCAGAGTCTAGATAGTTTAAAACAAGTTTTAAACATTAGGAATTTGAACTTTTCCGACATAAAAACCGTCGGAGTCTGACTTCGTCAGAACAGTACAAATTCACGAACATACCAAGAGAAAGGATAATATTTAATGGCAAGATATACAGATGCAGTTTGCCGCCTATGCCGCAGAGAAGGGCAAAAACTCTTCTTAAAAGGTGACAAATGCTATATGGACAAATGTCCTGCAGACCTAAGGCCATATCCACCGGGGCAACATGGTCAGGGACGCTCCAAAACATCGGAATATGGATTGCAGTTACGTGAAAAGCAAAAGGCAAAGAGATATTATGGAATACTTGAAAGCCAGTTTCGAGGATACTTTGAAATGGCAAGCAAACGCAAAGGCAAAACAGGTGAAAACCTTCTGTCAATCCTGGAATCACGTCTTGACAACACGATTTACAGATTAGGCTTTGCAATGAGCCGCGCAGAAGCAAGACAGCTTGTGCTCCACGGACACTTTCTGGTAAACGGCAGAAAAGTTAATATCCCGTCGTTTTTAGTAAAACCCGGTATGATAATTTCGCTCCGTGAAAAAAGCCGTGGGCTTGACAAGTTAAAAATGGTTATCGAAGCAAACTCCTCAAGACAGCCGCCGGGATGGCTGGAGTACGATGCAAACGCACTCATAGCAAAAGTCTCATCAGTTCCGACAAGAGAAGATGTTGACTTCCCGATCGAGGAACAACTTATAGTTGAGCTGTATTCAAAGTAACATAAAGGAGGGTTTCTTTCATGATAGAAATCGAAAGACCACGCATCGAATGCATAGAGTCCCCGGAAGATGATTCATACGGCAGGTACGTGGTTGAACCGCTCGAACGCGGATATGGAACAACACTCGGAAACTCACTTCGCAGAATCCTTCTGTCGTCTCTACCGGGAACGGCAGTAACAACAGTAAAAATAGCAACAATTCAACACGAATTTTCAACACTCCCCGGTGTAAAAGAAGATGTGACCGAAATCATCTTAAACATCAAGGGAATAGTAGCAAAGCTTCACTCAGACGGTCCGAAAACAGTATATATTGAAGCATCCGGAGAAAGTATTGTCACAGCAGGCGATATAAAACCTGATGCCGAGGTTGAAATACTAAACCCCGACATGCACATTGCAACACTGAGCCCTGATGGATCGCTCAGTATGGAGCTGACGATAGACCACGGGCGCGGATACATGTCTGCAGAGCGCAACAAGCTTGCTCAGCCTATTATCGGAGTGATACCGATTGACTCTATCTACACTCCTGTTCAAAAGGTCAATTATACGGTCGAAAACACCCGTGTCGGAAACGTTACAGACTTTGACAAACTGACCATAGAAGTTTGGACAGATAAAACAATAACTGCAAGAGATGCAATATCTCTCGGTGCAAAGATACTTTGCGACCACTTTACACTCTTTACAGATTTGTCAGATGCAATCGGTGATAAATCGGTAGTTGTGGAGAAAGCGGAAACACAAAGAGACAAGGTTCTTGAAATGACAATTGAAGAACTCGACCTGTCGGTCAGAAGCTTCAACTGTCTCAAACGGGTGAGCATAAACACCGTCGAAAACCTGATATCAAGAACAGAAGATGAAATGATAAAAGTCCGCAACCTCGGACGCAAGTCACTTGAGGAAGTTATTCACAAGCTTGCAATGATGGGACTATCCCTCAAATCCGAGGAGTAATTAAACAGGAGGAAAATACAATGCCCGGAACACGTAAACTCGGAAAACCGACAGACCAGCGTATGGCTATGCTCCGTCAGCAGGTTACCGACTTTCTTGATAACGGAAAAATGGAGACAACAGTAACACGTTGCAAGGAAATAGCACCACTCGCCGAGAAAATGATTACATTAGGCAAAAAAAATACGCTCGCATCACGTCGCCGGGCAGTATCCTTTATGACCCGTGAGGATGTCGTAAAGAAACTATTTGACGAAACAGCCCCCGGATACTCTGAGCGAAACGGCGGCTACACCCGCATAACCCGCACAGGGATACGCCGTGGAGACGGAGCAGAAACCGCAATACTTGAATTAGTTTAATAACACAAAGCAAAAACTATTCCCTTTGAAATCGCAGTCCGCTCTCGCAAAGATTTCAAAGGGAACATCTTTCGCTTTTTGGATTGACAGGAGGACATTACAATGACATACGATCTTATTATTGTGGGAGCAGGACCTTGTGGGATTTATGCTGCCTGGGAAGCAAACAAGCTCGCTCCGAATGCAAAAATCCTCTTAATCGACAAAGGATATGACATCTACAAAAGAAAATGCCCGATAATGAGCAAAAAAGCAAGACTTTGCCCGATGTCAGAAGGAGCAGACGGTTTTGCAGGATGTAAGCCTGCCTGCTCAGTAACCTGCGGTTTTGGCGGAGCCGGGGCATATTCAGATGGCAAGTTTAACATAACTACCGAGTTTGGCGGCTGGCTTGGCGACTACATGCCCGCATCCGAACTGTTAAAGCTTATACACTGTGTTGACGATATAAACCTGGCTCATGGCGCTCCAACCGATATCACAGACCCCGAAAGCGAGCATGTCAACAAAATTGAACAACGTGTTTATGGAGCAGGACTGAAGCTACTGCGTGCCAAAGTGCGTCACCTCGGCACGGAAATGAACCTGAAGGTTATGAAATCCATCTATGACGCACTGTCACAAAAAGTCGAGATACTATTTGAAACCGAAATCTCGGATATTATCACAGCAAAAAAAGGTGATGAGATTCATGCTGTCGGAGTTACAACAAAAAAAGGGCAGGAAATTCAAGGCAAGCAGATCCTTGTCGCTCCGGGAAGAGATGGCTCTGCATGGCTTTCAGGCATCTTGGAAAAAAACAACATTCCTGTTACATGTAATCAGGTAGACATCGGAGTCAGAGCCGAAACATCCAACGTTGTCATGCGGGATATAAATAAGCATCTTTACGAATCAAAGCTTATATTTAACTCATCCACAGGCTCTGTAGTACGCACATTTTGTGCTAACCCTTCCGGCTATGTCGTTGTTGAAAACCATAGTGGAGTAATAGCTGCAAACGGTCACGCATTTTACGACCCGAAGCTCGGTTCGGAAAACACAAACTTTGCTCTGCTTGTGTCTCATATTTTCACAAAACCGTTTAATAAGCCAAACGAGTATGCCAGAGAAATTTGCAAACGCGCAAACGACCTTTCGGGTGGCGGGCTTATAATCCAAAAATTTGGTGACATATTACGAGGCAGGCGTTCGACAGATAAAAGAATAGCCGAGGGCTTTTTAGAACCGACACTAAAAGAAGCAGTACCGGGCGACTTAGGCTTGGTACTGCCATATAATACGATGGTCAGCCTGATTGAAATGACAAAAGCACTCGACAAGGTAACACCGGGCTTTGCCTCAGAACATACACTGTTTTATGGAGTCGAAGCAAAATTCTACTCGGCACGTCCGGAGTTATCAAAAACACTTGAAACAGAAATTAAGCACCTTTATTGCGCCGGAGACGGAGCCGGTATAACACGCGGCTTGGCACAAGCAGGTGCTGCAGGTGTCCATGTAGCAAAATCAATATTCGAAAATTAGCCTACACTACTTTTGCAATATGGGCATTTATGATAATCGAAATCGATTTCTTCCGCACACTTTGGGCAAATTATTTGCGGAACACCGTCTACTAAATTAAATGTATCGTCACTATCATCGTGGGAAATACTGACAATGCTTATGGGATCGTTATACTCATTTATGAGATTGACGACTCTTGGTGCATGCCTTTTTTCTACATAAATTACTTGAGCTTCAACCATTGCTTTTCCGCCACCAATACGGCCTACCTCAATATAATATGGAATCTCTTTATCATCGAGCAAATCGTGCAGCCACATCCTGTTTCTAATGGACTCGCCACCCAGAAAAAAGCCCTGCCCGATAGTGTAAACTGCTACAAGGTCATCCTCATCTGCATCTTTTAACGTCGACTGCGCCCATAAGCTTGGATCGCCAAAAGAACCGATAAGGTTAGATGGCAGAGCAGGTGGCTTTATATCATCTTCATCTTCTGCAATTATATTTATATCTTTACCCACAAACCCCAACACCCTTTCTGTCGCTTGCATACCTGAGCATGCCTTCTCCGATGGCTCGACAAAGTCTCGTTTCGAGACTAAGTCGAGACTATGCGGAGGGGAGAGGATTTGAACCCCCGGTACATTTCTGTACAATTGATTTCGAATCAATCACCTTAAGCCACTCGGACACCCCTCCAAGGCACGTGTATTTTATCTTAATATAATTATTCTTGTCAAGATGACATAATAACTATTATTTCGTTAACAATAGTTATCATGTCATAACAGAAAAAATATGATATACTACCTTATAAGCGGGGGGGGTATAAAGTATGAACTATCCGAAAATCGGTATAAGACCAACAATAGACGGACGCCTCGGCGGAGTGCGTGAAGCGCTGGAAACACAAACTATGAACATGGCAAAATCAGCAGCAAAGCTCATAGAAGAAAACCTCCGTTATGCAGATGGAATACCCGTTAAATGCATAATCGCAGACACAACCATTGGCGGGAGCATGGAAGCCGCCGCAGCTGCTGAAAAATTCGCCAAAGAAAACGTCACGGCAACACTCACAGTCACTCCATGCTGGTGTTACGGCAGTGAAACGATGGACATGTCACCGGAAACGACAAAAGCCGTATGGGGCTTTAACGGCACAGAGCGCCCGGGCGCTGTATATCTTGCCGCTGTGCTTGCCGCTCACGCGCAAAAAGGCATGCCGGCATTTGGCATTTATGGAAGTGATGTACAAGATGCCGGCGACACAGAAGTGCCAAAGGATGTAACAGATAAAATACTCAGATTTGCAAGAGCTGCCATGGTTATCGGCCAAATGAAAAACAAATCCTATGTCGGCATCGGCTCTGTTTCTATGGGAATAGCCGGGTCTTTTTGTGATCCGTCATTTTTCCAAAAATATCTCGGAATACGACCTGAATGGGTGGATATGACGGAGATACTGCGACGTATGGAGCTTAATATCTACGACCCTGAGGAGTACAAAAAAGCACTCTCGTGGACAAAGGAAAAATGCAAGGAAGGCTTTGATATTAACGAAAAAAGAAAGCAGTTTACCACTGAGCAAAAACAGGAGCAGTGGGAATTTGTCATTAAAATGACTCTTATCATAAAGGATATTATGCTTGGAAATCCCAAACTCGCGCAAACAGGCTTTAGCGAAGAAGCGCTTGGCAGAAATGCCATCCTCGGTGGTTTTCAAGGTCAAAGAATGTGGACGGACTACAAGCCAAACGGAGATTTCGCCGAGGCAATTTTGTCGTCCACATTTGACTGGAATGGCAAAAGAAAACCTGTTCTTACTGCCACAGAAAACGACAGTTTAAACGGCGTTTCAATGCTTATCGCGCACCTGCTCGACGGGTCGGCATCGGTTTTTGCCGATGTGCGTACATACTGGAGTCCGGATGCCGTGAAACGTGTCACAGGCTGGCAGCCGGACAAAAAAGCAAAAGAAGGGTTTATTCACCTTATTAATTCGGGGGCGGCAGCACTTGACGGCAGCGGCGGCTCAAAGGATGACAGTGGCAACTCTGTGATGAAGCCCTGGTGGGAGATGCAAAGCAAGGATATAGAAAATTGTCTGAGTAAGACAATATGGTGCCCTGCAAACAACAGTTATTTTCGCGGTGGAGGATTTTCGAGTAAATTCGAAACAGAGGGCGAAATGCCTGTAACTATGCTGCGGGTTAATTTGATTGACGGACTCGGACCCGTTATGCAAATCGCAGAGGGCTTTACAGTAGACCTGCCGAAAAACGTAAACGACACACTACTTGACCGCACAGACCCGACATGGCCATCGACATGGTTTGCTCCAAAGCTCACAGGAAAAGGGGCTTTTACGGATGTTTACAGTGTGATGGCAAACTGGGGTGCAAATCACGGAGCATTTTGCTACGGGCATAAGGGTGCGGATATAATCACTGTGTGTAGTATGCTTCGCATTCCGGTTTCTATGCACAATGTTGAAGAGGCCTGCATTTTCCGTCCGCATGTATGGTCGGCATTTGGCACTGAAGAAAAAGAGGGTGCCGATTACCGTGCATGCTCAGCATTTGGTCCTCTGTACAAGTAAGAAAGAAGGGAATAATGAAACACTGTCTTGCAATTGATATAGGAGCATCCTCCGGGCAATGTCTTATAGGCACAAGGGATAAGTATGACAACAAAAAAATTATTACAGAGGATATTTACCGTTTTGACAATGTTCAAAAACGACACAAAAATGCAGTTTGCTGGAACATTGAAGTGATTTTAGCTCATGTACTCAGTGGGATGAAGCGCTGTGCAGGGATAAAAAAAATACCTGTA
>Ga0123356_10001660_pt1 | contig 24352 bp, 19 predicted proteins | sample TergutEmb28metaG_2_FD_92546 | JGI IMG/M metagenome (GOLD analysis project Ga0123356, IMG submission 92546) | Embiratermes neotenicus P3 segment gut microbial communities from Petit-Saut dam, French Guiana - Emb289 P3 | ecosystem: Host-associated > Arthropoda: Insects > Digestive system > Gut ...
TAACAGTACAGGCCATTCTGTTTTTTCATCATTGGCAATATTAAATGACATTCCGGTATAAAATTTAATTTCACGCAGTATATCAAAAGTAATCCCCTGCCATTCATTTTTGTGTTTGTCATAAAAACTGATTGGGTAATTGTCATATTCAGCCGCAATTTGAATAACCGGATTGGCGGATATATAAGCTTTTTCTTCTTCCGTCAGCCTCATGAATAATTTATGGCTTAAGTAATCCTGGTATCCGCGGTTATACAATTCGGTTAGATATCGAATCCCTTCGTTTTCCAGAGCTTTTTGCACAATTGAGATTATTGGAGCAAGTTCAGGTTTTTGTGTTGTAAGGGAAACTGGTCCATAAATTATCGGAAATATGTCTTTGGTAACCACATCCGGGTAAATATCGAAATAAGCTTCGATACCCTCGCCGAAAAAAGCGTCTATTTCTCCGTTTTTTAACATATTGTAAGCCATGTTGCAATTGTCTACAAGAAAAGTTTCAAATTCTTCTTCTGCGTGAGAAGAAACATCGTTAACTGTTGATGAGCCTTTCAAAAATGCGTACTTTGGACGGCGAGACTTTATAATTTCCTGTATGGGTATGCTGCCGGACATCTGTAAATATACTATTGAACGTTCGGCGATTGGATCTGTCATGTAATAAGTTTTCCGGCGAATTTCTGTAGCTGTTAGTTCGCCGGAAAAATCAATTTCACCTGACGCAAGCCCGGTTAGCAGTTCGTCCCATTTGTAAATTACAGGTTTAAATGGAATATCGAACAATTTTGTCAGCCATTCGCACATAAATGCGGAAAATCCGCCTACTTCACCATGTTCGTTGTAAAACGCCTCGGCAGTCATTATCATTCCATAAATAAAAACATCAGTTTCTTTACGGAGCGTTTCAATAGCTTCGATTTCTTCTTCCGTTACGCCGGGGATGTCACGAAATGACGTATGCCGGTATGTTTCGTCTGCCGGTTTACCGTGCGGTACAGATATTTTTTTACATTCTGAAAATATGATCACAAAAAGAACTGCGGCAAGAATTACAACTGTGATTTTTTTGATAAATCGCATTTATACCTCTTGGTATATTTTATACCACTTGTCTGTATTTGGCAAATAGTTAGGCAAATAAATTTTTGGCGTTTGCTGATATTACAGCAGGCGTTACGCAAAAAATGAGCGGAAATATTCCGGCAGCGGAGCTTGTATATCCATGCTTGCCCTGTCGTTAATTATGATTCGCGATGCATGGAGCAGAAGGCGTTTAAGGCCTATTGCTTTGCGCAGTTTTTTGTTAAGTGAAAAATCGCCGTATTTATCGTCTCCCAATACAGGGTTCCCTTTCATTGCAAGATGCCTGCGAATTTGATGCATTCTTCCCGTGCCAAGTTCAATCTCCAAAATTGAAAATTCCTGAACTGCGGCAGAATCTGAATGGCTGCTGTCTCTATCTTCTGCCAGGTTTAATTTTCCGCTTTTTATTAATTTGTATCTGGTGTCAGAGGTTTTCAGGCTGCCCTTAATTAAAAGTTTGTCTGTAATGACGCCCTCGCCCTGCTCGGGCCGCCCGCTGCAGACTGCAATGTAGAGTTTGACTGCCTTTCGCGATGTGCCGAAAAAGCGGGAAAAACGAGCCGCCTCTTCGCGCCCTTTTGCCGTTAGAATTACACCAGAAGTGTCCTTGTCCAGCCTGTGAACGAGCAGGGGAGGCGGATTGCGGATTTCTGCAAGAAGTTTGTCCAGAGAGGTTTTTACCCCTTTGCCGCCCTGAACAGCCAGCCCTGCCGGTTTGTTTATTACCATGCAAAAATCATCTTCGTAGAGAATTTCTATATTTTTCATTCCGATAATATTATCATGAAACATCTTTTTTTATTACTGTTTTTTATTCCGGTTCTTGTTTTTGCCGAACCATTCTATTCGCCTTCATGGGGTTTCAGCCTGGATCTTCCAGAAGGTTATGATTATATTGATGGTGACGGAAAAGACAGGTTTTCTTTTAGCGGCGCTGATTGGATAATGTTTGATCTTGTTGTTTACAACGGCTCGTACAAATCCATGAAAGACCTGGTGGATGATGTGAACCGCAGGCTTGAAAACAAGGGAGATGTTGATTTTTTCAATTACAGGGGCAAACAAGCGGCTGTTCTTGAATTAAATTTTGGAAGTTTTACCGGATGGGGGCTTTGTTTAACTCTTGCACGGCCCGCTAACAATAATGCCGCAGCGCCAATGCTCCTTGCCCTTTCTTATAGCCCTGCTTCCGATGCTGACATGAGTTTATTCCATATGTCGGCGCTGGATTCCATAAATCCTTCGGACAATGACCGTTATTACCCAGGCCCGATTATGGAATACAGCTATCCTCGCGGAGAAGAGAAACAATTAAACATTGCCGGAAGCAGTATAACGATAAGGGAAAACGATGCCGAGGCTGCGCAGGATTTAATAGAACGTGAATTCGGCGTGCTTGTAAATTATATTGATTCTCCGTACTGGAGAGAAGCATGGATACGTTATTACCGTTTTATTTACCGTGATTCTTTTGACCGCGTATCGGATGCAGCCTCTGCGCTTGTCCGTAACTGGAAAGAAACAGACGGTATTCAGGATGATATGGCATTGGCAAAAAAAGCGCTTTCGTTTGTTCAGAGTTTTGAATATGAAAGGAATTTAGGCGGCAGCGATTTTGTAAATATGGTGACAGCAATTACAGAAAGCCGCGGTGATTGCGACAGCCGCGCCATGCTTTGGGCAATAATTCTTGCTCATGCGGATATTCGTTCCGCAATGATGGTTTCGCGCAGGCACAGCCACGCAATGGGTCTTGTGGACATTGCCGGAACCGGCGCACGGTTTAAAGCTTATGACACAAACTGGCTGGTAGCGGAAACTACCGAAGATGTGGGCATAGGGTTGATTGCTCAGGATGTGAGCGACATTGAATCCTGGCTTGGGATCGTGTTTGAATAACTCTGCGTATGCTTTAACTTTAACGTAATATTCTCATTGCATTTAAAACAGCAAGAACGGAAACACCCACGTCTGCAAAGACAGCTTCCCACATGTTTGCGATGCCAAAAGCGCCCAGAATAAGAACAGCAGCTTTTATGCCCAGCGCGAAAACAATATTTTGCCAGACAATTTTTTTTGTAAACCGTGCAATGTCAATTGCTTCGGAAAGTTTTGAAGGTTCGCCGGTCATTAGTACAATGTCTGCGGCTTCGATGGCGGCATCGCTGCCAAGATCGCCCATTGCGACCCCTATGTCTGCCATTGCCAGTACGGGCGCATCATTTATTCCGTCTCCTATAAAGGCAAGGCAGCTTTTGTCTTTTAATTTACCGTTTGGATATTTTTGCATTTTAAGATTTTCAAGTTTTTCAACTTTTTCATGAGGCAGCAGTTCGCTGTATACTTCGTCTATGCCAAGCTGCTGTGCAGTTGCCTCTGCTATTTGCGCATTGTCTCCTGTAAGCATTACGGTTTTATGCACGCCTCTTGCTTTAAGCGCATTTATTGCCATGCGGCTGTCTGGTTTAACTTCATCGGAAATTACAATGCAGCCGGCAAATATACCGTCAATTGCTGTATAAACATGCGTGCCGGAGCAAGCTGTTTTAAATTGATCCGGCGTATTTTTAATTTTCTGGAAAGCAATGCCTGCTTTTTCCATAAATTTTTGGTTCCCTGCCAATATTGTTTTTCCGTCTTTGATAACGCTTACGCCGTACCCTGAATGTTCCGTATATTCAGAAAGGCCGGTTTTATTAATTTCTTTTCCGTATTCCTGTATAACAGATAACGCAATCGGATGATTTGAAAAAGCTTCTGCATATGCGGTGTATTCAAGTAAACTGCCGCTGTCAAACCCTTCTGCGCATTGAATCGCAGTAACCTTGAATACGCCTTTTGTTAAAGTGCCGGTTTTGTCAAATACAGCCGTTTTAAGACAGCTAAGAGCTTCCAGATAATTACCGCCTTTTACCAATATGCCCCTCTTTGCAGCCTTGCCTATTCCTGCAAAGAATCCCATTGGAATTGATAATACAAGCGCGCACGGGCAGGATATTACAAGGAATACAAGAGCCCGCCTTATCCAATCCTGCCATAAACCGCCAAAAAGCAATGGCGGAAACGCCGCAAGCATGATTGCAAGAATTACCACAGCAGGCGTGTAATAACGTGCAAATAAAGTAATAAAGTTTTCGGTTTTTGCTTTTTTGCTTGACGCATTTTCTACAAGGCTGATGATCTTTGAAACTGTGGATTCGCCGAAAATTTTTGTAACTTCGATTGTCAGCAAACCGGTTTGGTTTACACAGCCTGACAACACCGTATCATTTGCTGCCGCCTTTCGCGGGACGGATTCGCCTGTCAGCGCCGAAGCGTCAAGCATGGAAACCCCATCGATTACAACGCCGTCAAGCGGTATTTTTTCACCTGGTTTAACAATGATAATATCTCCAGGCTGAACAGTATCAGGCGCAACTTTGATGATATTTTCGTTTTTCTTTAAATTGGCGTAATCAGGCCGGATATCCATTAAATTTGTGATGGATTTCCTGGATTTTTCTGCCGCCCTTTCCTGGAAATATTCTCCAATCTGGTAGAATAACATAACACCCGCAGCTTCTGCATTTTCGCCCAGAAAAAAAGCTCCTATTGTTGCAATACTCATCAGGAAATTTTCATCAAAAATGCGCCCGTGTAAAATGTTTTTTAATGCCCGCAGAATAACATCTATGCCAAGAACAATAAACGCTGTTAATAAAAGAATGTTCGCAATAAGCGCATTGTCCGCCATTGTTCTTTGAAGAATGAATCCGGCAATAAAAATAAAAGCCCCGGAAAGCAGGCGGATGCTGCGCTCACGCTGAATTAGGAGTTTCTTTTTGAAAAATGCAGTAAATGCCATAACATAACCAACTTTATGGGCAGACTCTAAATAAGGGCAGATTGGGTTTTCTTTGTCAGCAATTCAAATATTTCCTGTGCGGTTTGCGCCTGTAACAGCAAATTCCGCAACTCCTGGCTTTTTAAGAGGTTACTGCACCATGAAAGAGTTTGCAGATAATATGCATGCTGGTTGTGGGCGGCGGCAATCATAAAAACAAGGCGCACAGGTTCGTCGTCCAGCGGATGAAAGTCGATAATGTCTGTACGGCTAATTCCGACAGAAATTACCAAATCTGTTACCGACGAAAGGCGGACATGGGGGATTGCGATACCCCGTCCAATTGCAGTGCTCATTAACTCTTCTCTTTTCAGGATTTCCATTGCAAGTTCCTGCCTGTTTTTTACCTGCGGAGCTTCTGCAAGATTTTCCGCCAGCGCAAGAAGCGCATCCCGTTTGTCAGGATAATTGAGAAAGAGTATCCGCTGCGGGGAAATAATTGCTTCCGGCTGTATTGAATTTAATTGCGAGTTAAGGTTATTTACAGTAAGTTTATCGTTTACCCATTTTTCAATTTCTGATTTTTTGAAACGCCATGCCGTTCTTATTTTTCCTGCGGGAATTTCTCCCTTTTGGGCGCAATCATAAACAGTGCGTTCGGAGACTCTAAGGTATTTTGCAACCTCTTCCAGGGTAAGTATTTCATCATCAGCCATGGGCAAATTATAACATTATTTAACAACAAATGTCAATATAGTCGATTAAACACCAGTATTTTCCAGTAAATCATACAACGAATCCCATGGAAGAAGTTCCTTTATGGTGGTGTATACCTGGTTTGCGCCGCTGCCGGAAAAGCGTACAGGCGATTCAGGCGGCATAAATTCGCTTAATACCTGACGGCAAGCGCCGCAGGGGCCAACAGGCTCGATTGAATCCGGTGTTGAAATTGCAAGCGCAGTGAAACGGCGTTTGCCCAGAGTAATTGCAGTAGTTACGGCATTCCGTTCCGCGCAGATTGTCAGCCCAAAAGAGCGGTTTTCCACATTGCACCCCGTAACTATGCTTCCGTCTTCACATAGCAGCGCTGCGCCGACACGAAATTTTGAATAAGGAGAATACGCCATATCTGCAGCTTTTCGCGCTTCTGTAAATAATAAATCCAGTTGTTCTTTTCTCTTCATACTTGCCTCCCATGGTTATTATATATTATAATAGTTCGAGTAACTCTGGAACAGGGGGGAATATGGCGCAGGAGAGAAAAAAACCCAAAATCTTTGTTGTTTTTTTGTTTTTGCTTGTTTATTTTGCCATTGCAGCCAGGCCAATTCCCAGGGAAACTGTTCTTGTTCCCAAATGGCTTGGTTCGCTGGAATCTGATCTTTTAATCCCAATGAGCGGCTCAGAGCAGGCTGTTTCTTTATCGCAGGAAAAGCTGCTCCCCTTTATTTTGGGCGAGCGTTTTGGTTATGTAGATTCTGCCGGGCGCTTTTCTGTTAATAAAGTAAAAAAAGGTGAAATATACCTTGGCGAAAATCAATGGACAGAATATGAAGCTGTGCCGGAAAAAATCAATATAATGAATATTTCTGAAGAAATAGAAATAAGCATAAATGATCCAAGAGGTTATCCGGTGTTGCTTGACGGCAGGGTTTTTATTTTTGGGAACGATCAAAATGTTCTTTCGGAAATTGACTCAAAAGGGAATATTCTGTGGACGTATGAATTTGGCGCGCCTCTTACCTGTATTGATGCCGCTGCCGGCCTGGTGCTGACAGGTTCTATTGACGGCGTAGTCGAAATTATTGATTCAGAAGGGAAACGCATTTTCTTTTTTGAACCCGGCGGTTCACGTTATTCAGTAATCCTGGGCTGCGCTCTTTCCCGTAACGGATTACAGGCAGGAGTGATCAGCGGTATCGAAGATCAGCGTTTTCTTATGCTTGAACGCTATGGTCAGACAGGCAGCGAGTATAGGGTTATTTATCATGAATTTCTGGAAGGCAGTTTTAGAAGGCCGGTTTATATAACATTTATAGATCAGGACAGGCGTGTCGTTTTTGAGCGGGCCGAAGGAATTGGCTGTTATAATATAAAATCCAGAGAAGGGCTTAAGATTCCTCTGCCAGGCACAATAACAGTAATTGAAAATTCGGGGGATGATGGATTTTTCTTTATTATCTGTTCTTGTCCAGATGAGGTTTCAGGGAACCATAAAGAACTTGTCGGTATAGAATTTTCACAGAAAAGAAGAATTGGTTTTGCGGATTACAGGCGGAATGTTGCTTTTTTAAGGGCTCCTTTTAGAAGTGAGGATGTCTTTCTTGGCAGAAATGGTTCTATGATTATTGCAGGCGGGGGTTCAAAACTAATTTCTTTTGAACTGGAGAAAAAATAAAAGGAGGTTCTCTTCTTTATGAAATATGGTAAATTGCGCGTAACGATAACAGTTTTTATTGCGCTTGTTTTTTTATCCGGTTTTTCCCCCGGCAATCTGAATGCAATGAGCTGGCCGAGCGAAAATGCAGTTTTAGTTCATAATTTTGGATGGAACGACAGAGGCAGGCCAGTATTGGGTATGGTATTTGCTGGAGATACGCCGGTTCTTGCTGCTGAAAGCGGAGAGATAATATTTATACGCAAAAAAGGCGGTACGGCTTCCCGCCTTCCTTCCCCGTTTGGTTCATGGACAGCTCTGGATCATGGGGACGGATTAGTCAGCATTTACAGTAGATATGGTGAAGCGTCACCTGGCGATGCCTCACTTGGTGAAGTGTCACTTGGTGACACCTCAAGTGATGCCCTTCCAAATGACACCTTATCCAACGATGCTGCATCGTTAGAGGTGCGAGTATCTGCCAAAAAACCATCCGCCGGTGAAAACAGCAAAGTAACGCATGTTGATAAACAGAAACAAATAGCCGCTTCCGGAATCTCCGGCTGGTCAAACCGCAAAGGATTTTACTTTATTCTTTATGACAGACGGGAACGGCGCTGGATCAATCCATCGATGATTGTTATCCCCCGGCGTGAAGCAAGGGCGCCTCAAATACTTTCTGTAAATCTGGTAAATGAGCAGGGGCTTAGTGTAAATAATGCGCAATTACGGAATGTAAATCAGGGCCGTTATACAGTTCTGGTAACAACAGCCGGCCCTGCAGAAAGAGATAGTTTTCACGCTCTGCAAAGGATTGTATGTTCTGTAAACGGCGCAGAAGCCGGTTCCCTGAACTTTGAATCTGTTTTTGCCAGAGACGGAGTTCTGATGGTTTACAGAAACGGCCTTGTTCCAGTCAGGCAGATTTATTCGGCTTTTCCTGCCTTTGAAGCTGCCGAAGTTTTTCTGAATCGCGGCCAAATAAGCCTTGAAGTTATTGTTCAGGATATAGCCGGGAATTCCCGCAGCGCAGTTACACGAATGATTGTAAACTGAGCGCACAAAAAATGGTCAAAACATGGTCAACGCCGGTATGCACAACGGGCAGGGAATTAATCCCCTGCGCTAATTGCGGCGCGGGCAGCGGTTCTGCTGGCGGCGCAATTGGCGGTTCTAATGTAACAGACGGTTGTTTTAAACCTGCGCTTGATTGCGGGGATTTTTCGTATGTTCGCTGCGCTTTTTGCGGGCTTGTGCAGATGAACCCGCAGCCGGTAAAAAACGAAGTAATCAGCCGTTATGCTCAAATGTTTGGGAATGATTATCTGTTGTATGAACTTGCAAATGAAGCTTCTTTTCTTAATTTGCAGCAGCTTGCCCTTCGTGATGCGCGTTTTTTCGAACTTGAAAAATCGCTCTTTTCGTCTGGTGATTTATCACTGGATTTATCACCAGATGCAGCCTCTGCGCCAGCCATCCTTGATATTGGCTGCGCCACTGGCGCTCTTCTTTCTTTTCTGCGTTCCCGCGGGTGGCGCGTAACAGGAGTGGAAATATCTCCTTGCGGCGAGTATGCAAGAAATGAACGGAAGCTGGATGTGCGCAGCCTTCCATTGGAAGAAAATAATTTTGTTAACGATGGCTTTGATGCTGTTCTTGCCTCTCACCTTATTGAGCATTTAAACGATCCCCGTTCTTTTTTGACAGAAACGCACCGCATACTAAAAAATGAAGGGCGCATTTTTATTACCACCCCGAATATCGGCGGATTTCAGGCGCGTATTACCGGCGGCGGCTGGCGTTCTGCTATTTTTGATCATCTCTATCTTTTTTCGGCACGGACTTTGCCGCAGATGTTAAAAAGCGCTGGTTTTGCAATAGAGGGCTGGTATACATGGGGAGGTCTTGCCGCCGGTCTTGCGCCGAAAATGGTAAAAAATGTTGCGGATTTTTTGGCTAAGCGCCTAAATCTTGGTGATGTAATGATTGTAAGGGCTAAAAAGCAATCCTGTTGTTAATGGCTATCTGTCGCTTTTGATAAAAACCCATGTTGCGCCGCTGCCGCCGTTCTGGTGTTTTTCATGGCCGCTCTCTCCCGCATACGGGCATTGTTCAATAAAGTCGCGGACAATGCCCCCAAGAACAGCTTCTTCCTGCGAGTGATTCCCTTTGCCGTGTATTATTCGCAGCTTTTCATAACCGCAGTTTTTTGCCCTTGAAAAAAAGAGATCCAGCGAGAGCCATGCTTTATCCCTGGTCAAGCCGTGGATGTCAAGCATATCATCCGGTTTTTTGCTGAGAAGGCTGCGGCGGTGTTCGCCAGGAACCTGTGTTTTATATAATATTTCAGCGTCTTTATTATAAGCTTCGTTATCGTGCAGGCTTGTCTTTAATGTCTGCGACTGCCCTTTCTCCCATTTATCAAGAATAGTTCCAAAATCCATTGTTTTAACCTCATTTTACAAAAACTAAATTTTTTAAGATCTCCGTAAATTAATAGAAAATAACTGCCCCTGCCGGTATCCAGCCCATTCTTCCTGCAGTTTCATTTGCCCGGACCATTACCCATTCGCCTGAGTTTTGCAAAATAATAACCGGTTGCCCTTCCTTAAAAACAAACAATTCATCTGCGGCATAATCCGCCGCACGGCGAACCGGTGTTTCAAGCATAACTCCAGAGCGGCAGTTTTCGCTGCTTTTTGAATGTTCAAGCTGAGTATTGCCCAGCCGCTGTGCCCCGCCCAGCTTATGGTCGGTAAATAGCCAGTAAAGGCAAAATACAACCGAAACAACAAAAATAACGATTAACGGCAGCAAAACCGCTTTTTTCAAAGAAAAACCCTTAAAAAATACAAAACAAACGAATAGTGATAAAATTACAGTAACAATAGATAAATTTATAAGAATATTTCGTTTATTATGATTTTCATTTTCAGTATTAAAAAACCCAAGCCTTTCTTCTGCTTCCCGCCTGAGCGGCTGCAGTAAAGCGCCGTTGGGAAGATCCCGCTCATTTTGCCTTAGTTTTGCCAAAGACAGGGCATAAGCGCCCTCGTCCCACAAAGAGCGTGTTTCTGCGTAAATATTTTCGTATTGGGCTTTGCTGGCTTTTTTTACAATAGATTTGTTAAGGGCGGTAAAATCGAACTCAGGAAAAGATAACTTTATCAAGTAAACATCGTTTGCAGAAATATCGTGCGCATTGTCTTCTTGCCCGGTCAGATGAGGTTCCGGTGTTTCTTTGTGCGGGTTTTCATGAATAAATCCCGCTATGTTTATTTGCAGGGGTGGAATTTCAAATATAACATTTTCATGATAAAGAGTTCTGGCAGGAAGCAAAAAGTTTCCTGCAATCAACGGAACAAGAGTAAGCCTGATTGCAAGGCCGTTGTTTCTTTCTTTCTCCTCCAATTGTGAAAGTTCAAGGATTACTCCCTGCGGTACTTCCGGCATGAAAAATTCCTGCCCAGGCAAGCGTTTATCCCAGTTTGTTACGCGAATAGCAATGGCTGCCTTTTCTCCCTGAACCATTCTGGCTGGGGCGTTTTCCCAAACGATTTTCGGGGTTATTGTTTTTTCTTCTTCTGTTGAAATTATGGTCAGGATAACAGGCTCTGTTTCTATAATTCCCAAAGGGCATGTTATTGTGAATGGTTCGATAATTACACGCCCGCGGCCAGTTGGAATAAATTTGTATTCAAAAGATGTCCAGACCTGCTCTCCTTTAATTTTTGGAATTTTGATAAGGCGTTCCTGGAAAAGAATGCCGGGAAATAAAGGCGCCGTAATATCTACATCATCGGGCGAAGGGTAATTGACAAGCAATGTGAGCGTCCATGGTATGCCGGTTGCCGGAGTTTTCTGGGATGTTTCCATGATTACTTCAAATGCTTCTGAATCGTTATCTTCGGCAGATGCCTGTATTGGATTTATTAACAGGAGAATAATAAGTAATATTAACGAAGTGTTTTTGATTTTACTATAATTTTGCATCAGTAGTCAGGCCCTTCAAATTTTTCTTCGGGTATCCATTCCCCGCTTTTCCATTGCTGTTGTTCTTTCTGTCTTATGTAGTCAAAAAGAATATCTCTTGTTTTATTTTCCTGTTGTTCTTTCGAAGCGTTTTGCGAAGCTGTTTCATTTGCAATTGATAACAAGCTTAGTTCAAGATTACGTTTAGATTCTATCTTGCCCGGATTTGCCCTAAGCGCGTCTTTGAAAGCATCAGCCGCTGCCGAAAAATTACCTTCGCCGAAAAAAACAATTCCGGAATTGTAACTGTTTCTGTAACGAAGCTCGCTGTGTTCGCTTGCAGAAAAAGCTTCCAGCATTTTTTGGGAATTCTCATAACGCTTTAATGCAGCATTGCCTTCGTCGAGCATATAAAAAGACAAGCCAAGCCCATACTCGGCATAAGGAGCCGCTTCTTTATAATTTAAAGCTTTTAGATAGGGGATGATAGCTTCGTCGTACTTTCCGCGAGAATATAAATAATTTGCTTCTATCAAAAGGAATTTGCTCTGCACAAATGAATTACTCTGAGAGCAGGAAGTTAACAATAATACCATGACTGCTATTGAAGCGCGAGATATGCCGGGCGGGATTTTTTTTCCTGGAAAAAGGGGGGCAAATTTGGACGCAGTGTAAAATATGATTGCAAGAATGATAAACAATGTCCGTTTTTCTTTCGGTTCGGGGCGGCGGCTGCCGGACGCTGTATCCCGCACAAGCGAAAGCAAATGGGAAGCAAGAATACCGGCAGCGTTGCTGTTGCTGCCGTCAATATAGATTCCGCCGGTTCTTTCGGCTGCCATGCGCATAACGAATGCTTCCCTGCGGCTGATAACATCGCTGTCTGCTTCTGCGAAGCTTGCTTTTTCAAAGCTTGCCTCTGCGCTGAGCTGCCGCCCTTCATCGCTGCCAAGGGCAATCGTATTGACAATGATGCCCTCTTTAACGCAGCGGTCAAGCGCATTTTTAATGGCGCCGGAATGGGATTCGCCGTCTGACAGCAGAATAATAATTTTTTGCGCAGGAGATGAATTCTGGAATGCGCTTGCCGCAGCGTCAATGAGCGATTCCAGATTGGTGCTTCTGCCCGTCATTGATGAGCCGTCCAGCGCTTCAAGAAAGCTTAAGATCGATTCGCTCTCCCATGTCAGCGGTAGTGCCAGTAACCCCCTGCTGCGGCCTATTGCGGCGGCATAACGAATGCCTGCAACAGATGCCATGCTTTCTTTTGCAATGGAAAGCCCTCTTTCCAGACGGGATAATTCCTGGCTTTTTGAACCGCTGTTGAATGCATCGCGTATGTCCATGCTGCGGGAAACGTCAATGGCAAAAACCGCATCCAGCCCGCGCCTGTACTCGGAAACAGCAAACCCCGTTCCCCACCGGGGGCAGGCGATAGCAATAATTACACATGCGATAAATATTCTGAACAGAAAAACAGAACTGTTTATTTTTCTTTCAAGTTTTTCCGGGAGTTTGTATTTCTTATTTTTTGAGCTGGCAAAAATATCAAAAATAACAAGAGGAACATAAATTATAAAAGCTATTAATACAAAGGGATAGTCAAATGTCATAACAATGCCCCCAGTATGGTCCGCCTTGTAAATCTGACCAATGTAAGCAATGCAAAAGCGGAGATTAAAAAAGAAAGGCAGCATGAACGGCTTTTGTAAATAATACGGGATCTTCGTACAATAATTTCGCTGTTATCAACCAGTGAAAATGCGCCGGCAAAAGCATCTGCCGATGCAGCGGCTATATATGCGCCTCCGCCTGCCATGCTTAAACTGCGGAGGCTTTCTGTATTAAAGCGGGAATCGAATGTTCCTATGCGGCGTACTTTCGTATACGGATCCATGTAATCTATCGGAACTTCTCCGTGAGAACCTACTCCAATTACCCATAATGATATGCCCATTTCATATAACAGAGAAGCTGCTGTTTCAGGATGAATTGCTCCTGCGTTGTTTTCGCCGTCTGTTATAAGCACAGCTACTCTGCGTTTAGCGCTCGATTTTTCAAGGTGATATGCGGCAATGGAAAGCCCTGTGCCCAGAGCTGTGCCGTCCCCCAATTCGCCAATCATTAACCTTTCCAGCCTTGCGCTTAATGCTTCTCTGTCGGAAGTCGGCGGAACAAGAAGAGCCGCATCGCTTCCTGCCGCAACAAGCCCTATGCTGTCAGATGGCCTCTTTTCTGCAAATTCGCAAATCAAGGCAGAAGCTGCGGCAAAGCGGCTTTTCCCGTCCATGTCCAGAGCGGCCATGCTTGGGCTGACATCCAGCACAAATATTATGTCTGCGCCGCGGTTAACCCAAACGGTTTCCGAAGTTTTTATTGTCGGGCCTGCCGAGCTTAAAAAAAGCAGAAAAATGCCGGTTATTTCCAGAACCTTTAGTAATTTTACAAATTTGCCGGTTTTCGGCGCTTTGAATGGAGTGCCGCCCGGAGAACCCAGCGGGATTAATGCAATAAACGGATTCTTAAACCTGGAAACTGCAATTAAAGCAATGGGAATAACGATGAGGGCTATGATTAGAAGTATTGGGCGGTCAAAACCAAAACTCATGATAACCTTCTTTTTGGCGCATTGGATTTCATATTTGCCTGCAGTTTATCCAGAAAAAACCGCAGATCGTCTAACAATGGCAAAATTTCGTTTGAAACGGCAATCCTGCCCGAAAAGCGAAGATTGTCGCAGCGGCGGAAGAAGCCTCCCAAAAAACTAAAATCAATATCCGGGATGGAATCTTTGTTCTGCGGGCCATGTTCAGGTTCTGCGGAAAGTGTTTCAAATTCGCGGGCTGTCATGGTGCGGCAGTTTTTGCCTGTAATAAAAGAAAGAAAAGAGCGGAAGGCATCTGAAAGTTTATCAAGAATCAGGCGGCTGTTTGCCCCTTTCAATAATGCCCTGTGCAGGCGTTTTTCAGTATTTCTCATTAAAATAAAGAGCTGCCATATTTTCCATTTTTTAATAAAACCTTGCAGATAACGACGGCCTTTTAGCGCGAACCAAATTGTAAATGCAGTTATTAAAACAAAAGAAGTTATGGTAAAAAAAATCATGACAGCCGTTCCTGGCATTGCAATGGAAGAAGCGGGAGCCGATAATTCCAGCCCTGTTTTACTTTGTTCGATAATTGATCCAATTGTTACGCCAAGGCCGGAAAATTGTTCGCCTCCTGCTTCAATAACCGGCAATTCCAAATATCCGGTAACAAACGCTGTAAATTCAATCAATAGCCTGCTTCCCGACACCCTGCGTTCAAACACTATGCGATGAAAATCGATGTTGGGATCCGATGGAAAACCAGGCTGCCCGGGAGTAAGAATAATGTCGGCAGCTTCTGTTTTTAAACCGGGCAGCGGTAAAACCAGGGCAGCAGGATCCCCCACAAACACAGTCCGCGGGATTAGGTATGATCCTGTATTTTGGGAATAAGAAGCAGCGGCAATTAAAAGAAAAAACACAGAAAAAAAATATTTAACCATGGGGGAATACCGGATAGCAAGTTCGTTTGGTTTGCGGTAAATTTTTATCATCTGTGTTCCCGGTATTTGCTTTGGCTGCGTGCATGGCTGCCGAAGAAATGCAGAAGGGCGGAATGTGCATCCGCTGTGGTTGAAAGTTCCAAAAAGGCCGCCCCGCTGCGGCGGCATTGGGAGACCCACCATGCAGAGCGTTCCCTGTGCCATTGGGACCAGCTTTCCCGGAATGATTCCAAACCTGCAGGGGCTTCTATTTTTATCCCTGTTTCGGCATCTTTCATGGTAATAAGCCCCGGATATGGAAGATCCGGCGGGTCGCATACTCTTAGGGCAATGACATCATGTTTGCGGCAGAGGTTTCCCATTTCATGTTCCCAATTTATGCTGTAGAAATCGGAAATTATTACTACAAGAGAGCGCCGCTTAAGAAGCCGCTGCGCCCCTGCAAGAGCTGCCGAAATGTTGCTGCTCTGATTTGATTTGTTATGTGCAATGTCCTTGTTCTGGTATTGGACAGCTTCCCTTATAATCGACATTATGTGCCGCCGCTCCTTGCGCGGAGGGAAAACTTTTTCTATGCCGCTGTCGAAAAAAAATGCTCCTACTTGCTGCCCTGTGTGTTCGGCGGAAAAAGCCATTAACGCCGCAGAGATAAGCCCTTGTTCATAAGGGCTGTAACCATAACGCGAAATGATCCCTCTGTACATGGAATGGGAAATATCCATCAATATTAAAATTGTTAATTCGCGTTCCTCGCGGTACATTTTTACATAAGGAGTTCCAAAACGCGCGCTTGCGTTCCAGTCAATTGAACGAATGTCATCGCCCATTTCGTAATGCCGCGCTTCGTCAAATTCCATTCCCTGTCCCTTGAAAATCGAACTAAAATCTCCAGCCAGCATTTCTTCTGCAAGGCTGCTTGCGATAATGGGAAGAGTTGTTATTTTCCGCAAAAGTTCATTGGTATCCATTGCTGGTTCCGTTTTATGGTACCGGGACGTAGTTTAGAATTCTGGCTATGACAGTATCTGCATCCATGCCTTCGGCTTCGGCTTCCCATGAAAGCACAATACGGTGCCGCAACACAGGGAAAGCAGCGGCTTTTACATCTTCCGGCGTAACAAAAGACCTGCCGTCGAACATTGCGAAAATACGCGAACAGCGGTACATTGCAATTGACGCTCTTGGCGAAGCGCCGAATGACACATACCGGTAGACTCCGTCTGCGGCATGTTTTATACTGTCCGCTCCTGTTGCTGCAAATGTTGCTGCCGCTTTTGATCTTGTAGAAGCAGGCCTGGTGGCAGTTACAATCGATACAATGTATTTGCTTATTTCATCGTCTATGTGAACTTCGCCGGCAATGCTTCGCAGGAATGCAAGCGTTTCGTTGTTTATAACAGGTGAAAGAGCAGACCCCTTTTTGCCCGCAGTATTTGCGCCAAGGGGTGCGCTGTTTTTAACAATACTAAGCTCTTCGCCTGGCTGCGGATACACAACAAGCAGCTTCATAAAAAAGCGGTCCAGCTCTGCTTCCGGCAGGGAATAAGTTCCTTCATGTTCAATTGGATTTTCGGTTGCTAAAACAAAGAAAGGGTCGGGCAGAGGATAACTTTCCTCTCCTATTGTTACCTGTTTTTCTTCCATTGCTTCAAGCAGGGCAGATTGTACTTTCGCCGGTGCGCGGTTTATTTCGTCAGCAAGAATTACATTGGCGAAGATTGGCCCGCGGCGGACGGAAAAACACCCCTTTGCCTGTTCCCAAATCATCGTTCCGGTTAAATCAGCAGGCAGCAGATCCGGCGTAAATTGAATTCGCTTAAAGGCAAGGCTGGTAATTTCTGCCAGGCTTTTTACCGCGAGAGTTTTTGCAAGGCCGGGTACGCCTTCCAGCAAAATATGGCCGCCAGCTACAAGCGCAGCCAGGATTCCGTTTATCATTTCCCGCTGCCCGGTTATCCGCAGAGCCATTTCTTTTCTATATTCATCAATCAACGAAGAACATCGTTCCAGATTTTCTTTTTGTATCATTTTTTATTTTATCTCCATTGCCGGGAATTTATATATTTTTAAAATCCGTTACAGCTTTTGCAGCTGCTTCGAATTCACTGTGCAGTAAACATTCGGCAATTATATCCAGCAGTTCTTTTATATTTGACGGCCATTTTTTATGCCTTAGTAATGCCAGAGTGTTTTTGGCTGTAATTTTGTCGTAAGCTGTACAGGCTTCCTGCATAACAGCCAGTTTTTCATGCAGGTATTTCAGATCGCCTTCGGAAAGATCCCTTATGTCCAGTTCATTGTCATCTTCTTTTGGTTTTAATTTTTCTATAATAAGCCGCAGCTTGTCTGCAAATACCGGTGTTTTCTCTTCGATTGCCGCAACATCTTTTTCTTGCCCTGCATGTTCCAGTTCCAGCGCGGCATTGGACAATTCCTTTTCGCCGATATTCGCCAGCGCGCTTTTCATGGCATGTACAGTTATAACATACATGTTAAAATCGTCGTTTCTGCGGTATTTGTTGTCGATTATTGCATCCAGAATACTAACAGCTTTTTCAGCATCTTTGACAAACATTTCTGTTATGTGCGAATTTATTTGCATTTGAGCTGCAATATTTTCGGAATCTTTGTTTAATGTATTCTTGAGCCGCCGTGCAGCTTCAACTACTCTGGTTGGGTATTTATCGCGTACCAGTTTGTTAAGCATTGCGTGAAGCTGGCGTATGTCTATGGGTTTGGAAATAAACCCGCTAAAGCCGTTTGCTAAAAACAAATCCGCCTGCCCTGCCACTGCATTGGCTGTAAGCGCTATAATGGGGCGGACATAACCCAAATCGCGGATTATTTTTACAGCTTCCATTCCGTCCATTGTCGGCATGAAATGATCCATGAAAACTATATCGTATGTGGAACCTTCATTAATTTTTTTAATTGCTTCTCTGCCGCTCGTAGCAGTTTCAACCGATAAACCGTACGGAGCCATCAGCCCTTTGGCAACATAAAGGTTTGTTTCAACATCGTCTACAACCAGGATTCTTCCGTACGGCATGTAGTCGCGTACAATTTGCTGAGGCTTATCAAAATGCGATCCTATCCCCGCATGATACTGATGCAATTTTTCTACCATTTCACTGCCCAATATACTGTTGCCAATAATTCCCTGCGGCAGCTTTATGGTAAAGACGGAACCTCTGCCAGGATTGCTTTCGACAATTATTTCTCCGTCCATCATGCGTACAAGGTGCTGCGTAATATTCATGCCAAGGCCTGTGCCTTCGGTTTTACGATTGGCTTCCAGGTTAAAGCGGGAATATTCCTGAAATAGATTGTTTACCTGTTCTTTTGTCATTCCCTGCCCCGTATCGCTGATACGGAAAATTAACATAATCGGCTGTGTTTTTAATTTAACTTCCTGCAAAAGATTTTCGACAGAAATGGACAGTATAATTTTACCGCTGTCAGTATATTTAAAAGCGTTGGACAGCAGATTATTCATAATTTGTTTTATGCGCAGCTCGTCGCCGAACAATATAGCCGGAATGTTTTCGTCTATCTGGAGTATAAATTCAATTGGCTTACTGTCGTATCTGATGATGTGCAAATGTACGGTATCATTTATAATACTGGAAATGTCATATTCAACCGGAATTAATTCCAGCTTGCCGGCTTCGATTTTAGACAGATCCAGTATGTCGTTTATAATATTCAACAACAGGTAGCCGGAACTGTAAACTTTTTCCAGGGCTTCCCTTATTTCACCGGGAAGGGCTTTATTTTGAAGCTGAATTTCTGTAATACCCAAAATTGCGTTCATGGGTGTGCGTATTTCGTGGCTTACCCTTGCCAGGAAGCTGCTCTTTGCTTCGTTGGCTTTAATCGCCTGTTCTTTTACCGAATTTAATTCGGTTATATCTATTGAATGCTGAAGATGAGCCAATTGCCCGCCCGGCCATTCTATATAGCGGTCTACATTACGGTAAACACGTTTTGTTAATGAATTATGTTCTATCCATTCAATAATTTTTTCAGGATGCTTATCAAGATGATTGCACGGGCAGAAAACGCATTTAGCATTCATTCCTTTTTGAAGGATTTTATAGCAAAGCCTTCCAACGCAATCATCGTCCAGATTATAATGAGTCTTCATATAGTCGTTAATAAATAAAATTTCCCCTGTATGCGGCACGGTAACATAGATCATGGCATTCAGGCTGTTCATAATATTTTTTAACGTATTGATTGTTTTTTTTGCGTCTTCCGCTTCGTGTATTTTTTTATCGGCTTTCTGTTTTTGTGAAATTATGCGAAACAGGACTGTGCTTAGCATTACTGCCAAAGTTGCGCCCAGTATGGCAAGGATAATGCCCATATTTTTTGTGCTTTGATAGTATTTATCCTTTGGCGTAACAAGCCCCATATACCAGCCGTTTTCCAGCTTCCATATGTATACAATACAAACTTCATTTTTGTAATTTAATATAATCCGTTCGGATATTTCGTTTTTTTGATTCAGTTCGTCTGACAGTTCTGAAATTGCACTGTTCGTATCCTGCAAGGATTTGCCTACATAATCTTCGTTGGGATGGGCTATAATTATATAATCGTCTGTCATAAGGAAACCGTACCCGCCTTCGGAAAGGCTTGCGCTGATGGCATGGTCTCTTAGCCTGTCCAGCTTCATGTCCAGGCATACAATGCCCATAGGAACATTTTTATCATTGAAGATACGCCGTGAAAATGTAATGTTCATTTCTTCGGTTACTGCATCTGTGTACGGCCGGGTAATTCCTATATCGCCGTTTGCATCGACAGCCGCTTTATACCATGGGCGGTTCTGCGGTATAAAATCCGGAGTAGGAGCCCAGATTCCGTTTCTGGAAATAAATTCTCCGTTGTAAATATCAAAAATCCCGTAAAAACCTATAACACCCGAAAGACGGATACCTTCATTTATCTGTACATAATTATTGAGAGAACTTATATATTCCTGAATTCTTTCTGAACTTATCCCGCGCATCAGCCATGAACGAATAGTCTCTGCAACGCCGCTTAATAATGTTTCCGGCTCCAATAGATCATATTTAATTATGGTTTGCGTATGGGAAATGGTGTCTATTACATTTTTTCGTAAATTTTTTCGTTGAAGATCGCTGACATAGAGATAGCTTGACACGACCATAAGAGTAAACGCTGCCAACACCAAAAGCACCTGGGCGTATTGCCCATTCAGCGTGCGCAGTCTCTGCATCAGTGAACATTTTTTTTGCATAGGCCCTCATAACTTTTTGGGTTTTGTATCAAATTCTACTATAACTCTAAATATAAGGCAAATAAATATTCTGTCAATGCAAAACAAATTTATTTTTTGTTTTTTTGGTTATTTTTTGCCTGTTTTTCCAGCAGATTTCTCGCCATATCCAGGATAAATTCCTGGGTATCCGGGGTTAATTTCGCAAAAACTGTCAAAAGCTCCTTTTCGTAGGGCGATACTGACCCGAACATTTCGCCGTTTCCGGTTCTGAGCCAGCCTTCGTCAATGCCGAAGGTAACGCAGATCAATTTTATGTTCTTTTCGGTAAGGACAGTTCTATTAAGTTCGATCATGGACATTGCCGTCTGCGTAAGGCCGATTCTAAGGGCAAATTCCCCCTGTTTCAGACCTAATGTTTTTCGGACAAGCCGGATTCGGTCGAGTATTGTCATTTTCTTATAGAATATAAGCCTAATTGAAAAATTACAATGAAAATATCAATAACTTAATAAATTCTTGACATATTTTTAAATCATTGGTATATTTTTAGCAATTATATATAAATGGGGTTTATATGTTAAACAGTAAAAATGAAGTGCTCATGATTTCCCGCCAGTTAACTCCAGAACATCAGGCTGATTTACTTACTTGGGCAAATTTGGCTTATGTTGCGGAAAGTTCGGCAAGGAAATACATGAATTTTGGCATTTTTACCGGTATTAACTCCCAGATAAAGGCGCAGGATTTATCCTGTGAAAAATTGATACAAAGGAGCAAAAAATGAAAAAATTACAGAAAATACAAAAATTGGTAATGGTAGTTTATTAACAGCCAGGGAGGCAAACAATGAAATGTAAAGGAATATTTTTCATTTTTTTTATGGGATTTGTTTTGGTTAACGGCTTCTGCCAGAAAACTGCGGACGATGCCCAGTTACTCAAAGATATTATTCGCAGCGCCATCAGGGAAGAGATGAATACTCAAGGAGGGGAAAAGCCGCCCGGAAACCATGTAATCCTTACATGGGATATTGTTAAGATGTTAATAGAAAACGATAAAAAAGGCGAATTCAAGAATCTTGGGTTTTTCCTTTCATCTAACCTTTCCTTGACGAGTAAACCAAACAGTACCATAAAAACAAACTCCAGCGCGCTTGTAATTGACGATGGTAATAAGGTTACAACCGAAAGAATTTCAAAAACGAGCAAGGGAGAATACGTAAACTATTTTGAAAAAACCAATGAAGAAAGTTTTTTAATAAAATTTCCGGAATTTAAGCAAAGTTTGCAGTTTGTAAGGAATGCCCAAACAAACAGGTTTGAATTTTATGCTGTCGATGGCGGGATTAAATATAGTTTCGAAAAACCTCGCCCTTATTTGTGTATTTATCTGGAGCAAAAAGGCGAGGTCAGTCTTCAAAGCGGCGCACCTGTGCGGCAAGATGGTCATTCACGTGTTCCTGTTGGAATGTCCGGCAGCGATCTGCTTCCATGGCGCATAATGGGAAACGGCAAACTAAACAGGGATGTTGCCGTTTCATATATTATGTCAAAAAGCCCTGTGGTGCCTCGCCATGAAATTGTTGTCATGATTAACGAGTATATAATGGAGGCAGCGAAGGAAGGGATAGATCATGATATTGCCATTGCCCAAATGTGTTATGCGACTAGATTTTTGAATAACCGGCAGTTATTGAGTACGCATAACTATGCCGGTCTTAATACGGATATGGGTATTTCGGTAAAGCATGGCGGAAGGCATGCCTCCATTCAAGAAGGAGTTTGGGCGCATATTCAGCACTTAAAAGGTTATGCAAGCAGGGAATGCCCAAGGCGGGAAATAGTTAACCAGCGTTATTATTATTTGGCAAACAAAGGTATTCTGGGGACAGTTACAACCCTTGATGCTCTGTTCGTAATATGGTCGCCGTATAATTCATACGAATACGGCAATGAAATAAAGAGGATTCTTCGTGAGTTATACCAGTTTTCCAATGTGTACAAACAGGCGCTTTATAGCTAATTATGTTAAATGAAGAATAAGGAGAGAATAACGATGAAATATGCGAGTTTGTTTTTAATATTTTTCCTGTGTTTTGCTGCTGTTGATGGTTTCTGTTTTGGCGGACTAGAAAAAACAAAGCCAGGCAAGGTAAAAGACCCGAGCGCCAATGAAGCAAAATTAAGTAAAGAACTTGAAGATACAAAACAAAAGTTAACCGAAACTCAAGCGTCACTTAAGAAGGCAAATGAAGATGTTGCTAAGCTTCAACAACAGGTTGGAGTTGGCAAAAAGCAAGAGAACAAACTCCCGCTGGTGCCTGTTACCGGTGAAATCATTGCTCAAGCAGTAAAATATAAAATAGATTTGGATGGGTTGGACTATTACCTGTCAATGAGTTTGGTTTTGATGCTTAACAACCAAACCGATGTTGTTCCCAACGATGGCGGAGGAATCAGGCTAACCGAAAAAAATACGCAGAAGCGGCTGGAAATCCCTGCCGGCACTATCGGTAAAAAGAAAGTAAACTCTGCACAGGACAAGCTTGGCGGAAACCGGAAAAGTTTTGAGATAGCCTTTCCAGATAAAAGCGATCCAAATAGTGAATTTTTCCTTGAGTTCGTGCGGAATGATCGTGATAACACTTTTGATCTTAATTCAGTCAAAAGCGAAGGAATTGTCTACGAATTTACATTTGATAAATTAAAACCCCAATTATGTGTTTATTATGAATATATTTTTGATGAGGGCAGCCAGATTGTAGTTCAGGGGAGAACAAGCGGCACTGTCAATAACAATGCAAAATCTCAGCCGGATGTTCAACTTAAGCTTCCTGTCGAAGAAGACAGAAGCAGCAGTGGCAGCAAGAGCAGCAGAAGCAGGAGCAGCAGCGGCAGAAGCAGGAATGTCATTGATGATGGTTCGCTATGCCTGGATTCTGTTGCAAGATTTATATCTTCCAGGAATCGTAACGAGAAACTTAATGATATAAAAGAATTACTTCTAATTTATGAAGACGAAGCAAAAAGAGAGGGCGTAAATTATGATATTGCCGTAGCCCAGATGTGCCGTGCAACAAACTATCTTAACATAAAGAATAATTACAACTATGCAGGGCTTAGCCCGGAAGGAACAGGGGGGCGTAGTATACAATTCAAAAACAAAAAAGATGGTGTCCGCTCTCATATTCAACATTTGAAAGCCTATGCAAGCAAGGCAGGCCCCAGAGAACCCATTGTTAATCCGCGCCATGAAATTTTAGGCAAGTTGGGGCTGTATAACTCGGTAGAAACTTTTGACGATTTATATTCAAAGTGGGCGCCACAGAGCAGCAAGTATGGAAACGCAATTGACGACATACTTGATCTGCTGTATCAGGCTTCGGAATGAGGGGGAGAAAAAGCAAGGGAAGGAAATAATCGGCAGAGATTTTTTAGGGGACAAAAATGAAAAGATTGTGCTTTGTACCGATTTTATATTATAGTAGTTCATTCATCCGCTCAGACCACTTTTGCCCTTCCTCGGTAGCTGAGGTCAATTCCCTCAAATAATGCGCGTTGCACAGCCGGTGTTCTTTGTTGGTGTACGTGAAATAAGGCTTCCAGTGATCGTGTATCAGTACACCGCCTTCCTCGCCGAGTACCCCCGCTGTATCCATCGCCTCTTTTCCGCGCTTGGTATGCGGATAATGCAGCGTGTATATGTCGTTATGTGCAATAATAATATGTTTTCAAACATACCTTTGACAAGACGACAGAAATGTTAATAATTAAAGTATAAAATTATAGGAGAATTATTAATTGGCAATTGCATCTATGGTTTGTGGAATTATTGGCCTATTGGGTCTAATGGTTTCTGTTAGAATATTTCTACATACTAACGAATATAGTATTTTTGGATTTTTATTATTTGCCATTATAATATTGGCTTTAATATTTGGAATTATTAAAATAAGAAAGGACAAAAATAAAACTAATATTAAAATGGCAAAAGCTGGTTTAGTAATGGGACTGATTGGGATTATTGTACAAATTTATCCAATTTTTCATATAATGTATACAGAGAGTTCAATAAAAGCATATAATAATTATAATAAAACTATAAAATTTCAAACAATATATCCAAAATATTCTGGTAGTTATTGTTTTTTTTGTGATGGATATGGATGTAAAAGTTATGCTATAACAGACCGAATTAATGATTTTTCGATAAAAGTTAAAACTAAAGACATAGAGAAAGAATATATGGTTACTGTTATCATGTCTATAAGATATTTTATTAGTGATGAAACGCATGAAGATGAATTTAGGATACA
>Ga0123356_10001661_pt1 | contig 24345 bp, 27 predicted proteins | sample TergutEmb28metaG_2_FD_92546 | JGI IMG/M metagenome (GOLD analysis project Ga0123356, IMG submission 92546) | Embiratermes neotenicus P3 segment gut microbial communities from Petit-Saut dam, French Guiana - Emb289 P3 | ecosystem: Host-associated > Arthropoda: Insects > Digestive system > Gut ...
ACAGTTTTTTGATAAGCAAGATTTGGGAATACCGGAACAGTAAATTTACACTTGAAGATTCATTAAAATATGCGATACAATACTGTATAGACAATAACGTATTGAGGGATTTTCTTAGAAAACACGGTTCGGAGGTGTATAGTATGCTGTACGGTGAATATAGAATAGAAGACGAGATTGCGGTTGTAAAAGAAGAAGTTCGGGAGGAAGAAAAACGCACAATTGCCAGGAACTTGCTGGTGGAAGGTTCTACTCCTGAGTTTATTCAAAAAATCACCGGACTTTCTTTGGAAGAAATAAGCAAATTATAATAATCGCTGGCGGTAGCAGGAATCAATTTTAGAAAAGGCTGACAGACGCCGATGAATGGTGACTGACACTCCCTTGCGGTCTCTTCAACTCTCCCTCCTCGTTCGTGTTCGTTCGTGGTAAAAATTCTTCCCATCTTCCCCTTTGTGCCTCCGCGCCCCCCTTCAAACCTTCGGTTTGCGGTTTGTGTGAGTCTAATGCCAGCAAAATCCCTTCAAAAAACACCTGTATAGTTATTTTTCCAAAAAATTGAAAAATCTTGAAAATTCTTTGATTCTCAGTCAAGCACCACGCATGCCTCCCTTACCGGTCGGCGAGCTTAAGGAAAATTATTATATACGCCGCGAAAACGCGGCTAGTGCTTCTGTGCGCCATATATAGCTGACAGATTTTTTGTCTGTTAATCACTTTTTTTTTCGGGGGCAACCCCAAGGAGAATTATATGGCTTATTTATGTAAAAATCACACAAAGGCACAAAGGCACGGAGGACACAAAGATGAATGAAAATGATTTAGGGAGAATAATTGTTGATACAGCTATTGACTTGCATAGTAAGCTAGGACCTGGTCTGCTTGAAAGTGTATATGAGGTAATTTTAACAAAACATCTGTCAAAAAAAGGTTTGTTTGTTCAACGGCAAGTATCAATACCTATTGAATATGAAGGAGAACTCTTTGAAGAAGGATTTCGTATAGATATGATTGTTCAAGGAAAAGTGATAATTGAATTAAAATCTATAGAAAAAGTAACAAATGCCCATAAAAAGCAATTATTAACATATTTAAAATTGACAGATACAAAACTTGGGTATATACTAAATTTCGGAACAGAATTAATGAAAACCGGAATTTATAGGATAATAAACGGCGAAATTGATTAATCAATATTCTTTACTTTTTTATTCTTTGTGCCTTTGTGTCCTTTGTGCCTCTGTGTGTAAAATTTGCCAGAAACATGATATTATAAAGGACAGAGAGGAGATAGCGATGGCAGCGACAATATTGCGGGAAATTAGCCAAGATGAACATGAAAGAGCCAGATTGAGAAGCCGCCGTATGTATCAGACTGACATGGAATCAGACAGGCTTACTTCTGAAGAAATAGGCGAGATTCGTGAACGTGAAAAGTGGGAAGGTGTAGTAACCGAGCAGAAAGCAGTAATAGCTGACCAGAAAGCGACTATTGAACGTTTGCAGGCAGAGCTTGAAAAGCGCTAATTGCTACTAACCTGGTACTTACTATCTCTTCTTGAAATGTATGCTAAGAAAAAATATTTTTACGCATACATTCCTGAAGAGCCTGCTAAAATAAAAAATCCCCGCACCCGCAATAAGGACGTCCAACATCATGTCCTCAGCGCCTCCTTCAAACCTTTGGTTTGCGGTCCGCGTGAGTCCTTGCCAATCTGCGCCCCCGCGAGAACCTCTTCAACTCTTCCCCGTCCGTGTCTGTTCGTGTAGTTCGTGGTTAAAATTCTTACAAGGTTTAAAAGAGCCGGAATTTCGCCAAGAAGAAGAATTTGTAACAATTATTTGGAGAAAAAAGGTCGGTAATAAGGTCGGTAATAATTTAACAAAAAATCAAAAATTGATACTGGAAGCTATAAGAAAGAATCCTAAAATAACCGCTATTGCTCTATCTTCCATTGTAGGAATTTCTGAACGAAAAATAGAAGAGAATATTGCAAAATTACGCAACTTGGGAATAATTCAACGAATTGGCAGTACGCGGGGTTATTGGGAAATAATAGCCCGTTAATTTAACTTAAAAACAACCCTTTTCCGGACAAATCAGAAAAAAGATCAAAAATCTTTCATTCTCGGTCAAGCACCACGCATCTGTGTGCCATATATAGCTGGAGGAATTTATGAAATATTTTTTATTTTTGACCCTGATTGTTGTTTCGGGGTGCGCGCTTCTTGGCGGTCTAGCCGGGGAGGTTTTTGAAGGGACAGGGCAGGGGTACCGCGGACCTGTTACCGTGCAGGTGAGGATGAACGGGGCTGATATTACAGAAATTGTAATAGTTGATTCTGAAGAGGATCGTTTTGTGGGTACAGAAGCCATGGAGGAACTGGCTGACCTTGTAATTTATTATAATTCTACAGATGTAGACGCGGTCTCCGGAGCAACACAGTCGAGCAGGGGCTTTCTGGAAGCGGTAGAGAATGCTATAATAAAAAGATGAACAATTGTTTATTTTGTAGAATTATAGCAGGGGAGATTCCAAGCAAGAAAATTTACGAAGATGATGAAATGCTTGCCTTTTACGACATCAATCCTATGGCGCCCGTGCATTTTCTGGTTATTCCAAAAAAGCACATTGTTAACCTGATGGAGCTGGATCAGGCAGATGCCGCGCTTGTCGGCAGATTGTTTCATAAAGCGCAGGAACTTGCCAAAGAAAAGGGATGTGAGCAAAAAGGCGGGCGTTTTGTCATTAACGCAAAGACAGACGGCGGGCAGACTGTTGATCATCTGCATGTTCACTTTTTGGGAGGACGAGCCCTCGGCTGGCCTCCGGGCTGACTGGGCAGATTAAAGGCAGGATTAAAATGGCTATCGAAAAACATATCAACTTTTTTGAACTTGAAAAAGCGGCGCAAAAACCGGGATGCCCCCTTTGTACAATCGTAAGTGACAGAGCGCACCGTTACATAGATAACACTTTATTTGAGCATATAACAAACAGGGGATTTAGGGCTCTTTTCCGCGCGGCGGGAGGGTTTTGTTCTTTTCATTCACAAAGCCTTATTTCTTTTCGTGATGGTCTTGCGGTAGCCATTCTTGGCCGTGATATTCTTGAAGACAGACTTAATTGTTTTGAAAAAATAATTCCATGGAAACCCAAAGGCCGTTGTCCTGTTTGTGTTGAACGTGAAAATATCGAACAGGAATACCTGAGTTTTTTGGCAGCCTGTGACGGCAATACAACCGAAGAAGAAGAACTGCGTACCTTTTTTACAGCATCGGATGGTTTATGCGCCCCCCATTATGCGGCTCTTCTTTTTACATTAAAGGGTTTAAAAAGAAAAGTTCCTGTGTGGATTAAGGAATTTCAGGAACATAAATTCAGAGAACTCAAAAAAAGACTGGAAGTATTTATTGAACTCTCCGCTTACGGCAGACAAAAAGAGTTTGCGCAGTTAAGCGAAAAAGATCAGCTGGTATGGAAAGAAGCCGCCGCCTGCCTTACAGAAAATATTACGTAATTTAATTATTGTTTATTTTTTCTATTATGGGGAGCAGGGCTCTCAGGCGGACAACTCTGCCGCCGCCGTTTATTCTGTGACGGTATCGTTCTCCGTCATCGGCAAAGGGGTTTTCTTCGCCTGGAAACGGCGGAAAACGTTTGTTTGCCCAGTGGAGAGACAGGTCTTTTAACGAAACAGCCGTATTTGCAGGATCAAAATAAATAAAGGAGTCGTGTACTCCGCGGCTGTTCAGCGCCGCTACATTGTTGCATTGCAGATAACGGATAGTCCCTTTTGTCCAGTCAATGGATTGAATGATTGCCGAATGTGTAATTATGCCGTGAATATCCCTGAATAGCAGAATGTCGGCGGGGCGGAGGTTTTGGATTTTATCATCTACAGGGATTATTTGGGAATTTCTTGAGCTAAAAAAAGATGTTCCAACATAAAGAGAAGGATCTGTGTTTCGCGGAACTCCCAGCACTGCGGATAATGCCCTGCCAAGATCAAGTCCGCCCTGTTTTGCGATGTACGAGAGAACATGCCATACAAAGCCTGAACAATCTACTCCTACAAGGCCGATACAGTACAGGTAATTATATACATCGCTTTCCAGTGCGCCTCTTCCCGATGTTAACACATAAGGACGATGGGGAAGCCCTTTAAAGGTGCCGGATTTTATCCGCGCTATAATAAAAAGATCTGTAGAGAAAGACCATTTCTGTTCGGTCATATCAAATATAATTACTTTTTCCCGCCCGGAGGAAAGCGCGTTTATATATTCTTTAAAGTCATCAGAATCGAGTAATTTATCGATGACAGACATGAGGAATTCGGGACTTCCCTTGCCGTCTGCGACAATCTGCATTTTTGACTCAAGCAGTATATCGCGATCATTGTTCATTGCAAACGGAAGCCGGATATTCATTACCCTGCCGTCTATGATCCTTGTTCTGAAACATAATCTGTAGGCTTCTTCTATAACCCGTTCAATTCCGTTTCCCCAGATATTCGCAGGATCGGAATATGCCGCAAGATGATCGGCTGCAAAAAGCGGAGTATTAAATAACAGAAATAATGATAACCAGCCAAAGCTATATTTTATCAAATTCATGCTGAATGTTTTTAAAATAACGGACAGTTCCTACTTTTAATTCTTCTGTTGAATCTTCGTCGCAGACAATGATTGCTTTTGGATGCATCTGTAAACAGGACAATGTCCACATATGATTTACTCCCTCTTCTACAACCGCACGAAGCGCGCGCGCTTTGTTTCTGCCGTTTACAACGATTACTACTTCACGCGCATCCATTACAGTTCCCACTCCGACCGTTAAAGCGGTGTCAGGCACCTTTGTTTTATCGCCGTTAAAGAAACGGGCATTGTCTTCTTTTGTTTCTGGGGTAAGGTGTTTTATTCTTGTGCGGGAAGCAAGGGAAGAGCCCGGCTCATTAAAAGCGATATGTCCGTCGCTGCCCATACCGCCCAGAAAAAGTTCTATTCCGCCTTCTGAGGCAATTGCTTCTTCGTAAAGGCTGCATTCTTTTTCAATGTCTGCTGCCATGCCGTTAAGGATATGTATGTGCCTGCGATCAATATCAATATGATTAAAAAAGTTTTCCATCATAAAATAATGATAACTTTGAGGATGGTCAGGCGCCAGCCCTACATATTCATCCATGTTAAAAGTGCGGACACTTTTAAAGGATAGTCTTCCTTCTTTGTGAATGTTTATTAATTCCCTGTAAGTTCCAAGCGGGCTGGAACCTGTAGGCAGCCCCAGCACAAATGGTTTTCCGGCTTGCTGTTTACTGTGTTTGGTTATTTTTTTTGCGATATATTCAGCGGTCCAGCGGCTCGCTCTCTCGTAATCTGGCTGAATAATTAAACGCATAGACTTTACGCCCTCACTTGGAAACTGAGATTTTTAGAATAGAGTTGGCTATCAGCAGCCAAACTGCCTGCTACCGCTTAAGTACGGAAACAACTCTTTCCAGAACCTTTTTTCTGTCCAGGGGTTTTACAATGTAGCTTTTGGCTCCCATTAAAAGGCATTTTTTTACAATGTCTTCTTTGCCTAAGGCACTGACCATTATTACATTGGCTTGTTTGTCAAATTCCAGAATTTTTTCCAATGCAGAAACGCCATCCATTACTGGCATAGTAATATCCAGGGTAACCAGGTCGATGTTCGGATGCAAAGCTTTGTACTTTTCTACTCCCTGTGCTCCATCAGCTGCAGTATCAGCCACTTCAAAACCTTCGGAAGAAAAAATCTGACCTAGCTGCTTTGCTATAAACATCGAGTCATCAACTACCAGAACACGGTAAGGTATCCCCTCCGGTTTTATCCCCTCAGCGGTTTTTTCATTGATATTAGGCATATCACTCTTTGCTATCATCCGGTACGCTCCTCTGTATAACAATATATGCTATAATTGAAAATAAGTCAAGTGCACAAATGCACGCTTTTTGGAGAAATCGATGAAAGTGCCTTTTTATCTGGCGCCTATGGCAGAAATCAGCCATAGGGTCCTAAGGGAGTTAATTGAGGGTTTTGGGGGGTGCGACGGCTATTTTTCCGAAATGATAAGCGCAGCCGCTTTTTTGGCAAACGGCCCCTTTGAAAAATGGTACACAGATACTGCCCCAAAGCCGGAAAAACTCGTTTTTCAGCTGGTTGGCTCCAATCCCCAGGTTATTTCTGATGCCGCAGCCCTTCTTGACAGGCAAAATTGCGCCGGAATCGATATAAATATGGGTTGCAGTGCCCCTTTAATCCGGAAAACCGGCGCGGGAGCCGCCTGGATGGCTTCGATTGACCGGGCAGGGGACTTAATTTCCCTAATTAGGCCAAATGTAAAACGCCGCCTTAGCGTTAAATTGCGGATTGGTTTCAAGGAGGATTTTGAGTATCTGGTACAGTTCTGCCGCCGTCTGGAAGATGCCGGAGCGGAACTTATAACGCTTCACCCCCGGACAGTTATGGAAAAGTTCAAACATCTTGCCCGCTGGGAATATGTCGGTCTTCTCAGGCAGGAGCTAAAAATAAAGGTTGCCGGCAACGGGGATGTTTCCGGCGCCGGGGAACTTGTCCGGCGGGCTGCCGGTCCCTGCGATGCTGTTATGGTTGGACGCGCCGCAGTACGGATGCCCTGGATTTTTGCACAGGCAAGAGGGCTGCACGCTGAGGGCAGCGAAAAGGTTGAGGAGACAGGGCTTAGGTTTTTGGAGCTTTTAGCCCGGTATCAGCCGCCTGAATTTTACATTTCCCGCGCACGCCGTTTTTTTGGTTTTTTCTGCGATAATTTAAAATGGGGTACATACCTGAAGAACAAGCTGAATAGAGAAGACACGCTTGCCGGAATAGAAAAAGTGTGGCGCAACTACTTCACAGAAAACCCACAGTAAAAAAGCTTGCTCTTTGGCAAATTTATCGTTATGTTGATAGTATACATGGAATTTATAAAAATATTAACACCTTATTTTATCTCAATTTTTGGTGCAGTAGTCGCCATTGGAATCGCTGTGGCTGGGAAAAAGTAACAGCGTTATGTTTTTTTGGTGATTAAATCTTTTTGTTTTCGTCTTTCCTTTTCTCCTTTGGCAACATACACGGGCTGCATGGTGCGCGGATCAAGTCCGGTGCGGTACATTACCGTGGACATGGTTGCGGGGGTGGGGTAAAAGTCCTGGGTTTGCTCAGGTACAAATCCGGTTTTTTTTAAGTATTTTGAAAGTTCCTGCGCTTCCCTGAAACTTGCGCCCGGATGAGAAGATATAAAATACGGTAAAAGATATTGTTTTAGTCCCAGCTGTTTATTTATTGCCGCGTAGTCTTTTCTGAATTGTTCGTAACAGAAATGGGCGCATTTACCCATAACGTCAAGTACAGCAGCGGAAATATGTTCAGGGGCAACTTTTAACTGGCCGCTTACATGATGTTTGCACAGGGTTTGTAAAAATTCATTTCCGTGTTTTCTATGAAATAGAATAAAATCAAAACGGATGCCGGATCGGATAAAAACTTTTTTAATCCCTTGAATTTCCCTTAGGGCTTTTAATGTTTGCAGATATTGTCCGTGATCTGCTTTTAATTTTGGGCAGGCTGTTGGATACAAACATTCGCGTTCTGCGCAAAATCCGCCTTTTTTCTGCAGTTCGCATGCGGGGCGGAAAAAGTTGGCGCTCGGACCGCCGACATCGTGAATGTAGCCTTTAAAATCCTCATGGTTAACAAGAGTTCGCGCTTCCCGCAGCAGGCTTTCTTTGCTGCGTCCTGTAACCGCGCGTCCCTGATGATTTGTTATTGCGCAGAATGAGCAGCCGCCAAAACAGCCGCGGCTTGAAACCAGCGAAAAGGAAACTTCTTTTAGTGCGGGAATTCCGTTTTTATACATTGGGTGCGCCTTCCGCGTAAATGGCAGTTCGTATAATTTATCCAGTTCTTCGGTACTGAGGGGCAGGGCAGGGGGATTTTGAATTACCCAGCGATCTCCGTCGTTTTCTTCGGCTAATGTTTTTGCGCTTAAAGGATCGGCATTTTGTTTTTGTATCATAAAGTGTTCGGCATAGGCGCGCAGCGAAGAGGGATCGTTCTCTTTTACAGTTTGATATGCGGGCAGCAAAATCGGGGAGCCCGCGTTTTCTTTTCCATGAACACGCACGCATGTTCCTCTTTCGTCACGAATGCTGCCGATGCTTTCGCCTGCTTTCAGCCGGCGTGTTATGTTTAAAAGCGGTTTTTCTCCCATTCCGTAAACAAGAATATCCGCCTTGGAATCAAGAAGTATCGATCTGCGTATTGTATCCGACCAGTAATCGTAATGCGCAAACCGGCGCAGGCTTGCTTCAATTCCGCCGATTATCACTGCTGTGTCTTTATAAGCCTGTCTTATTCCCTGTACATAAACGAGTATTGCCCGATCCGGGCGATAGCCGCTTTTGCCATCGGGTGAATACGCATCATCGCTGCGTATCCGTTTAGATGCAGTGTAATGCGCGACCATTGAGTCCATGTTGCCGGCTCCTGCCAAAAAGGCAAGGCGCGGGCGGCCAAGAACAGTGTATGATGAGGGATTTTTCCAATCAGGCTGTGCTATTATACCGACACGAAAACCTTCCGCCTCCAGCATTCGGCATAAAAGCGCCGCCGCAAAGGAAGGGTGGTCAACATAGGCATCGCCGGAAACAAAGATGAAGTCGCATTCTTCCCAGCCGCGCTCATCCATGTCACGGCGGCATACTGGTAACAAGTTACCTTGCAGCATTCTGCCTGGTTTATACGCGGACAACTTCTTTTACTTGGGGGATTTCCTTTTTAAGATAGTTTTCTATTCCCATTTTGAGTGTCATTTGAGACATGGGACAATGGCTGCAGGCTCCGGTTAGTCTTACAGAAACAACCCCTTCCTCGTTCATAGAGACAAATTCAACATCTCCGCCGTCAGCCTGCAAAGACGGCCTGACATTTTCCAATGCTGCTTTTACTTGCAATGCTAGTTCTTCCATGTTACATACTCCTACGGAGAGAGAGGGATTTGAGTTAACCGGCACCCCTCTCCTCTTTTAATTTTTTACGGAGAGAGAGGGATTTGGGGTTCCAGTCGCAAACATCCTGTTTGCTCCTTCCACCCCCGCCTACGCGCTGCCCGGCGCGTCCTGCGCCGGAATTCACTTTAGCAAGGCTTACGCCTTGGTTTAGTTACGGCAGCGCTCCGGTTCAAATCCCTCAATCCACAGCTAATTATAATTAACTGTAAATTTTTAAGACTTCTCCTCTTTAAATTTTAACGGAGAGAGAGGGATTTGAACCCTCGGTACCCTCTCGGGCACATACGCTTTCCAAGCGTACACCTTCGACCTCTCGGACATCTCTCCATTTACGGTAACTCTATATGAAAAGAGGAATCTTTGCAAGACTTTAAGAGCATTTCTATTTTTTTGGCGTTTATTACAGCCTGGCTTTTGGCGTGATTGTTAAAGAAAAGCTGGACGATTTTTGTGTTTTGCAATAACAGTATTATGGGGGAGATGAATGATTGCAGTTCATCGTCACTGTAGAGGTAATCATAACGTGTTATATTATCGCCTTTGTACCAGTTTTGGGCGTTGCGACCGTGAAAGCGTATGTAGGCGATTTCGCTTGTTGTTATATAGTCCGGTTTTTGCTTTGGAGTGTCGGTTATGCACCAGCCTGTTTGCCTCTGCCTTAGTTCCGAAAAAACCTGTTTTTTCTGCCATTTGGCATTTCGCATTTCTATCACTACCGGCATATCATTAAATTCTTTTAAGAGTAAATCTAAATATATACGCTGATCTTTTTCGTAATGAAAACTTTCCGGGAACTGCAGCAATACGCACAGCAATAAATTATCGTTTTGCAGCGGTTCCAGCGCCTTTTTAAATTCATTTGACAGAGACTGATATTGGCTTTTATCCGCGGTGTGGGTTAATCCGTTAAATGCCTTTATGCTGAATTTAATTTTGCCGTTTGTGCGGTTTATCATGTTTTTCATTTGTTCGCAGGTTGGCATTTTGTAATATGTACCGTTTAATTCCAGAGAATTAAATTGTCCGGCATAATACGAAAGGAAATCGGCGCGTTTTATATTTTGCGGGTAAAATGTGCTTTTCCATTCGGGGTAATCATATCCGCTCGTGCCTATGTAAAGTTCTGCCATATCAATATATTAAGGGAATTTCATTTATGTTTGTAGTATAGCGCGGGGAAAGAAATTCCCTTTTAACTTCCCAGGGCGCGCAGGAATTGGAAATAGAACAGGCAAGTTTGATTGTGCCTCGTCCGTAACGGTTATTGATTGTGTCAAATGTCTGCATTAGCGTTGAATTGGATTTTCCCGGATAAGTATTAAATAAATTAAGCTGAGGATTGTTTTCGTTTTCCAGTCCTGTTAAGCCTATCATTACTTTGCGGTATTTATACCCCGGACGATACAGTCGTTTTAATAATTCATTTGCGACGGCAGTTATACCCGGTAAATAGCTGCTCGGATCCGGCAGTTCTGCGGATAATTGATTAAAATATTGATCGCCTTGCGCAAAGGCATTGGTCATTAAATAAACGGAAACAAACCGGCATGATAATTGCCCGGCTCTTATGCGCTGTACCGCTTCCTGTGTGTATTCTGCCAATGCGTTAATAATATCGTTTAGTTCAAATACAGGACTTTGAAAACTGCGGGAAACCATTACTGCCTGACGGGCTTTGGGCTCAACCTTGTCTATGGCTGTTATGCCGTTTAGTTCCTGTACGGTTCTCATTCCCGTTACGGTAAGATGTTTTTGCGCTTTGTGCAGAGGATAGTTTTTAAGATCCAAAGCGGTGATTATTCCGTGCTTTTTGAGAAATGCGGTTTTTGACCAGCCTATGCCCCATATATCACCTGCGGGATAATTTGCCAATTCTTCATCGTGGTTTAGTTCCTGCCAGTTGCAGACACCTGGTATAGTTCCTATACATGTTTTTTTCGCAAGTTTGTTGCACATTTTTGCAAGAGTCTTGTTGGGCGCAATACCGATTGATACCGGTAAACCTGTCTCTTTTTTAACTGTCTCTTTTATCTCGTATCCAATTTCAGAGTAATTTGTATTCCAGTCAGGGAAATATAAAAAGCTTTCATCAATTGAATAAAATTCTACATCGGGGGCAAAACGGTTATAGATTAAATTCATTCTCGCAGACATATCGGCATAGAGAGTATAATTGGAAGAAAAAACTTTTACGCCCTGTTTTTCCATTTTATCTTTTATCTTAAAAAATACATCTCCGCGTTTGTAACCCAGCGCTTTACATTCGCCGTTAAGCGCTACAACTATTCCGTCATTGTTGCTTAATACCGCTATGGGGCTGCGGTACAGGTCAGGACGGAATACCCTTTCGCAGGAGGCGTAAAATGAATTGCCGTCAATATGAAAAACCATTTTTTTCACCGTAAGTTTTTATTGAGGCGGTTACCGTGCCTATGATTTCGGTATCATCCGGTATCGGGTTAATGGTTTCTTTGCCATTGGAAAAAGCTGTTTTTCCGTTGTCCTCTGTCATTAGTCGGCAGAAAAATTGTCCGTCATGGCGGATCAATACAAAGCTGCCGGGAACCGGGTTTTTGGAACGGTCTATTAATAAAAGAGTGCCGCGTGATAACCCCAGCCTCTCCATATCGTCTGTTTCAAGCCGCCCAAAATAGATTGCCGGCGGATTTTGTATAAGTAAACGGTTCAGGTCGATGCCTTGTTCTTCATAACCTTGCGTCGGGCTTGCGAAGCCTGTGGCTTTTTTCTCCATGTTTGTATGCTATACTATTGTGTAGTGTTTGTCAATAGTGTTGGAAGCAATGGCTATCTGTACAGGCGCGGCGGGGACTGCGAGCATGGAAAACATTTGCAAAGAGTCTGCTCCGGAGCCTTCTTCGAAGTCTCCTGCGCAGGGAACGGCAAAAATTGTTTTCCTTGCCCGCAGTCCCCGCCGCGCCTGTACACTTATACTTGTTTACAACAAAATTGAGATATATAGGGGAAAGATCGCTATTGACAATTTTTTTTGTTTTTGGGAATATGGTGGTATTAAGCGGCTGTCGTATAATGGCTATTACCCCAGCCTTCCAAGCTGGAGACGTGGGTTCGATTCCCATCAGCCGCTGATTTTGTATAGGAACAAAATCAGCGGGCTGCCTTCGGTCAGCCGCTTTGGCTTTGTGATTGAAGTAAAATTAGTGGGCTGCCTTCGGTCAGCCGCTTCCTTGGATGGGAACAAAATCAGCGGGCTGCCTTCGGTCAGCCGCTTCCTTTGATGGGAACAAAATCAGCGGGCTGCCTTTGGGCAGCCGCTCTTGCTTTATGATTGAAGTAAAATTAGTGGGCTGCCTTTGGGCAGCCGCTTCCTTGGATGGGAACAAAAAAAGCGGGCTGCCTTCGGTCAGCCGCTTCCTTGTATAGGAACAAAATCAGCGGGCTGCCTTTGGGCAGCCGGTTTCTTTTGGGTTGCTGTTTTTTTTGGTGTTTAATAAAACTTATAGCCTGGCATATATAGGGCTCCCATTAGGGCAATTTCTCCAGGGGTGACCCATAAGGCGCCTAAGTCATTTATTTGTGTTCCAACATTCCACCAGGTTGTTGCCCCTTCCGGTGTGTTAATTTTTCTAACGGATGCAACTGTTCCGGAAACTGAAAATATTTTTGCCCAAGGGTAATTTGTGTGGTGTTCTGCGCCTGAGGAAGCAGTCCAAATACAGTTTTCTATTTCATATTCAATATAGGCATCTTTAATTAAAAAAGGAGAAACAGGAGTAGGGCAATAAGTCATTATTTTAATTGTTGTAGCACTGATATTTATTTCTACAATACCATTGTGTATACCAGTCCATTTTCCGTAGAAGGAAGATTTATCTACGTTGTCAGAGTTGGGAATAGTAAATGCTTTTATTGGTCCTACTTCGTCTTCTAAATATCCGGTATAACCTACGCAGAAAATACGATATTTGATTTTACTTCCAATATCATCTGTTGAAAGTTCAAATCTTTTTTTGCCAAAATCACCATCCCAAATTATATAATCAGAATCTTTTAATAAAACACCGTCTCTAAACCATTGAACGTACTGAACAGGGCTGTTTTCAATCTCTGAGCTATTAACTACAGGGTAAAGATAGTAGTTTTCTTCCAGGGGGCCGTTGCAGAGTAGGGTTACGCTGCCTTTGATTGAGTGATCGGGGGCAGAATCTTCACATGAAAAAAAAAGCCAGAACCAGGCAAAATAGTATCAAAGATAAAAGTTTGCTTATTTGCATTTTTATACTCCTTAATATTGTCAATATTACACCTTTTTAGCCGATTTTTCAATATAAAAATAATGCAGAAAGCCTGTGGTCCCCTTATTGACATTATTTCTGTAATGTTGTAAAAATGGGGTATTGGGGCGCATAGCTCAGCTGGTTAGAGCGCTTGTTTTACACGCAAGATGTCCGCGGTTCGAATCCGTGTGTGCCCAAAACGAGGAGAAAGATGTACAATGTGGTAATAGCGTATCTTCTCTGGTTGGTTTCTGGTTTTGGGGCTTTGGGGTTTCATCGGTTTTATCTTGGGAAAATTCCTACAGGATTGGTGTGGATGTTTTCGGGCGGTCTTTTTGGGATTGGCTCAATTTATGATTTTTTTACCTTGCCTGGTCAGGTTAGACAGGCGAATATAGAAAGAGCGCTTTTAAACGGTACTTTAAGACCCTCTAATGAGTGGCGTAATGTTAATGATGGTCAGGCGCGTATTGTTACTCAAAAAGAAAATACTGAGCAGGCTATGTTAAAGGTAGCCAAGGCAAACGCAGGGATTATTACCGCAAGCGAATTGGCGCTTGAAGCAAAAATTTCCATAGAAGAGGCGAAAAAGGCGCTTGATGCCATGGTTTCCAAAGGTCATGCCGAATTGCGTGTTCGCCAGTCGGGATCGCTTGTTTATGCTATACCGGACATTATGGACAGCAATGAGCCGTTGGTGGATTAGTTTTTGACATTTACCCAAAAACCTGTATAATATCTATATGAAAAAGAAAACATTTAAATTCTCGATTTTTTCGGCGCTGTTTATAACGGCGGTTGTTTTAATTATGTTCCCTGTTTGTGAAGAGCCGCCGGAAGACTTTATAGATAATTCAATAAAATGGACATTTCAGGAGCAAATTCCCGGTTGGAAGCCGTTTGTCGATGAACAGGGGTTTAGGGATGATTATCCGGCAAGTGCTAATGGTACATTAAATCCTAATGGTACAACTATGAGGCTTGATGCGGAATATCATGACGGTATGACTTTACTGCCTGCAAGCGCTAGCAGGACTATACGCTGGTATCCTGAAGAACCAGCTCCTCCTGACAGCGGTTTTTCTGACGGTTTTATTATGTCTAACGGAGCGACACCTCTGACACCATTAGGATATTTTTTGGAAATAAAAGATGTTCAAGGTCCGTTTGTTTTTAGCATAAACTATACCCACAGAACAACGGACGAATCCCCTGCGTGGCCGGTTGTTTTTATTAATAAAACCAAGGTACACGATGGTCCTGAAACTCAAGGGTTAACGCCGGTATATACTGACTATGAATATACGGGTGAAGATATTGTTGATATTCAAATGGCAAATTTGGGCAATGCGCTTAGAATTTATGATATAATTATTTCTCCTATAGGCAGCGACGGGCAGAATGACGCAGTAAGCAGTGTAGCTATCAATGTAAAAGATTTTTCCCTGGCAGTGAATGATATACGGCAGCTAACAGGTAATATTCTTCCAAGGACTGCAAAAAATAAAAATGTATTATGGACAAGCAATAACACAAATGCTGCAACAGTCAGCCAGAGCGGACTAGTTACGGCAGTTGCCGCCGGTACTGCAATTATTACTGCCGCTGCTCAGGACGGATCAGGAAAAAAAGACAGTGTTACAGTAACGGTAAAATCTCCGCTTGTTTCCATGACAACGCCTGTTGAAATTTTTGAAGCACTGAGGGGGATGAAGGTAACTACTAACGGCTGGGCAGACATGGCGTATAACGGAGCGGGTATTACTTATGCCAATCCTGCAAACTTTCTTTTAATTGATGATATTTCATATTCCAATGCGCAGAACAAACGTACTGCTTTTACCAATGCGCTTGCGCTTCATACCGATAAATTTATTATAATTAGCGGTGACATCGATCTTAGCGACGGTAAAATCAGCGATAGCGATAAATCTTATTTTGATCAATTTGGTCCCGCTCCCAATTATGAAAGGGAAAACAGAGATATTACTTTTAATATTGGAAGCAACACTACGATAATAGGAATCAACAATGCGCGTATTATGTTCGGCGGATTGATAATTCGCGGCGGCGCCAATAATATTATTATACGTAATGTTACTTTCTGGGATGCTCACGGTTCAACTGCGCAGAATACAGTATATTTTCCGGATTCAAAAGCAAGCGCTACGGCATTGCAGGTAGAAAATAATCCGGGCGGCAGTAATATTTGGGTAGATCACTGTAAATTTACCGATGGCACATGTATTGATCTTGCGCGCAATTATAACCATGACGGCGCTTTTGATATCAAATACGGGCGGTTTATAACTGTTTCCAATACAGAGTTTACCAATCACGACAAAGTCATGCTTGTAGGTTCCAATGATGATACTTCCGCAGTTCCCAACTATTTAAATCCGACAGAACGCCAAATTACTCTTCATAACAATTATTTTCATGGCGTAACTCAGCGTATGCCTAGAACACGCGGAACCCAGATGCACATATATAACAATTATTACTCTAATATCGGTGTACAGGAAAATAGCGGATCATTTATGGGACCCGGCGCAAATGCCCAGTTTATTGTAGAAAACAATTATTTTGAAGAAAAACCATTCGGCGGTAAAACCATTGAATATTTTTCATCTCCTGCCGATCTTTTATATCAGCCGAAAGTTTTCTATAACGGAAATAATATAGCAAACAATAATACAATATGGTGGGTTAGAGCATCTGCCGCAGCAAGACCCTGGGAACCGGGTTATACATACACTCTAAAAAACAATGCCGTCCTGCCATCAACGATTCCGGTAACAGCAGGTCCTACGTTGTTTAAGTAAGATTCTTACCACGAACCATACGAACCAACACGAACGGAAGAATCAAGGTTTTTTATTTTTAATCTCGTTCGTGTCCGTTCGTGTTTTGTCAACGAAGTTTCCAGGCGGTTCGTGGTAAAAAATCTTGGTCACTTAAGCACAACTTCAGTGCGTCCAAAGCCACCCAGTTCGTGGCGTGAGAAGTAATAGTCTGCTACCGCAGGATCGTTTTTTAAATAGTCATGTATTCCCTTTTGTAAAATACCGCTGCCTTTTCCGTGCACTACGGAGAAGTTTTTAAGGCCGCCAAGTGATGCCGCTTCGATTTGGCAGCGTAAAGCCTCAATTGCTTCTTCCAGCCGCATTCCTAAAAGTTTTAGTTCGTAAACCGCGCCTGTGCTGTTGTATTCCGCTGACCATGAAGCGGATGCCGCGTTTTTTGAGGGTGCGGCGGGCAGCAAATCGTTTTCTGAAAAACTTACCTTTAAAGAGCCGACTTTTACTATCCACGAATTTCCTGATGCGCTTTTTTTGTCTGCGCGTACAATGGTGCCGCGCTGTTTAGAGGAGCCTGCAAATACTTCCATGCCGCAGAAAAAATTAAAGGAGCTCCCGGATGCTTTTCCCTTTAATATACGTTCTTCTTTGGTTAGGGCTTCGCTTTCACTCTGTACGTTACGTGCAAGTTCATTGAGGAACTCTTTTACCTTTAATGTTTTTTCGCGGTCAACTTCGCCTTCTTTCAGTTCACGGACAAGGTTTTCAAGGGTTTTACGGCTTTCGCGCAGAAATTGCCGGAGTTCTCCCAAAGATTCGCGTTTTAATTCCGCTTCTTTTTGCCGTAATTGCAATTCTTTTAAATCGGTTTTTCGTTTTTCTTCTGTCAGCCTGTTTTGTTCGGCTGCGCTTTTTTTCTCCAGGCTGTTAAGTTCTCTTTGTTTTTGTTCAAGCCCCTTTATCATTTCGGAAACATCGGTTTTTTCGTCTTCTATGTATTTTTTTGCGGCGTTTACAATTGCCCTGTTAAGCCCGTTTGCTGCCGCAATGTCAAGCGCTCTGCTTTCGCCGGGTATTCCATTAATTATTTTATAAGTGGGAGACAGTGTCTGCGCGTCAAACTCTACCGATGCGTTTTCTACGCCCTGTTTAGTATAGCCGTAATTTTTTAAAATGCCGTGATGGGTAGTAATGATCATTCTGGAATTTTTATCAATTAGATAATCAAGTACTGCCATTGCTATTGCGCCGCCTTCCTGAGGGTCTGTGCCGGAACCCAGCTCATCAAGGAGGACGAGAGATTTTTCGCTTGCAGCAGAAGTGATAGCGCTTATTTTTGTGATGTGGGCTGAAAATGTTGAAAGAGACTGATTGATCGATTGTTCATCGCCTATGTCTGCGTATATTCCGTCGAAAACGGGAAGTATGCTTCCTTCTTCCGCCGGAACGGCAAGCGCGCTTTGATTCATCATGGCAAGAAGACCAAGCGTTTTTAATGCTACGGTTTTTCCTCCTGTGTTAGGTCCTGTAATAATCAATGTGCGTGTGCCGTTATTCATGGATATGTTAATGGGAACAGGTTTTTTCAGCATTGGATGCCGTGCCTGTAAAAGAGAGAGTTCTTCGTTTTTGCAGATAGAAAAATTTCCTTTTGTTTCTATGGAATATTTTGCCCTTGCTCTTAAACATTCAAATTCAATTATTGTAAGATGAAAAAACTTTAATTTTTCTGCGTACAGGGAAATTTTCTCTGTTAATTCGCGCAGTATCTTTTGTATTTCTGCGTCAAGATTACGCTTTTCTATCAGGATTTCATTGTTTTTATCGACAACATCAAGCGGTTCAACAAAAACGGTCTGCCCGCTGGAAGATACTTCGTGTACAATTCCGCGGATTCGTGTGCGGAAATTGGCTTTTACCGCAATGACGGTTCTTCCGTCCCTCTGCGAAGGCAGGGGGGACTGCAGCATTCGCTTGTAATCATCGTCCGACATATAGCGGGATACGGTATTTTTTAGTTCTTTTTCCAGACTGCTGATGCGTTTTCTGATTGCGCGTAATGCGGGAAGATCGCGGAGAACGCCTTCCCTGTCTATTACCTTAAAAATTTCCTGTGCTGCAGGATTACAGTCTTCAAAAGAGTTCAGCATGGAAAGCAGATTGTTTTTCCCCGCTGTGTCAGGTTCAATATCTTTAAGGGGTCCCCCCAGGATCCATTGTTTTAAAGCCAGAGCGCGTTCAATAAAAAGCCCTATGGCAAGAGTTTCATCAAGGTCCAGCACAGTGCCTTGTGTTTCCAGTTTTGGAAAAAGAAAACCAATAGACGGCAGCCAGAGAAGAGGCGCGATGTCTCCCCTTTCGGCTCTTGTTTTTAAAATCTGAAAAATTGCCATAACAGTTTCTTTTGCTTCAAGGACTGAATCATCATAAACAGGGCGGGAGTTTTTTATTATTTCTGCCGCTTCTTCGCTTATTGAGTAAGATGCCGCATTTTCCATAATTTTGGGATACTCAAGCAAATCTTCGGTTTTTTTCATTAAAATAGTTTTTTCAATCATCGTTGTTTTTTCCCAAAAGATCATCCATTATGCGCAAAAAACTTTCATAGCGGTCTTCGTGAATAACGCCGGCTGCCGTTGCTTCCATGATTTTACAGCCGGGCTCTGTTTTGTGTGAACAAGACATTCCAAAACTGCATTTGCCTGCAAGCGGCGCAAATTCGCGCATGTGCAGAATAACTTCCTGCGCGTCTATTCCGTCCGGAATAAAACGCCGTATTCCCGGAGTGTCAATTAATTTTGTGCTGTTATGTCCGTCCCAGGATAGTTCAAACATCATCGACAAGGTAGTGGTATGGCTTCCCCTGTTGTATTTTTCATTTAATACGCCTTCCCTTAAATCAAGTCCCGGCTGCAGGGCGTTTATGATGCTGGATTTTCCAACACCTGATTGACCTGTTAAAACGCAGGTTTTTCCGGTAATTAAACCGCGAAGTTCATCAAGTCCTTCACCCGTTTTTGCGGATATTTGCAGAATTTTATAGCCAATGCGTTTGTATTCCTCTATACGTTCATCAAAATCAATATCATCATATTCAAGATCGAGCTTGTTGCAGATAACAACAGCGTCAATTTCCGCAATGTCTGCCTGCAGGAGGATTCTGTCAAGGAAACGGGGTCTGAAAGGAGGGGAGTCGGGAGTGGTCACGCAAAGCACAAGATCAACATTTGCTGCCAATAACTGGCTGGCTGCTCCCTTTTGGTTATAGCGGCTGAAAAAGTTGCGTCTTTTTTCTACAGAGAGGATAAGGGCGCTTTCGTTTGCGCTTTTTTGCTCAACCATAACCAGGTCTCCGGGAGCAAGCGGGTTGTAAAAGTTTTCGCATCCTTTTAAAACTTTTCCTTTTATTCTGCATTCAATTTCTTCATCGCCCGAGCGGACTATCATGATATTGTGAGAAGCTCTTATTACAAGTCCTTTTATATTCATAATAGTTCTAATTTAAACCCAAGTTTTTGCGCGCGATCCTGCCAAAAAGAATCAGATGCTCCTGTTAATAGCAGCGTATGAGAAGGTAACGAGACGGCATCTGCCCTAAGATTGTTTTTGTCCAAAAGGAATTCAATTCGTTTTGTAATACCTGCAAGAGAATCAAAAACTTCGATATGGGGAGACGCTTCGTTTTTAAACTCATCAAGAAGAAATAAAAAATGTGTGCAGCCAAGCACCAGGCTGTCTGCGCCTTCTGCGCGGAAAAGATCGATATATTTTCTTGCCATTTCTTTTTTTTCATTTGCACCCGCTTTATCAAAATTATGCTCTATAAAATAAACAAGCTGCGGGGCGGCTATTCCGATAATTTCGCAGGAGGCATCTACAAGGTTCAGATTGCGAATTTCGCCAATAGTGCGTTCTGTTCCCAAAACGCCGATTTTTCTGCTGGTATTAGCCGCGGGTTTTAATGCCGGAACTGTTCCCACAAAAGGGATTTGCGCAAAACGCTCCCTAAGGGAAGAAAGGGCGGCTATTGTCGCGGTATTGCATGCCAAAACAATTATTTTAGGGTTAAACTTTTCTATTAGTTTTTCTGTAAGAGAAATTAAAATAGAAACCAGCTCTTCTTTTTCCCGCGGTCCGTAGGGGAAATTTTGGGTATCGGCAAGATAACAAACAGGTTCAAGGGGGTTTTTTCTGTGAAAATCAATACAGTAGGGGAGCCCGCCAATGCCTGAATCAATAAAAAGTATCGGTCTGTTGTTAGTCATATTATTTAAAAAGATTATTGAATGCGGCTTTTGCAGCGTCCGCTTTTTCCTTTTCAGAAGATTGTCCGCCCTTTTGTTTTACGTCCAGGGAAAACCAGTCGCAGAAATTGGCGCGTTCCTTGTCCGCCTGAGGTTCGGCGCTTGTTTCGCGGCAGTCACCCCGTGAGCCGGGAAGGAAAAAACGGCAGTTTTTGCATACCCGCAGATCCTTGCCGCAGCTTGCGCATACATGGGAGCGCCCGATTGGAGCTTCTTGGGTAATTGGAGAACCGCAATACCAGCACATATATCCATTTTAGCGGTATTAAGGCTGGTTGTAAAGATTAAAATATGATAAACTTTAACAACTATGTTTGCAAATAAACCATGCGTTGCAGGATGCGGAAGACCGGCTATAACAGGATATAATCTGTGTTTTATTCATCTGGCAGATCCGGAGCAGGAAAAATCCCGAATTTGCGATTTTATGGAAAAAAATGAAACAATAAAAGACCTGAATGTATCCGGAATGCGTTTTGAAAAAATTGACTTTTCCCGGCATAATATTTACGGCTGTAATTTTAAAGACGCTTCCTTTATAAATTGCAATTTTTCCGGCGTAAAAATAAGAATGAGTTTTTTTGATTTTGCGGAATTCTCTAAATGCGATTTTTCCAAATCAGATTTGCAGTTTTTATCCTTTGCAGGCGCCGGTTTTAATGCTTGCGATTTTTCATGGTCTGATATTGTTCATATCAATTTTATCGGCACTACAATTCTGGAAACAGCATTTGATAATTCAAATTTATACAACAGCCGGTTTATCAGCTCAGATATGACTAAAACCTCTTTTGTTAATTGTAATTTAAAGAGGGTTCATTTTGCGAATTCAAAACAAAAAAATGTTTTGTTTAAATCATCCAATACGGCGGAAGCTGTATTTGAAATGGAAGAAAGATGAAATTGTTTTTTCAATACTGTTCATACGGTTTCGGCAACTGCTACATTCTCGGCTCGGAAGAGCAGTCAAAAGCGGCGATTATTGTTGATCCCGGAAGCATGGAAAAAAATACTCTTGATACAATAGAAAACAACAATTTTGATTTAAAAGCAGTGCTTATTACCCATGATCATTTAAGCCATGTGCGCGGCTTGCGCACATTAAAGCGCATTTACAATGCGGAAGTTTATGCTGTTAATCAGACCATTATGGATATAAAAACAAACATGGTAAAAGACGGTGATTTTTTTAACATCGAAGAATTTTTAATTGAAGTAATATCAATACCGGGACATTCATCTGATTCTGTTGTATACAGAATCGGCAATTTGCTTTTAACAGGCGATGTATTGACAGCAGGTCTTGTCGGCAGCACTGCAAGCGCTTACGGCACAACTACGCAGATGAACAAACTGCGCAGCCGTCTTCTTTCACCTCCCGGCGATTTTTTTGTTCTTCCCGGGCACGGTCCTCCTTCTACGCTTGAAGCAGAAAGGCGCTTTAATGCAGATATCTTCCGTTACGAAGAAAACCGCACAAAGCGCCCTGTTTTTAAAGTGGATGTATAATTATCTTTTAAACCGCAGTGACTCCAATGTAGCTTCTGCCCTGATTATGCCGAACCAGAGTTCTGTTGCTGTTTTTTCACGTAACACTTTGTAGAAAGCAGCAATATCGCCTACGGTTTCGCCGTTAACAGAAACAAGCCTGTCGCCCTGACGCAGCCCGACAACATCAGCCGGGCTTCCCGAGACAACCTGCGCTACATAAAGCCCTCTTGCGTTATTTTCAAGGCGAAGTGTTTGCCTGAGCTGATCTGTAAGCGGAACAACTGTAACACCCGGCCAGAGTTTTCTGTTATCTGAAGCAACTTCATCGGTGCGCTCTTCTATACGAACCTGTATTTCGCGCGCCTGTTTGTCTCTAATTACGGTAAATGTCGCGTTTTCGCCGGCTTTTAAATCGCCGACAAGCATTTGCAGCTGCTGAATACCGCGGGATTCTCTGCCGTTAACATGAGTGATAAAATCGCCGGGTCTTATACCGCCGTTATCTGCAGGGGAACCGAGAAACACTTGGGCAGCAAGTGCCCCGCGCCTGTTCTCAAGGCCAAGAGCCGCAATTGATTCCCTGTTGGGTTCAATTAAAGAAACGCCGAGCCAGCCGTACTTTGTTGTTCCGGTTTCGATAAACTCATCTATCGATCTTTTAATATTGTTTACAGGAATTGCAAATCCCAATCCAACATTGCCGCCGCCTGATATGTTACTCGCAATCCATGTATTGATTCCGACAACTTCGCCTCTGATATTAACAAGAGGTCCGCCTGAGTTACCCTGATTGATGGGAGCATCGGTCTGAATAAAATCATTTATATTTCCGCCCGGTCCGCCTGTTCTGCCCACGGCGCTTACGATACCCATTGTAACAGAGAACGAAAATTGTTCTCCGAGCGGATTACCGATAGCAATTGCCCAGTCCCCGACAGCGACTGTTTCCGAATCGCCAAGAACAGCAAGCGGATAATAATCATCGGTTTTAAATGAAACAAGCGCTAAATCTTTACGTTCGTCTTTGCCGATCAATTCCGCAGGATATTCCTTGCCGTCCTTTGTTGCCACTCTTATTTCTGTTGTATCTTCTACAACATGATTATTGGTAATGGCATAATACGTCCCGTTGTTATGACGCACAATAACGCCCGAACCCAGCCCCTGGGATCGGAATTCCCTTTCCTGATCATCGCTCGGATTACGGTCACGCGGTCCAAAGAAAAACTCCCATGGGATACCGTTAAAATTAGGCACTTGCCGCCGTCTTACAGACACAGTTTTTATTTCGATAACGGAGGGCAGCATTTTTTCCGAGACTGCCCTAAAAACAGTCTGCAAATCTTCTGCCACCGCAAGCGCGCTTTCCGGGATAACAACCGGATTCTGCTGAGCCTGCGCTCTGACCCCCGGTTTATTCGGCGTAGAGCAGGAAAACGATAAAAAAGCCAATGAAAAGCCAAAAATGGCACCGATAAGAACCAAATTGAAGATGAACAAGTTCCTGGACGACAATTTCTGTACAATGTGCATAATAACTCCTGAGATTATAAATATTTCTTTATACTATAACAAATATACAAACGCTTTGATAGTTACATGAGACAATCTATTTTTTCTTTTGGGCAGGCAAAGGTATCCGTCCATTTCTCTTATTTTTAAATAATTGCATGATAGAAACGACCATTTTCCGGTCATCTTCGTCCAAAAGCTTAAAATTCTGCACAAGAGACCGAATTTCCGGCCCCAAAGGCGACTTCTCCGGATTTTCCTCCCCGGTAACAAGATATTCCACAGAAACCCCCAAAGCACGGGCAATTTTAACAGCCACGTCAGCGGTTGGCATCCGTTCCCTGACATTCAGGTAGTTATCCAGGGTATGCCTGCTAATCCCTGATAGGGAGGCTAGTTCTTTTACGAGCATATCCTGGTAAACCAATTCTGATTTCAGGTTTTCTTTGAATCCCATAATAAAACAACATACGCTGAATAGCATAATTCTAGGTTGACAATGTTCAGTTTAGCTGTATAATATATATTTATAACATGTGTTATAGCTTAATATTTTTGAAAATATGCATAATAGCATAAAAAGGAGTTTTTTATGAAAAACAAGGTTTTTTTGACTTTAACGGTTGTTTTTGTACTGTTTTTGTTCGCAGGATGCCCTGATAGCGGGGAAAATGGGGGTAATGGGGATGATACTGTATATCCGAGTAATCCTGTAATTTTTAACGCACGATATTCTGAAACTTATCAATTGATTATTAATATTTATGTACCAGTTGATGAAATTGTAGAATATATATTCTATTGTACTGCCCACGCTGAACTTGCCGTTTTTCAAACAAGCTAATAAGGTGGTTTAGGCACTGGCATTTTTAGCTTGCCAGTATTCCCGTCTTTTAATATATGCAGTATGCAATTTTTCTTTG
>Ga0123356_10001662_pt1 | contig 24342 bp, 15 predicted proteins | sample TergutEmb28metaG_2_FD_92546 | JGI IMG/M metagenome (GOLD analysis project Ga0123356, IMG submission 92546) | Embiratermes neotenicus P3 segment gut microbial communities from Petit-Saut dam, French Guiana - Emb289 P3 | ecosystem: Host-associated > Arthropoda: Insects > Digestive system > Gut ...
ACCGGCAGTTTTGAGCTGTCGGTTTTTTAATGGAATACAAGAGTCATTCGCTAAATATTTTTGTTGTGTAATGGTGTTTTGAAACTGTCCTCTTGATACTTTATAGTGATTATAACAACCCTATGGCGCCAGGCCTATGGGGCGGGCGGTGTAGATGCGGTCGCGGGTCCAGCCGTCGGTGGAGGCGATGGTGAGCTCCAGTTTGGGATGTTACGCCATAGGATTTCGCCGTTAGAAATATAAATACAAAAAAAATGCAAAATCATGAAAATAATTTTATATCGCTAAAATGTGATGACTTTTTCACATTAAAAAACGACAATAACGCAAAATTTACACATCTAAATCACAATTTTCACCACTTTCGTGTGTATTGACAGCTTTTTGAGTCTCATGCTACGGTGCCGTTATACGGTACTTTTTTCTTGAAAATATCGAAAATAAATAATATAATATGGAGGAACAATCCCATGAAAGCAAATCGTGAGTATAAATCAACACTTTTTTCAAAACTATTCAGTGACACAGACAACCTGCGTGAACTGTACAACGCAATCGCAGATACCGATTACGGTAAGGATACACCTGTTGAGATTAGCACCCTTGAAGATGTATTATTCAAAGGTATAAAAAACGATATATCATTCACTATTGATAACAGATTTGTCGTTTTGCTTGAGCATCAATCAACAGTTAGCAATAATATGCCACTTAGGTGTTTGATGTACATAGCTCGTATATATGAGAAAATAACTAACGATGACGCTATATACGGCAGAACTCTCTTGAAAATACCAACACCTGAGATAATCGTGCTATATAACGGAGCAGAACCTTTCCCAAGTGAACAGACACTTAAATTGTCTGATGCATATCTGGCTTTGGACGAATCGCAGAGCAAGTTTGGAAGCCTTGAATTAACGGTAAGAGTAGTAAACATCAACCCAGGGTTTAATGATGTATTATTCCAAAAGAGCAAAACCCTAAGTGGTTACACCGCATTGATTGAGCATTTAATGGGCTTGAACCCAACAAAGAAAACATTATCGAACGCAATCAAGGAAACAACAAAATGGGGTCTGTCACAAAATATCCTAAGCACATTTCTGACAGAACATGGATCGGAGGTATTTAATATGTTGATGGCGGAGTATAGCCTTGAAAGGGATCTTGAGGTTAGAGACGAAGAACACCGAGCAGCAATGGCTGAACTGACCGCTGAAAAAGATGCTGAGATAGCTGAGTTGGTTGAGTTAACTGCTGATAAAGATGCAAAGATTGCTGAACAGGCAGCATTGATAGAGCAATTGAAGTCTGAAGCTAAAGGGTAATTGAACTCATAAATCAACAAAATGGGGTCTGTCACAAAATATCCTAAGCACATTTCTGACAGAACATTGGACGAATTTATCCTGTTATTTTGTTGCATGAAAAATCCCGCCTTCACATCTGAGGGCGGGATTTATTAATATTGAGAAAATGTCATCTGTCCATTATGGTGCCAACCTTATGGAGCTAACCCTATGGGGCGGGCGGTGTAGAGGCGGTCGCGGATCCAACCGTCGGTGGAGGCGATGGTGAGGTTTAGGGTTACAATGCCTGTCGGGTCTCCGGTGACAGGGTGTAATTCTACTTCTAACTCACAATTATCTACACTGAATACTGTTTGTCCATCACCCCAGAACCGATAGTAGTGCAATGGTAACAAACGTAAGGGTTCATCGTCGCCTGAGCTCCAGTTTGGAATGTTACGCCATAGGATTCCCGTTGCATCTATATAGTAGTCTATGAAGAACGTGGTTCTTATTCTGAATAAACCGGTAAGAGCAGGTCTTGCAGGACTTGTGGGCGTTGCCGGTTCAGCCGGTAAGTTCGGCGGTAGTCCGACGCCTGCTACAGGTGCTGCTACTGTCGATATATCCGTTGCTCTTGCTACGTCGTCCATTATCAAGGCTGATATATTATCAAGCAGTGTATTTACCTCTGCAAGATTGTTTGCTCTTTGGTATGCCTGATACATTGGTGCAAAAATCGACACAGCTGCCGTCATGATTACAATCATGACAACCATTGCAACAAGAAGCTCAATGAGAGTTATTCCCTTTTCACAAAAAAGCAACCGTAGTCTTCTATCCATTTAGTTAGCTCCAATCAAGGCTCATACGCTGTAAATACTGGTGGGTTAAATAATGTCACCGGAAGATGAATTAGGTTTGCATTACCTCAGTCTATTATCTATTAGTCAGCTCCTCCAATCAAGGCTCAAAAGCTGCAAATCCGGATGCACTGAATATTCTAACAGTTATCGGCGAAATAGTATGGACAGCGGGAAAGTTGTCACCATCTACCGTAAACGCTACATTAAAGGGTCCTCCAGGGACCAAATGTGCAGGATTTCCCGAAAGAACCGCACCCGCTTCCCGTTGTCTTGCTTCTGCGGCTAATGTTTCTCTTGCTGTTATGCGAAGTGAAACCATTATCATCATGGTAACCGATGCAATCAGAACGACAAAAACAAGAATGCTTGCAAGACCTTCAATCAGAGTCTCACCGTTTGTGCTTTTCAATATTAACTTAACTTTTTTAGCCAAGCTCATGTCTTATCACCGTCCACCATGAAGTTAAACTACTTGGATTATTAAAGGTCATGTCTGCAATTAAGGGATGATCTACTTTATTATCTGCAAAATTGCCTTCAATTAAAGTAACGTTATTAATTTTGTATGTTGTTTCAATTACTGTTAATAGATTTGCTGCTATCCCGCCTGCAGCTATTCCCCCACCGGGAGCAGCGTATGTAGTAAGCTGCATTAATGTGATTTCGCCGGAGATTGTAATTTCAAGCGGAGTTGCAAGTTCTTCAACAACCAGAGGCGGTAACGGAGTAACACCGTCAGTATCATACCCTGCAAAGAACTCTTTATAGCTGTATCGTTGATAGGGGCTTACATTAATTGTTAAGGTCCCTATTTCAGTTCCTGCTGCTGTTTCTCTTGTTGCAGTGACGGTGATTGTATAATCAACACCGGTAACAGCAGCTGCCAGAAGCGTAACTCCGATATTCATTATATCAAAGCTGTCGATTATATTGCTTCCTTGAGTTATTTGGTCATATGGTGCCGTTGGTAGTGGAGATGCATTAAAGTCGGGAAAAAGCTCGCTACTGACCAGTGCATTGTAAATTATTTTACCACTGAGTGTATTTAAAGTTGAACCATCTGATAGCTGTGTTCCGTTAGTTTCCGGAACATTAAGCGCAGCCATTAATGTCCTCTCCATGCTGCTTGAGTACATTTCGAGCTGGGTGCGGTTGCGTTGAACCACGCCGGCTCCTACGTTGAAGCCGGCTGCGGTTATCGCCGATACACCTATTGCCATAAGGAGCATCATCGTCGCAAGGACGTACATGAGTGATACTCCCGATTTTTCCCGCAAAAACTTCATCTCTTATTTCTTCCTCCGTCGGGAGAATATTCTGACTCTCCTGCCGTGTTTATCTGTACTGTATCTTTTTACCAGCTTACCCATTTTCCTTCGTGTCATGCGATTGTTGATTTTCGTAATGGTTCCTGCTATCGCAGGTCCTGCGACAAATGCTCCCATAAACATCGGTATCATTATACTGTTTGGCAGCTTGTTATCTTCACATTCACAGGGGTCACAGGGACATTCTTCATTTGCAACATCCCAGCACTCACATAACTCAGTGCAGCAGGGTTCCAAGACACCACATTCACAGGGGTCGCACAGACATTCATCTGCATCCAAGCAATCGCAGTGCTCGTCACAACAGGGTTCTTCGTCATCCGGCTCTTCCCCATCATCGTCATCATCGGGTTCATCATCAGGTATATTTAACAAATCAGATATATCAAGATCAAACCCTATAATACCGTTTAATGTAAACCCGTTGGCATCATACGTTCCTGAATATGTTGTGGCAAATGTACCCGCTATAATGCTGCTGACAACTGTCGTACCCGATGGCACTGTAACGGTTATATTGCGCCCTTGTATGAATCTCATACCGTTAAATGCTGTTGTCGGATCTATATCATTCATTGCAAGAAGCTGTTGCGGAGTGTTTATGTAGAATATAGTAGGTGGAGTAGCCGTTGTATCAAATACTGCTTGTGCAAAGTTTGGATGAAACTGCCCTATCGCAAGTGAATTAAAGGTTACCTGTATTAATGTTAAGTCGGTCGCAGCTATAGGTGGAAGAGTTGAGACTGTTGAGTTTATCTTATATAAACTTAGTGAACCAACAGCATTTGGAACTTCTGTTGCAGAAAGAGATACATATCCGGGATTTCCGGGTGTACTACTCAATACACCATATCCGGTTTCTAAAATCACTTTTGTCGGGTCTAGACCTTGTATGATTGTTGCTTGATTTCTTCCGCTGAAGCCGTAAGATGTATTTCCTCCGCCTTCGTCATATTGCTCGTAGTAAACAAGTACAGGCGCACCTTCAACGAAAATTGATATAGGTGTTACCGGAGAACTAAGTGTAAATGAAGGTATTGCTGCTCCTGCTCTTGTTGCTGTAAGTACAATTTGATAATAAAGTGGTACAAAACCATCTGCCGGAGTGGCTTCGGGAGTAAATTCCAATACATTATCTGCTCTTCTAAGTGTTGCAGTATACTGACCGGTTACATTGATAGTTTGATTTCCGTCAATAAGGTCCATAACTTCATTACCTGCGTCATCTGTTAATATTACTCTTGGAGTGACATCATAGTTATCATCTCTCATACGTCTCGGTAATAACAAATCTGTGTCAAAGTTATCGTTTGATGTGATATCAAAGATTGCGAGTGTACCTGCTGTTGCCGTTCCGCCGAAGGGTCTGGTTCTGAGGCTTATGCCTACAACGGGCTGCGGGAAGTTAAGGCGTACGCTGATTGGGTCGGCAATATCACTGTCGCTGTACAGATATCTGTAATCGGAGGAAGTGTGAACAAATGAGACTCCGTATCCGCTGCCGATATACTGCATTGTGTAAGAGTAACGGACCATTTTAACCGTATCGTTAAGACTGACATCCCATATTGCTATACGTGTTGTTTGGTTTGTCGCAGCATTCGGTCCTGTAATTGCTACAGTTGGAGTAAAGGTCGATATTACTGCACCGTTTGCAGGATTAATGACCTGTCCCGTTATGCCTGATGTAAGCCTGAAGCCCGGCGGGAGAACATCCGTTATGAGACCGGTGGTTACAATATCACCGACATTCATCGTATTCTCAACAGTCAATGCAATGTTAAACGGTCCGTTTATTTGTGATGCCGGAGAAGTAACTTGTTTGTCAAGCTCTATCGGGTCGATAAATACCTGTACAGGTTCCGGACCCGAGCCGTTTGTGATTACTCTTCCCGGTGGTGCTGCAAAGGCAGGCTGCGCTCCTGCATATCCTAATAAATTATTAGAGTTTACAATCGCATCATTACGGTAATCTACAACACCCTGGTTTCTGAAATAATACAGAAGTGTTTGAATTTCATATCCCGGAACAAATGTTGTATCAAGTACGTACGGGCGAACTCTTATCTGGAATGTTACAACAAGTGAATCATTTGGAGTTACAGCTATGTTATTACTGCTTTGGAGCCTTACATTCGGAGGCAGTGTAATTATAAGCTCGTCGGTTACACTGTTATAAGAGCTTGTTACAGTTACCGGAGCACTTGCTCCACTCCTTACGGCTGTAACATTGACACTGCCGGGAATAAACTCGGCTGCATTAAGATATTCTTCAAACGGAGCTATGCGGTCTCTTATTACAATATTATCAGCAGCAACATCTCCCCAGCTGGTAACATTAAGTTGAATTGTTAATATATCGTTTGGTTTTACAAAACCAACTTCTGTTGTGTTTCCTGCATCTCTAACTGTTTTATCAATCGACAGGAACGCAGGAGTTTTAAACGATACGCCGTCGAGATAGTTACCGACTGTATCACGTTGCGGTCCCGATGCCGATTGGAACGCAAACTCTGTCATATTCTGACCTGCAGGAACTGTGTATTCTCCGTAGAAGTGCTTCCAACCGTATTGAACACCCCAGTACCCGATTGTGTTTGTGAGTGCTGCTGTGAGTCCTGCACCGGTAGCTTCAGCAAGTGTTGCATACCCTGTTGCCGGTATTCCGGTTATCGGCGTTTGTGACCAGAATGTAATTCCGTAGCCAGCACGTGTTCCGCCATTGGATGCTGTTGTTGATTGAGCACCAATCCATACATCGTAAAGATAGAGAGTACCTCCCGGTATCGATTGAGGTTCAAGCCTGCCGTTTGGTTGCAGATAAGTTTTCCCATCATGATATGCAAGGCTATATGGACCGCCACTGTTGTTGAGAGTTGGAGCAACTTGTGTTGATTCACCATAATCTACAGTATTCCATGCTGCGGGGTTCCATATTGCACTACCCTGAGTTAATGTCGCAGGTAATACTCCAGTGCCATCTACAGGATCTGTCGGGCCGGTACGAGGAGACATTGCAGGTCTTATCATAACCATTGCATTATCTCGTGCAGTTGAATCAGTAACATTTGAAACAATATATGATGCTTCATCGCCGGTAAACCCGGAAAGGTAGAAGTTCAATCTATCGCCTGAATCAGGAGGTCCTATGTAACCTGTCCATGGAATAGGAGTTATTCCGGGATACCCACTTGTTGCGTGGTAGAATGAATAGAAGAATGTAGAACCCGGTGAAGTCGGTAATATTTGATAAAGTGTTCCTTGTGATTCAGCATTGAGCTCTGCATATCTTATACTTGATTCTCGTACGTTTTGTGTTGCACCTCTAGCTCTGCTTTCACCTCTGTAGTTTGTGCGCATAAATTGAGCGGCTCCGTTAGGCTCTTGAAACTCTATTAAACGCCATCTTGGTACTTGACTTGGATTATTTGGACTGTATGGTGGCTGCCAATCACCTGTACCAACAGTTGCTCCTCCTATTACGTTAACAGCATTTCCGGAACCCGGTGGATCAGTTAGATAAGGACTATTCCAAGCACCGGTTCCGGCTGTCAGTGCCGGTATGAAGTAAAGCGGATCACTCGACTCAAATAAGCTGCGTCTTGTCGGTATCGGTCTTGTATACCAACCGTCGACTGCTCTCATATCAATACTAAACCAAGTATTATTCATATGTACGTATGGAGGTACCAAATCATTATCAGTACCGGAAGGAATAGTTATCCCCGACGTATAATCACCAAAATTACCATTTACAAAATCCGGTGAAATCGGTCTTAATGCTGTCGGGAAGTGCTGTGTCCAGTCGTCGGTGTCGAGCTGGTCGGGTCTTACGGGGCTGTCCGTCATCGGCCATGCTGTTGGTGCCGGCATTCCGTTAATAACGGGATACGGGAAGCCTATTGAAGGCTGTGACCAGCTTCCAAGCTCGGCACGGTATGCAAAGTCAAGCCATTCAAGCTCAATAAACGCCGATACCAGACCTTGACCGCCGCCGCCTAGGTCGATTCTTTCTGTAATGTTGCCGCTGATTCGAAGATTATATGTCAGGTCATTAATCCATGTGTTACCGGAGTTTATGGAATATCTTTGCCCTGCAAGATAGAAGCAGGTTTCGTCAGCTTTTCCGGATCCATCATCACGAGGTCTTTCAAATGCATCTTCACCGCTTCTGACAATCGGATATATTGTTGTTACATTTATCGGAGGTTCAACACTGTCATCAACGCTTGTACCTCTCGGTGCAGGTGCATAGTAGAAAGCGTTTTCAACGTGACCGTCATTTAACCCGACTATTCCGCCGCCGTTTGATGAAACGGGAGCATCATTTTGAGATGGAGCACCGGGACCTGTCCGGTTCCATGGGTCGGATAGTGACAGGAAGTATACATCCTTGGTTAAACCGGCAAAGTTATGTCCTGTTATACCGCCGGTCGAATTACCAACCGTACCGGTTACTGTTGAATACTCAACGCCGGACCATAAAATATGAGCGGTGTTGAGGCCTGCAATGCCACCGACATTTTCCTCACCTGTAACGGATGTCGGATTTACTATTGTTGTCTCGATTGATGCAATGTGTGCGGCTGTGAGGCTGAACATGTTATTTCCAACAGCTCCGCCGACATTTAATATACCGGTGATTGTTGAATCCGATACACGGTTAATCTCGATTATTTCACCTGTTTCGGAAAGGTCATCTGTATATGCTGATATTATATTTGTATTCAACCCTACTAAACCACCGACATTTTCGATACCGGTAACAGTTGTTTCAATCACATGATTTCCATAAATATACCCGTCGTTATATCCTGCAATACCGCCTGTGTTTATATTGTCTGCAGTAGTTCCCGTGACGGTAACATTCTCCGTTTTCAGGTTAATCAGCATACCGCTGTTGGAGCCGACAATACCACCTGTGTTTTCTATTCCCGTGATACTGCTGTCTATTAACGTAAGGTCAAATATCCAACCGCCCGGTCCTGTCATGGAAAACAGACCTGTATTTATTGCTCCGGCGATAGTATTGCTTACAGTAACATTACTTACCGACAAATCATTACCGCGGTAAACATGTCCGAATGCTCTTCTTACTACTGAGTCCAAACCTCCGAGGTATGCATATGTTCCATCGCCTCTGTTCGCGGCAGGAATGGGCACATCAACACCCCTATAACTGTAACCTCTGTCTGCGGTGAAATCAATGTTACGCTCCTGGTCAAAGTATCTTGCATCAGGCGGTATAAACGGACCCGGTCTGTCAGCAGAATCTCCTGCCATTGCTCTGTACCAGGCTGCAAGCTGAGACGGCAGCTGGTCGGCATAAAACGGTGCGTTTGTACGAATTATTTGGGGTAAATGACTCAGTTGGAAGCCGTTATTTCCTCCGTCACTGCTGCTGCTTGTTGACCATAATGCTCCGCTGAAGTCTCTGACTCCGCCAAGATGAAGTATATTGTTTCGCAAGAAGTCATTATTTCCGGTGATTCTGCAAAATACTGCGTTAAATCTTGGATTTTCGTCCGTTGTTGCAAGTACTCCTCTGATATACCCGTTTGCGAAGAAAAACGGCATGCAAGTCGGGTCGAAGAGCACATTTATCGGTGCTCCGCCATATGGGGTAAAGTACAGATTTATACTATGCATTGTGCTGTCTAAACGTGCAGGTACCGTTGCGTTATGCAGGTTACTAAGCGTGAGGTCTGCGGTGACAATATCTGCATTTATAATGGTTATTCCGTGAGTACAGTTAAATGTCGCATTTGAATACCCTGTACCGGCAAGGTTATTAACCGATATAAATTGCTTTGTTGTATTATTCATATGGAACTGTTCTGCCGGACTTCCGAAGGTCGCTACTCCGGCACCTTGCCATATGATTGTGATATCACTGAAATCACCGACAAAGGTCGGAGCTACGCCTGCGGCCGCAGTACCTGTTACATTCAATACCATCGGTCTGTCAATGAGCGGAAACTCTGAACCGTTTATTACTGTAGCAGCAGTTATCGGTCTGTTTACAGTCGGTATTGCCGGATTATCTCTATTAGCTACGGCCGAAGTACGCACAGCTGTACGCCATGATGTAAAGTTTGCTGCTGCGCCATCAAAAGAGAACGGACTTCCGGCAGGTGTTGTTGTGTTGGTCATCTCCAGTGCTGTTGTAGCAAGAGGCGGCGTGAAAGGAAGTGGTGTTCCGGCAGGTGTCGGTTGATTGGTTTGTGTAGTTCGTGTTCCGTATGTTACTCCATTAAAATTCTGCATTATAGCACCGGTATTCGGAAGCGGGCCCATCGGTGCATCCGGGTCGGGTACGTCATAGTCAAGGTTTGTTATGTTTTGCATTTGCCATGGTGTGCGGATTTTGTATGACCTTGCAAGCGGGCTTGTGCCTATTGTGTTTACAGGTGCATCATATATTGCTTTTGCAAAGTACGGATGATAGAACCCGTATACATAACCCTCTCTTGTATCATCGGGGTCAAGAGGATCGGGGTCGGGTCCGCCGTCATTTATTTTATAAGCGAATATAAGGGGTTGGTATAAATCATCCGGATTTAGAAGACCCATCAATCCTCTATTTGCATATGGACCGGCATCCGGATAGAACGGAAGCTTATATCCCCATGCTCCGTCATTTTCCATAGCAAGACCGTATCCACCGCTTACTATGTGTCCGCTGGTTGCTGTCGGAGGAGTGATTACAACAGGTAGAGCAACGTTGTCGAAATCTTCCGGTAACGGATTAAATGTCCGTACTGCTGCACTGCCGCCAAATAAGTTTGTGCCGTTAAGGCCTGCATAAAACTCAACACCTTCAGGCGGTCCGACATCTTCGTTTACAACAATTGCCACATAACCGGCCTCAATAACAGGTAAAGGCACATTGTTAGGTAAGCTATTGCGCAGTGCATCCTGCGGCCGAAGCTCAAGAGCTCCGTCACGAAGTGTCCAGAAGCCGTATGTACCGTTACTGTATACCTCGTAATAATATATTGTAACCTCATACTCACGCTGCTCACCGGAAACCAGAGGCCATTGAATCATGTGAGGATCGGTGTTTACTATATTAAATTGCTCGGGCAGGAAGTGATACGGATAATATGGGTCGTCCCTGTTTGGAGGAAGTTCATCCTCAAGTATCATTGCTACTGTTAATTCTTCGAATACCGGCGTTGGATCATCGGTTAGGTAACGGTTTTTACTCCAGCCTGTTAAAAGCGTTCTTTCATAGAATGAAACAGTGCAAAGGCCTTCTCCTAAGCCGTTGTTAAGCTCTTCGTTATACGAATGGCGCTCCGGTGTCATTGCTTCAACAAGTGATGCCGAAGGTCTGAGCGGCTTACCGGAAAGATATAACAACTCTTCACTTGTAGATGTCGGTTCAAAGTCATTTCCTGCGATTGGATTTATAACAGTTTGTGTTACTGCTCCTGCCGTAATCTCAAACTGCGGAGCCAGTGCAAGAAAATACACATTTCTTAATCTTGCTCCAATAGCTGCACCGATGCTGTCTCCGACAATACCGCCGGTTGAACCCGCTATTTCACCTTCAATGTGAACTTCATCGAAAACCGATATGAATACAGAATTTGAAATTGACGTCGAACTCAGCGATCTGCCGACGATTCCGCCGACTGCCCTGTTCGGACCTGTTCCGGTCAGACTTATTCGTCTATCGGCATTTGCCGAATCACCGCGATATGTTACATATGCTCTGCTGATTGTACCGTTATTAACTCCCGTTACAGAACCTACTAATCTACTTGTAGTGGTTCCGTCAACTTTAATATCCGGGTTTTCGAGAGTAAGGTCATTGACAATACCGCCTGTTTCAACTCTTGTAAATAGTCCGACACCGATTAACGGATTTGTATCGGGGATTTCTATTATCAGATTAGAAATCATAAAGTCGCGAAGAGGAGCATTGCCGTAATAAACACCTGCAAAACCGGGGTCTGAGTCTGACATATTATTTTCGCGCCTTATCGGGTCGAAGTTGGAAACACGTGAGCGTGTACCGCTTACATCAATTGATGCACCCTGTCTGAACTGTCCGTTTGGCACACTTGAACTATTGCTGTCTTCAAAAAAGTTATCTATAACATAACGGATATTATACAAGTGCCTTGAAGAGTTAATATTAAAACTGACCGTTGTTGAGCCTACTCCGCAATACGGATGCTTACCGAAGGATTCGGCTTCATTACCTTTTGTATCATTATTAATCCGGACGCTGATCAGCTCTCTCGGATTAAAACCGTCGCCGATTGAACGAATTGTTTTAAAACCTGCTGTACCGCCGTCACCTGTGGTTGTGTCCCCTCGAACATCGTCGAGTATCCAGATTAAGGTGTATCCTGTACCTGTATCATTTTGTTCTATAAATAATTTGGAATCCGGGTCGGTAGTCGGGTTATAAACTGTATCCGGTGTATTTGCTCCGCCTGCTGCAAGCGTGAACTCAATTTCGTAATCGTCATAACCGGGTATTGATACAGTAAACGTATCTTCTAGGAAGTTTTCGCCCGATTCTCCTAAAAACTCCGCAGGTATTCCTATTCTGGCAAACAGGAAATTGTCGTTAACCAAAAGCGGTTCGGTACCAAAAAACGGCATTTCGTCATCATACATTGTCGGGTCGGGATTATCCGGGTCAAGAAGTAATGAATCACGTAATGCTCTGGCAGTTATATCGTCATAACTGTCATATATAGTGATAGACATCGGGCTGATATCGTCGGGAAGTCTGCTTGTATTATCAACCCCGTAATAGCCTTGTCTTCTTGCTCTTGCAAGCGGAGGTTCATAACCGTTTTCTCCACCCATGCCGCGTACGTTAAGACCTTCGGGCATTAAGTTTACAGTATCGGGATCGAGTCCTGATGTGTCATAATCAAACTCCCATCCCTCTTCGCCTTCTTCACCTCTCCAGAAAGCGGGACGGTAGTTTCTGTCACCGTAAAAAGCAGATAAAACAACACCTGTCTGAACATTAAACTCTAAAATTATTGCACCGTCTGTCAGTACAGCTCTGTCAATAACAGGGCTTAGCAGACGTGCCATCAGTCCGAATGGTTCTTCTCCTGCGGGAGAAGCGAGAAAATGTACAAGTCCGTCATTTTCCGCCTCTTCAGTTACAGGTAATCCGATACGGGCGTATACATCCGTTTCAGAATCAGGCTCTCCGAAGCCGTCTGTAAAATTAGTTCTTTCATGTTCAACAGCATCAGCTAACCTGCCCGTTATACGAAGCTCGGTAAGCTGGTTTTGTGAGGACATATAAAGGGTTCTTGCTATGTTCATGCGGTTTGTCTGGCGACCTGCTTCGACGAATGCAAAAAGTGACGGAACACCGACAGCGGCTAAAATGGCGATAACGGCGAGTACCATAATCATTTCGATCATGGACACGCCGAGTTTTTTAAATATCCCCCTTATAGCCATCGCTATTGCTTCTCCTTATTGTGTCTTCTGCTGATTAATATTTAATTTGCTTCTAAATCCAGTAAATCCAGCAAATCATCCTGATCGGGCTGTGCAAGCTGTCTTCGTTCATCTATATCATCTTTAAGCATTGTTACTTCAAATCCGATTGCTATTCTGTCCATGACAACTGAATCATCACTTGCAACACCAAAAACATATGATATTTGACTGATCCGTAAATAGTCGGTTTTCTCTACTTCATCAAGCAGTTTTTTGAAACTGGTATAATCACCGGTAACTGTCATTGATGCCGAGGTTATAAGAAATACGGTTTTACTGTCTTCATTTGCCGGAGCACCTTCTTCATCATTCGGTATTGAAAAATCAACAGGATCAGTTAATGATAAATCAACAGGTTCAAGACCGCTTCTTTGACAAAGCTGCGTTAACATACGCCCTACTTCACTTGCATGTGATTCGTCCAGAAATCTTGCGCTTTCAAGTCCGTGCCTTGCAACCGCTTCGTCCCGGCCCTCTCTAATTGTGTTTTCCGTTGCAAGTATTGCGTCAACTCTTGCTTTCTCTGATTGTGCTCTTCCAAGCTCCGTACGTTTTTCCTCAAGCTGATTGAACAATGGGATAATTACATATATAACCATTATCGCAAATATTGCGACAACAATTAATATAAACATCATTATTTTCTCTCGTGTGGAAAACCCTTTTCTCTCTGCAACCATTAGCTTACACCCCCTGTCTTAAGAGCTATATCAATCGTGAATGAAAATACACCCTCTGCAATTGTTCCATACCCTCGGTATTCAATACTATCGGCAACTCCAAGGATATATAGCATATCGACATAATCTGATGATACATTGGCATCAGCACAGGTTGCTCTGATTCTCATAATACCGGTATCCTCGGTAAAATCCATGCTTTGAACATCAACACCTACGCCGTGTGCAACTGCTATTAAATCAAATGTATTACTTGTCGCTTTTGCAAGACTTTCTTCCCAATCGGTTTTTTCATCCATCTGACGCAGGATTTCATCGTAGTATCTGGTCTCTCTCATAAGAAGACCAAGCTCTTCCTGCTTTTGAACAACACTTGTTGAATGCAGATAGTCATTAATTTCTTTGATTTTAGTGTTTTCACGGTGAATAAGGAAAGCAAGGACTCCCGCAATAAGTACAAGTACAAATATATATCCTGCAAGAATCGGTATCCATAGTTTTTTAGGTTGCTGTGACTTAACATACTTGTCTAATGCGACTCTGGACGCAAGCAAGTCAATTCCGCCGCCGTAATGCATGTTCAGACATGCAAAGTGTGATTCCGGCGGAAGCTCTTCTCTTCCTCTATATACGGGAAGTGTTCCGATTGTGATATCTGTATGCGGATTAAATGCTGCAAGAACATTAACGTCAGCCGGACTTACACCAAGATAATAACTGTGTGTTATCTCATTGATTTTTTCAGACCTTGTAAACTGGATGAGTCCGTTTAAGTTTGCAACTGCACTTTGGTATACCTGCTCTTTTGCGTCGCCGTATAGCCTGGTACGGGAGACAAAGATGCTTTTTCCGTTTTGGAAGAGCATTGAGAGCATTGTAAGACCGTCAATTACGTTTATAACAACAGTTGAGTGATGGAGCTCCGTTGTCGCTTTTACAAAGTTGATTATCGCTTCTACCCCGACATGTATTCCGCTGAGTTTAATACCGGCATCGTTGAAGGTTGATATATAGCTGTCAACCTGAACTTTATTAACGGCGCAGCCGAGAATTGCGTTCTCCGATGCATCAAGCTTTAGATAACCGCAGACTAAATCCGCTGTACTCGGAGCGGAGTCGGCAAAGTCGTCACGAACCAGCTGCAAATATTGAGTGTTACTCAACTTAGGCGTAATAAGCCGGCGGCTGAGTATCGTACTGCCGTCTACAATCAGTGTGACACCGCTTTTAAACAGGTCCGGATGTTCCTTTTTCATTAGTACCAGGCATTCTGTTAAAAAGGCATTGTCGGTGATTGTGCCGTTATACATCGTTCCCTCGGGAAGAGGGTATGTGACATACTGCTTGACACTGTTTCCAAGATAACCTATTACCTGGATTTGCTCTGCAGAGACATATATTGATGATTTCATGTCCACCTCTGTTTTCTTTTTTACTTACAATTATACTCCGAAGCTTTGATAGAGTTCTGCCATCGGAAGCATTACCGAGAGTAAAACCAGCATAATTATCAAAGCCATTACTACTATCATTACGGGTTGAACAAGCTCAACGAGTGCTCCTGTCGCCTGCTCTGCTTCGTAGTCATAAGCGTCTGCAGTTGATACAAGCATTGCATCGAGTCTTCCCGATTCTTCACCTATTAAAATTGTGTTCGGAAGCTTATTGTCAAGACCGTCAATTTTGCGTACCGAAGCAGATAAAGCTTCTCCGTTTCTTACATCAGTTACAAGCTGCGGAAACTGGCTTTCGATATACTTATTTGAAATTATCGTTGCAGTTATTTCTATTGCTCTAAGCATCGAGACACCGCTGCCGTAGAGTGATGATAATGTTCTTGCAAATCTTGCGGTATATATAATTTTAAGGAGCTTTCCTATTACCGGAAGACGTAGCTTTAGCTTATCGAAAGCTAATCTTACCTTCGGAAGCGAAAGAACATATTGAGTAACAACAATTAAACATAACAGTACAATCAATAATATATACCAATATGAAGTAAGCCAGTCGCTCATTGCTATAATTATTCTTGTTATAAGCGGAAGTTCTACATCTAATTCTTTTAACATTCCAAAGAAATTAGGCATTACAAAAATAAATATAATAGCAACAACTACTAATACTGCAACTGCAAGGATTTTCGGATAACGCATTGCGTTTTGAACCTTACCGTTTAATCTGTGTTCTTTTTCATAATGTATTGCCATTTTATTAGTAACATTTTCAAGCTGACCGCTTGCTTCACCGGAGGCAAACATATTTATTAAAAGTACCGGGAATGCTTTCCCCTGTTGAAGCATTGCTTCTGATAAGGATTGCCCCTGCTGTACATCCTTATGCATTTTTTCATAAACCGATTTTAATCTCGGTTTAAAATCACGTTCTTTTAGAATTTCCATAGCTCGCACCGCAGTAATACCACTCGATAACATACTTGCAAGCTGACGGCAGAACTCCGCCACTTCGGGCGGTTTTAATTTATAGGAACCGAGTTTTTCGTCGAGAACCTTATATTTTGTCGGAACAAGTTCTCTGCCGCGCATGATTCTTCGAAAATGGTCTTCATCACGGGCATCTACAATTCCTATTTCTTTATTATTATTGATGTTTAATGCCGTAAATTGATATTTTGCCATATCATCCTCTTTACATTAATGGTCTAAAGGTATAATCCGAATAAACCCAAGTACCATGTAAGTATTTCTTTTCCGTAAATAAAAGCTGTCATTGCGCCGAAACATAAATAAGGGCCGAATGCCATTTGTGCGCCTTTTTTAACTTTTTTCTGGATAATTAAAATCAGTGCGTAAGTTCCGGCTATTACTACTGCTACGAAGAATGCAAGCAATGTGTTTTGCCAACCGAGTAGTAAGCCTATTACTGCCATGAACTTGATATCTCCGCCTCCGAAGGAACCTTTTATAATCATTGCAAGAATAAACATCGGAAGGCTTATAACAAGAAGCCCGATTGCTCTTGAAACAAGGGTTATCCCGGGCTGTGCGAATATCGCTCCTATTGCCAAGGGGAGCAGCGCAAGAACAAGTATATCGGGTATTTCCATGATTGTAAAATCGATTAGACCGATGAGAAGTAAAATTACCATCACACCGAAGGCAATTAAAAAACTCCATGAAAAGCCATATCGGAGAAAACTGAAGGATAGTGCAAGTGCGCCGAGTATCTCAACGATTAGATAACGGGGCGAGATTGTTGCATCGCATTTGCGGCAACTCCATTTTTGAATAAGCCAGCTAATTACCGGCAAAAGCTCGAACCATCGGAGCGTCCCGCCGCAGCTTGGGCAGCGGGAACGCCCTTTAATAAACGATTCTTCTTTTGCAATGCGTAGCGCTACGACGTTGGCAAAGCTTGCTATGCATGCACCGAACACAGCGAATAACGTTATGAATATTATATTGAAAGCGATTTGATTCATGTTATCCTCGTTCGGTTTTTGGTAAAATAAAGTATGCCGGTGTAATAAATAATATTACTGGATTATTAGGATACCGCCCATGTTCCGGCGCCTGTACCGGATTTGGTCAATGTCATGTTGGCGGTTCCGGTAATTTGCCCGATTGATACAGCATCCTCTCCTGTATTAGCAGTCCATCTTCCACCTGTTATTCTTCCACCTACACAAACTGCACCTTCAAACCATAACTCATAAGCACCATTAACAACATTACCACCACCGGTTATTTGTGGCGGGATATTTGCTCCTGCCGGTGTATCAGGAGGTGTTATAAGAGTTCCTGCAACAGAACCTGCCATCATTACAGTACGTAAATCAGCTTCGTCTGCCGCTTTGTTTGCTCTGCGGATAACGCCGAGAATTGCAGGGGTGAGTGCAGCAATCAGTATCGCAATGATAACGATTACTACGATGAGTTCGATCAGGGTAAAACCCTTTCTGCTTGTGAGTAGTTTTTGCATTTTTCATTCTCCTTCTACGTAATTCGTAAAATTTCTTTTTATGTCAAACACGTTTTACATTTTTCGTGTTTTGGCATCGTGTGGATTCAGGACTTAGGGGCTAGTTCATTATACTTGTTCCCCATCAAAATGACATCGTACAGCATCACGTAATGTATCGGGTAAATCATCATAGTCTTCACATTGTGTGTATATAGAGTGGTTTACAGCACTGGCCTCATATCCGCCATCTTCTGATGCTTCAACATAAAATAATACTTCATGTGACATATCAATTACCTCCTACGCCCTACAGCCTGTGGACTTCGCTCATGAATTCGGGGCGGTTGTGTACTTTTTCGAGGGCTTCTTCTATTCTTATTGCTCCTTGTCTTACGAGGTCTGAAAGATAAGAATCGAGAAGTACCATGCCTTGTTGCTTGCTTGTTTGAATTGTTGAGTTGAGCTGGTGGCCTTTATTTTCTCTTATAAGAGTCAGGACTGCATCACTGCCGAGCATTATTTCGAAAGCTGCAAGTCTTCCTTTACCTTCTGCTCTCGGAACGAGTGTTTGTGTTATAATTCCTTTTAAGACTGATGCAAGCTGTGTGCGGATTTGCTGCTGGTTATGCGGCGGGAAAACGTCGATGATACGGTCAACCGTCATTGCTGCGCCTGTTGTATGAAGCGTTGATAAGACTAGATGCCCTGTTTCTGCTGCTGTTACTGCTGCGGAGATAGTTTCATAGTCACGCATCTCGCCGACGAGTATGACATCCGGGTCTTCACGCATTGCACTGCGAAGCGCTTTTGAAAAGCTCGGTACATCTGCTCCGACGTCACGCTGATGAATGAGTGATTTTTTCTGTTTATATACATACTCGACAGGGTCCTCGATAGTGAGTATATGGCATGCACGGGTGCTGTTGATATAGTCGACCATTGCTGCGAGCGTTGTTGATTTACCGGAGCCTGTCGGTCCTGTTACAAGTACAAGCCCTCGCGGTTCATCGGCCAGCTTCCGGAGTGTTTCAGGCAGATTTAATTCCTCGAATGTCGGGGTATGTTCGTTTATAATACGGATAACACATGCAAGAGCACGCTGCTGGCGGAAGATATTCACACGGTGGCGAAGCCCGTTATCGAGAGCATATGCCATATCAACATCTTCGCCTCTGTCCATTGCTTCACGCTGATGGTCTTCGAGCATAGATACGATAAGACCGTACTTTTCCTCACGTGTCAGGGCAAAGTCTGTCTCCGTGAGCCTGCCGTCAATACGGAAAACAGGGTTCCTCGAAACTGTGATATGAATATCACTCGCTCTGCGGTCCCTTGCTGTCATAATAAGTTGTTTTATATCCATGTTTTACTCCAACTTATGGGGACACACCTTTTGTGCGTTTAAGGAATGTCCCCATTTAGCTTCCTATTCCACAAAATATGTCAGTTTCAAGAGTTCTTCCATTGATGTTTTCTTTTCAAGGACCATTCTTACAAGGCTTTCGCTCAGGAATTTTACTTTGTTATTTTCTCTGACGTATGCGTAAATTTCTTCTGTTGGTGCGCTTCTTGAAATCATGCTGCGGATTGTTGAGTCAATTACCATAATTTCGTGAATCGCAACACGGCCTTTGTAGCCTGTGTTGTTACAGTTATGGCATCCTTTTCCTCTTGCGAGTGTTTCGGGATGTGCGCCGCCGAGCATTCTGATTTCGTTTTCGTCGGGGGTATATTCTTCATAACAGAACTGGCAGATTTTTTTGACAAGACGCTGTGCAAGTACGCCGATGAGGGAGTTTGCGAGCAGATAGTCTTCAACGCCCATGTCGATGAGCCTTACAACTGCAGAAACCGAGTCATTTGTGTGAAGGCTGCTCATAACAAGGTGACCTGTCAGTGCTGCACGTACGCCGATGCTTGCTGTTTCGGAGTCGCGGGTCTCACCTATCATTATTATATCGGGGTCCTGGCGGAGGATCGAACGAAGACCGGTTTCAAATGTTAAGCCTGCAAGCGGGTTGATTTGTGTTTGGTTGATTTTTGCAAGGTTACGCTCGACAGGGTCTTCTATTGTTGAAATGTTGACATTACGTTTTGCCAGTTTTTCCATTATCATATAGAGCGTGGTGGTTTTTCCGCTTCCGGTCGGTCCGGTGACGTAAACTACGCCGTGAGGGACTGCGAGCATTTTTGACATTTTATCGTAATCTTCCTGCTCCATGCCAAATGTTCCGGCATTGTCGAGTGCGCCGCTTTGTCCCATAAATCTCATGACGATTTTCTCACCGTAAACAGTCGGAAGGCTGGATACACGGACGTTAATTTCGATATCCTCAAGCTTTGCACGGAAATGCCCGTCCTGCGGTGCGCGTTTTTCGGCAATATCCATTCCGGCAAGAATTTTTATACGGGCTACGATGGAGTTATGGAGCGATACGGAAAGTGAAAGATAATCAACAATAAGCCCGTCGACACGGATACGGAAAAGCGTATGCTCGTCGAAAGGCTCGATATGCACGTCGGATGCTCCTGCACTGTGCGCTTTATATAATGTTGAGTTGAGAAGCGTTACAATCGGGGTGTCATCCGCTGTTTCGGATATATCTACATAACCGAGAGTTTCTGTCGCTCCGGCTGTTTCGTTTGCTCCGGAGGCTGCGTCCTTGGTTTCTATTTCGGAGTATGCTTCGCTGATTGAGCGCATGATGTCGGCACGGTTACATACCTGAACGTCAAGCTGCATGTGGGTAATGAGCTTGACATCTTCAATTGCATAATAATCGAGAGGGTCGTTGATATTGATGCGGAGTAATCCCTGCTCGTTTGCTATGGCTATAAGGCAGTGCTTGCTTGCTACTGCTTTCGGGATGAGCTTGACTGCGTCAAGGTCAACGGGTGCGTCGCTCATTGCGACGTATTTGATATTTAATCTTTGGGCAAGAGCTGTATTGAGGCGGTCCTCGGTAATGATGTTGTTGTCAATCAGTACTGCTCCGAGACGCTTTTTTTCGGTTGATTGCTTTTGAAGGCTGAGTGCCTGATTAAGCTGTTCTTCCGTAATATATCCTGCTTCGAGCAGAACTTCTCCAAGTCTTAATTGCTTAGATTGAGCTGTTCCTACCACGTTTATCCCCCACCTTTAACGCTTAAGTATTTTAAGTTATAAATAACTAACATAGTATACTACATAATTTGTGTAAAATACAACACTTTCTTTTTTTGCTCATAAAAATACCCGCACATCGCTTACTCTACCATATATGGATATTAAAGTCAACGATATTAAATATTCAATACAATAAATTGTGTTTATGTATTTTTCAAATCATAAATAACCTGTGTAATTATACTGTTTTTCAACCGTTATTAAAGTAACTATGGTGGTATATATGATGACATTTTCACAATTTGTCACAAATAAAAGTAGAAAAAAGGAATGTTTTTCTTAATTTTCTACATCCGGTTCTACATTTATACTATGTTTCTCTACATCAAATGTGTATTGAAATCACTGGTTTTTTCTGATATTATTTTATTGCAGATGGGTGGTAGCGGCGGTCTTTGTCCCCGAAAGGGGGTGATGCGATGGATATACTGGTTGAGCTTCGTAAGTTTTTACAAGCATTAGCTAGCTTCATTCGCGCCATAAAAGCAAAGTAACCGCCCAACCTTAACCCCGGTTGCGGTTACTTTTAGACCTATACTGGGACAAAGGCCGTAAAGCCGCTACCCATCTGCGATTAGAATAGCACTTATTTATACTGTTGTCAACGGTTTTTCATCGTTTTTTAATCAAATTTTTACACGGCGGTAATTTTTTTTGCCTCTTCGGAGTACTATGCCGTCGGCACGGCAGTCTTCAATAGTGAAGGTTGCTGATATTGTAGTTATCGAGGTGCCATCGGCTTCTACGCCACCCTGGTCGATGTTGCGGCGGGCCTCTCCTTTTGAAGGGCATAGACCGGATTTTACCAGTAGTGTGAGGATGTCAATTGAGCCGTCCGTAAAGTCTTCTTCTTCCAAGATTACTGTCGGCATATCGGCTGCTCCGCCTGATTTAAATAGCTCTTTTGATGTGTCGTGGACCTGCTCGGCAATTGACGTGCCGTGTATGAGTGCAGTCAGCTCAAATGCAAGGGTTTCTTTTGCGCCGTTTAATTTATCCCCGCTCCAGGTGTCCATTTCCCAGATTAAATCCATGGGTAAAAACGTCAGAAGCTTGAGGCAGTTTATAACATCGGAGTCTGCAACATTACGCCAGTATTGATAGAACTCAAACGGTGTGGTTCTGCTCGGGTCGAGCCATACAGCGCCTTTTGCGGTTTTACCCATTTTTTCGCCGTCTGAGTTGAGCAGCAGGGTTATTGTGAGTACATGTGCGTCTTCGCCTAGTTTTCTGCGTATAAGCTCTGTTCCCGCAAGCATATTTGACCACTGGTCATCACCGCCGAACTGCATATTGCAGCCGTAACGTTTATAAAGCTCATAAAAATCGTAGCTTTGAAGAATCATGTAATTGAACTCAAGGAACGACAGCCCTTTTTCCATACGCGATTTATAGCATTCTGCCGATAACATTCTGTTTACCGAAAAGTGACTTCCGTAATCGCGCAGAAAGTCAAGATAATTAATATCTCTGAGCCAGTCGGCATTATTTACCGCAAGTGCTTTACTGTCCGAAAAGTCGATAAATTTCTCGGCTTGCTTTTTAAGGCAATCGCAGTAATGATTGATTTTTTCGACTGTCATAAGCTCTCTCAGGTCTGATTTACCCGAAGGGTCGCCTATCATGCCCGTTCCGCCTCCGAAAAGTACAATAGGTTTATTTCCGGTTGATTGAAGACGTTTCATAAATGAAAGTACCATAAAATGCCCGACATGCATTGAATCCGCTGTTGGGTCAATGCCTATATAAAACACAGCTTTTCCGGTATTTATCATTTCACTGATTTCCGCTTCGTTTGTAACCTGCGCAATCAGCCCTCTTGCTTTAAGCTCATCATATAAAGTCATTGTTGTCATCTCCGTCAGTTAAATTATATATTACCAAGGTGCAATATTACTATATTTCTAATGTAAAAGCAAGGATTGCCGCCTTGATTTATGACGCTTGATTTTACGCTTGATTTTACGGGAGGTGCCGACTTGTTTCTGTCCGCGATTTATGTTAACATTATTTGATTATAATTTTGAGGAATATAGTTTGAATGCAAGTCAAAAATAGTCCGGGAAACGAAAATCCGATAGATAAATACGCTCCTTATATGTTTGCGGTTATTTGTGTTATCGTTCTGCTTATTATCAGAAGTGCGCTTTTTTATCATGAGTGGGGAGATTATACGTATTTTTATCAGCATTGGCTTGCTGAGTTCAGGGAGATGACATTTATTGAGGGACTCGGCACGGTTGTCGGCAATTATAACCCTCCGCACATGTATATATATAATATACTTTCCCGGATTAATTTCCCCGAGCTGATACTGCTGAAGCTTACATCGATTATTTTCGATTTTCTGATTGCGTTTTTTGTAATGAAAATCGTTTCGCTCAAAACCGATAATATAAATATGAGAATTGCAGCGTTTGTGCTTACTTTGGCAATACCTACGATGATTCTCAACGGCTCAATGTGGGCGCAGTGCGATTCAATTTATTCGGCTTTTGCTGTCGGCTCAATCTATTTCGCCTTGAGTAAACGCAGCAAGCTTGCGTATATTTTTATAGGTATAGCTTTTTCGTTTAAAATGCAGTCCTTGTTTATTCTGCCGATTTTTCCGGTTTTTATTATTACGAAGAAAATCCGCTTCCGCGATTGTTATTTGTTTTTTGTTGTTTATATTGCGGCAATTCTGCCTGCTGTTTTGGCGGGTATGTCAGTCGGCACGATTTTCTCCACTTATTTTGACCAGGTTGGTACTTTCAGCTCGCTAAACATGAACATTGCCAACATCTGGCGGTTTGTCGGAAATGTTTCATATGACAATTTCGTTATTGCGGGGCTTGGAATAACAACACTTATCGTTTTGGGTTTGCTCTACTTTACCTGGGTTAACAGGGAGCGTTTGGTTTCAAACATTGATTTTATCAGGCTTGCTTATCTTTTTGCAGTAATCATCCCGTTTACTCTGCCAAAAATGCATGACCGCTATTACTTCCTTGCAGATGTCCTGTCGCTTGTTGTTTTCCTGTTTGATAAAAGACGCTGGTACGTTCCGGTTGTAAGCATCTTTTGCTCCTATCTCGCTTACGCCTGGTTCCTGATGGGCGGCATCGAAATCTTCGACTACCGTCTCGGCGCACTCGCCCTGCTTGCGATTATTCTAGTTGTTCTGCGCGATTACGTGATTTCACTACGGGCAGATACCGACAGTGCGGTCACTGATAATAACGAGTAATATTTTACCTTGCTTATACCTTAGCCATTGTCATACAGCAGCTGAAAAACGTGTGCAATTATACAGATTTTTATTGACAATCATTCATGTGTTTGTTATTATTTCTTTCGTGCCTTATTTAAGGCAATATGCTTGTATAGCTCAGTTGGTAGAGCAGCTCACTTGTAATGAGCAGGTCACCCGTTCGAGTCGGGTTACAAGCTCCATTGTCCCGCAAGCGGGACGTTTAGAGAAACTACGTTTCTCCGCATCATTGAGAGTAATACATCGCATTCTCCATGGGGGAGTTCCCGAGCGGCCAAAGGGGGCAGACTGTAAATCTGTTGTCAGTGACTTCGATGGTTCAAATCCGTCCTCCCCCACCAAAG
>Ga0123356_10001663_pt1 | contig 24328 bp, 10 predicted proteins | sample TergutEmb28metaG_2_FD_92546 | JGI IMG/M metagenome (GOLD analysis project Ga0123356, IMG submission 92546) | Embiratermes neotenicus P3 segment gut microbial communities from Petit-Saut dam, French Guiana - Emb289 P3 | ecosystem: Host-associated > Arthropoda: Insects > Digestive system > Gut ...
ATATCTCCTAATTATTTAGTAAGCGGGTTAACAGAAGATAAAATTACAGAAAAAATACATAAAATATTTTTATTTTTACAAAAAATTAAACTTCCAATGAAAAAGGCAATCAGTAAATGGGAATTAATGATGAAAGACATTGGTTTAACAGACGATGATTTAAATAATATTAATGCTAATATGTTAATAATGTACGCTGAAAATGATCTTATAAAGGAAGAGCATATTTTAAAAATGGCAGAATTAATAAAAAATTGCGCCTTAATAAAAATTAAAAACAGTACACATATGAATATAATCAATAAAGAAGAAACGATAAAGAATATAATGAATTTTTTGAAATAGGTCACAAACCATTCACTTTCCTTCTATATAGTTGCCACTTTCCCTAAAATTTTCCCAAAAAAAATTTAAAATATTTTTCATTTTTTTTCATTTTCGGTCATGCAAAACGCGTAGTTTGACCCATATATAAGCAAATCTTTTTTTAGGAGTTGCTTATGAAATCTTTATTTTATCTTTTGACTTTTGCCGCTGTCACGTTTTGTTTTTCAGCGTGCGCTCTTTCCGCGTCTAAGACTACTAACGCGGAGCAGATCAACTGGGCGGCGAAAGGGCTGCCTCCGCCTGCCGATGGTGTAGCTTTGACTTCGCTTTTACAAAAACTGGACGAGCTTGCCGAGCTTGAAAGAGCGGGTACATGGATTCAAGGTATGGCTTTATCAGAATCCGGTATTCGAGAAAACGCCGGCGATTACGCCGGAGCTGTGGCTGCGGCATACAAAGAATTGGCGCTGGCTTACGGCAGGGGATTCATTCAGAAATCTGATCTTGAAAACGGCCTTTTAAACCTGCTTGCCGTAAAAGGTGATGAGAGCGTTACAGTCGCCGCGAGTTCGATTCTCGCTTTTTTAAATGAAAAGTGGGACGAAGCAGGCACTGGTCTTATGTCTCTTTTTAATCATTTGGAACTGGATGAACCTGACGGGTTCGGCAGATGGATGATTCTTGTCTGCGCGCTGGAAAAAGACAAAAGTGATAAACGCGCGGGCGCGGCTTACAGATCAATTCGCGCTCGTTACGCGCAATTTCCGGAGTACTGGTACAGGGGAGCAAGGGTTTTTTCCGGTATTATCGCGGCGGAGTTCGCGGAAAATTGCATCAACTCTTCCCCGCAGGGACCTTTCGCGAACGAATGCCGCTTAATACTCGCGTCTCATACAGGTTTAAATCCTAATGATGGTTTATCAATTAAAACCAAGCTGGAAATTGATTCGATTATTGCTCAATCGGTAAATTCGGGTAATCCGCAAGTTTTGGATTCTTTATTCTCGTTAATAAGTCTTCCTGATAATCCGTACACAGTTTATGCTGTCGGTATTTTTTGCTCTTTAACAAGTTATCCGGGATTCCGTGATTATTTTAATTTGCAGGCAGCCTCCGCCAAAGGTCGTTTGTTTGAACGGCTTTCCTATATTTGCCGCAGTTAAATTAAAGGAAGGATTTTTATGAAAGTTTATTTGAATAAATCGACGTTATGCAAAACCATATTAATTCTCTTTTTTATTTGCGTGTTTTGTATTTCATGCGATAAATCACCGGATGAAAATACAATACGGCTCTATGTACGCGCTAGCGACGCTTATGCCCAAGGGTGTTTTTTGGAAGTTATAGAAATTTTAGATGGACAAGAAAACTTTCCGCCCGCTCTTATATTACGCGCAAAAGCGGAGTACTTTTTCGGCGATTTGGAAAACGCGGAAAAATCCTGCCGCAGGGTTATAAAACTGCGTCCTTCATCATTTGAAGCGGGTTTATATCTGGCGCGTATTCTTCGTGAAAACGGCGATTTAGCGGAAGCGCGTTTAACAGTTCACGAATTGTTAGCTGACAATCCACAGGATATTCGCGCCCTGCGGCTTGCCGCCGAACTCGCCTGTGACGAAGAGAAATTTGACGAAGCCGCCATTTTTCTTGATAGAGCGGCTGAATACTCGGCGGAAAGCGCGATGGTTCTTTTGGATAGAGCAAGATTGTATTGGATAGCGGGAAAAAGTGAACATGCTCTTGATGATTTAAGCCGGGCGAAAGCCATGCTTCCCTGGGATACGCCGCTTCTTCGTTCAATTGTAAATCTGGAAAATATAATCAAGGAGGTTATGTGATGAAGATGCAACTTAATGTCATCATAATTTTATTTTTATTTATTACTGTAAATATCTTTTCAAATAATGATGACGCGAAGTACGAAACATTGACATTCGCGCAAGCTGCTTCTCTGGCTGTAGCGGCATCCGCCGATTTGAAACATTCATACGCGTCACAAGCCGTAATGGAAGGCGCCTGGAAATGGGGTTTGCGCGAGTACTTTCCCCGTATAAATATTAGTATTTCAGAAAATGATCGTGTGCAGCAGTACGGCGCGGATAATTTTATGAAAAATTACGGACTCAGTCTGGATCAATTAATTTGGGACGGCGGCAGAACTTCAATGTCGCGAAAGCTTGAGCGCGCGGAATTAAATCTTTCATCATCAAGATTGGACAGAATGGCGGGTGAAATTGCCGAATCAGCGATTGCCGTTTATCGGAATATATTATCTTCAAGAAAAATACTTGAAATAAAAATCGCGGCTCTTAGTGTCCTTGAAGAACAAAAAAGAATTTTAGGCGAAGAAGTTCAGCTTGGGTTAGCTCTCTCAATTGATTTGGCAAGCGCGGATTTAAGTCTTGCTGACGCAAAGCTCGACATTACTTCTCTTCAGCTTGACCTTGATGAAATGGAAAAACAATTCGCTGAATTACTTGGACTTGATTCTCTTCCAGTTTTGATTGAAAAAATTGATATCAATCGAACTGTGATATTTCCTGCCGCTGTGGCTGCATCGGCTTTGGCAAGAGAAAAAAATCCCGATTTAATCGAAGCTCGTCATTCAATTTATAAAAAACAAATGGAAGTTAAATTCGCTTCCAATTCATGGATACCATCACTGCGTTTAAATGGTAATTTCGGACTTAGCGGGCAGGGTTATCCGCTAACACGGTACAACTGGTCTTTGGGAGTCAGCGTTGAATTTTCAAGCCCCTGGTTTCAAAACCGTTTTGGAGTTCAGACAGGATGGGAACCTCCCTTTGACAGAAACGCTATGCTTCAAAATAGTTTAACTCCCTTGCCAAACCCCGCGGCAAGTTACGGAACGGATCAGGCAAGGATAGCGCTTTCATTGGAACAGGAAAAATACGAAATTGTACTTGAAAGGATTGGGCGAATCGCGGCAGCCGCTATAGAAAAATGTATTCTCGCGAATCAAAAAAGAATTTTGGCAATCGAAGCTGCCGCGCTTGGAAAAGAGCGATGCCGTATAGAAGAAATTCGGCTTGGACTTGGGCATATAACAAGACTTAAATTGATGGAAATTTTTATCGAACAAACTCAAAGGGATACAAATGTTGTACAGGCCGCGATTTCTTTATTGGAAGCTGAACGCGAACTCGAAAGGCTTTTAAACCTTGAACCCGGTAAACTTGGAGAATTTGCAGCTAACATTTCTTTATTAAGGAGCGATATATGAAAATAAAAATATTGTTGTTAATTTTATTGCCTGTTTTTTTATTTTTTTCCTGCGATAAAAAAATTAATTTTAATAATGACGCGATAAAAGTTAGAGGAGCGAAGGTTATTATCCGCCAACAGCCTGATGAAGCGTCGGGTTTTGGCAGTTTGTCTTTCGTAAGTAAAGTTGATATTACTTCCCCGCAGGAAGCAGTAATTAAAAAATTATTTTTTAGAGAAGGTGATTTTGTAAGAGCTGGACAGGTGATAATTCAACTTGAAAACCCGCAAATAAATCTCGCGGTTGAAAGAGCGCGAAATAATTATTCGCAAAGCATTGCCGCGAAAAATCTTGCAGATTCTAGGCTGCTGGAAGGAATGTTCCAGGCAGAGGCGCAGCTTCTGGCACTTGAAAAAGCGGACGCGGAATTGTTTCTCGCCAAACGAAGATGGGAAGAAGATAAACGTAAACATCAAAATCAGGAAACGCTTTTTGAAGCTGGAGGTATTCACACCGAGGCGATTTTGGTAAGCCGTTTCAGTCTTGATACTGAATGGGAGCAAATTAAATTAATGGAAAGAGAGCTTGAGATAAGAAAAATTGGCTGTCGTGATCAGGATTTAATAAAAGCGGGGATTTCTGTTCCGTTAGACGAAACTGGAAGAAAAAACGCGTTAGTTTATCTTATGACTTCAAGTTTAAGAGCCGAACTGGACGCGGCAAGCGCGAGACTTGAAGCTACAGCGAAAGAACTTGAATCAGCTAACATCGCTTTCGCCGAGCTTACGGTTTTTAGCCCAGCGTCGGGAATTATCGGAGCCCGTTATCTTGAAGAAGGAGAGCGCGTGCGCTCTCAGGATAAAATTGTCAGCCTTATAGATACCGCGTCATTATACGCGATATTCCCGGTGCGTGAAAAAGACGCCATACGAATCGAAAAAGGCATGAAAGCTTCTGTTTTGATTGACGGAACAGGTGAAGTTAAAGACGCGATTGTTGATTTGGTTTATCCGCAAGCGGACAGCCAGAGTTTAAGTTTTTTGGTGCGGGTTTTATTGCAAAGTCCGTCAGTTTCAACATCAACTTCTAATGGAACGTTAAATGAATTAAAGCCCGGTATGTTTGCAAGAGTTACAGTAATTGTTGGAAATCCCAAAGACACAGTTTTTATTCCAGAGTCTGCTGTCTTTAATCAGAAAAATAATGAAGGAAGTGTTTTTGTAATTAACGGCAGTACTCTTACCGAGCGAAAAATATTACTTGGGTTTTCTTATGGCGATGAATGTGAAGTTATCGCTGGATTAAATAAAGATGAAATTATCGTACTTCGACCCGATTCTGATTTAAGGGAGGGAACAAATGTTACAGTTATTGAATAAAACATTTTTATTGTTATACGCTATTTGTTTATTTTCATGCGGCTTTTTGGACTTGCGTCCTATTGGAGTTGGTATAGAGCCTGATAAAGTTAATGCAATTTTACCTGAATTGTACACTCCCGTGATAATAAAATTTGATACAGAGATGATTCAAAATGAAACCGAAGGAATCTTGCATATAAACTCCGATTTGGGATCAGTTAAAGGAGATAAATACTGGAAGGGTAATCATCTTTATTTTGTACCAATCGCCGGCTGGACAGCGGGAATTCGCTATACATTGAGTCTTATTGGAACAATGCGTTCAGTTGATGGAAGAGAAACACGTGTCGAACGTTTTGTGACATTTTACGCGATTAACAATAACGCGCCTCCTTCGCTTGAAACGTTTAGCCCGGAAAATGGCGCTTCTATAGGTATCAATATAAATACGTTTGAATTTTGTTTTTCGCGTCCTATGGACAGGCTGTCGGTGGAATCGTCGCTAACAATAGAAGGCATCGGAAATAAAAAATTTGAATGGTCTATTGATGACAAATCAGTAAAAATAATTTCTGAAAAAACCCTTTCTCCCTGGATGGTGTACAGATGGAATATAAGAGAATCCGCTAAAAGTAAAGACGGAGTTCCGCTTCCAAAAACATATACAGGATATTTTACAACAGATTTAAATCAAATACTTCCGTGTGTTTTGGAAATATATCCTGTTTTATACGCGGACGGCTGCTGGTATCCGACAGGCGCGAAGATTGAGACAGGTTTAAGAGGCGATCAGGCAGTCGCTGTTAAGTTCAATAAACCAATGGGAGAAAATGTTTTACGTTCAATGCGTTTTGAACCTTCACTTCCCGGCAGAGTTGAATACCTTTGCGAAAACAGCGTTGTTTATATTTTTTCCAGAGAACCTGAGCCTGAAATAGAATACACATTAATAATTTCCGGCGAAACCAAAGACAATGAAGGTTTAAAAATAGGCAGCGATTACAGAATAAACTTTACTCCTGACATTTTATATTTAAAAGTTCTTTCTCTTACAGCTAACGGTAAAGTTTATACTTTAGATACTAACGATGTAGTAAAAATCAATGTCGATCCCGGTACCGGATATGTCATATTTTCAATTCATTTTTCTTTGTTGTTCGACTTTGAAGAATTAATTAACACTCCGCAAAGAATAACTCTTAATCCTTTTTTTCCACGGTCGCTTTCTCCTGCCACGCTTCAATATTTGTATTGGACTTCGGATGATCTTCTTTTAACGCGCTGGGAAGGACTAACCGCCGGAGATGATGAAACGCCTCATTATTACAAATTGACAATACCTGGCGGCAGGGGAGGAATCAGCTGCGGTTCCAATATTTTTATGAAAGAAGATTTAATAATTTTTCTGGAGGCAGTCAAATGAAATTTAAATTATTTACATTACTGATTATTAGTTTGTTTTCTTTTAACTCTTGCGATCTACTGAGGTTTTCGCGATTTGAAGTCGAAAAATGGACACCCGGCGATGGCTATCAACCTGAGCCTGAAAAAATTATCGTGTCTTTAAAATTTTCTCATGAACCTTTCATAGCAAGCATAGAAAGAAATTTTTCGCTCACAGGCGACGGAGATCGAATAAGGGGGACATTTTCATGGAACGGAAAAACAATGACTTTTATTCCATTAACTCCATTTGAAGAAAATGTTGATTACATTTTAAGCCTTACAGCGGACGCTCATGATGTTGACGGTATTTCAATGGATGAAGCGTTTAACCGCGAGTTTACTACAAGACCAGATAAATCGCGTCCTGTTTTACTTTCGTGTTATCCAACAATGTACGAGCGGATTGAAGATTTAAGAACCGAAGTTCGTCTTGATTTTTCACTTCCTGTTACTCAAAAAACTTTATATGACAATGTTTCGTTTAATCCTTCGATGACAGGTTTGTGGCAATTGGAAAATAAAGGAAAAACCGCCGTCTTTACTCCCGCGGAACCCTGGTCAAAAAATACCCGCTATGAAATTCGTTTTTCAACTTCATTAATAAATAATAACGCGATGAATATTGGAAATGACTTTTTAAGTATATTCACAACAGGAAGCGCGCAGGAAATTCCTTATCTTGTAAACGCTAAACGAATTACAAAAGATGGTGAAATTATTCCATTAATTGCCGCGGATAAAGGTTATGTCGGTATTGAAAGTAATCCTTTCGAAAATCAGGATTGGGAAAAAAACGATAAATTAATACTTGTTTTTTCAATACCTGTAGACAGCCTCTCTGTTAAAAACCTTGTTAGTATTGACGACGGACCAAATATTATAATGGAAACACCTGTTGGTTTTTATACAGAAATTATTTTTAGGTTCGATAAAACGCCTGTTTACGAAAGCAGATTTTCTATAAGAGTTAAACCTGGAATAAAAGACATTAACGGAAATGAAACCAAAGAAGAATATATTTACAGGGTTTTCGCTAATGGAAAATTTTCTAAACCTCCATTACTTGTTGGAATAAGAATGCCTTTTTCGCCGGAATGTAAAACAAATCCGGAACTAAAAATTTTCGAAACTGATTTTGTTTATAAATCATTTCCTATTTCGGATGATAATTATCCATCAGGAGAAAATATTAACACATGGATTGAACTATATTTTGATACAGCGCAAAGCGCGTCAATAGATTTATTTTCCATAATGGAATTGTTTCGTATTGATTCAAGTAATAATGTAATTAATTTCTATCCTCGTCAGGTTAAATCGGGTGGTTTTTCTGAGATAGAACCACATGACATCTGGAAAAATTATAAAAGAATTGAAATAACCGGGTATTTGGTTAACTCAACATTTTTTGGAATTATTAATTTTCATATAGGAGCCGGGCTTAAAGACAGCTTTGGTAATAAAAATGAAAACATACAGAAAATATCGGTATTAAAGTAGGTTGATATGAAAAGTTTGATTAATCTTTTTATTTGCCGTCCTGTTACTGTAATTATGATTTTGTGCGCGTTGACTCTAGCGGCTGTATTTTCAATTTTTACTTTACCCATTAACAGGCTCCCTGATTTTACATTACCAAGAGTAACTGTAGAAACAGTTTATCCCGGCATGGCAGCTAACGAAATTAGAAGCCTTGTTACAATTCCGCTTGAAGATGGTCTTTCCCCGATTAAAGGTTTGGAAAGAATGAAAAGTATTTCCCGTGATAATCGCTGTCTTATAAGTCTTGATTTTCGGTGGGGAACTGATCCTATGGCGGCTTCTGTACTTGTTCGTGAAGCTGTTGACGCTGTTTATCCAAGCTTACCTGAAGGCGTAAAAAAACCAATGGTAACATCAGGAGATAACGGAGCTGAAGCGCATGCCATTATCGCGGTAAGTTCACATAACGGGAATAATGAATTCGCCCGTAAACTTGCCGAGTACGAAATACAGGCGCGTCTTAGAAGAATCGACGGTGTAGGTTCTGTTATAATTGTCGGCGGTGATATTAACGAAGAAAAAATATCACTCGATGTACACCGTCTAGCCGCTCTTGGTTTAAATCCTTCTGATTTTTCAGGATTACTGGCTCAGGAAACCGCCGATATTCCCGCCGGAAACGCTCGTGAAGAAAATATGGAACTGGTTATTGTAAGCTCAGGGAGACCTGATTCCATTTATTCTTTTTCTCAGATAATTCTTCCAGTTGGCAGCGGCGGTTTAAAAGTTGATGACGCGGGAAAGATTTTTTCTTCCCCTGCGCGGCGTGAAAGTATCTTTGTTTACGATGGAAAAGAAGCTGTTGGTTTGGAAATATACCGAAGACCCGGAGCCGATCCGCTGCGATTGTCAAAAGAAATTAAAAAAACTGTAGATGAAGCTGTTTTGCTTTTTTCCCGCGACGCGAAAATCGAACTTGTAATTGATTCGTCATATTCGTTAATAAACTCTTTAACAGGGCTTTTAATTTCAGCTGTACTCGCGGCTGCCGCGGTAATAACAGTTCTTTTTTTGTTTATTCGCCGTTTAAAGTATAGTCTATTTGTAGCGCTTTCGATTCCTGTTTCTATCGCGGCAGGTATTTGTATTCTTTCTGTTACGGGAAAATCGCTGAATGGCATGAGTCTTTCAGGTCTCGCTATCGGTATAGGTTTAGTTTCCGATATTAGCGTTATTGTTTTGGATTTGCTCAATCGCTCTTTTGATAAAAATGATTTAACACCCTTGCCGCGGGAAGTTGGAGAAAAAGTTTCATCGATCGCGGGATCGAGTGTGGCGTCAACATTAACAACAGCGCTTGTTTTTATGCCTATTATTATGCTGCCGGGTCCTTTGGGCAGCCTGTTCGGCGATATCGCGATCGCGCTTGTAGCGTCTGTAACAGCGGGATGGTTTTACGCGCAGTTTTGTTTGCCGTCGTTGTTTTTATTGTTTTTTAATTCAAAGGGAAAAATATTTAATAAAAATCCTGTAAAGGATAAATCAATGGTTTTTATTGGAAACCTTGTTAAAAAATATTCGTGTTTTCTTTCAAGTATTCTTAGACAAAAAAAACCGGGCTGGCATTTTATTTTCGCGATAGTTATAAGTATATTTGGTTTTTTAACGCTTTTGACGCGTCCTATGGTTTTTATAAATCCTGATGACGCTGAAGAAGTTTGGGTTTCTGTTATTTTCCCGCCGGGTTCTTTACTGGAATCGTTTTCTGATTTTTCAGTTAATACTTCTAAATTATTATCAGATCTTACAGTTATTAAAACTGTTTACGGAAGAGCGGGCGCGCGAGAAGAGGATATCAACCGCAGAGCGGATATCGATTACCGAAAAGAAGAAATTATTATACGCTGCGTAATAAAAAAGGGAATAAAACCTGAAAAAGCGTTAGCTGAAATTAAAAAAGTTTTGAATCAGAATCTGGATATGCCGTTTTCGGCTTATTTTCCAAAAGACAGAGCGGAAGTCCTTTTGGGTTTGTCGGCGAAGCGTACTTATGTTATCAAGGGGAAAGATAGAAATGAATTATTGGAACGCTTTGAAATCGCGAAAGAAACATTTAATACAGCGTCAGTCGCTGTACATTTTAGACCGCGGGGACGAAGAAGCGAATTGCGATTGTATCCTGACAGGGAAGCTTCTGCTTATCTTTCTGTACCTGCGGCGCAAATAGCCGAAACACTTTTCATTCTAAACGAAGGTATTGTTGTAACAAAGCTGGAAAATGAAGGAAAACTTCTGGATGTGCGCGTAACAGGAGATCAGGGTTTACAAAGCGATCGTATCCGGCAGCTTGAACAAATTCCAATAAGAACAGGACAGGGTAAAACCGTTTTTTTGGGTTCGCTTGTTAATATAAAGCGCGAAGACGCGGAAGCTTCCCTTGCCCGTCTTGATCGATCCGACGTTATTTACGCTGACATCGCGGCTTCTAAAGAAATTCCCGCAGCGGTTAATAAATTAGCGTCACGGTTTTCCTGGTTTTCGGGAGCGGATGAATCTGTTTTTAACCGATATAAAAATTCACTCTTTGTTTATGTTTTTCTGGTTTTAATTTTGCTCTACATGGCAATTGGCGCTCAATTTGAATCTTTTCTTCTTCCATTAATTCTAATGATGAATATTCCATTCTCTCTCGCGGGAGCGGGTCCAGCTCTTTTAATAACAGTAGCGAAAATTGATTCAGGCGCGATTCTTGGGCTTACAGCTCTTTTTGGTCTTGTTGTGAATAACAGTCTATTGCTTTTTGAAATAAGCGAACAAAAAATAAAAATTGGTCTTTCTCCCGCGACAGCCGTTTTTTGCGGATCGCGTGAACGTTTTAAAGCGATTTTAATTACTATGGTTACAACAATTTTCGCGTTACTTCCATTAATTTTTAGCCCGCTTGGGAATTCACAAAAATCAATGGCTGCCGCTATGCTCGGCGGACTTACAATTTCTACAATAATCAGCTTGTATGTCATTCCTCCAGTTCTTGTAAGGTTTTTTAAATGGAGGATCAAATGAATTGGCTGCGAAGAAAAAAAACAAGTTTGTGTATACTCGCGGGGATTTGCGCGGTTTCATTATTCGTCATTTTTAACTCGATGGAAAAAATAAATGAAAATACTGGAGGAGCTTATGTTGTAAAAATTAAACATTATGGAATTGACGCTGTGGAAATGGAAAGGAGTATTACTATTCCGCTTGAAGACGCTCTTTTTTCCATACCGGGAATACGTACAATTCAAAGTTCTAGCGAAAATAGTTTATCAAGTGTTTTTATAAGTTTCAGACAGGGAGTAAAAGGCAGGTACGAAGCGGTTCGTGACGCTGCTCAAAGGGTATACGAAACACTTCCATCTTCGGCGCAAAGACCTGAAATTTTAAGTTCAAACAACTCAAGAGTTCCTGTTTGGTCTGCTGTTGTTTCAGAAAGTTCAGAAGAAAGTGAAAAAATAATAGCTGCGCAAATAGTAAATGCCGCGCGATTATTGGAAAAAATTGTAAAACCAAGACTTGAAAGTCTTGAAGGCGCGGGAGAAGTTTTAATTTCAGGAACCGGATTAAAAGAAATATACATCACTCTTGATCAGGAAAAATTAAGTGTACTTGGTTTGGATCCGTATACAGTAGCTTCGGTTTTAAGAATGAACGATTCAATTTTTTCCGGCGGAAATATAATTCAGGCAAACAGGGAAATAATTATTACAGTGGATGGACGTTATGATTCATTACATAACGTTATTATTCCGGTCGCGGAAGGTAAATATATTATTCTTTCTGACATCGCTCGGATAAATGAACAGGAGAGGGAGCCGGATATTATTTCGCGGCTTAACGGCAGGAAAACCGCTAGCATCGCGATTATGGGGCGTAATGGAACAGATTTACGAAAACTTTCTTCGGATATAAAAAAAGAATTATCCGCTTTAAGTGTACCGCTTGAGTTTACCGTGTTATCTGATCTTGGTGCCGAGGAGGTTGCCGCTTTTAAATCGGTATTTAACGCAGCGTTGATAGGCGCGGTTATGGTTGCCGTTATTAGTTTTTTATTAAACAGAAAAAACAATTATAATATTTCCGGTTTTTTATGCGCTCTCGCGGTTCCATTAATTTGTTTAATATCGATCGCTGTTCTTTCGTTGTGCGGTTTTTCGCTGGACAGACTTTTACTGGCGGGAATAGCCGCGGGAATTGGAACGGCGATTGACGCTGTAATTCTGTGTTCGGAAAAATTACGTAAATGCCTTGATTACAAATCCGCGTCTTTATCTTTATCAAGATTGACAGGACCTTTAATCGCGGGTGGTTTAACAACAGTAGTAGCGTTGATACCAAGCTTATCTCAAACAGTTTTAAGTCAGGATAACAGTATAAAAATAATCGCTTTTTCAATTACAGTTGTTACCATTACTGCTTTAATTTTAAGCCTTACAATTTTACCGCCGCTTCTGCTTTGGGAAATAAATTCCGGTAAAACAGTTAATAAAAATAAAAAGTCAAAATTATTTGAATATTTATTAAAGCGGCTTTTTCGTCAAACGTGCAGATCGCTCGCGGCTACTGTAAAATTTTGTAAACATTATCCTGTTTTGGTTTTGACAGCCGGTTTTTTGATTACTGTTTGCGCTATTTTTTTGTTAATTGTAAAAGGTGTAGATACATCAAATTATTCATCGGAAGATTCTGTGTATGGTCAGGTTGAATTTGAAGGAGGACTGCTCGCTGAAGAAGTCGATCGCGTTCTTACTGTTTACAGCGAACAGCTTTTAAAAAATTCTTTTATTAAAAATGTAGAAACGGGAGCGAGGACAGGATCTGGAACACTTTTAATTTCTTTTGATCCTAAACAGACAAAACCGCATCTTGTAAGAGAAGCGGCGAAACAAATTTATATCCCCGGCGGTTTTGTTTTTTTTCATGAAAATTCAATAAAAGATCGTTACTGGGAAATAATTGTTTACGGAGAAGAAGATCAAAAATGCAGAGAAATCGCGCGAGAGCTAGCTTACATCTGCGGCGATCATCCGCTTGTTCGCGAAAGAGTTCTCAATTTTAAAGACGGAAGCAAAAAGTTACTCTTGCTTCCGGACAGAGAAATTTTCGCGGAATCGTCGATTAGTTTTTCCGCCGCCGCTTCAAGAGCGCGTTTGGGTGTATACGGACCTGTAGCTTATAAAAGAATTGGTGTGGATGGAGAAACAGATGTCAGAATAAGAATGAATAATAATTCAACACGGCAGACAAAAGAAGGAGTATTGGGTTTACTTGTATCCGGTGGAAATGAAAACGCGATAAATTCAATCCGCCTTGATTCAATTATGTTAACAAAAGAAGAAAGAGAGCCTTCGAGCATAAGAAGGGATAACAGGCGCAGGTCGGCTTCTATAACAATTTCTACTAAACCAATGGATCCTCGCTATGTCAAACAGGAATTGTCACACTTGTTTACAAAACTGGATTTGCCGCCCGGTTATTCGATTGAATTTGATCCCGAAGCGATCAGGCAAAGCGAAAATTTATCGGCGACAGTTTTTTCATTAATTTTAGCTGTTCTTTTTTGCTACATGATTATAGCTTCAATTAACGAATCATTTATTGTGCCATTATTGGTTCTTTCCGCCATTCCACCTTCGCTGGCGATTCCAGCAATATGTCTTGTTTTATCAGGCAGCGCGTATAATTCCGCTGTCGCGTGCGCGTTTATTGTTGTAAGCGGAATGACAGTTAACGCCGCGATTCTGTGTGTAGACGGTATAAAAATCAGAAAAAATATTTATAACGCTCTTCGTGAAAAAATGCCAGCTTTACTCGCGACTACAGGAACAACAGTCGCGGGCGCTATTCCGTTTCTTTTTTTAACAGAAGGTGTAAACACTTTGATTAGAACATTGTCGTTTGTAGGAGCCATTGGAATTACCTGTTCATTTATTTGTTCGATTACTATTATACCCTGCTTGTGCGGGGTACAAAAAATTCTTAGGAGTTAAAAATGTTTAATAATATTTTTAACAAAGCAATTTCTATTTTCTTGATATTATTTTTTATAGCCGGATTATTTCCACCTTATATTTTTTCACAGCCAAATCCATCTCCTTCGCTTGGAGAAGTCAAAGGTTTTAACAAATCTGTCTTTGAAAGTTATTTTAGCAAAGCAGACAGGGAATTAAGTCCAGATCGCTGGCTATACGAAGCGAAATTGGGTCTAACTCAGGCAATGGGAGCCTGGGAATTAATCGCGGGGAATTTATATGATAATACTTTTTTATTCCAGGAAGCGAAAGACCAATTGGAAAAGTGGAGTAATGAAGAACTTGAAAAACGTTTTTCAAAATGGTTAATGGGAAGGTTTTTCGGCGAAATATCGGAAAAAGCGTTAACAGATTTAATGTTACTTTTTAATGAAACTCAAAAAAATTATTCATGGCATCTTGATAATGAAGGAAAAATAATTTTTGACAATATCACAGGAGATCCGCTTGTAATACGTCCTAATGATGAAAATAAGAATTATTCAGAAGATCTGGCTGTTTGGCGCGGTGAGGCAAGTGATCATTTAAAACTTTCGAATATTTCAATAGAAAACGCGTTTTTTAATTTATTTCCTGAACTTCTGGTTTACATACCGGTTGATAAACGCGAGTCAATGAAAACCCTTCTTTTAGAAAATGTTTCCGCGAAAACTAATTCGATAAAACGTGAATTTGAAAATATCGCCGAGAGAGAAGAAAGAATATTCGCAAGCAAAAGAACCAGGGATATTTGGAGTTTGCGCAAAAAAAACGATAACGAAGCGGCGCGTATTTTTACGCAAAAATTAATCGCCCAAACCGAAGAATCATGTAAAACAGGAATCGAAGAATTAAATACAAAAATCGAACAGGCAGCCGCGGGTACAGGCGATTTGGCGTTATTGGGCGAACAGTGGCTGCAGTTATACAAGGAACAATTTGACAGAGGATTAAAAGCCTGGGAACAGGCTGAGGAAAGATTTTTTATAAGACGTATCGAATGGGAGCAGGAATCACAACGGTTATTTTCCGAAGGTGAGCAAATGTGGCTCGCGGCTTTTAATCAATTTACCGAAGAACGGCAAAAATGGGAAATAAACGCCAGGGAATTATTTTTAAACGGCGAAATGATGTTTAAAAATCTTTCTGAAGAATTTGAAAGAAATATCGCGGAAGCGAAAAGAGAATTTGAACTAAATATGGCGATGAGAATCGGAGAAGGAACAACAAGAGTAAAAGCGTTAGTTGACATGTATCTTGTCTGTTCTTCCGCCGCGTTTTCTACAATGGATAATATACAGTATTGGTTTAATCAATATAGCGGCATCGGTAAAGTTGATCCAAAAAACGCCAATTTTTCTGATTGGCTGCAAAGAGAATTAAGTAATTACGATACATCTTTGCCGCGAAATAAACCGTTACTGGAAATGGAAAAGTGTTATGAAATGTACTTATCATATATGGATAAAGCGCTTGACGCCCGGGAAAGAATTCTAAAAGATTATGCCGAGATTTTGGGAACAGATGTTTTAAAAGATATTCTTTCGCCCAATGCCTCAAGTGAAGATTTTTGTCTGGATGAATACCAAATCGCTCTTATAAGAGCGAAAGTGCTTGTATTGTACTGGGAAAGAAAAACAAAAATAGCGGAAGCTGTTATGGAATACGCCAACGAATTTAGCGCTGGAAGAAAAACAGAAGCCGAAGGACTGCGCGCCTGGGAAGAAGCGAAAACAGCTTTTAATCATTCTTTAGCGGTATACGAAAATGAGTTAAAAAAATTAAATGACGCGGGTGAAAATATTAAAAATCAGCAGGTTGTTTTATTTAATTTGAACCAGCAAATGCAAAGAGAAGAAGAAAAGTTAAACAGATTAAGTTCTGAATATTCAATATTGGTGTCTCTTGCCGCGTTTGATCACAGTGATTATTATTTAACGGATTTTAACGAAAAATATAATAACCTGGCGGAAATTTATAAATTGCTTCAAAAAACAGGTGATGAAGCATATTATAAAACTCTGCTTGAATGCGCGGTAATTTGGGGAATTTTAGAGCAGAAAGAAATAGCGGAAAATATTCTTTACACGCTTGAAAATAATAAAGATCTTTCTAGTCAGGAAAGAGAATCTCTTTATAATTATTATCTATCATTAACTTTTTATCAGGATGAAATTTGGCAAAATACTTGTGAGTCCCTGGAATTACTGTTTTATGATTACGGTATAATTTTAACAGAAAATATTTTACCTGATATTAATACCATATGCGAAAATATTTTTTTAATACCGGGAGATTTTGTAAAAAATACAGTTCAATTCCTGATAAAGTTTGACAATTGTTTTAATATTATTCCGCATTGGCTGGAAATTGAAATAGGAAACTGGAAAAGCGCTTTTCTTGAATATATTTCAATTTACGCGTTTAGTTTAGGTTTCAAACCGGAAAAAGATATCGCGGCTTTAAACGTGGAACGTGATAATTTTATTACAGAATATTTGGATTTATACAACGAAAATGAAAATGACGAAACTATAAATGACGCGTTAATAGAAATAATTAACAATTTATTTATAATCGATTGTATGACGGTTATTACAGAAGCCTGGGATGTAGTAAATTATTTTGCTAATTCAGGAAACGAACAGCATTGGCGCCAGTATTTAAAGGATGAATATATAAAAAAAACAGATCCATCTTTGATTTTAACATCAACCTGGCAGGAAGGTGTATTAACCGACGCTTTATATAACGCGATATACTTTACAAACAGGTTAAATGATTCATTTACGATTTTTTCTCAAAGAAATCTTTTTGATATAAACGAAAGCGTTATGGTTTTTTCTTATCTTTATTCGCAAATATCTTTGGAAATTTCAGGCATCTTTGGCGTAATGGAATCATTGGGCAGCGAAATCGCGGATACTGTAAAGGCATTTGAGTATTCAAGAATGACTCCGGAAGAAACAATAAATAAGCTATTGGCTGTGGAAACCGAATTAAAAACTCAGGAAGAAATCTACAATTCATTTGTAAATAATTATTTCCGTGAAGTTGATAAATTTATTAATATTGGAAATCAATATGACAGACAATACAGTTATTTAAAAACAGTACAGGATAATTCCGATCAAAAACGTTTTGAGTATGAAAAACAGGACGCTATTCAAAGATGGGCAAGTACCGCTTATTTAGATACGGATATTATCAAATTAGACAATTGTAAAGAAAATTTATTAAAAGCGCGAACCGTATTGGATGTTCTTTCTGATTTATATGAAGGAGAAAGAAAACGCCCCTTTGAAAATCCTGAATATGATTTTTTATATTCATCGTACGAAAAAAGTTTTAGAATTAAAATGAAAACCCTTGACGCGATTGAAACACTTTCTTTCGCGATTAATCAGGAGAAAGCAAATAACGCTAAACTGTTATCAAATTATTTAAACGCGGTAAATACTCTGGGATATGTGGAACAAGATTATTCAAATTATGTTTCTTCTGTTTCACGTTCGACATGGACAATTAAAGATATGATAATGGTAAAAGACGGAAGGCTCGCGTTTTCGATGGACAGTTCAATGAGGCTTATCGGAGTAAATGATGAAAGAGCTTATGAACTTGATGAATTTTTTAATAAAACTCAAATGTCAAAATTAACATCATACGATGAATCATTAATTGGATTAAGTCAAAGGATGTCCGGTTATTTATCAAATGACAGTAAATACAGGAGGTGGAGTCACGCGCGCGATTATTTGATTACTTCATTAATAAACGCGAATGGTGATATATCACTTTTAAAAAGTTTTTATTCAGGTCAGGGTCAAATGGCTCCGGGTGGCAATTTAGCGAATCAATTAGTAATGACCGGAGTTTTTGATAAAAAGATATCGCTTTATTCCGCGATAGGAAGAGATTATATTTTTACATCTGCAGATGATATTGCGCGTAACGCGTGGAATAGTTTAAGCGCCGCGGAAAGAGCCGATTTAGAATACTATGTTATTCTGACACTATCAGGAAGGGGTAATGGTTATCTGACGGGATTTTCGCAATTTTATACTTATGACGTGTATAGGTACGGATGTGATTATGTCTATGAGAAATATCTTGAAGCTAAAAAAGTAACAGACAATCCTTTTATATTCTTCGTTTCGTGGCTGTGGTTTGATATGAAGGATACTAATTATTATACTTTGCAGCGAATTACTGGTGTATTAACTGAAACATATAATAACGCTAATAGTTGGATTTCCGGATTAAAATCAAATTTATTATCAATAAAAAAACTTTCTTTGGCTTATATAGAATCGTGTAATAAACTTGAAATACTGGAAGGAAAAAAAAGAGAAGGGGAAAACATTGGCTGGACAGAAATAAAACAGGCTTTATTGAAGACAGGCAGGATTAAGGAAAAAGAAATTGGCGAATTGGAAACTTATTGGGAAATAAAACAAAATGAAATAGCTAACCTGGAATTTAATAATGTTTCTCAGGCTCTTACCGCCTTATTAAACCTCGCGGCGAATGATGAAAGAAAAAACAAAAACGATTTGGAAAATTTCTGGCTTTTTGAAAAAGATAATCAGCAAAAAAATGAAATCGAATACCTTGCAGCCGCGGACGCGTACATCAAAGGAAATATCGATATTGAAACATTAAAAACCGCGGCAGATAAAGCGTATGGAATACAAGCGGCGGCATGGAAAAATCATTATAATAATATGTTTTCTGTTTATTCGGATAATCTTTCATTGTACTTAAGTTTGAATTTTAATTATTATTCAGAGTTCAGTACTGTCGCGGATGAAATTACATTATTAACAGCTAAAACATTGGAAAACAGGTACAACGCTGAATTAACCGCGAGAGAAATGGAATGGTCTTTAACGTTAAAAGATTTATCTGAAAAATACGATGAATGGCAGATAACAGCGGCTCTTATTCTTGAAAACGGCAGAACGGACTGGAATACTAGCTTTTATAAAATGGAGCAGGCTTATAAACAATGGACAGCTAATTTTCAAAATGAATATGAACGTGTAAGTGATGAATGGGCGCTGGTGTATCTCGCGGGTTTGGAAGATAAAGAAAAATGGCTTTCGCTTGCCGCGGATGCTGTTAACAACGCGTCAATGGAATCTTTTATATCTCTAATTGGTACAGAAGGAGAACGTTTGTCACGTTTTATCGATACAAGAGAACCTTTAGGTATAAAAGGCGCGATTCCGCAGACGCGGTTATTAATGGAAGAATTATTACAATCTTCCGGTATCGCGAACATGTACAGGGCTTTTGGTTCATTAAATGGAATTACAAATACTGTTTCAACTTTAGTAAAGCGCGGTTTGGGAGGAGTTTCCGCATGGGATTCGCGGCTCGCGAAAATTACAGCTCATGAATTCGCTAGAAAAACAAACGAGCGAATAGCGGATAACGAAGCCAAAATACTCGCTAACAATACTCGTTTAGCCGCTGAAGAAGTAATAAAAAGTCTTACTAATAATGTAAATCAGGCAAATGACAGTTTCCGTAAAAATATGGATGATATTTTTATTTTTAATGGTCTATGGAGAAGAAGCGGAAATAATTACGCTAAAGATATTATAAAAGGATCCGCGTTATTTGTACCCGTTATTGCGGAAACTATTACGATTACTGGTTTTATAAATTACAAAGCGGATTTAACTTCGCTTAAAACAAATTTAGACGAAAATTATCTCGCGGGTTTAAATTCCATTGCCATAAGAGGACTACTGGAAAATGTTGTTAATGAAGTACAGTTTATCGCCGAGGATATTTTTGGATTTGGTAAAAGTCCGATTATTATTAATAAAAACGGAGAACAACGCGAACAATCACCCGGTAAATTCGGCGCGCACATCGGATATAAACCGGCGGACAAACTTTCTTATTATTCCGGTACAGATAGAAAAAAAATGTTTTACGATGGAGGCGAAGGCGAACTAGGCCGTCTGTTATCTGATTTTATTTATTGGTCAGTTATTGATAACGCGGGGATTGCCGAAATGACTTTGGCTCCGTGGGATAAACGTATTTGGAACGATGAAGGAAGCTGGTTTAAAGCGCCTTCGTTAAAATCTGTAGGAACAATCGCGTGTTCGATTGTCGCGGGCGCGGTCACAGGCGGTATGGGTTTGGCGGGTATCGCGGCTTTTGCCGGAATTAGTTCGGCAAGCGAAATAGCGTTTAGTTCTCTTGATGTCGCTTTCGGTTATAAAACATTTGACGAAGCCGCTTTTAGTATAGGTAAATCTTTGGTAATAAATGGTGTAAGTTCATTAAGCGGCGGTTTGTTTAACGGTATTGCCAAAGATGGAGTTTTAATATATGGCGGTTTGACAAAAAATGTTTTGGATGTATCAAGTAATTCTATATACCAAATTGCCGCCGGAACAGCAATGGCTGGCGTACAAACTTTAACAACAACACTGGCGACAGCCGCCGTCAGTGGAATAAATTACAGTAATGAAAATGGTTTTAGTTATAATACATCGGTGTTTGACGGAGTTTTTAACAGTTCGTTAACGACAATGGCAAGTACGTTTGTTAGTACAGGTATGCAAGCGATCAATAGTGGTTTGGATAGTGATGAAAAGTTTGGTTTTAGTAAATTATTTGGTTTTAATAAATTAAATCAATCTGATTTGCAAAAATTAAACGGTCTTGCCGGTTCACTCGCTGGTCAGGGAATTAATTACGCGTTAGGCGGAAATTTTACATTGAATGTGTTAAATTTAAGTCAGATTAATGGAATGCCCAATAGCGGTCTTCTTGAATTGAATTTTGGACGTGATGGAGCGACAATGAATATCGGAACAGGCGGAGTTGATGTAAGTTTTAACAATTTGCAAGCTGTTCTTAGAGGCGCTAAGGTTTGGAATGTAAACAACCGGATTAGCGATTACGGAGATGAAAAAGATTTTGACGCTTTAGTTTCATTACGAGCTCAATATGGCTATGGTGATGATACGCAAAAAAACCAATTATGGGATATTTTAAATGGTGATGTGATACTTAACACTGGTATTGATGGTGATTTTTTCGCGCAAACCATATTAAACGAAAACGGACAAAAGATGATCAATTTAGCAAGCTATAGTTCCAATATGAGCGTAGAAGATCAATTTCTGCTTGCTACGAAACTTGGACATGAAGCTTACAGGGATGGAATTGTTACAGAAGATAACTACCTTGAAACAAGAATAGCAGTGCAGGCACATACGGACATGGCATTAAGAATGAGGTTGGCTGGAATTAATATTTCTGACGAAAATCTGCTTATTGATATTTTAAAATTAAACGAAGCCCGTGCCAATAACGATATGTCATCTTTTTATTCCTATGTCGATGAAAATTATGATTCTAGCGGTGATTATTGGAAGCTTGTAATGCAAAATGGCATTGCTGGTTTTGAATGGGATGGAGAGTTGTCTTATGATTTATCAATGCTTGGAATTGATGATAGGGTAAATTCATTAGATGATGATACATTAAGAGCTATTTGGAATTTAGGCAGTGATAAATCATTTAATGATTTTAAAATCGCCGCCAGTACGTTTGATACATTAAATGGAAACTTGTTGAGGTTTGAAACAGCGTTAGCTGTTGCGCCTAGTCGAACAATAACAAAAAGCTCTTTTGATAATTATTGGATTTCTTTTATTAATGCGTTAGAATCTGTTGGTAATTCAGGATTATTAGCTAAAACTGCCGCAGTTATTTTAGATCTTGAAGGAAGTCAAATTTTTGCAAACGGCAAAGGAGAAATTACATGTGATTATGGATGGAGAGCAGTAGATTGGAATAGTAATGTTAAAAATAAATTTCAACAACATTTTGCCTGGGATTTAGGAGCGCGTGGAAATGAAGCTAATAAAAATATGCTTGTGGCTCCTATGGACGGAACATTGGCATTTAATTTTACTCAGGGGTATGGTCTTCGCTTGGTAACAAGCGGAGGAAACAATGAATCTATTACTTATTCTCATGCGGATGGCAAATCTTTGAGAAATTTTATAGAATTATATTCCAGTAATGGTATTACATTAAATAATAATGGTGCATTGACAGGAATTAGTCAAAACATGATTATTGGTATGATGGGAAATACTGGAACGCTTTCCGCTAACCCACATGTGGATTTAATTTATACTGTAAACGGCATAGTACAAAACCCCGCAATGTTTTTTTATGAAAATGGAAATAGAGCAGCTTATTCAATGACTCCATATGCCAATTTAATGAGCGGCTTAAGTACAGCTGCCGATTATAGTAATTTCAATTTAACTGTTCCTCAAATTAATGGGATATTTGATTATTATTCGATTCATAGGAACAGTTCAACTTCGTTGACAAATGCTATGAGATTTGCAGGTAATAGCAATAACCTTGATGATTTCATTAAAATTATGCTAGAAAGGAGCATGCGATGAAAATATTTAAATTACACTACTTGTTGATACTCATGATTGTTTTATTTATATCATGTGTAAAACAATCACATGAAGCAAGTTTTACACAGGAACAAGAATTAATAATGACGGTTGAACGTGACGGAATAGGTTTACGTCTTCATACGATGATTGAATGGACTGATGAAGCTCATTCATTATATAAACGTGTTTACTTTGGTAATCATAATGATATTATTATTGAAGTAAAAGACAAAACTGTCTTTAATGATTCTGGACAATATCAATATGTTTTATTTGATTATGTTCGCCAGCAGGTAATAGATGTTATCACGGTTTACGATTCTCACAGTCCTTTAGTGTTTTATAAGTCGCATATTCCAGATATCCTGCTTTTAGAAAGTTATGATGGACTACATCGGTATAAATATACTTATCAAGAAGGAGTTTCAACAGTTGACGATATAGAATTTTTATCCTTGATTTTAGGTGAATATTTTTCTCAAGCCCCTCATAGCAATTCATACATAATCAATTACGAAAGATTGGAATCTCCTGATTGGCATGAAGCTTCGTTCGCTGTAGACAGATCTAATATGCCGGCAGCATGGCCTGTAGGATTGAATGCTAATAATGAATTATTAAGTAATTTAAATGCAAGGGTTTTTAATTCCGCCGAAGGATATTTAACAAGACCTACTGATTGGAAAATATTGGATAATAGATATGTATTTATGTTGAACTCCAATGAATTAAGCAATCCATATGGGCATAGGGCTTATTATGTAGTCAGAACTACCAATAATCGATTAGTTTTTTCTATACCTCAAATAACAGCTCCCTATTTAAAAAGTGATGGAGATCCATTAAAAGCGTTTCATGATACGTTAATTGATTTTAGCGTAGATCAAAAACGTGTTTTTATTAAAGGTATGTATAAAAACAAGTTATGTATAATGATATACGACATTGTAAATTATGATGATTGGTTAAACACTGAAAATTTCTCCGCGGCAAAATTAACCTTTGGAACCAATGAAGCATCGCCACTTTCTGCCAGTAACCGTATTGACGCGAAACGATACAGTGTTGAACCAGGTACGACAACAGTGTATGGACATATTGGTTTTGTAAATCTAGACTGTAATTTATATACAGAACCTGATATTAATTCAAAGATTATTATTGAATTAACCGATACAGTCATGCTTAGATCAAAACCGCATGAAGCTCTTAATAATTCATTGTATTTATCATGTGTTGAAGTTTTAAAACGTACAGAGAAAAAATCTATTGTAAATGGAGTTGAAGATTATTGGTATCAGATAGTTTTCGATTCTGCTGATAATTATAACCCATCATTAAGCTTTATACCTGAAAGATTCACTGAATATACCGGCTGGATTTTTGGAAGAAATCTTAAGATATTAGATGAGAATCTATGGGGTGTAGTTATTCAAAGTAATCATAGTGAGTAAAAATTAACAAATAAACCAGGCAAAACAAAAGCGACGCAAATCGCTAAAATTTTGCCTGGTATTCGTTTTTTTATGGTCGTTTTGAATAGGATTTTTTATATTTGGTAGTATATCTTATTTGGAGGCTTTTATGAAAAACTTAGTAAAAATACTCGGGCTGATAGTTTGTGTTTGTTTTGTAATCAGCGGATGTGTATTGATTCAAGGTGTAGGTGTATGGGCAGCTATAACCGAGATTGATAATTCTATTTTGTCAGTTGAAAATGAGAATTTTGAGCAAGAATCTGGAATAGATTTGACTGTTGTAAAAAGAGGTTTATGGTCTATGCAATCTACATTTAATAATAAAATGATTAATACATATTATAAGGCTCTTTTGGATAATCAGCTTGTATATTCGATAAATATGACTCAAGCAGAATATGCTAAACAAACAAAAACAGCCAATAATATTAGCATAATCATTAATAATTCTTATTTTCAGGATTTTACTGAATTTGAAAATGCTTTAATGCTTGTA
>Ga0123356_10001664_pt1 | contig 24315 bp, 24 predicted proteins | sample TergutEmb28metaG_2_FD_92546 | JGI IMG/M metagenome (GOLD analysis project Ga0123356, IMG submission 92546) | Embiratermes neotenicus P3 segment gut microbial communities from Petit-Saut dam, French Guiana - Emb289 P3 | ecosystem: Host-associated > Arthropoda: Insects > Digestive system > Gut ...
AACCCTCTCCATATTACTTATATAAGTAATATGCATTTGCTATTAAAAGGCTTCTGTTACAAAATCAACCCAGAATCAAACCTAGAATCAAAAACATATTACTTAATTCGGGAAGTTAGGGTTCAAACTGTCTGTACCACAATTCACTGTAAAACTTATTGATAATTCCTATGATGTACCCCCTTACACTACAACTGTTACAAACCAATATACAGGAGAAGAAACAACAACCACCCACCCAGGTTATCGAACAGCAGATAGACAAGTAGAAATTACAATAAAAAATCAACCTTTCACACCCTACAAAAAGGAAGACCGATATGAGGTTAATCTAGTTTACTACGTTCAGGTTAAGGGTCATTTTGGTGACGAACAGAACTGGCGTGGCATAGGTCGTTTTTATCCATCTGATTCTCAATACACTGTTTTGTTGGGCAATGGTGTATCAGGTAACATAGGAACACTTTATATTAATAATTACGGTGTTGGCACGCAGTTAGATTTTAGAGCACAAGCGGTAATTGAGTATTATGAACCACATGAGTATGATACGGGGCCGCCTATGAGTAAGCTTATAGTTGAGGCCTCAAGCGACTGGAGTGGCATACAAACAATAACAATATCAGGTGTAACTGCTTCTCCACCTCATCCTTCACAAACAGCAATTTTCCCACCTATAACATCTGAGGATAATAGTCAACTACAATCGCCAGATCAGACGCAAACATCAGATTCTATATTCACTAATTCTCTATTTACGTTGAGTGTTGGTGTTCTCTTTACAGGTGTTGTTGTAGTGGCGGTACTGGTGGTTCTTAGGCGTCACATAAAAACGCCAACTTGTATTAACACTACAACGAACAGTATCTGAATGTAGCATGCGTACGAACAGAACAGGCGCTTTTTGATGGACATTAATTAAGAAAAAACATTTTTACGCTATGTTTCCACGGGCAAAACAAGCTGTGATGGCGCCGCTATTTGAAATAACGTTCGTTGTAGTGTTAAGTAAAGCAGGAGTTAGAATACTTTAGCACCTGAGAAGTTTGATGATATTTATCGTCGTGTGTTGTGTCATCGTATAAAAGTTAAAAGCGTTCAAATGTGTGAACACGTGATGTTGTTGTAGGGTGTTGGGTTGAATGTTGCGGAAAACTGTGATGTCTTTACAACTTTGTAATATTGATCAAAGCTTGAATCAAGTTTTAAATGTTGAATTGTTGGCGGGCTCGCTGGGATTTGAACCCAGGATTCTCGGCTCCGGAGGCCGATGCCTTGATCCGTGCTAGACTACGAGCCCGTGTTGGTTTTTTTTTGTCTTTGTTATCTGTTTGTTGTGTTGTTGGGTGAAATTACTGGTGTGGGTGGTCAATTAAACGTTTGTGTTATGGTGGCTTTTTGTTGTCATGGTTGTGGTTGGTGTGTTGGTGTTTGTGATGTTTTGGGTTGTTGTTATTGTGGGTTTGTTTTTGGGTGTGTTTATGTGTTTGTACAAACGTTTATTATTACGTTGTGCGATATAACGTGTGACGTAATACGAAAATGTGTGAGATGTTCATAATGGTTGACGATGTATCACAAGGAGCCTTAACAGAAGCAGTTTATTACATCCTGCTATCAATGCTTGAACCTATACATGGTTATGCAGTAATGCAAAATGTTGAAAAATTAACTGGCGGGCGGGTAAGTCTTGGAGCAGGAACATTGTATGGTGCAATTAACACTTTACTGGAAAAAAGATGGATTTGTGCTGTGACTGGTGATAGAGACTCTCGAAAAAAAGAATATGTCATTACTGACTTAGGTCGCAAAATTCTTCAACGAGAACTTGTGCGCATAGAAGAACTACTCACTAATGGTAAAAATAAACTGGAGCGTACAGAATAATAATGAAAACAAAACTTTGGAAAGCATTTTGGGATTATGAAAAAGAAGAAAAATGGCTAAATGAACTATCAGCCAAAGGGCTTGCTATGACTGATTATACTTTTTGTCGCTACACCTTTGAGGACTGCATTCCAGGTGAATATGTTTATCGTATTGAATATTTAGAGCACAGAATTAATCACCCCGAAAGTATCTGATACATCCGTTTTCTAGCAGAAAACGGTGTGGAACACGTTGCTACATACTTTCAATGGGTCTATTTCAGAAAGAAAGCCGCAGACGGTGACTTTAAAATATACAGCGACTTGACTTCCCGAATTAAACATTATAAGAGAATTTCCAGACTTTGGCTTATACTAGGTTGTATGAATTTTTGTATAGGCTTCTCTCTGTTTGGTCAAAACATACACTATTTGGAGAACGGTATTCGATATTGGCTTTCCAACGCTCCCATAGGCGTGCTCAACATTACACTTGGTATTATGCTTCTAAGCCTTTGGTGGTGCTATGCCAAAAGAATAAAACGCCTCAAACGTGAACAAACACTACAAGAATAATAACTCTAAGACCAATAGTTGACTGCCCTTACTTGGTTTATAGACGTAAACAGTAAACGAAAAGAAAAATATTGATAACCCGCAAACACGTGACATCTTCCGGTACACAGGTGCTGTTGTCGATGTTCTGATAGCCTCAAACGCGCATGGAAAACATTTACCTCTTATTTATTCCTCTTCGTTTATTACTTCTTGGTTAATCCACCAAGCCTTCTTTTTCCCTGAACGTTCACCTCCACAGTAGTCAATTACAGATTTACCATGCTTTTTTTTGGAATTGCGTTGAATTTTTTGCAACCTATTTAAAACCAACCAACGATTACATTTAAGATACTCAGCCAGTTCCGGTGTAGTTGCACCTTTATAATGCATTAAATAATCAACAATTTTACGATCCGTTTCATCTACACAGAAACTGTGCGGATTAACTTTACAATGATCAAACGTCAAAAGCTCCAAATCAGCAAGATACCTCCTTACCTGCTCCAACTCACTTTCAAGAGCACTCATCCGCGTCTCTAAAGCTAAAAGTTTGTCAGGTTTAGGCGTCTTCTGCAATTTCTCACTAACAGCTTCACGAATAAAATCACTTCTATCCCCCTCCGGAACACGCAAAACCAACTCCTTGTAAACCTCATCAGAAATCTTTACCGTAACAACCCTACTACTGATACTACTGCTGTTGTTGCTGTTACTCACCTAAATATTCCCTTCACTATAGTAATGAACAGTTTGCCTATTTCATATTTTCCATAACTCTGGCTTACCCTAAAACCATAAAAATGGCCTCTGTTTTTTCACGCGCTGTTTGCTTTTTTCAAATCTTATTTTTCGGTTGTTTCATTTTACTATCTAATGTGATGGTGTTGTTTGTTCTGTTAGTTCTATTAACTCTTGACAACGCTGCTCAACTGCGTCGTGAAGTAAAAGTCGGAGTTGTTCTCCCATAATTTTTTTCTCTTTAAGTATTGTTGTTTTTTTAGTTAACTCTTGATCACCTAAACATCTAAACCAGGCTTCAAAGTCGTCTTTGTTCATGTGGAACTCTATGGCTTTTAGGTCAACTCTGGCTAGTTTGTTTGCGAAATCTTGTAGGCTGTGAGCGTGCATATGAAGAGGCTTATCAGTGTCTACGTAAAAATTGAAGGATTTATCATGTGGTGTATAAGACATTATAGTTCTGGCGGTTTCTTTAGTAGTTGGTTCAATTCCAAGAGCCCTTTTTCCTTCATCCGTTAATACATATAGTTCTTCTTGAGGTGAGTTCACATATCCCCTGCTTGTAAGTTCTGCAAGATGTGACATTTTACTACTACTGTTGGTGGATGAAACCTCTTTGCTGTCCTCCATTATAGTAATCTGCGTGGCTTTCATTGGATTACCCTTCAAAAACATGGTTTCCAATATCTCAAGTGCAACTGGTGATAAACTCATTTGTTATCCTCTATTTTGCGTTAATATAAAACCTGCTAATCAAAGTTACCCTGCCGTTTACCCTTTTTAACAGATTGGTCATAATAGCTAAAGCCAATCGGACTTTACCAGAAAATTCTTAACTTTACATGATGATTAATAAAACATGAACCATGTAGATGACAATGATATGCGTAGTCGAGTTTGTCGTGAAGCCGCTACACTGCTTTATTTCGGTGCCGAAAAAGAGTACAAACAAGCCAAACTTAAAGCGGCCAAAACTTTTGGGAGCCATTTTTTGCCTACTAACACAGAAGTTGCTTTAGCGCTTGATAAAATCGCTGAAGAAAGAGAAGGCCCTGCAAGAAAAGAGCGTCTTCTTGTAATGCGCCAAGAGGCATTCAAAATCATGCAACTCTTAAACACATACTGCCCTTTGCTGATTGGTAGCGTATGGCGTGGTACCGCAAGAATTGGTAGCGACATTGACATATCCCTCTATGCAGACCCACCCGAACAGATTCTTGAACTTTTAAAAAACTCTCACATAAAAGTGCAACATTCCTGCTGGACTCGAGTTAACAAACAAGGTGTGACTTTCTTGTCTTATCATATTTATGCTGAAACTGAAACAAAACTCAGTATAGAAATCGTTGTCCACAATCCCAACGAAACAGGAAAAAAACGGAAATGTGACATATTTGGCGATGAAATCAAAGGCTTAAAAACCAGTGAACTCGAAAAACTGCTCAGAGAAAATGCAACAAAACAATTCCTACCCTAACCCTAACGCTAATTATTCTTTCAAAAAGAACTTAAAGCCCCTCCAATATTATTTGTATTGATGGCTATGGCTATTGATAAGCATTCGCTCAAGAAAATGTTTCCCCACCTCTACAATGAACTTGCAGATGAAGACTCTGAAAACAAAGTCTCTATAGACGCTGTCTGTGACAGTCCCGAAACAGCTGAAAAAACTGTCGAAATCGAAGACGTCACCGAAGAAGAATTTCTCAAACCAACAAAAACAGTTGATAAACTACGTCATTTCAACCCCTCAGCAATAGACTTCATACGCAGATGCGACACCGACAAACAAGCACAAGAAATAATCTCTTACCTGCAAAAAAGAGGCGAATTAACACAACAACAAGCCACAGAGTTAGAATACACACTTAAACAAAAAGGCGTACGAGGATTCGGTTCAAAAAAAGAAGAAAATTATTACTTCCACGAAGGCGGGCTCTAAAAAATAACCTGTTAAACAACCCTAAATGACAACTGCCGGTCCATCAGATTTCTTGAAGTTATATCTTTTCCAAAAGACAAAAATTAGTTGCATACGATTATGTCATCTATAAATAGTTGTGATAATGTTGAAAAACTGCTATTTGAGCTACTCTATTAACATTTGCTGATAAATCCAAAGATTTTTATTTACTTATCACGGATTACACTAATTATGAACTCTACCAATAAGTTTTTGGCGTTATCTCTCATTGTTTTGACATTATCCGGTTTTATAGTGTTTTCAATTGACTCTGTTAATGTATATGCTGCGCCTAAACCTGCGCCTAAGCCGTCTGTTCCACAGTTCACTGTAAAACTTGTAGACAACTCTTATGATGTACCTCCCTCTACTACAACAGACCCCTACACAGGAGTAACTACAACCGAACCAGGTTACCATGTAAATCAAAGAGACATAGAGGTCACAATAAAAAAACAACCGTTCACGATCTATGGGGAAGAGGGTTATATCTTTAGGTTGCGTTATTATGTTGAGGTCAAGGGTCATTTTGGTGATGAATGGACAGCTTATTATGATTATGTTGCTCACTTAAATTCTGATACTGTAGTGACACGTTCTGCAAATGATTATGCTGCTGGTTCTCAATTAGACTTTAGAGTGAAAGCAATAATTAGGGGAACTATGGAAGAGGGCCCTTTTAATATGATTGCACCTGCTGTTGACTCGGAAAGTGGTTGGAGCAAAGTTCAAACAATCACCATATCCAGTAAACCTTCCTCTGCACCCACACAAACAATAACTTTATCGCCTCCTTCTACGACTTCTGATGATGGTAATAGTTACCCGCAATCCTCCAATCAGACACAACCATCCAATGTTGTATTTACTAATCCCTTTTTTCTGTTAGGTATTGGTGTACTCTTTGGTGGTGTTGTCGTAGCTGTGGTGATGATAATTCTTAAAAAACATCTAAAAACCCAAACCTACCCTACTAATGGCTTAACACAAAATAGCCCTCACACTGAACAATCTCTATCCAGTGATGGTTAGTTGTAGTTTTTTGGTACTAATCTTGTGTTTTTGCAAATACGTGTACAAAAAGTATCCAAGGTATCAAAAAATAAGCAATAACTATCATGTTTGTGTGAGGCTTCTTTTAGAACTACGTGTAAAAGCTTTGTAAGGTACCTAAATCCTTTTATTTTACAAATAGAGTTTCAAAAATTAATAGAGGATGATATGTCAAATGGTAAAAATCGTTGTTGACCCGAAATGCAATGGTTGCGAAACATGTGTGAACACGTGCCCTGTATGTGTTTACGAGCTCAAAGACGGTAAAGCCGTTGCAGAAAAGGCAGATGAATGTCTTATCTGTAGAGCATGTGAAGCCCAATGCCCTGAAGGCGCACTTCAAATAATTGAATAAGCGCTCTTCAAAAGCTTCTCGGCAAAATTAGCGTGTAAAAAGTTCTCGCTATTGCGAGTAATCCCTTTTTATCGTTCATTTTTTTTAAATGTGTTTTATCTTCTTGTGTTATTATTGGGTTTTTTGAAAAGATTTGTTATGTATTCATTTACTGTTTGGTTGTTTTTTTGTGCAATTCGCTTAATTGCGTTATTAATGCCTGTGGAGTACTGTACTGCTTTCTTTGGTCTGTTAACAATTGATGTTGGTAAACCTAAATTTGATGCGACTTTACGCAACACCAATTTTCGAATAGACTCTTGCTTCTGATCAAACTTTAACTCAACAGGCAAACTCAACGCATACTTTACTAAGTTAAAACTGCAAAAAGGCAACCGCAACTCTACATCTGTGTGTATGCAGATTTTCTTGTCCCGTTCCAAATTATTCTCATGAATTCTCATTACGTCATTAAACATTGTTTGCCAAACTTTTTTACTTCCCTCTTTGCAGTATTCGTTAACATACCGTTGATAACCACCAAACAATTCGTCTGCACCCTGCCCTGCAAGTAAAACATTAAAACCTGCTTCTTGAGCTTTCTGAGCAGTCCAATAAACCGGTACCCCAATAGCTGTCTTAACTGGATCGGGCTCTTCAATTAAATCCACAATTTGCGGAAGCGTGTTTTCCACATCTGACTCTTTAAACAAATGCACTTGCATAGGCAAATCCAGTTCTTCTGATGCATCAAAAGCAGTTTCCGTTTCCAACTCATTTTCAAGACTAACATGAATTAAATTAACCTTAACACCATATTTATTTGCTATATAAGCAATTAAACTACTATCTAACCCGCCTGAAAAGGCAACTGCAACCTCTCTAAGCCCTGCAACACGCACTTTAATTGCCTGATCCAAAAGCTTCTGCACTTCTAATGCTGCATCATCCATCGAAACCTGTTTAGGTTCAACGTAGGAAAAAGTTTTAATCGGCTTAAACTGAAAACCTGCCTTAGTTAACAAACAAAAGTTACCTGGCGGAAAAGACAGAACTTCATCTATGCCCAGTTGCCAGAGCGTTTTACGATTTGAAGCAAAAGCTGCCACCTCTTTATTTTCACCATAGAACAATGGTTGAACACCAATTGGATCTCTAACAACAGCTAATCCCTCCCCCTCCTCCTCTTCTTTTAACATAAAAAACGAATAGTCCCCCTCCCCAATTTTTTCGATGAAAACTTGTGGTTGCGCTTCACTGTACCTGAGATTTTTGGCTGCTTCTTGCACAAGATCTTCTTTGGTTAATGCTGCTGGTGTATTATAAATTGTGCCCTCAAAAACAACGGTGGCCTTCTCCTCCTCTAATTGCAGAAAACTGTATGCTTTTTTTGCCTCTTTAGTAAAAAAACACCCAACAACTAAGGACGAGTCAATGCCTTGTTTGCTTAATATGTCAGGACTTTTATGAGAAACCACTTTCTTAGAATTGGCAACTGTAAAATTTAACGGCTGCTCAAACCTACTGCCCTTTAAAACATCCATAACGACTGGCAATGCGGGTTTACCTTTCTTGTTAAACACTGCAATAGTTGTTCTCATCTTTTTCTAACACCATAAACATGTCCTAAATAGTATACACACCAATAAAACATTAACTTTAATCTAATAACATCTTACCCAAATACACGATTACCTATTACACATGCTACTATTATTACATTGAACGTTATAGGCATACTTAAGAGCGTTATCGTTTACATGAAACCCTGCAAAACTACTTGAACAGCAGTAACACCAGTAAATTCACCCTCTAAAATAGGGTTTTCTGCTTAAATTCCTGCACTTTATCCACCAAATTTTTCTCCTCTTCCCATTTTTCCTTTTCAACAACTCCGCCAACTTGTTCTTTGATTTTTTTAGCTAAACGTGGACCAATTAAAGGTAAACGGGTTAAGTCTTCAAGTGATGCTAACTTGAGATCTTCAGTTGTTTTGTAGCCTGCATTGTAAATTATTCTACCGCGTGCTCTGCCAATACCTTCTAAATGTATAATGGGTAAAAGTTCTCGTTTTATTCCTTTAGAAACACGCTCTTCAAGTTCGTTCGAAAGGGGCTTTATTTCTTTATCTGCCCCTACAAGTGGTGCTAATTCATGAATTGCATGTAGTAACCATTTTGCGTTTTCTATAACGCGGTACAGGTCTCCTGGTTGGACTCCAAACTTTGTAATAAGTTGATCTTCTGTTGTTTCTTCTATCCAGTTTTTCATAACAATGGCTGTTTTAATCTCGCCTAGAAACTCTTCATACCCCCCACGGTCTTCCCATTCTCTGGGGGGATTAATCAATAATTCCTCTTTGTATTGCTCTAATTGAAGACTTAGTACCTCAACTTCTCGTGCGTAGGGTCGCATAACTGGTCCCATGTCTGGTGTATGAGCAATCATGTGTAACAAACTAAACTCAGTCAAGTAACCTGGTTTTTTGGTGAGTGCCTTACGCATAATTACAGCTGATAAGGGGTCAATGTATAGTTCACTTACTCGTTTACCAAATTTGGTCGCATAAATATCTCGGCGATCTACTGTTATCATTTGCTCATCAAATAGGTACTTGAGAATTTTTACAATAATGCTTTTTATGGCTTTAACATCATATTGATATGCATAGAAGGTTTTTCCAAAAAACTCAAACAACTCCTCCTCTGTATGAGCATAATCTGATGCAATAGTTGCTAGCACATGTCCACGGATTATTTTCTCTACAGCCATTTTCGACCAAATACGCTCAGTTTTAGCCAACACATAACCTTCCATTAAATAGTCTGCTTCATCTTGAGTTTTAGCAATAACTACTGACTCACCAAACTTGTCATATTTCGGTCTACCTGCTCTACCTGCCATCTGTTTATAATCCAACACTGGAATAGGGTAATTACCATATCCCGCTTCAAACCGACGATAATCCTGAATAATTACTGTCCGCGCCGGCAAATTAACACCCCAAGCTAATGTAGGCGTAGCCGTTAAAACTTTGATTTTGCGCTCCTTAAAGGCATCTTCTACAATCTTACGCTGAACACCTGACAAACCTGCATGATGATAAGCAACTCCACAACGAACCATCTCAACTAATTCCTCACTGATCTGAGTTTTCTCCCCTGACTCCTCAATTTTACGCGCCTCTTTTTCCAACAATTCCCGATTTGCTCTCTCCATAGTATGTCTGATAAGAGCAGAACCAGTTTTAGGCATCGCCTTACTCATATGTCCCGCAAGAGTTTTAGCAGCAGAAACAGCATTCCTTCTCGAAGACGCAAAAACCAACGCCTGACCCCCACTTCGCAACGTATCTAAAACAAGATTAACATACGTAACCCGCGTTTCCTCATCTACCCTTCTTGCACTACCATCTTTATACTGAATTTCATCCTGAAGCAAAACCCCCTCCTTTAAATTAATTGGACGCCACTCAGTAACAATATATTTAGAGTTTAACCATCCCGCAATCTCATCCACATTAGTTATAGTCGCACTTAAAGCCAAAATTTGAATGCCCGGATTAACTTGCATAAGCCTTGCCAACACAATCTCCAACGTGGGCCCCCGTGCTGCCTCATTAAGCAAATGCACCTCATCAACAACCACAAGCGAAATACTCTCTATCCATTTCGTGCGATGCCTAAGCAACGAATCCGCTTTCTCATTGGTAGTAACAATTACATCATACCGCTCCATCCAATTATCCGCATCATCAAAATCCCCTGTACTGATGCCCACAGACACTTTTCTACCATCAGCTTTGACTATCTGCGTATACTTTTTGAACTCTTCATATTTTTCACTAGCAAGCGCCCGCAACGGTGAGAGATAAATCACTTTACCCTGTTTTTCCAATACATGTTTCATACTGGCAAGCTCAGCAATCAAAGTTTTCCCTGACGCCGTCGGACTGGCTAACACTATATTCTGCCCCTCCAACAATCCAGCCTGTATGGTATCTGCTTGAGGCGGAAACAATTCCTTAATCCCCAAACCATCAAGAACATCTTTAACAGATTGTGGTATAGCTAATTCGGAAATCTTCACTTTTCAACTCGCCATCAAAACAATTCAAAACTATAACACAGAAGATGGTTATTAGCATTTTTTAACAAACCAACGCAATTTCCACCAAAACCCAACTTACTCTACAAAATTCTTCTCAACCATCAACAACTACAAACACAATAACCTGATACTACTGCTACATCTCACAAACAAAAACGATATTCCTCTTCCTTATACATCCTATAGCGCGCACATAATTTTTCATCTCTTAAACACTAAACTATGACATTATCGTGACAATTATCAATTTGCTGTGGTTAGGTTTTTTTATTTGAACTCAAATATCCCAACGAAAAGTCATCTAACACTTCTATGGCTGGATGTTGTATGGTTGAAAATGTAAAAGAGCTGCTAAAGCTTCATGAGGAAATCACCCGTCAAGTTTACTTAGACAATGAAAATTCAAGCATTGTTCCCCCAGAAGTCGTAGATACAATGCTTCCATACTTCAACAAAATCGCTTATGGAAACCCAACCCTCACTCACAAACCTGGCTGGGAAGCCTTTGAAGTAGTAATGAACAGTTTTCAAAAAATCAGCAAATACATAGGTGCTAAAATTCTCGAAGAAATCACTTTTACTCCTGGCGAATCTGAAGCTAATAATCTTGCAATAATGGGTTCTTGTTTTGCGCAAAAAGAGAAAGGTAAAAAAATCGTAATCTCTGAGATTGAGCCTATCAATGTTTTGCATGCTGTAGAGATGATGCAAAAATTCGGATTCACAGTAACTAAAATTCCAGTCGACCATGAGGGCTTCTTAAACATGGAAAAACTAGGTGAAGCAATCGACAAAGAAACTATTCTTGTAAGTGTCGCAACAGTAAACAATGAATTAGGTACAATTCAAAATATTAAAGAAGCAGTCCAACTGGTCAAAGATAAAAACTCACAAATACTCTTTCACACAGATGCAACCGATGCCTATGGCAGAGTACCTTTCAATGTACAAGACCTTAATGTTGACTTGGCAACAGTTAGCAGTTACAAAATCCAAGGTCCCCGTGGTATAGGTGCTATGTATTTACGTGAAGGAGTTAATCTTGATCGTATAATTGAGGGTCAAATTGGTACGCAAAAACTTTGGCCTGGTATAGAAAATACGCCTTTAATTGTTGGGTTCACAAAAGCTTCCGAGTTGGCGTTTGAAAATTTTGAGGTAAACACTGCAAAAATGCGTTGTTTAAGAGATAAATTAGTTGACGGTATCTTTTCTAAACTAGCTGATTTGCGTTTTAATGGTCCAAAAGGTGAGAAACGTTCTCCAGATAATGCTAACATTAGCTTTTTACGTGCTGAAGGGGAGGCATTAACAATAGAGTTAAGCCTTAGAGGGGTTTATCTTTCAAGTGGTAGTGCGTGTAGTCGAAGACTTCTTCAACCTAGTCATGTTTTGGTTGCTATTGGTCGCAGATTTGAAGAAGCTCATGGTAGTGTTCTCATGAAGACGACACGTTATCTCACAGAAGAGGATATAGGTTACGTTTTGGAGGTAATACCTGAAGCTGTTAATCGTATTAGACGGATAGTTGGTTCGACAGGAGTGGAGTAAAAATATGTCTCGTATACCCTTGCCTTATAATTCAAAAGTTATGGATTTGTTCCGCAACCCAAAAAATCTTGGAAAACTAGAAGATGCTACAATTGTTGCAGTCGCTGGTAATCCTGCGTGTGGTGATATGATAACTTTTTACCTAAAAATCAATCAGCAAACCCAAATTATCGAAAAAGCACAATTTGAGAGCTATGGGTGTGCTGCAAACATTGCGACTTCAAGTATAGTTACTGAAATGATTATGGGCTTAACTCTTGAAGCAACTTGGGCTGATATTACTTGGCAAAAAGTTACCGAGGAAATAGGTGGTTTGCCCAGTGTTAAATTTCACTGTGGTGTCCTTGCTGTTGGTGCGTTGAAACGTGCAATCCGAAAATACTTTAATGATCAGGGCAGTGAACCTGTATGGATGCCTAAAGAAAACACTTTTGAGGAAAAACAAGCTTTAGAAGAGGAAGAACTTGCAAATACATTATCTAAGCGGTTAAAGCCGGAGGAAGAAAAATCACCATAGATTTTCTTCGGATTCGCGACGATTTTCCCATTCTAAAACGTAAAGTAAACAATAATCCCTTTGTCTATTTTGACAATGCTGCAACGTCTCAAAAACCTCGACAAGTAATACAGGCTATGGTTGACTTTTACGAAAACAATAATGCTAATGTGCATCGTGGTGTTCACTCTCTATCTTTGGAAGCTACTGAAATGTATGAACAAAGTCGTGAACGTGTAGCAAATTTTGTCAACGCCAAAGAAGCTTGTGAAATAGTTTTTGTTAGAGGTACAACTGAGGCTATTAATCTTGTAGCTTATTCTTGGGGACTAAATAATCTTCATGAAGATGATGAAGTTCTTGTTTCCCTAATGGAACATCACAGTAACATTGTTCCTTGGGAGATAACGGCAAAAATTTGTGGTTTCAAAATCAACTATGTAAATGTTACCTCAGATGGTATTTTAGATGTTAAAGATTTTGAAAACAAATTGACTGCTAAAACAAAAATTGTCTGTCTAAGTCATGTTTCAAACGTTACAGGTGTGACTAACGATATTAAAACGCTGTCAAAAATCGTTCATGATCATGGGGCAATAATACTTGTAGATGGTGCCCAGTCCGTTCCCCACATGAAAGTAGACGTCCAAGATCTTAACATAGATTTTCTGGTTTTTTCAGGACATAAAATGCTTGGTCCAACTGGAACTGGTGTTTTGTATGGTAAAAAAGAGTTACTGCAAAATATGGTGCCATTTCAGGGTGGTGGCGAGATGATAAAGGATGTGGTTTTTGACTCTGTAAAACAGCAGTGTATCGTTAGTTGGAATGAGCTTCCTTGGAAATTTGAGGCTGGAACACCTAACATTTGTGGTGCAGTAGGTTTAGCTGCGGCCGTAAAATATCTTGAACAAGTTGGAATGGACAACATTTTAGCTCACGAACAGTTTCTCACAAAATATGCCTTAAATGGTATGAAAAATCTAAGCACAGTGTCGTTTTATGGTCCAACGGATTTAAGTAAATGTGGCATAATCCCCTTTAATATCAAAGGTTTGTCGTCACATGATGTTGCCCTTTTATGTGATAGTTATGGCATAGCCATACGAAGCGGATATCACTGTGCTCAACCACTCCATCAAATATTTCAGTTGCAATCTAGCGCACGCGCAAGTTTTTACCTCTACAACACCACAGAAGAAATTGACCGTTTTCTTGAAGTACTAACGGAGCTACAGACCATTTAATGTCATCTGCAGTAGCTGATTATATAGCAAGAATCGAAGGCACCTGTGGGGCTGAAAGCGACATCATTGTAGTCTTAAAATTTGACAAAAAAGACCAAGCCCTCGAAAAAATCCTAAAAAACGCTACATTAAAAAATAAAATCGCCGACATAATCTACGATTTAACCTATGAAAAATACTCTTTTCGATTCTACGCCAGTGGCAAAATCATTTTCAGAGGTATAAAAAACAAACAAATCTTAAACCAAATTCTCGACAATCTATTGCTTTAAATTTTGTTTCTAATAAACAGCCCGATGTTTAAGTTTGATTCTTGTTCGACTTATAAAATTATAAACAGGAATCGCTTTAGGCTTTACAGACTCAGGTAATCGATCTTTAAATTGTTGATGCAAACCCAATTTTACCGCTATTTCTCCCTTCTTTGAAAGAGTTACATAATACCTGTTTAACGGATACCTAACAAACGCATTATTTTCTTTAAACTTATCCAACGACGGATGACTACTACCCTTACCCATTCTTCCATACATTAACCACTTATGATTATTCTTAGCACAAACCTCAACAGCTTTTGCTAACATGACATTATTTACTGCTTTATCCCAATGCTTCTGAAGCGAAAGAATCTGAGTTATAACAACCAAATTATCCCCATAAACCAACTGAATAAACCCTGCCAACTCATCTTCTATATACGCACCTATAACAGTACAATTTTCTGTATTAAAAACCATATCCTTAACACTTTCAAAAGACCTCCCATAATGAGGAAAAGCCCGCTCCTGCCTAATCGACGTTTCATTATAAATCCGCCAAATACCCCCAGCCAACTCGTCTGACGGCTCAACAACATCCACTCTCACCCCACCTTTTTCAGCCTTACGAACCATATTACGCGTTTTTTTACCAACTTTCTCCCACCACTCATCAAACGAATTTACCTGAAGCAACGCAATATTATCTTCAGTTTTCAACCATTTATCTGACGGTGCAAAAGCAGAATGGTTACACCAACTTCTTTCAACGAAAGTGAAAATATCTACATTTCTATCTTTTAATTTATCAAAAAACCTCTCAGAAAGATCCAACTCTTTAATGTATTCAAAATATTCTGAATACCTGCCAATTTTCACAAATCCTCTCTTCCGTAACGTTAATGCTTCCAGTTCACAATCAACCTCTAAAAGTTCTCTTAAAACCTCATAGTACGATCCTCTGTGATTGATTTTACCTCTTTTAAACAACCAATCTGGATGTACATGCAAAACTTTGTTCTCTGCAACATTTTCCAATGCTATTTTAAACGTCTCCTCTGTAGACTTATTATAGCAGACTCTATCAAGGCTAAGCGTCGGAAAATCCCAAAAGTTCTGAAGCGGAAAATCTTCAGGAATAGCCACTCTTGCCTGCCCCAGCTTTCTTCCCCAAATAATTCTGCCCAAAAGCCGTTCAGTTCCATGGATGGTGTAGTATCGCAGTTTTCGACTGGTAAGAGTCTCTAAAACCTCCAATTCCTTATGCGGATCAACAGCTATATGCAGAGCAATTTCATGTCGTTTAGGATCCATCAAATACATCATTTTCTGATCAGGTAGAGTTAGAGGCGTAAAGAACCAGTAAGCCATTACCTCTTGCTGGGTTTCATTTACCATTTTGGCAATGATTTCACTATTCTTCAAATAATCTTTTTTCGGCCGTATTTTAAGTGCAGTACAAATTAGACTTTTGTTTCTCGATGGATAAGCATAGTCAACATCTACCCGTATTTTTATCATGAATACCCGCTAAAATAATGAAAAGTATAGTTTCCATTATAAATAATGTGTACCATAATGCCAAATATACTGATATTTTGCTCTCCTTTTTTTATGTACTACCTTGTGCAATTGTTAAAGTTAATTTTTGGATAGTTTTCGATTGGCTTAATAAGAATAGTGCTGTGATACAAACATGAGGAAACCAAAAAATGGATGCGACAATTTCTAATAACGAACAAGCAGTGGGTAAGAAAATTCTTGTTGTTCATCCATATCTCAACGATATCGGTGGAGCTGAAGAAGTCTTGCTTAAAATTCTTGAGGTATTAATTGAACGAAAACAAGACTGCTATTTACTCGGTGAATTACCATCTGGAAGCATATTTGATAATTTGCCCCTTTCAGACGTTAAACAGTTTCATTATGCTTCTGAAGTAGATTTTAAGCCTAAACGTTTTCAAGCCCATCAGCGTTTACTGTTTCGGCATTCAAAGTTGAAGGGTGAACTGCGTAAAGAAGTGGGTAAAATGGATTTGGAAATTAGTACTCAGGATCCACTGTATTTTATCGGAGCAGGTGAAAAACGTGTTGCATATGTGCATTTCCCAGAAAACTTGACTCGTATGCAAAAACCTAATCTTAAACATCGTTGGCTTTGGAAGTTGTTTTATTGGCCAATTACTTTCCAACTTAAACGACACGTAAAAAAAACTGATTTGATGATGTGTAATAGTTGTTATACTCAAAATGCTATCATGACTTATTGGGGGCGAGACGCCGAAGTGGTTTACCCGCCAGTAGACATCAAAGACTTTAAACCAGCACAGAAGGAGCATTTGGTTATTTCAGTAGGTCGTTTTGTTCCAACAAAAAATTATGAAATGATTATTCAAGTCGCTAGACAATTGTCTAATGTCAAATTTGTTATAGTTGGTCGTAAACGCGTAAATGATTCTTACTATGACAAAATATCTGCGTTAAAACCTGATAATGTGGATTTGAATATTGATGCTACCCGAGCTACAGTTTCTGGTTTACTAGGTAAGGCTAAAGTGTATTTACATGGTATGATTGGTGAACACTTTGGTATAAGTGTGGTTGAAGCAATGGCTGCTGGGTGTATTCCAGTTGTGCATAATAGTGGTGGACCTAAAGAAGCTATGGGTAACTATGGTTTTCTTTACAATAACCCTGAAGAATGTGTCAAAGTCATAGAAGAAGCGTTGAAGCTTAATGTGAATCCAAATGATATTGCTGAGCGAGCAAAAATGTTCAGTGCGGATAATTTCAAGAAAAATTTTGTTACCGCTTTGGAGAAAAATGGTCTTCTCTAAAGATTCGCTATTTTTTGTTTTAGTTGATCAAGTCTTTGTGAGGTTTGCTGTTTAAGTTCTTCTCTGGCTTTGGGGTCTATTTTTGTTACGTTTATAATTTGGAGCGTCTTGATTATATTTTGTTTGTTTTTCCAGTTGTAGAAAGTTGCGTAATGTGGATACATGGTTTTTAGTGTTTTAGTTGCGGTTGTTGCAAGTGGTTTGTTGTGGGCGATTGCTTCCCAAGCTGACATCATTGTAGTGTATTCACGTGTTGTACCTGTAATTATGGCTGAGGCTCCTGATAGTAGATCCTTAAACTCTTGGTTAGAAAGAAACCCTGTAAACTGGACTTTTTCAGATGCGTATTTTTTGAGTTCAGGTGTACGTTTCCAGTTGCCTGTAATATAGAGTTTTAATGATTGTTCAGCTGAATTTGCTGCTTCAATTATCTCTTCAAGTGGTTCGTCTGGCGCAAAGGATGCTGGAAAAACCATATAGTTTTCTTGTTTGTTTATTTTACTTTCTGTGGTGATAAGGTTCCATGGGTCGTAAACCACAATTGTTTTGTTTTTCACATTTTTTGGGATGATGTCCAATTGTGCTTCATTGTGAGCTACTACTATATCTGCTAATGACAACAGTTTTACAAATGGTGCATTTAGAATTAAACCTTTCCAGTTTGTGCTTAACAGAAAACCTGTATGTACATCAGCAATGATTTTGCAGTTGACAAGTTTTTTGAGCAAATATGCCTCTATTAAGAGAAGTCCTTGGGGGAGTTGGAGCAACAGAACTCGAGGTTTTTGACGTATAACGTTGATGAATGTTTTAACTGTTGCTTGGATATAAGGTAAATCATCTTTGAAAAATACTAGTTTTCCATTAAGTGCTTGTGCAAGTAATTCTGAGCGATGCGAGAGCTTTTTCCACGCTATAATTGTGATGCCTGTACGTTTTTGCATTTTAATTTCCTGTCTTATTTTGAAGACTTTGCTCAATATATTTGATCCACATTGGTATGGGTGACTCAAGATTGTTTAGTGTTTTTCTTGTATCGATTTTTTGTGGATTAGCCAAAATTTTTTTTGCTTCAACATTGATGCGCCTATTATTACGGTTAACACGTATTGGGAAACCTTTTTTGTATAGATATTGTGCTTGCACATCCCAGAAATGAAAGTTTATTGTTGGAATTCCATAAAGCGCTGTTTCTCGGCATGCAGTTCCACCGCTACCTACCATCAAATCAATATATGGTATAAGTTGTGCTGTTAAAACTGGTTCTGGCGGAATCCAAACATTAGAAATATTTTCAAGTTTTGCTTTTTCTTCTTCATAACGTGGCAGACAAATAACGGTTCCTAGTTTGGTAAGTTCCTGTAGTAACTTTTCAGAATCTACTTTAACGTTTTTGCAGTAAACTGCTTGATATTCGGCATCCCGGAAAAGAATAATTGGTTTTTTTTGCTTGCCGAGGTCTTTGAAACATTTTGGTTTTTCAAATTCTGTACCTACATACGCTAATTCTTCTAGTCCATCATAATGGATGATTCGCGATTTAGAGATGCCAAACTTGCTCCATGATTTACCAAAACATTTAGGTGCTACCAGATAATTCACCAAGGGGCAAGCCAGTTTAGCGACGGCATGCGCGAAAACTGTGTCGTTAGCGTATACAATTGGAATTTTAAGTCCAAATGCTGTTCGAATAGCTGAGACATCGCCGTGTGTCCAGAGTACTTTTGGATAGCCAACTCTGTCAAAAAGATCTAAAAATTCCAAGGTTCTTTTTTGTTCAACTGCTATCTTCTCTTTAAGTGTTTCTCCATATTCACCTACGGTTTCATAGGGTACTTTTAGAGTGTCAAGCATATCGATGGTTTGGGTTTGCTTTTTTGCAGTAACAAGCGTGGAGTAACCTTTTTCGTGTAGGATAGGTAGTATACTGTTTATGGTTATGCTAATTTTGGGTGTAACGGTGTCTAACCAAACCTCAGGCGCAGGCATAAGTTATCCAGTAAGAAGGGTACACGCATGCATTATAAGTTTATCCAAAGGCAAAGCCTTAAGCTAATTTTGGGTGATTAAGCCTTAAGAAGTAAAAGGGTCTGTTGGGTATTATTTTCTTTTGCTAATCTTGTTGGTATTTTTGATTTATTTTACTTTGATGAATTGACAACCTGCTTGTTTTGCTGCGTTTTCGTCGTTGTCAAGGTTGCCTATGAATAGTGTGTCTGGTGGGGTGAAACCGAGTTTGGTCATTGCTAATTTTAACTGTTCTGTCCGGTTAAAAGAGTCTTCACGTGTAAACACTGCATCAAACTGGAGGTCAAATTTTTGATAGATTCTGCGTACCGTCTCTTTACCTTGCATTGTTACCAGTGCCTTAGGTAGTTCAGTGTATTGTCTATAAAAATACATACCTTCTTCATGAATTGAAATTTTGTCAATTATAGCCACTTCAAAATCTGTCCATGTGTCAAAAACTTGTCTTAGAATTTGTGGATCTTTGATTTGTTCCACTGTTTTTAGTAAGGATTTAATTTCAGTTATGCCTGTTAATTCACTAAATTTTTTGTATATGTCTGGATAGTTGATTGGTAAGTCAAGTAATGTGCCGTCTAAATCAAAAATGACTGCTTTAAACATTTTAGATATACATTACTCCTACTACTTTGTTATCTTTTACTAGGTGTCCAGGGGTGTCCATGTGACGTATCCAATAAACGTCTGCTGGTAGTGGATTGTATTTTTCTAGTTTAGGCATGGCCTCTTTGTATGCTATTTTTGTGTACAAGTAGGGGATGTTTATGCGGTAATCGTCGTAGAGGACTTTGCTGGCATAGCTAAAGAAGAATGAGGTGGTAAACATACGTCCTGGGTTGATTTCAGTTACACATGGTATGCCTTTGCTGTTTTCTTTTAAATCAACGCTGGCAATTCCTGTGAAATTTGAATCAATAGCTAAGACGGCTTCAGTGCTGATTTTGTTAACAATGTTTTCATGCACTGTTTTTTGTACAGCAGGCGTACCCATGATGCCTGAAGGTGCAAGATAAGCATAAATGTACTCCAAACGTTCACGTGCCATCGACGTGACAAGTTCACCATTATGCCATAAACTATGGAACGCAATGTTTCTTCCAGGCAACATTTCTTGGGCAATAAACTCCCAATCAACATTACGGGCACGCCAATAATTAATCCATGAAACAGCTGTTTCACGGTTACTTGCAGGAGTGCTTCCTCTACCACCTGCGCCTCGAGTAGCTCTAATCCATATTGGAGAACCCAACTCTGCAAATGCGCGATCAATGTCTGATTCTTGCTTAATTACAATAGTTTTAGCTACCGGTATATCCTTACTTTTCCAAACATTAGCCGAAGCAAGTTTATCTTGACAAGCCCTAACAGCTTGCTTTGAAGGCAAAAACGTTAAAGCTTCCAATTTCTCTCGACCCTCTGACACAACTTCAACTTCAACATCTGGCTGAGCATGCAGAAAATCAATTTTTTCTCTACGAATGATCTCATTTAATCTATCAATATAGCTTGGCTCATTAGCTTTTGGCACCAAATATTTAGTGTCAGTGGACATTGTATGCAAATAGTACTCACTAGCTTCTGTCCCTACAAGATATATTTTTTCAGAAACAGCCCTTAAAGACTCCACAAAATTTATGCCAGCTGGACCTCCAGCACCTGTACAAAGTATACGTTTTATCAACCAATCCACCTTCCATTTAATTTATTATCTGCAACCTACACTTGTGTTTAGTGCAGATTTAGTTTGACCTATACAAATACAAATTTATATCTGTATCCAAAGAATCATACAGACAACCTTAAAACAAATACGGTCTTAACCAGATAACAGTGTATAATTTGTGGGCCGGTCGTCTAGCCTGGTTAGGACGTTGGCTTTACGAGCCAAAGGTCGCCGGTTCAAGTCCGGCTCGGCCCACCAATTTTTCGTATGCTCCGTTTGATTTGCGTGCGGATTGGCATTACGGTTGGTGTAATGGCTACAGTTTTCCGTGACACTCCAGTAGCAACAACACTGATTGTGTATTTGAGCGTTTTAAACTTAATATTATGACACAACGCATGACGATAGTTAACATCAAACTTTTCAGAGGTTTTTTAACTCTATTTTCACACGTTTTGTGGTAATATAATTCTTTAAAACCTTAGATAACTATCTATTAACGTAATGCAAAATTGGTTTTTAACGTCAATTTACGCTTGCTTTTCAGAAAAGCACGACAGCAAACTGTCAAACAGTCTATTGTTCTAAAGATTGGAAAGTTACAATTCAAAATTGGTGCGCTTAAGGAGATACATAAAAGAGTGGTCATAACTATGAAAAACTGGAAAAGTTGTTAAGTTGTGGCGAGATAGCATAACGAGCGAGTATAAAGCAGGATAAAGTTGTGAAGTTGGATACAGGTTTACCAGTACTACAAATTTTGATCTCAATTAATTTCACTGCTTAGAGGAGGCGACACATATTTGTTCCTTATGCGCTCTTAGAATGGCTTTTCTAATTGGTGGCATATTGGAGTCTGGAACATACATATATCCATTGGTCAAATAGCTTTTATATTCAAATTGCTGTACAAAATTTGAAACTTCAAGTTCATCCTGAGGATTATGGTATGTGCATATAGCCATTTTATTAATGTCTGCAAAACTTGTGTTATCACCAATTATTCCGCCGCGCAACGCTTGCTTTTCATAACCTTCTATATCCATTTTCAAAAAATCTATCTTATTTATGCCATATTTTTTAATTAAATCGTTTAACGTAATATTGTTATCGTCACTAACATCAGACAAATATTTTTGTATTATTTCAACTTTTTCTTTATAAGGTGAAAACGTGTGTTTCAATGCTTCACACCACGCCGCATCACTTTCTATGATGTATACCTTACTTGCTTTTTCAATAACGCTTAACGCAAAATTGCCTTCAGCAGCCCCTACGTCAATAACAATTCCACTTTCAGCCACTCCAAAACTATCCTCTTCTCTGCTACCGACGTGTTTAACGCCTGAACGTAAAACACCGACAAAATGTTGATCACAGGTTAAATACCTATGTGGTGAAGCGTAGTCTTGCTCAAATGATACAGAATTAAAAGAATGATTTATTGAACTTTCATTCATACCGCGTTTATAAAAAAGTTTTTTGCCATCATCCAGTAAAACATAAAATAAATCAGTAGTCGGATCTTTTTTAATTTTGAGTTTTCTTGTAAAATATTTTTCATAAATTGAAATATTCATTTCAGGAAATGTAGCTGCTCCGTTTTTCTTTAAAAGCGAAAAATTCCTCGATATATCTGCTTTTCTAGTTTCATCAAACATAGATTCGTCCATATAATCCCTAAAATTTGTTTCCTGACGCTCAAAACATATTTTCGAGGCATTCATCGCTTCACGACATCTAAAGCGTTTAATTTTTACTCTTAATGTAAAAGGAATAGTTCTACGATAGATCCTTTTTATGATAGAGTTTACCATTTGTTTATCTAATAAACGTATTTTTCCGCCTTAATAAACCTAAGATGTTTACGACTGTGGATAAACATATTTTGTGATTGTTCCTATTGCATAGCTGTTGTTGAGAGACGTTTAAGCCAAATGTGGTTTGTTGGTTTTTACTTTGTATTGCTTTGTGTATCGCAAAATTGTCTTCCGGCCTAAAAATCGTTTTCTAGAAGGTTACGCTTAGGACACTACCCTATTTCTAAGGTTACCATAAAGCAAATACACATACTTTTTCGTATAACCCATAATAGTACGTGCGTACGATGTTGCATATTTTTTGAATACCTATTTTTTGAAGGTTATCCAGTCAAAAGAGGCTAAATCTGCTTCAGACGGCGCTTTACGAGCCAAAGGTCACCGGTTCAAGTCTGGCTCGGCCCACCAACAATTAACAATCTGAGATTGATTTGTGTCTATTTACTTCTGTTGTCCGCTGATAATTTTCGTAACGCTGTTACAGTTTGTTAAATTGTTTTTTGGTTCCAATAGCTTATAAATGTTGTAAGTGTTAAATACAAATTATTCAGTGTTAACTTGTTTAAACTGTGGGATAATCTATTGTTACACCATAAAAAGAAAAATCCAACTGTTTCAATTATTATACCTACATACAAACGTGGGCATTTGTTAACTTATGTTTTAGATGCTCTTACTTCTCAAACTATTGGCGATTTTGAAGTGCTGATAATAGTGAAGCCAAGTGGAGATGCAACAGAACAGGTAATTACTACTTTTAGTGAAAGATTAAACATAAAAGTTATCACACAAAATCAAGGGTATGTGACAGATGCATTAAATCTTGGATTAAAAAATGCAAAAGGCGATATCCTTATTTTTCTAGATGATGATGCTATTCCTTTTCCAAACCTTATACAGTCTTACATATTGTCATATTCCACACCAGATATTGGCGGTGTTGCTGGCGATGTTATACCTATTGTTTTGAAAGGGAATAAAATTTGCAATTTTGTCGATACACATTCCGAAATCATACCTGTTAAAAAATTTAAAAACAACTTGTTTCGAAGACTCAGAAGCTATCCTCTAAAAGGGTTGGAAAATTATCTTCTTTATCTATCAAAAGAGGGTGTTGTTTCTTTAAACTATACAGTTGCAGCTAAAGCGTCTGACCAAGTGGTGAATTCTCTTCTTGCAATGGGGGCAAACATGTCTATTTCGTCAAAGGCGTCTGCAGGATTCCAGTTTCCAACGTCGCATGTTCTCGGTCTTACATACGAACAATACTTGGGTTGGTATCTGTGGAAAAAGGGGTATCGTGTTATCTTTAACTCTACAATTAAAGTTTACCATATACATCATGGTCAATCTTTATCACGTAACATTAAAGACGTAAAAAGAGCAGCTGTTCATTGTGCTGAAGGTAAACTTTTATTCTACAGGTTATACGGTGATGAGTCAGAACTTTCAATGATGCACAGGGTAGTGTTGTTGTTAATGGAAACAATCCTTGACATAAAAAATATTTGTCTACATAAAGACCTCTCCTGTATACATATGGCTAAAAGCAAGTTTTTTGCAGAGTTGATAGGTTTACGATGGCTCATCTGTAAAAAATTTGGGTTACCTTATTCACCACTTGCAGATCTGGAAAAAATGCTAAAATAACCCGGTTAAGCGTTTGCTGTGTCTTTTCCCAAAATAATTTCCCCCTCCCAGACTACATGAAAAAGAACATAAAAACTTAACAAAACTTTTTCCCACCAATATTTTACCGTTAAAAAACACCAACACACAGTTTTCAAACAAA
>Ga0123356_10001665_pt1 | contig 24310 bp, 17 predicted proteins | sample TergutEmb28metaG_2_FD_92546 | JGI IMG/M metagenome (GOLD analysis project Ga0123356, IMG submission 92546) | Embiratermes neotenicus P3 segment gut microbial communities from Petit-Saut dam, French Guiana - Emb289 P3 | ecosystem: Host-associated > Arthropoda: Insects > Digestive system > Gut ...
CGTGATGGAATCGAGCAGGATCACCACGTCCTTCTTGTGCTCGACCAGACGCTTGGCCTTCTCGATGACCATCTCGGCCACCTGCACGTGACGGGCGGCGGGCTCATCGAAGGTGCTCGAGACTACCTCGCCCTTCACCGTGCGCTGCATCTCGGTGACTTCCTCCGGCCGCTCGTCGATCAGCAGCACGATGAGGTAGACCTCGGGGTGGTTGGCGGTGATGGAAGTGGCGATGTTCTGCAGCAGCATCGTCTTGCCGGCCTTCGGCGGGGAGACGATCAGGCCGCGCTGTCCCTTGCCGATGGGCGCCACCAGGTCGATCGTACGCGCCGTCAGGTCCTCGGTGGAGCCGTTGCCGCGCTCGAGTTTCAGGCGCTTGGTCGGATGGAACGGCGTCAGGTTCTCGAACAGCACCTTGTTGCGCGAGCTGTCGGGCGAGTCGAAATTGATCTCGCCCACCTTCAGCAGCGCAAAATAGCGCTCGCCATCCTTCGGTGGCCGGATGAGTCCGGAAATGGTGTCGCCGGTCCGCAGGTTGAAGCGGCGGATCTGGCTCGGGCTCACGTAGATGTCATCGGGGCCGGCGAGATAGGAGCCGTCCGCGGAGCGCAGGAAGCCAAAGCCGTCCTGCAGTATCTCGAGCACGCCGTCGCCGTAGATGTTCTCCCCGTTGCGGGCGTGCGCCTTGAGGATCGAGAAGATGATGTCCTGCTTGCGCGAGCGGGCGAGGTTCTCGAGCCCCATGGACTCGGCCATCTTCACCAGCTCGTGGATGGGCTTGGACTTCAGCTCCGTGAGGTTCATCGAGCTGCGCGACTGCGTCAGCTCCGCGGGGCTTATGATTTCCGAGTCGTCGGCGTCGAACACCTCCGGCTCGTGCATCAGCTCGTCAGGACGGCCGCCGCCGTTGCCGCGATTGCCGTCACGATTGCCGTGGCGCGGGCCTTTGTTGGGCCGGTTGCGGCCCTGATTGCCAAGGTAGCCTCTCACTGGTTGCTCCGCCCGTTCGACTTAGAGCCCGCTGACTCGATCGTGTCGAGGTTGCTGTCGAGGAATGCCAGGAGTTGTGACTTGGACACGGCGCCGACCTTCTGGGCCTCGACCGTGCCGTTCTTGAACAGGATAAGCGTCGGTATGCCGCGGATGCCGAATTTGGGCGGCGTCTGCGGGTTCTCGTCGATGTTGATCTTGGCGATCCTTATGCGGTCATGGTATTCGCTGGCGATCTCGTCGAGGATCGGAGCGATCATCTTGCAGGGACCGCACCATTCGGCCCAGAAGTCCAGCAGCACGGGCTTTTCGGACTTCAGGACGTCCTGTGCGAATGTGGCGTCCGTGGTATGCACAATGTGCGGGCTACTCACGCGGGTCAACCTCCGTCAATACAGAGCGTGAAAATCGCTTGGAAACACAGGTGGAAGCCGCAACCGGGCGGGCCTGGAAAGCGCGGGAAAGCGCTGCCCGCAAGCTACGGTAAACGGTTACACTACTAACTCGTAATTGAGTATGCGTCCAAAAGGAATTAGGGATCGGCTGCAGGCAGGTGCGGACCTGCCGGCCCGCTGTCTTCAGTCACTTTGTAGCGCTTCCGGGCCCGTTTTTCAAGTCTGCCGGCGCATTTTTCTAACACTTCAACCCACTTGATGACCCCAGCAAGCTCCGATTCCGTCACCTTCGCCTCCCTGGGCCTTAAGCCTGAGGTAATGCAAGGCATAGTGCAGGCCGGCTTTGTCACCTGCACGCCGATCCAGGCGCAGACCCTGCCGCTCGCGCTCGCCGGCCGCGACGTCGCCGGACAGGCACAGACCGGCACCGGCAAGACCGCGGCGTTCCTCGTGGCGCTCTACCAGGCGCTGTTGACGCGGCCGGCACCAGCCAACCGCAGCCCGACCGCCGTGCGCGCCCTGATCGTGGCCCCGACCCGGGAGCTGGCGGTGCAGATCCACAAGGATGCGCTCACCCTCGGCGCCCACACCGGCTTGAAGCACGCCGTAGTATTTGGCGGCATCGACTACGAGAAGCAGCGGCAGCAGCTCGCCGAAGGCTGTGACGTGCTGATCGGTACGCCCGGCAGGCTGATCGATTACTTCAAGCAGCACGTCTTCGAGCTGCGGCACGCGCAGGTGCTGGTGCTCGATGAGGCCGATCGCATGTTTGATCTCGGCTTCATCGCCGACATCCGCTACATCATGCGCCGCCTGCCGGCGCCGGAGCGCCGCCAGTCGATGCTGTTCTCCGCCACCCTCTCGCACCGGGTGCTGGAGCTCGCCTACGAGCACATGAACAACCCGGAAACCGTGCGCATCGAGCCCGACAAGATGACGGTCGATCGCGTACGCCAGATCATGTACTACCCCTCCATGGAGGAAAAGGTGCCGCTGCTGATCGGGCTGCTGCACCAGAGCGAGGCGGTGCGCACCATGGTGTTCGTGAACACCAAGCGCATGGCCGAACGGCTCGAGAGCGTCCTCAAGGCCAATGGCTTTCAGGCCCAGGCATTGTCCGGCGACGTGCCGCAGAACAAGCGGCTGCGTTTCCTGCGCGACTTCCACGACGGCAAACTCGCCGTGCTCATCGCCACCGACGTCGCCTCGCGGGGGCTGCACATTCCCGACGTCAGTCACGTCTTCAACTTCGATCTGCCGCAGGACGCGGCCGACTACGTGCACCGCATCGGCCGCACCGCGCGGGCCGGCGCCGAGGGCGACGCCATCAGTTTCGCGTGCGAGGAATTCGCCGTGTCGCTGCCGGACATCGAGAGTTATGTCGGGCACAAGATACCCTTTGCGGCGATCGCCCCGGAGCTGCTGGCGACCGGCGTCGTCGCGGCACCTCACGTCCACCGGCCCCACCCGCCCGGCGGACGACGCCCTGGTGGCGGCGGGCGCGGGCGGCGGGGCGCCCGCCCGGGCGCTCGCGCGCACCGTGGGCGGGGCCGCTGACGGCGGCGGCGCGCCCTCTCGGCTGCGGGCCGTGGCACTCGGCGCGCCGCTCGGCTAAGCTTCGAGGTCTTGGCGGCCGCCGCCAACAGCCCACACGGGCATGCGCGCATGGCGGAAATCGAAGACAACGTCGACCACGAGCTGTTCCGCAACATGGAGAAGCTGCGGCAGCTGCGCATCGAACACCGCGATCTCGATGAGGTCATTTCCCGGCTGTCCATGGATCTGCACGTCGATCAGCTGCAGCTGCGTCGCCTGAAGAAACGCAAGCTCCTGCTCAAGGACCAGATCGCCCGCCTCGAGAGCCAGTTGATCCCGGATCTGAACGCCTGATGAACAGCGCCGACAGCGCCGCCCGCGGCGTTCTGCTGCAGCTCACCTCGCCGCAGGTGCTGGCTGCGCTCCTCGTCATGCTGCTCGCGGCACTGGTCGCGCTCGCCGTCGCGCGGGTATTGCGTGCGCGGCGTGCACATGTTGCCACGGCGGACCTCCCCTTGCCGGCGCACTGGCTGGACCACGCCCTCGAGGGCGCCGTGATCCTGGCGCCGCTGCTGGCCGCCCTCGCGCTGCTGCTCGCAGGTCACGAGGTCGTCGGCGCGTTCGGCACTGCGACGACGGTGGTCGACGCCGCGGCGCGGCTATTGGCCGCGCTGGTGCTGATACGGCTGTTCGTGTTTGTTCTGGGCGTGCTGCTCGGGCCCGGCTCCTGGGTGCGCACCCGCGGCGGCGGCATCACGCTGCTGCTGTGGGCGATCGCCGCCTTCGGCGTGCTCGGCTGGCTGGATGTGATCGAGGCGAGCCTGAACCGCATCGCCCTGGTGCCGGGAAAGGCGCAGTTCAGCCTGTGGGCGCTGCTCAAGGGGCTGGTGGTGGTCACGGCGTTCGTGATCGTGGCCAGCCTGATCGCCCGCGCGCTCGAGCGCCACGTGATGCGGCTCGACCAGCTCGCTGTCTCCACGCGCGTCGGGGTGTCGAAGTTCAGCAACTTCCTGCTGGTGGGGCTGGGAGTTCTGCTCGGCATCAATGCCGCCGGCGTCGACGTCACTACGCTCAACGTGCTCACCGGCGCCATCGGCTTGGGACTGGGGTTCGGACTGCAGTCGGTTGCGAGCAATTTCGTCAGCGGCTTCGTGCTGCTGATGGACAAATCCATCAAGCCCGGCGACGTCATCAGCTTCACCGGCCACGACGGCGCCAGCACCGGGAATTTCGGCTGGGTTCAGGAGCTGCGCGGCCGCTACGTGGTGGTGCGCGACCGCGACGGCGTCGACACCCTGGTGCCGAACCAGAACCTGATCACCAGTCCCTTCATTAACTGGAGCTACTCGGATCAGCGCGTACGCCTGAAGCTGCCGGTGACGGTGAGCTACGACGATGACCCGGAGCTGGCGCTGCAGCTGCTGGTGCAGGCGACCGAGAACCATCCGCGCATCCTGCGCGATCCGCCGCCGGTGTCACGCCTGATCAGCTTCGAGGACAGCGGCATGCGGCTGGAGATCCGCTTCTGGATCGCCGACCCGGTGAACGGTGTCAACAACGTGCGCTCGGACGTCAACCGCGAGATCTGGCGCCTTTTCCGTCTCCGCGGGGTAACCATCCCGGTGCCGCAGCGGGAAACCCGCATCCTCGCCCAGCGGACACCGCGTGTGCTGCCGGGCGCGGCCGCCGCTCCCGGGCTGACGGCCGGGATGGACCGCGCGGCCGATTAGCTCGAGCCGTGCCGCTGCGCGTCGCCGCTGGCGTCGAGATCCCGGACCACGAGCTGTCGCTGTCGTTCGTGCGCTCGTCGGGCCCGGGTGGCCAGAACGTCAACAAGGTTGCGACCGCGGTGCAGCTGCGCTTCGACCTCGCCGGGAGCAGCGTGCTCCCGCCCGACGCCAAGGCCCGCCTGCGGATTCTGAGCGGTCGCCGGCTGACTGGCGAGGGCGCGCTGCTGATCGTCGCGCGAAATCACCGCACGCAGGAGCACAACCGCCGCGAGGCCGAGGCGCGACTCGCCGATCTCATCCGTCGCGCGCTCACGGTTCCGAAGCGGCGTGTGGCCACGCGGCCCGGCCGCGCCGCGCGCGAACGGCGCCTGGAGCACAAGGCCCGGCAGCAGCGTACCAAGCGGCTGCGTGCCAGACCGCATTCGGACGAATAGAAGGAGCATGCGATGTACTCATCCGCAGTGATGGCCTTCCTGCATCATCTGGCCGCCTTCACCGTGGTCGCGGCGCTGGCGGTGGAGGTGGCGCTGTTCAAGCCACCGCTGTCGCTCCTGCAGGCACGGCGGCTGCAGAAGACGGACAACATTTACGGGGCCGCTGCCGCCGCGGTGCTGATCATCGGCATGCTGCGTGTCTCGTACTTCGAGAAGGGCCCTGGCTACTACTGGCACGATCTGGCTTTTCTCACCAAATTCAGTGCCTTCGTCATCGCGGCGCTGATCTCGATCTACCCGACGCTCGTCTTCTTCTCCTGGAGCAAGAGCCTCAAGGCCGGCGCGGTACCTGAGATTTCCGCCGAACGCACCAGGAGAATACGGTTGTGTCTGATGCTCGAGCTCACCGCAATCGTGGTGATTCTCCTGTGCGCGGCACTGATGGCACGCGGTTTCGGCTACCTGCGCTGACCGGCCGCAGCGGAAGCCCCAGCGTCGCCGCGATGCCGTGCCGTTTTGAGCCGGGCGGTATCCGCCGGCGGTGGCAAGGCGCAGAATGTCGCTACGTGGCGTCAACAGAGGTGTCAGATGGCTACCGAAAGTCCGGGCCCGGTCGTACGGGCGGCCAATCGCTTCACAGGCTGGTACATCGTAGCGGCGATTCTGTTCATCCTGCTGGGCATGTTCGCGATCATCGAGCCCACCGTGGCGGGACTCGGGGTGGCGATTCTGGTCGGGTGGCTGCTGATCTTCGGCGGCATATTCCATTTCATCGGCGCGTTCGACGGGGGCGGCGCGAGGCGCGTCCTCTTCCAGATACTCGCCGGCATCGTGTTCGTGATCGGCGGGCTGTATATGGTCACGCACCCGCTGATGGCGCTCGGTTCACTCACGCTGATGCTGGCGCTGCTGATCCTCGCCGTTGGTATCTTCGACATCATCGCGTATTTCCGCAGCCAGCGTGAGGAGGCCTCCGGCTGGGTGCTGTTCAACGGCATCGTCGCGATCCTGCTCGGTGCGCTGATCTGGTTCCACTGGCCCTCGAGCACGGTCTGGGCCATCGGTACGCTGGTCGGGGTGAACCTGCTGGTCACGGGTATCAGCCGCCTCATGCTGGGTATGGCGGGGCGCCGGGTTATCAGACGCGTGACAGCGTAAGCGCGTCCGCACCATGCGCCCTGGTCGAACTGGGCAGAATCGGCCTGCGGCGATGTCGCCGGACATCAGCTTCGCTGCCGCGACACCGAAGTATGAACAGGCCCTAGCCGGGCAGTGTGCCGCCTTGTGACTGGCGCACCGTCCCTCCCGCCCGCAGTCCGTGGGGGTGGATCAGCCACGCGGCGAGTGCCGGCAGCAGGATGATCGCCGCCAGCATGTTCACGAGGAACATGAAGGTGAGCATGATGCCGATGTCGGCCTGGAACTTGAGCGGCGAGAACACCCAGGTGGCGACGCCGATCGCGAGCGTGATGCCGGTGAAGATGATGCTGGCGCCGGTGACGCGCAGCGTACGCTCGTAGGACTCGCGCACCGACAACCCCTGGTGCAGAAACTCCTCCATGCGGCTGTAGAGGTAGATGCCGTAGTCGACGCCAATCCCGGCGCCGAGCGCCACCATCGGCAGTGTCGACACCTTCAAACCGATACCGACCAGGGCCATGACCGCGTACACCAGCACCGACACCAGCGCCAGCGGCAGCACGACCAGGATCGTCCCGACCACCGAGCGGAAGGTCAGCAGGCACATGACGATCACGGCCCCGAAAACCCCGGCGAGGATCAGCAGTTGCTTCGCCTCGACGGTCTCGTTGGTGGCCGCCATCACGCCGACGTTACCGGCCGCCAGGCGCACCTGTGCGCCCGCAGCGGGGTTGGCGCTGCGCCAGCGCTTGACCTCCCCGATCGCGCGCGCGATCGTGCCGGCGCGGTGATCGGTGAGGAACATCATCACCGGTACGATGTCGCAGTTCTCGTTGAGCAGCCCGGTACTGGTGTCGATGTAACGTGTCGATTGCGTGAGCTGCGTCTGCTCGCGAGGGATGCTGCGCCATTTGAGGCTGCCCTCGTTCCAGCCGGCGATCGCGATCCTGGCGATGAACGGCAGGGTGACGACGTCCTGCACGCCCGGGATGTTGCGCATGCGCCAGCCGAAGCGGTCGACCCACGTCATGAGCGCGTGGCTGACGCACACCGGCTCCTGCGACTGGACGATCGCCGTGAGCAGATCGACGCCGATGCTGAACTTCGAGGTGATAACGTCGTTGTCACGGTTGTAGCGCGAGTCGGCCCGCAGCTCCGGCACGCCCGCCTGGGTATCCCCGATGGGCGTTTCGCGCCCCTTCCACCAACCGAGCACGGCCAGCACCACAGCGCAGGCGATGATGGCGAGCGCAGGCCCGCGGCTGGTAACTCCCGACAGCCACCGCCACAGCGGCAGAAGGCGCTGCTGGCGTCGCGCCACGCGGTCGTGATAACCGCGATCGAAACGGACGTACGACACCAGCACCGGCAGCAGCACCAGATCGGTGAGGATCACGATTGCGACGCCGATGCTCGCAGTGATCGCCATCTCGCGAATTACCTGCACCGGGATGAGGAGGATCGTTACAAACCCCACCAGGTCCGCCAGCAGCGCGATGATCGCCGGCGCCAGCAACAGCCGGAACGTGCGGCGCGCGGCCTCCATGCTGCCGAGTCCCGCGAACGCAGCGTCGCTCACTGCGCTGATCTTCTGCACGCCGTGGCTGACACCGATCGCGAAGATGAGAAACGGCACCAGGAGCCCGATCGGGTCGATGCCGTAACGCAACAGCACCAGCGCGCCGAGCTGCCAGATCACTGCGATCACCGAGCACAAGACCGGCACGAACGCGACGCGCCACGACTGGCAGTAGACGCGCACTGCCAGCAGCGTCAGCACCAGCGTGACGGCTGCGAACATGACCACCGAGCCTGCCCCGTCGGCAATGTCACCCATCGCCTTGGCGAAGCCGATGATGTGCACGTCGATCCCCGGCCCTTGGAGCGGCTGGCGCACGCGGCGCTCGAGCTCGCGGGCGACCCTGATGGGATCGACTGGCCTGCCCTGCGCATCGGTATCGAGCACGATGGCGCTCACCAGCGCGCCGGAGAAGTCGTTCGCGACCAGGCGCCCGATGATGCCGGCCTTCCTGATGTTGTCGCGCACCAGCGCCAGGTTCTCCGCGCTGGGCGTGAAATCCGCCGGTACCACGTTGCCCGCCTCGATGCCGTCCTCGACCACCTCGAGATAGCGCACGTTCGGGGTGAAGATCGACTGCACCTGCGTACGGTCGATCCCGTCCATGACGGTGATCTCGTCGGTCGCCTTGCGCAGCGCCGTGAAGAACTGCGGCGTGAACATGTTGCCGTCGCGCGCGATGAGCGCGACCAGCACGCGGTTGGCGCCGCGGAAGTCGGCCACCTTCGGGTCGAGATAGGTGCGCATGTACTCGTGCCGCAGCGGCAGAGTCTTGTTGAAGGAGGTGTCGATGCGCAGTCCGCGCAGGGCAATGGCGCCGAGCAGCAGCGTGCCGAAGGTGAACAGGATCAGGATCAGCTTGCGGTGGCCGAAGATGAGCCGCTCGAGCCGGCCGACCACGGCCGGAGAGAGGTGCGGAGCATCTCCGCCCAGGCCGTCCCTCAAGGTGCGCTCCCCGTGCCGGCCGGGACGGTGTTCATCCGGATGACTCTGGCACCGTCCTCACCGACCGCGGCAATGAGGTCATTCCCCACTGACACCGCCGCCGACAACCCGGTGTGATCGGCCTGCTGCAGCAGCGCGAAGGTGCGCCCGCCGTCGCGGCTGACCAGCACGACCCCCGAGAACCCGACGACCGCCGGGGCGCCGTCGGGGAGGCGCGCCGCGCCGTTGAGCGTAACGACGGTGCCGGTAGCGATTTTCTGCCAGCTCGCGCCGGCGTCCGCGGAGCGGAAGAGATTGCCGCGCAGGCCGAATGCGAGCAGCGCCTCGCCCGTCAGCGGCAGCACGCCGAAGAATGAGCCCTCGTACGGCGAGGGGAGCGTCAGCCAGGTGGCGCCCGCGTCGTCCGAGCGGTAGAGGTGCCCGGCCTCGCCTGCGATATACAGCCGCGTCGTACCCGCCGCCACGATGCGATTGAGGTGGTAGCCGCCGCCCGCCTCCCCGTTCGTGCCGGTGGCAGGGGCCGTGCCCGCAGTGCCCGTGCCCGCAGTGCTCCCAGCAATCCGCACCGGCGCCGGGGCGGGCGTGAATTTGACCTCGCTCCAGCTCGCCCCACCGTCCGCGCTCGTCAGATAGGTGCTATAGGCGCCGACAGCGATCACGCGTCCGCCCGCGCCGCACCATACGTCCAGCAGCGGCCGCTGTGCCTCCGGCGCATAGTGGGTCCGTGTCCAATGACGGCCGGCATCCGCGCTCGTCAGGATGACCAGGTCGTGACCGACCGCCACCCCGTGCTGTGCGTCGAGGAAACAGACACCGGTCAGAAGTGCCTGGGTCGGGACGGCGGCGGCTTGCGTCCAGGTCGCACCCTTGTCGTCGGAGAACACGATGATGCCGCGATCGCCAACCGCGACCAGCCGCTCGCCTGCGGCGCTGATCGCGATCAGCAAGCCCCTGGCCGCGAGCCGTGCGGGCTCGGCGTACAGCGGCGGCTCGGTGGGCGGCGGAACGGCGCGCGCCAGCGACGTAATTGCGAACGCGGCCGCGAGCGCAAACAGGGAGCTTGCGCGGGACGAGGCCGATTCCCCGGGGTGAATCTCCAGGGATGGATCCACGGCGGTGCCCAAATCCGTTTCTGTGCTCGCGGCGACCGGCGCCTAGCGGATTCCGCGCCGCTCCAGCACGCTCGGGTCATAGTCGGCGGGTGTGCGCTTGATGCTGAAGTCGTAGGACGACGGCTCCTCGCTCTGCAACCCGAGCGCCAGATAGCGCCCGTTGGTGAGGTCCATGGTGAGCTCCAGGGACGTCCATAGCGAGGGCAGGCTGAAGTAATTCATGGCGTGCCCTTCCTGCACGCGCCACAGCTGCCCGCGCGTGTCGTAGCAGTCGACGGCAAGGATCTGCCAGGAGTCCTCGTCGACGTACAGCGTGCGGCGGCTGTAGATGTGGCTCTGACCGGGCTTGAGCGTGGAGTCCACGACCCATACACGGTGCAGCTCATAGCGAGCGAAGTCCTGGTTGATGTGAGCCTTGTGCAGCAGCTCGCTGTACCTCAGCTTCGGGTCCTGCAGCCGGTAAGCGTTGTACGCGACGTACATCTCCTTCTTGCCGATCAACTTCCAGTCGTAGCGCTGGGGACTGCCGTTCATCATGTCGAACTGATCGTCGGTGCGCAGGTTGTCGGCGTTCGTGCCCGGGTTGTCGAAGGCGACGTTCGGCGCGCGCCGCACGCGGCGCTGGCCGGGGTTGTAGATCCACGCGCGCCGGGCTTCCTTCGCCTGGTCGATGGTCTCGTGCACCAGCAGCACTTCGCCAGCGAGCCGTGCCGGGGCGGTGGTCTCCTGCATGAAAAACAGCAGGATGTTGTTGAGCTGGCTTTCGGTGATGCCCGGGTTGTAGTACTGGAAATAGAACTCCTCCTTGAAGTTGACCAGCGTGAACGCGCCGCCGGCGGTCATCGGCGCCTGCCCGACCTGCAGCTGAGCGGCCAGGCCGCGCCAGCGTGTGACGTGGTTCCAGAACACCTCCAGTCCGTTCTGCGGAATCGGAAACGGCGTGCCGGCGACCGCACCGGTGAAGCCGTTGCCGTCCGGAACCAGCCTGGCGGTGGTCGCGTTGCGCTTGGTGGCGTCGTACACGCTCTGCGGGGAGGCGGCGCTGCGGTGTGTCGGGTAGACGATCATCTTGTAGTCGGGATAGGCCTTGAACAGCGCCTTTTGTCCCTCGCTGAGCTTCGCCGCGTACTTCTCCAGGTTGGCCGCGGTGATCGTGAACAGCGGCTTGTCGTTCGCGAACGGATCGGGGAAATGCTCGGGCGAGCGATAGTTGGGGAAGCCGGCATCGGCCGGCGACTTCAGGCCCCCGGTCCACGCCGGGACGGTGCCGTCGGCGTTGCCCGCCTTCTCACCGCCGAGTGGAGTGAGGTCCGCTCCCAGGCGCGCAGCCTCCTTCTCGCTCACGGCTGCGTAGGCCGTGGATGTGAGCAGCACCCCGGCCGCGGCAAGCACGATCAGCGTTTTCATGACGACCCTCCAATCGTGGGCGCACCGGGCGTTGCCGGTGCGTCGGTCAGAACGAGAACTTGACGCTCGCCGCGATGAAACCGCGATCACGGAGCAGGTTGTAACTGCCGGCGCCGCCGTAGTTGCTGTACGACACATCCAGTTCCCACCGTTGGCGCGTATTGGCCGTTACCCCGACCGTATACGCAAACCGTCCGCCGAGAAAGGCGCCACCGGGACCGGGCGAGACCCCGTTGACGTCCTGGCTCCAGGTCGCGTGCGGGAGCAGGTTCCAGTCGCCGATGACATTGTCGTACTCGAGCCGCCCGGCGACGACGTAACCCCAGGCGAAGCTGGTCGCGAATGCCGAGCCGGGTTCCAGGCATCGGCCGAGGAAACTGTTCGGGACGGTGCCGGGCACGCACTGGCCATTGACCGCGGGGAACTGCGGATAACCGCCCAGATTCGGATTGCCGCTGAGGTTCGTGCCCGGCCCGTCGAAGCGCAGTCCGAAGCCCGCCGGGCCGCCGCTCAACCTGTCCGGGAGGTTCACGTAGTCAGCTCCCGCCTCGAACACCAGCACCGCCTGCGTCGCCCTGATGAAGGGCACGTGGGCGAATACCTGTGTGGCGGTGAGATCGAAGTGCCAGGTGTCCATCAACTTGTAGCCCTGGACGGTCTGCCCCAGGCCGTACAGGCCGAGCTGGTTGCAGCCGGTGATCGGCGTGGCGGATCCGGGTACGCAGTGGCCAGGCCCCGTCACCGGTTCGTTGAGGAGCTTGGCAATGCCCGTCTCGAACGGCGTGAGAGAAGCGTAGATGAGCTCGACATCGTCGAGCTGCAACGGCACGTTGTGGCGGTAGGCGACCTCGCCCTGCAGCGCGGTGCCGGTCTTCTGGATCTGCGTGTTGAACGACACGCCCAGCATCTTGATGTCCTGCGGGTACGAGAGGTACAGGCCCTGGGTCCTGCTGTACTCGTTGGCCGCGAGGTTGCTCGCCTGGTTGTTGACGTTGCCGCCGGCCAGCAGGGTGTTGGCGCCGATGGTGGCGTATTGCAGCGCCGTGGCCGCGCTCAGACTGCCGCCGAGCGCCGCGGCCCGCTGCTGTCCGATGGCCGCCGCCGTCTGCACCGCGGCCTGGAACGGCAGGCCCGCGGCCAGTCCCTGCGCGGCCGCGCCCACGGCGTTGACCGCGCCAAAAGCGTTGCCCAAGCCGGCCTGCGTGCCGGTCTGAAACGACACCACCGGCAGTCGGCTGGTGTAGTTGAGGAAATAGAAGCCGAGTTCGGTGCCCTGACTGAAGTTCGGCAGGTAGAGCTTGAGCCTGATGCCGTACTGGCCGGACCGGGACGGCTCCTGATCGGGCAGGCGCGGTATGGCCTGGAAAGGGTTGATCACGGCGCCGCCGAGCGGCGTGTAGTTCACGCCGAAGTCGGAAATCGCGCCGAAGCCCAGGATGGCCCGGTTGCCGCCATTGCCGACGACGTCGTTGGTGCTGAAGTAGGCGCCCGCGGGCTCGAGGATGTCCTTGTGCCAGTCGAACAGGTACAGCAGCTGCGTGCTCAGGTTCCGGGTGAGCTGCGTGTTGAAGATCACCGAAGTGTCCGGCAGCAATGCCTGTTTGAGCTCAGCGCCGGGCACCTGCAGCGCCGTCACGTCGAAGTAGTCGACCTGGTTGAGGCCGCCCGGAATGAACGTGCTCTCGCCCCAGTCGACCACCTGCCTGCCGGCCCGGATCTCGGAGGGCATGCTCCCGAGGTTGAAGCGCCAGTATCCCAACGCATCCAACAGGCGCACATAGCTGCCGACCACCCCCTTCGCATCGTGCGTCAGGGCGACGTGGGGTTGGGTGTTGTCCATGACCTCGAAGTCGTACAGACCCGAGGCGCGCACGAAGATCCCGGCCTTGTCCCGATAGTTGAGCCCGAGCTCGGTGATGAACGTGGCCGCCTGCGTGAAGGTCGCTCTCCTCAGGAAGTTGAGGTCCCCGTCGTCGATGTTGGGAGAGTACCCGCAACCGCCGTTCGCGATCGCGATGAGCCGGCAATCGGGTGAGGAGACGCGCCACCCCTGGCCGTAGCCGATGGTGGTGTCCCAGCTGCCGGACCAGTCGCCCGAATGAAAACTGACCGCCTTCGCGGTGGGCCAGCCGCCCGCCGCGAGGCAGAGCGCGAGCGCCCCAACGGCCAGACCACGCGCAGAATCAACCTTCCTCATTTCTTTCCCCCTGCGTCCCTATGAGACTCGCCGGCACCGCCTCGACTGGGGGCATGCGCCTGTACTTCTGCGAAGCGTCACCACGCCGCGCTCTTGTTTGTTGCCGTAATGCAAAAAGGGTGTGCGGGCAGTCTATTCTCGGCAACATGGGGCGGCAAGCGATCTCACAAGTGCATGATCTGCAGAATGCTGTGACGTAGCTGCTCGCTGAGGACGAACTGTGCGTCCTGCGCCACACGCAACAGCACCTCGCCGAAGTCGAGCTTGCCGTCCTCGCCGGCCCGGATCACCCCGCGCGCGCGCAGCAGGGCGATGAAGTTCGCGAACAGGGTCCGGTCGAAAAACTCCGGCGAGTCCAGTCCATAGAGCAGAGTCATGCGCTGAGCGGTCTGCTGGCAGCGTACCTCGAGCGTCGCCTGGTCGATCGCGCCGCTCCCCGCCATCGCGAGCTGCGCCACGACCATGTAGTAGCGCTCGATGGTCTGGAGGGTGGCCTGCGCGAGCAGCGACAGCTGCATGGCCTGGGCCGAGGCCGGCGGCGGACGCCGCCAGCCGTCCATTTCCGGATCGGGCTCGATCAGCCCGTGCCCGGCGAGGCACTCGAGCACCCCCGCCACGACGGCCGGCAGCTCCGCCTCGCTCCAGCGCAGAAACAGCTCCGCGGCCACATACGGGTAGATGCGCCAGGCGAGACGCTGAATGTCGAGCGTCGACGCCCGGGCGTTGCTCACGAACACGCAGGCCACCAGCGAAGGCAGCGCAAACAGGTGCAGCACATTGTTGCGGAAATAGGTCGCGAGCACCGCGCTGTCGACGCCCATGCGCACGATGTCCCCGAGCGCATGCGGCTCGCGCGTGATCACGCGCAGCGACTCGCCGTACACGAGCATCTCCTCGCCCGAGAGTGCAGTGACCGTTACCCGTTCGCTGTAGGGGAACGTGGTGAGCAGCGCCCGATACAGCTCGAGCTGACGTACCAGGTCCGGCTGCGGCAGGGCCTGCCGCGGCATCGCCAGCAGGGTTACCGCCAGCAGGTTGATGGGCGTCACCACCGCGGCCGAGTTGATGTTGCGCATGATCCGCTGGGCGAGCTCCTCGACCGCCGCCCCCACCCAGCCGGCCCGCGTGTCGTCATCGAAGACCTGCGTACGCCAGGCGCGCTCGTGGTTGTCGAGGATGCCTTCGAGGGCGATCGGCTCGCCGAGATTGACGTATACCTTGCCGAAGCGCTGGCGCAGCACGCGCCACGAGCCCAGCAGTCCCAGGATGCTCTCCTTCTCCTTGGGGCGGCCGGAAAGCTCGCCGACGTAGGTGGCGCCCTCGACCAGGCGCTCGTAACCGAAATACACCGGCACGAACACCACCGGCCGCACCGGGTCGGCGAGGAAGCTGCGTACGGTCATCGCGAGCATGCCGGTTTTCGGTTGCAGCAGCCGTCCGGTGCGGCTGCGCCCTCCCTCGATGAAGTACTCGAGCGGATGACCGCGGGCCATGATCGCCGCCAGGTACTTCATGAACACCACGGTGTAGAGCCGGTTGCCGGCAAAGCTGCGGCGGATGAAGAAGGCGCCGCCCTTGCGCATGAAACGTCCCACCACCGGCAGGTTGAGATTCACCCCCGCGGCGGTGTGCGGCACCGCGTACCCGTGCACGTAGATCGCGTAGCCGAGCAGCAGATAGTCCATGTGGCTGCGATGACAGGGCACGTAGATGATCTCGTTCCCCCCGGCGACCGCGGCGAGCGTCGCCGCATGCCCAAACTCGACGCCGTCGTACAGCCGGTTCCACAGCCAGGCGAGCGCGTGCTCCATGAAACGGACGAACGGGTGTGAGTAGTTGGCCGCGATCTCCCAGGCGTAATCGCGGGCGCGCTGCAGCGCGCGGTGCCGTGTCAGGCGCCGCTCGCGCATCTCCTGGGCGACCGCGGCGCGCACGGCGCGCGTGCGCAGCACGCGATTGACGACGGTGCGGCGGTGAGACAGATCCGGACCGATGCGCGCGGCACGCCGCCTGGCGAACAGCGCGCGGAGGCTGCGCGCCACGCGCCGCCCACGCAGCGCACTCGCGAGCTCGGCGCCGAGCAGCGCACGCAGCGACAGCGGCTCCTCGAGCTCGACGAGCGTGTCGCCGCCATTGAACAGCACCTGCAGGAACTTGCGCGCGCGACTGGTGAGCGCCCAGTCCTCCACTAGCAGCAGCCGCAGCCAGGAGGCCTCCTTCTGCGGCGCGCGTCCCCAGTACACCGCGGCCGGCACGAGGTAGAAATCTGCGTTCGGATCGGCGCGCAGTGCGGCGATCATCTGCGCGAGGTGTGGCGGCGGCCGCCGGTCGAGGCGCTCCCCGAACCAGCCGCGCGTCCGGGTGAGATAGAAGAAGGAGCGCAGCCCGCGCGTGTCGCCTCCGAGGGCCATTGCCGGGCGCGGCAGCTTGAGCGCCAGGCACGCCTGCTGCAGCACGGCGAGGTCGGTGATGCTGCGTCGCTCGAGCACATAGCACAACGGGTAATCGCGAGCGCGCAGCTCGCGCCCGGCATTCTCGGGCACGACCCTGAATCGCACCCACAGCGCCAGTAATCGCCGCAACAGCCAGTTCATCCCGCTAGTATGATGAACGCACCACGCTGACTCTGCGGTTATGTTGGCACAGTTGGCAAATGAGCACATTCGCCGGCAAGACAGTGTTGATTACCGGGGCGTCCGCGGGCATCGGGCGCGCGCTGGCGCTCACGCTCGCCCCCGACAGGCCGCGCCTCGCACTCCACGGGCGCGACGAGGCGCGCCTTGCCGACACCGCGCATGCCTGCGCGGCGCACGGCGCCGAGGTGCTGACCGTGAGCGGCGACGTCGCGAGGCGCGAGGACTGCGGGCAGCTGGTGGCGCGCACGCTCGAGCGCTTCGGCGGTCTCGACGTGCTGGTGAACAACGCCGGCATCACCATGTGGTCGCGCTTCGACGAGATCCGCGATTTCAGCGTCTTCAGCCGGCTGCTGGCGGTCAATTATCTCGGCGCGGTGTACACCACCGCCGCGGCGCTCCCGCACCTCAAGGCCTCGCGCGGGCTGATCGTGGCGGTCGCGAGTGTCGCGGGACTCACCGGCCTCCCGGAGCGCACCGGCTATGCGGCCAGCAAGCATGCCATGGTGGGCTTTTTCGAGTCGCTGCGCATCGAGCTGGCCGGCAGCGGTGTCGACGTCACCCTCGTGGCGCCGGACTTCGTGGTGAGCGAGATCCACCGCCGCGCCCTCGGTCCCGACGGCGCGCCGCTCGGCGCAACACCGCTGCAGGAGGCGCACGTCATGAGTGCGGCAAGGTGCGCGCAGCTCATCGCGGGCGCCATGCGGCGGCGCGATCGGCTGCTGATCACCTCCGCGCGCGGCCGGCTCGGGCGTTGGGCGCGCCTCATCGTCCCGTCAGCGGCCGATGCGGTCGCGGCGCGCGCCATCCGCGAACGCCGCTGAGACTATTCGCAGGCGACGGCAGGGAGGTCGAGCGCAATGAGAAAGTTCTCGAAGAGATACTGGATCACGTGCAGCTGGTTGTGCAGACGGTGATCGCTTTCCAGCAGATGCAGCGCCGCCTTGCAGGCGTGCGCGAAGCGCACGCTGTGCTCGTACGGCACCACGTCGTCGCGCCAGCCGTGCACCACTGCAGCCGGACACTCGAGTACGTCCGCGCGCAGCTCCGGCAGCCGCTGCATGTACAGTGCCGGCGCCATCAGGAACACGCCGCGCGCATGCAGGCGGGCAGCCGAGGCCACCGCGACGTAGCCGCCGAGGCTCGAGCCGACGAGCACCGGCTCACCGGCGAGCTCCTGGCAGAAATCCACCAGCCGCGCCACGCGCGCGCGCGGCTCGTCGATGCCGCGATAGTCGACCGAGTGGGCCTGGTAGCCTGCCGCGCGCGCGACCTCCGCCAGCACGGAGATCTTGCGGCCCCAGGGACCGGCCTCCTGGCCGTGCGAGAAGACGACGTGGCGGGCGTTGGTTTCCTCCCCGGCCAGAGGCTTGCCGTGCATTCTGGTCAGCGTTGCTTGCACGGCAGGGTGTGCGGTGCTGGGGATTGCAATCGCATGCGCCAATAATGCCGCCAATGCATACCTCAAGCCAGGCTCCGCGCCCGCCGCGCGACGGCTGGCAGTTCTGGATCGACCGCGGAGGAACCTTCACGGACCTCATCGGACTGTCGCCCGAGGGTCAGCTGCACGTACGCAAGGTACCGTCGGTTGCTGCGGACGGCAGCGCGAGCGACCCGGGCCTCACGGCCGTGCGCGCTATCCTCGCGACCGCCGCCGCGACGGCCGCAACGCCCGTCGGCGCCATCGCCGCAGTCAAGGTCGGGACCACCGTCGCCACCAACGCGCTGCTGACGCGCAGCGGCGAGCCGGTGGTGCTCGTCACCACCGCAGGCTTCGGCGACGGCCTGCGCATCGGCTACCAGAATCGCCCCGACATCTTCGCGCGTAACGTGGTGCTGCCCGAACGGCTGTACGCCAACGTGATCGAGGCGCGCGAGCGCATCGACGCGCACGGTGAGGTACTCACCCCGCTCGACGGCGCGCGCCTGCGCGCCGAGCTGGCGCACGCCCGCGGCGCCGGGCGCCGCTCGGTCGCGATCGTCTTCGTGCACGGCTGGCGGTATCCGCAGCACGAGCGCGAGGCCGCCGCCTGCGCGCGCGAGCTCGGCTTCGAGGAGGTCTCGGTGTCGCACGAGCTGTCGCCGCTGGTGCGCTACGTCACGCGCGGCGACACCACGGTGCTCAACGCCTACCTGGCCCCGCCGCTGCGCGGTTACCTGGCGGAGCTGCAGGCTCAGCTGCGTGCGCTCGACCCGCGCGCACGCCTCACGCTCATGCAGAGCAATGGCGGGCTGGCGGCGGTGGAGAGCTTTCACGCGATGTCGAGCGTGCTGTCGGGGCCGGCCGGCGGGCTCATCGGCATGCGCTGGGTGGGCGAGCGGCTGAACCTCCCGCGGCTCATCGGCTTCGACATGGGCGGCACGTCCACGGACGTTTCGCTGATCGATGGGGAGCTGCCGCAGCGCTTTGAGCACCTCATCGCCGGAGTGCGCCTCGCACAGCCGATGCTCGACGTGCACAGCATCGCCGCGGGCGGCGGCTCGATTCTCGAGTTTCGCGACGGCCGCTTCGCCGTGGGGCCGCAGTCTGCCGGCGCCGACCCGGGTCCTGCCTGTTACGGGCGCGACGGCCCGCTCACCCTGACCGATGTGCAGGTGCTCCTCGGGCATCTGCGTCCGGACACGCTCCCCGCCGTCTTCGGTCGCAACGGCCGCTCAACGATCGACGTGGACGCGGTGACGGCCCGATTCGCCGCGCTCGCCGCGCTCGCCGCGGCCGAAGTTGCCGGGGGTTGCTCCGCGGAAGCCGTCGCCGCCTCCTTCCTCGAGGTGGGCGTCGAGTCGATGGCGAATGCCATCCGCCAGGTGTCCACACGCCAGGGACTGGATGCGGGCGACTTCACGCTGTTCTGCTTTGGCGGGGCCGCCGGGCAGCACGCCTGCCGCGTCGCGCGGGCGGCCGGAGTGCGGCGCATCCTGGTGCACCCGCTGGCAAGCGTACTGTCGGCGTTCGGTATCGGCGTGGCCGACCGGCTCGCGGTGCGCCGTGCGAGCCTGCGCCAGGACCTGGACGATGCGGGGCTCGAGGAGGCGCGCCGCGCGTTCGCCACGCTCGAGCGGCAGGCGCGCGCCGAGCTCGCGGCCGGCGGCGGCGAGCCCGCCAGCGTGCGAGTGACGCAACTGCTCGAGCTGCGGGCCGGCGACGGCGACATCACGCTCTCGGTGGCGCTGGCGGACCTCGAGCAGGTGCGGGCGCGCTTTCACGCGGATCACCTCAGGCGCTTTGGTTTCGCGCCGCACGCGCTGGCAGCGGTGATCGAAGCGCTGCGCGTGGAGGTGCGCGTGAGTTCCGTCGACATCGCGACACTGGCGCTGCCGGCGCCGGCTGCACCGGATGGGCTGCCGCAGCGGGTGAGCGCCTGGTTCGGCGCCTGGCGCGAGGTGCCGCTCGTGCCCATGGGCGCGCTGCGCAGTGAGATGCGCGGACCTGCGCTGATCGTCGAGCCGCACAGCACGCTGGTGCTGGAGGAAGGCTGGCGGGCTCGGCCGCTGCCCGGCGGTGAGCTGCTGCTCGAGGACGACGGCGCTCCCGGGCCGCCCGCGGCGACGACCGCCGATCCGGCGCGCCTCGAGATCTTCAACAACCTGTTCATGCACATCGCCGAGCAGATGGGTGAGGTCCTCAAGGCGACCGCGCAGTCGGTCAACATCCGCGAGCGCCTCGATTACTCCTGTGCGCTGTTCGACCCCGGCGGCGGCCTGGTGGCGAACGCGCCGCACATGCCGGTACACCTCGGCTCGATGGGCGCGAGCGTGCGCGCGGTGCTCGCCGCGCAACGCGGCAGAATGCACGGCGGAGACTCGTGGCTGCTGAACAGCCCCTACCACGGCGGCACCCATCTGCCGGATATGACGGTGGTGACTCCGGTGTTCATGAGTGGCGGCGCGCAGCCCGATTTCCTGGTCGCCTCGCGCGCGCATCACGCGGACATCGGCGGCATGACACCCGGCTCGATGCCGCCCTTCAGCCGCACCATCGAGGAGGAAGGCGCACTGTTCGAGTGCTTTCAGCTGGTGAAACGCGGCGCGCTGCAGGAGCCGGAACTGCGCGCCCTGCTCACCCGCGGTCCCTGGCCGGCGCGCAACCCGGGGCAGAACGTCGCGGACCTGCGCGCGCAGCTCGCCGCCAACGCCCGCGGCATCGCCGAAATCGAGCGCGCCGTGCGCCGCCACGGCCTGGGCGCCGTGCACGCGTACATGCGCCACGTGCAGGACAACGCCGCGCACTGTGTGCGCGCCGCGATCGGCAGGCTGCGGGCGGGCAGCTTCATCTACGAGATGGACGACGGCGCGAGCGTTGCGGTGCGCATCGAGATCGACCATGAGCGGCGGCGCGCGCGCGTGGATTTCACCGGCACCTCGCCCCAGGGTGCACACAATTTCAACGCGCCGCGTGCCGTGTGCACGGCGGCGGTGCTGTACGTGTTCCGCACGCTGATCGATGAGCCGATCCCGCTGAACGAGGGGTGTCTCGAGCCGCTCGACATCGTGATTCCCGCCGGCTCGATGCTCGATCCGCTGCCACCTGCGGCAGTGGCGGCCGGCAACGTCGAGACCTCGCAGTGCATCGTCGACGCACTCTACGGAGCGCTGGGGATTCTCGCCGCCTCCCAGGGGACGATGAACAACCTCACCTTCGGGGATGCACAGCTGCAGTACTACGAGACCATCTGCGGCGGTGCGGGAGCAGGGCCTGCCTTCGATGGCTGCGATGCGGTGCAGACGCACATGACCAACTCGCGTCTCACCGACCCGGAGATCCTCGAGGGTGAGTTTCCGGTACTGGTGCGGGAGTTTGCGATCCGCCGCGGCTCGGGGGGCGTGGGCCGCCACCATGGCGGGGACGGCACCGTGCGCAGGCTCGAATTCCGCACTGCCTTCTCGGGGGCGCTGCTGGCCAATCACCGCCGCATCGCACCGTTCGGGCTCGCCGGTGGCGGGGCGGGAGCGCGCGGCGAAGCGCACATCCGCCGCGCAGGCGGCGCGCTGGAACGCCTGCGCGCTACGGCGCGATTCGAGGTCGCCGCGGGCGATGAGCTTACGATTCTCACCCCCGGAGGTGGCGGCTTCGGGGCCGTCTAGCCGCGGCACGGCTCAGGGACACCGGGCGCATGCGGCTCGCGCCTGCCTCACCCGCCGCGCAGTCTGGTCAGGGCCGCGTTGTATTCCCGGGCTCCTCAGGCGCGTCGTTGCCCGAATCCGGAGCCCGGCTCTCCGCCGCGCGGCGCGCGGCCTCCGCATGCGCGCTCTCGAGCTCCGCGCGCTTGCGCGCGATCTCCGCCAGCATCAGCTGCAGCCACTGTGACAACGGGGCTACCGGCGAGCCTTGCCGCGGCGACAAGTGCCTCCCTACCCGCCGTTCTTGGGCGCCTCGGGCGGCCGGCTGGATGCGGCGCCCGCCGGTGGTGAGGCCGGCGCAGAGGCACCGGACCCGCCGTTGTTGGCGGGAGCGCCACCAGGCTCGATCTCTGACATGATCTGCTTGAAGGAACCCTCGTCCATCGGCAGGTCCGACTCGCCGTCCCAGGTCGAACCCTCCGGCAGCACGTTCTGCACCCGCGGCGCTGCCGCCAGCACCTGCTCGACGCTCGCGTCGGGCACCGTGATCGACACCGGCAGCCCCCGCGGATGGGTCGTGAGACTCGACACGAGGCTCCAGTCCACCTGCTCGTTGTGCGCGCGCAGCTGCTGCTGCAGCCGCGCCGCCAGTGACTTGGTGAGGAGTTTGCGTTGCGCCTTGCTCCAGTCGCGCGTGTCGTCCTCCAGCTGGCCGTAGGGCTGCATGTACAGCTGTGCGTCGCGCCAGCCGAACACGAACGGCTGGTTGACCACGCGCACCGGGGTGCCAAGGGGCACCATGTTGAAGAACTGCTCGATGTCCTCCGGGTACAGGCGGATGCAGCCGTGGCTCGAGCGCAGGCCGACACCCGCGGGCTTGTTGGTACCGTGGATGAGATAGCTCTGCCATTGCAGGTAGAAGGCATATTCGCCCAGCGGGTTGTCGGGCCCGGGGCCGATCACCGGCTCCAGATCCTCGCCGTTCTCGTGATGCTCCTTGCGCACCGACACCGGGACACGCCAGGTGGGATCCTTCTGCTTGCGGACGATCTTGGTCACGCCTTCCGGGGTGCGCCAGCCCACCTTGCCGATGCCGATGGGATGCGTCAGCACGACCTGCCGCTCGCCGCGCTTCACGGGCGGGTAGTAGTAAATACGCATGGCCGGGATGTTGATTACGATCCCGGTGTGCGGGGCATCCGGCAGGATGAACTGAGTCGGAACAACGATCTCGCGCCCCTCGCCCGGCAGCCACGGGTCAACCTTCGGGTTGGCGCGCACGATCTCCTCGTAGCCGACGTTGAAGCGCCGTGCGATGTCGGTGAGCGTATCGTCCTTGCCGGCCTGCACGATCTGTACGACGCCGACGATGTCCTGGTCGGGGCTGAGCGTGAAGCGCTCATTCGCCACTGGCAGCGGCTGCGGCGGGGGTGCCGGCGGCGGCGGTGGCGGTGCCGGGGGCGGTGGCGTGCGGTGGCCGCCAAAGAGTGAGCACCCGGCCACCACCAGGCAGGCAAGCGCCGTAGCAGCGGCGTTGACGGTAGAGATCTTCATCGGACCGGAATTATGACCGATTTGAGCACACTGCCGCTGTCTCAGGAGCGCTACAGCAGCACGGGCTGATTCGGCAGCTCGTTGTCACTGCGCACCTTGCCGGGGAAATGGCGGCCGAGCAGCGCTCCCACTCCCAGAATGCCGACCACCGACCCCTCGCGGAAGCGTCCGGCGCGGTAATGGTGCTCCATCTGCCGGCACACGGCATCCCATTCGGCCTGTGGGACGTGCGCGGCAATTCCGCGGTCAGCGACGATCTCGACGTCGTGATCGGCCATGAGCACGTAGATCAGGACACCGTTGTTGTGCTCGGTGTTCCACACCCCGAATTGGCCGAACAGCTGCAACGCGCGCTGGCGCGGCGGCAGATCGCGCCACAGCTCCGGCAGGTCGAAGGCCGTCTCCACCACGAAGCGGATTTCGCCCCCGTGACGCGTCTCGCACTCACCGATCGCCTGCTCGATGGCATCGCGCACGGCCTGGTGGAAGTGGCTGCGCGTGCTCCAGCGCGTGGTGGCGACGTGACGGATGAGGCGCGCGACTCTCATGGTCAGCTACCAGCCGCCGGAGGCGCCGCCGCCGCCGAAGCCGCCGCCCCCGCCACCGAATCCACCGCCACCGAACCCACCGCCGCCGAAGCCGCCGCCACCGAAACCGCCCCCGAAGCCGCCGCGCCCGAACCCACCAGCAATTCCCCCGCCGAAGCCGCCCCAGCCGCCGCCAACGCCCCCCGACCGCGGGTGGTTCGACCAGCCGCTGCCGCGCGCAACGCCCATGAGCAGGGTGAGGAGGAAGGCGCCGAGCGCGGCGAGTCCGGCCCAGGCGAGCGCGAAGCCGGCGATCCAGACGAGCGCGCCGGCGCCGACGCCTGTGAAGACCGACCCGAGTGTTCGTCCGAAGATCGCGCGCAGCACAACCGAGCCGATCAGCACGGCGAACAACAATTCGGGCAGGATGCTGCCGCCCGAGCGGTGCTGCCCGCCCTGCCAGGCGTGCTCCGGCGGCGGCAATGGCTCCCCCTGAATGAGCTTCATCATCGCATCGAGACCGGCGTCGATGCCCCCATAGAAGTTGCCCTCGCGGAAGGCGGGCGCGATGGCCTCGGAGATGATGCGGTTGGACATGGCGTCGGTGAGTACGCCCTCGAGCCCGCGGCCGACCTCGATGCGCATCCGGTGGTCGTTCTTGGCGATGAGCAGCAGCGCACCGTCATCGACCCTCTGGCCGCCCACCACGCCGCGACCGAGCTTCCACTGGTCGACCACCCGGATCGAGTATTGCTCGATCTCCTCGGGGCGGGTGGTCGGCACCATGAGTACCGCAAGCTGCGAGCCCTTGGCAGCCTCGAACGCTGCGAGCTTCTGCTCGAGCGCAGTCTGCTGCTCTGCTGTGAGCGTGCCCGTCAGGTCCGTGACGCGCGCGCTCAGCCGCGGGATCGGCTGCAGTCCCGGCGCAGGCGCCTGCGCCAGCGCCGCGAGGCTCAACGCGAGCAGCAGCAGCAGCGCCAACCCCGCCCGGGGGCAGACGCGGTGGCAGCCCGTGGTCATTGACGCGGCGGCGGTGGGGGAGGCTGCGGCGGCGGTGTGGACGCACCCGGCGC
>Ga0123356_10001666_pt1 | contig 24304 bp, 17 predicted proteins | sample TergutEmb28metaG_2_FD_92546 | JGI IMG/M metagenome (GOLD analysis project Ga0123356, IMG submission 92546) | Embiratermes neotenicus P3 segment gut microbial communities from Petit-Saut dam, French Guiana - Emb289 P3 | ecosystem: Host-associated > Arthropoda: Insects > Digestive system > Gut ...
AGCGGCAACCGCTGCTACCGCCCTTCGCTACGCTTCGGTTGGTCTCTTTGATTATTGTCTACATTAAGATAAAAAGACCGCGTCGTTTTCTGCGACACGGCACGGGTATGTCGTTATTAATTTTACTATTCTATCTTGTCGCGATCATTGAACAACTACATACTTTAATTCGTCGCAGGACAGCTGATAGAAAGTGATAAATCAATCGTAGATATATGTTATCAATGCGGCTTTAACAGTGTACAGCATTTTTATCGCATTTTTAAAAAGGTCACCAACCATTCACCCGGTATATACAGGAAGACACAGACGTTAAAATCAAGGGCAGAAAACTGAGTTATATAAAAATCATCATGTAAAACATAGAAATAAGACAAGAGAACTGTCCCCGTGTCTTTACATGTTTTTTAAGTATAGTGAATCTTTGTCGCATTTTGCGTATGTTATCATTAGTAATTTGAATTCATCATATTCTTCAAGTTCGTTGTCTTTCAGAATGTCTCTTATGTTATGACGTCCGGGGGGGCAGATGCGACCTCTTATCCAGCGCAGTGTGTCTTCGTGGGACAGTGTGTATTTATTTTTGTTGGCAAATCCTTCAATCGAAAGCGGTAAGTCTGATTTTTTTATATTTTCATCAATTGTCATAGCAAACCTTTTTGATTCTGAATCATAAGAAAAAGTGCCTACTTGTATGTTTCCTAAATCACCGTCACACAAGACGAAATTGTGTAACATTCTGCCACCTCCCGTGAATTATTTCCCGAATAATATCAAAATACCTTTCAGGCAAAACTCCGTTTAATCCGGAAAACAGATTATCTATGTCTGAATTGCTCAGTGTATTAAACATGACTTTTTTGTCGATTGATTTCAAGTTGGTCTCTAACCGCTTTTCTCCAATAAAGTTATTGACTACTCTGTCTTCCATGATATTAAATGATTTCAACTCTGATTCTTCAGTGCATGAACATACAAACGATAAACCATTATCCAAAAACGGCGATAAAAAGATATCTCCGTTTTTCATGACTTCCAAATTTGCTCCGTGTCTGTCACGATTAATTATTAAATAATCAAAAATAAACAATTTATATATTGAATCTGTCCATTTATAACGTTTGCAAAAATCTAAGGGTGATTCTTTTTCCGACAATCTGTTATCTACGTAAAAATTTTCAAACGCCATCCGACTGCCTGTTATTTTATATGATTTAGCTGCGAACACGTATGTTTCGTGTTCACTGTCATCTATTTTGACAATGCACTTTTTCAAATATCCTTCGGGAACATTAAAACCCAGTATTTTTCCTAATCTGTAAGCAATCAGTTCGTTTACTGATTCATGTCCGTATATTCCCCGAAAGCTGTCATATCTTGACAGCTTGAGGTAAAACATTGTTCCGTCAATCGGAAGCTCGGTTTTCATGTATACGCCGTCAGATGCTAAGCTTCCTGCTGTTCTGCTCCAAACTTCACTGCGTAAATCCCATGGCTGTTCAGAGCTGATGTATAATGCTGTTTTTTGTTCATAAAATAAATTTCCAGCCATTTTGCTATGCCTTTATATTAATAAATATTGTGTATTCAGAAAAGTTATGAATATTTTACCATAAATGCAACAGGACTGCCAACCGTCCCCGTGTCTTGATGAGAGGTTGTTTACCGGAGGTAGTTTGAGAGGTCTTCGATTATTTCGTCGAAGTTCATTTGTTCTGTGTTTTCGCGGAGGCGGGTGATCAGATCGGTGTCGGTTTCGTAAGTGCAGAGTTCGAGTTCGTCGAGGGCGGAGTCGACGTTGTTCATTTCGTAGTTTTTACATGCTTGAAGAAGTCTGTTGAGTATTTCTTTGTCAGGTTTTTCTTTTTTTGGTTTGTGGTTGTCACTGTCAAGTTTGTGAAGCATCGTTGTTATGTTTGATATCAGATTTTGAACAGTTGTTATAAAGTTTGTGTTATTTGAAATGATATAATCATAATTACCTGAGATTGCGGCTTTTTCCAGTGATTCGGCAATTTTGGCGGTTTCGTCTGCGCAGATGCTTCCGCTTGAACCTTTTATTCCGTGGACTGTGACGGCGTATTCGGTGAGGTTGTTTTTATCGACATTTTGTAATGTTTCAAGAAGGGGTGCGGTATTTTTGGCGAATGAACGTAAAACATTGATGTATGCTTTTTTATCGTCGCGGAAGCGGGATAAACCTTTTTGTATGTTTATGCCTTCAATTCCTTTGTCAAATGCCTGCCGGTTTTTATCATCGTTTTGGATAAGACAGTATGATTCGTCGGTTTCGGTATAAAATGTTTCCTGTTCTTTGTCTCTGACCCATTCGCGGATGACGCTGTCAAGGCTTGCGATTTCGATGGGTTTTGATATGAATGCCTGAAATCCGTTTTGCAGGAACATTTCTTCGTTACCGACGATGGCGTTTGCGGTCAGGGCGATTATAGGTATGTTATCGGCATATTCGGTGCCTATGTTGCGGATATGGTGTGTTGCTTCGATACCGTCCATTCCGGGCATCATGTGGTCCATAAAGATCGCGTTATATCTGACTCTTGTATCCATAATCGCTTCTATGGCTTCACGGCCGCTTGTTACACAGTCTATCTGCATGTGATAAGGTTGCATCAATCCTCTTGCTACATCAAGATTGGTTATGACATCGTCAACGATCAGAACTCTTGCATAAGGCATGTTGAGACGTGCGAGTTGTCCTGTCTGACGCCGTTTTATTTCAGAATAGTTAAGATGTTTGAGGCTTTCGATAACTTCGGGTCCGATGACATCATCGGTAACGTGTTTTTGTATGATTGTGACAGTGAATGTACTTCCCGTACCGTACTCGCTTTCGACAATTATGTTGCCGTTCATTTGTTCGATCAATCTTTTTGCTATTGATAAACCGAGACCTGTCCCTACAATTTTACGATTTGCAGACATGTCCATTTGGACGTAGTCGTTGAAGAGATTGTTTATGTCTTCCTGCCTTATACCTATTCCGGTATCTTTAATAATAAATGTTAAATATTCATTTTCCGATTCATTTTTACGTGTGCTGTTAACCGTCAGTTCAACTGTTCCCGTCAGTGTATATTTGAATGCGTTTGACAGGAAGTTGCTGAGGATCTGTTTTATCCTGAGTTCGTCACCGATGAGATGTGTCGGCAGGTTTTCACATATGTTGAATACAAAGTCGATCGGTTTTTCGCCTTTGTGAAGGATGCTTTGCGTTACGGCGTCGTTTATCATGCTTGGGATGTCATATCTGACCGGGATGAGTTCGAATTTACCGGCTTCTATTTTGGATATATCGAGGATGTCATTGACTGTACTGAGAAGTGTTGAGCCTGAATTATTTATTTGTGTCAGTCTGTAACGACTTTCTTCGTTCAATCCGCTGTCGGATTCGAGTATAAGGTCTGATAAACCTATAACCGCATTAAGAGGTGTGCGAATTTCGTGACTCATGTTGGCGAGGAAAACGCTTTTTGCTTTGTTTGCTTCTTCTGCTGCAAGAAGGAGTCTTTCGGTGTTTGCTATGGTGTTTTTTTCTTCGGATATATCCATGATTGTCCCGAGTGTACGGATCGCATACCCGTCTTTATCACGGATGGATTCACCTGTTGCTCGTACATAAACGTATTCACCGTTTTTCTTTTTAGCTTGATATTCGGGATTAAACGGAGTATTTCCGGTCAAATCGGATATGTGGTTATTAAGTGTGTCGGTAACCATTTGAAAGTCATCGGGGTGAAGGCAGTTGTTGAAACTGCTTATCAGGTTCGGGAAGTCATTTTCATCGGTGTAGCCGAGAATTTCTCTGAATTCATCGGAATAAGTAATGTGATTTTCAATATTCATCGGGTCGTCGCGGATTGTTTCCATGTCCCATAAACCGATCCCGGCGGCTTTATTTATAAGTGCTATTTTGGCAAGTTGCAATTCGTTGCGTATGAGAGTTTCTTTTGTTTCCGTTATATCCATCAATGCACCGGCGATGCGGATGACATTACTGTTTTCGTCACGAAGAGCTTCGCCGCATGCACGGAAGTAAGCATATTCACCGTTTTTTCTTAACAGTCGGTATTCGGCATCATAAGGTGTTTGTCCGCTTTTGTCGGCGATGTGCTTTATTACATTGTTTATTGCTGTTTCGGCATCGTCCGGATGAAGATGGTTTTTCCAATTTTCGAGTGTGTTCGGGAAGTCGTTTTCGTTCGTATAACCGAGCATATTTACAAACTCGTTGGTGAATATGACTGAGTTGTTCGGGTCGAGAAAGTCATTGTTGAATATTCGGACATCGTACAGACCGATTTTTGTTGCTTTTATGACTGCATTGAGTTTTGTCAATTGAAGCTCATTATCGATTTGTGAGTTGACCGTGTTTGTTTCACGTTCCTGCATTGAACTCCCTCCCGCTTTTGATTTACCGGCGTCCCCCGCGAGACGACTGTTTTATCGTTTGGTATTTTATCATATTTTGCCGGTTAAAAAACCATTTATTTATGAACAATTTGACAAAAAGAGTATGCAGATTGTGGCCTGCATACTCTTGATGAATGAATTTGTATGAATGTTACAGCTTGAAGGATTTGCTGACTTTGTTGAATGCGGCAATTATTTTGGGGTCGAAGTGACTTCCGGATTCTCTGTTTATTATGTCGACGGCTTCTTCGTGGGGCATGGCTTTTCTGAAGGGGCGGTCGCTGACGAGTGCGTCATATACATCGATGACTGCCATTATCCTGCCGGGGAGCGGGATTTCATCTCCTTTGAGGCCGTAGGGGTAGCCGGTGCCGTCCCAGCGCTCGTGGTGATAGACAGCGACAAGTTTTGCGATGTAGAGGAACTCGGCTTCACCTGTTTGTTTTATCATTTGGTCGATTATTTTTTCGCCTTCGGTCGTGTGGGTTTTAACGATATCAAATTCGGTGTCTGTCAGAGCGGCGGGTTTGTTGAGCACGGAGCTCGGGACGCGGATTTTACCGACGTCGTGGAGACATGCGGCTGATATAAAAGCGTCGATGTCCCAACTGCGTATTTCGTCGCTGTAAACGTCGAGGTTCAGCATTGATTCGAGCAGTGTTTTTAAGTGAACTTTGGTACGTTCGATATGCCCTTCGGTGTTTGCATCGCGGTTTTCAACAAGATTTGACATGGTTGATACGATGCTGTTTTTGAGGTTCAGTAGTTGTTCGGTGCGTTCTTTGATGATTTTGTCGATTTGAATATGGTTTTTTACTCTGTTGAGCAAAACGGGTTCGGAAAATGGTTTTGTTATAAAATCGACTGCACCGAGTTCGATGCCGAGGGCTTCGTTGAATGTGTCAGTCAATGCTGTCAAAAATATGACGGGGATTTCGGAAAAATGTTTGTTTGCTTTGAGTTTTTTCATTGCATCAAAACCGCTCTCATCGGGCATTGCGATGTCGAGCAATATAAGATCGGGTGTCAGTTTTTCTAATGTCGAGTACATTTTATCGGCTGATGATAATGTCACAACACGATAATGATTTTCGAGTGCTTCTTCTGCCAGTGAAAGGTTTGAAAGACTGTCATCGACAACGAAAATTGTTTTTTGCATCAGATATTCTCCTATCGCTGTTTGCGAACGTTATGATTTTGGCGCTTCTTATTATACATTGCTTGTACCATTGACGCAAGAAAAAGTGTGTGGTATCATTTACGTGTTTTTATTCGGTGAATTACGGCTTTATGATGAGAACGATTTTTTTGCTTTATTGAGGGCTTTATGCAGAAGAATTTGATTCAAAATTTAAAAGACATGTTTTCACGATTCGGGCTTGGTAACGGTCATAAGATCGTTGAGTCTGAACTGATGAATTATATCAGTGTTTGTAATACTGTCGGGGTGGCCCGATGGGATATGGATGTTGATGTCGATTTGCCTGTTGATTCGGGCAGTGTTGTTATATGGTCCGGTGAATTGAGAAAAATGCTCGGTTATGATAATGAAGAAGATTTTCCGAATTTATTTTCGAGTTTATTCAATCTTATACATCCCGATGATAAAAAAGATACATTGAACGCTGTTATTGCTTGTATTGAAGATTACACAGGAGCGAAGAGTTATAATGTTGAATATCGTGCATTGCATAAAAACGGTGATTACAGATACTTTCATGCGGCGGGAACTGTTTTAAGGAACAGAAAAGGATTTCCGATTAAGATAACAGGTGTTCAAACAGATATCACCGACTCAAAAAAATTGGATGAATTGGTTCGGATCCATAATGAAAGCATTGAAAGAACGAAGAGGTCGCTTGAATCTCTTTATGATGTGGGTGCGTCGTTATTGATTGCCAATAAAAGTTCATTCAAAAAAACTCTTATGAGATGTATGAGTACTGTCGGTAAAATTTTTAATGCAGATCGAATTCAGGTATGGCGGAATGAAACAGTCGGTATCGATCTTCATTTTACTCTTTCAAACGAATGGCTCAGCAGTTTGGGAACACAACTTGCCGCGGCATCAAAATATGCCGAAACATATCCTTATAATGCTGTTCCCGGTTGGGAAGAAAAACTCAGTCGCGGGAAGTTTATAAACAGTCCGATCGCAGAGCTTTTGCCTCATGAGTATGCGTTTTTCAACAGGCAAAATGTTAAATCTCTGGTCGTTATACCGCTTTATAAAAACGAAACGTTTTGGGGATTTTTGCGGTTAGATGACTGTCGTGAAGAACGTGCGTTTTCGGATGATGAAATGGTTGATATAACGGCGGTGGGGCAGTTTATTGCTTTGTCTCTCATCATCAATGAAAATGTCGGAGACGTGAATGTTGAAAAACAAAAAACAGCGGAACTGACACGTTGGTATCACAGTGTTCTGGATGGGGTGCCGATTCCGATATTGATAACGGATGCATATATGAACATTGTTTTCCTGAACAATTCCGCTGAAAGTATGACGGGTAAACATCGTGATAATATTTACGGTAAACACTGCAGTTCGCTCGGTACCGCTATATGCAACACTCCGCAATGCGGGATAAAATGCGCGGGGAAGTTTGTTAACAGATCATATTTTAAAAGTTACGGTAAAGATTATCGTGTCGATGTAACGAGTATAAAAAACGAAAACGGTGATATCATCGGGTATACGGAAGTGATGCAGGATATTACAGTGAATTGATCGTTTCGACAGATTTTTGCAAACCTTCGGAATCACCGCTCAGGAGCTGCTCAGACATTTTTGTGAGCAGTTCGTTTATATTCGGTTGCCATGTAAGTTGCCTCAACTCCGCAAGAATGTCTTTTGCGGTTTTTTTGTCGTATGATTCAAATGCTTCTTTTATGATCGTCGCTTTTTGTTTTAACAGTTCATAATCTTCGACCGTGCCGGCGGATCCGGTTTTTGATTTGTGCATTTCGAGGAAAACAGTAAGTTTTTCGATGACTTTGCGGAGCTCCCCGATGAATTCGGGGGTTTCATTCGTTATTTGAACTGTTTCTTTGTTTTTTCCTGCTTGCTCGAGTGATGCTGCTGTTTTTGAGAGGGTAAACTCGTTTATGTTTGAAAGCGCGGTTTTCATTGCATGGACTGAAATCGTATAAAGATTAATGTCTTCATCGGTCAGGGGTTCGCTTTTGTCAAATATCGCTTTGACAGTTTCATCTGCTTTACGGGCATCCAGCAGGAAGTATTCAACGAGTTGGGGAGAGAGTTCTTTTTGTTGGGTGTTGTCGTTTTGCGGGTTTAGCGGGTCTGTTTCGGAATCCGTTATTTTTTTCGTATGATGTTTTGCGGCTTCAAGGACTTCGGGGGATTGTTTATCTCTGATATATTTTTTGAGTAATGTGTTGAGCAGGCGGATATCGATCGGTTTTGATATAAAATCGTCAAATCCGTTTGACAGGAATACCTCAGCCTGACCGATAACGGCATTGGCGGTGAGTGCGATTATTATGCCGGTATATCCCATATCACGTATGAATTTTGTTGCCTGTATCCCGTCCATTTTCGGCATCATGTGGTCCATGAAAATTATGTCATATTCGTTGTGTGTTTCAATTTTTTCGATTGCGGCAAAACCGCTTGTAACAGTTTCGACAGTAAGTTCATACGGTATCATCAAACCGCGCGCAACGAACAGATTGGATTCGACATCATCTACGATGAGTACCTTTCCGTAGGGCATCGATTCGTAGGTTATATTGGCTTTTCTTATGTGTTTTATGCCGTCAAGTCTGAATTCTTTGAGTTTACCGGTGAGCTCCGGTCCGAGGACTGCACTGTCGGTTTTTCCTTGCGGAATGCGGACGATAATATCTGTTCCCCTTTTTAATTCACTTTCAATGTTTATTGTACCCTTCATCATTTGCAACAGGTTTCGCGTGATATTCATGCCGAGTCCGGTTCCTTCGATCGTGCGGTTGATTTCAAGGTTGAATCGTGAATATTCGTCGAACATGGTTGTGATCTCTTTATCGGTAAGACCTTGTCCGGTGTCGCTGACGCGGAAAATGAGTATAAGCTCGTCTTCATTATCTGTGTTTTCGAATGTGAAAGACAGGTCGATCTTGCCTTTTTCTGTGTATTTGAATGCGTTTGAAAGAAGGTTGCTCAGGATCTGCTTGATGCGAAGTTCATCACCAACGAGTGTTGCGGGCAGGTTTTCGTTTACGTCAAGAGTGAATTCGATCGGTTTGCTTCCCGTTCGCATGACGTTGAGGACTGCAGAATCGTGTATAAGGCTTGCCAGTTCGTATTTTGCCGGGAACACTTCGAGTTTTCCTGCTTCGATTTTTGAAAGATCGAGTATATCGTTGATAATGCTCAGGAGCATGTCGCATGAATGATAAATCGTTGCGAGTTCTTCGTTTACGGTCGTATCGAATTTGTTGTTTTGCATGAGTATTTCCGTAATACCGAGGATGACATTCATGGGTGTGCGTATTTCATGGCTCATTTTTGCCAGAAATGCCGTTTTGGAACGGTTTGCGGCTTCGGCTTCATCGGCAGCGGTTTTGAGTTCGCCGGTAAGTTTATGAAGGCTGTCCCATGATTCTTTTGCGGTTCGTGCAAGATCACCGATGTCGTCGTCTCGGTCTGTTCCGTAGATATTGCTTGAATCGTGTCCGCTTACAGCTACGGATTGCGTAAAGAGGTTGAGCGGCTTGAAAACCAAGCGTTGAATTATGATATTACTGATGAGGACATAAAATAAAAATGCAAGAACTACAACAATGATAGGCGGTATGAATATTGAAAAATCAAAGAGTGCGCTTGTATCGTAGAATGTTATCGCAAGCCAGTTCGTATACGGGATGGGGGCTATGGATAAATAACGATAATCACCTGAATCCAGTCTGATAACTTCGGGTTCGGTGCGTCGTCCGTAGAATATCGAAGGGTCTCTGAGGTGTTTGTTGTTGATCAGTGATGCAAAGTTTGTATCAGAGTCTATAGACAGGATGTGTGTCGGGGTTCTTTCGGATGATATGATCTCTTCTTTAGGTATGGAGCTGTCTATTTGAATTATTCCTCTGTAGTCGATGACAAGACCTCTTACGTTTTGACCTTCGTATAGACCGAATAAATCTTGGAATATTTCGTCAAATTCGAGTGCCGAACTGAATATGCCGACAACAACTCCGTCTTTGACTACTTTATGATTTATCCACAGGCGAAATGAATCGGTTCCGGGACGTGTGCTCAGATCCATTGTAAAATCGAACATCGAACGTGAAGTTGTAAAAAACCAGTCGTCGTATGAATTTGACGGGTCGAGTGTTCGGAAGGGAACAAATTCGTCGATTGTTATATCGCTGCGTACCGAATATTCGTTCATTGATTCCGAAACGGCAAAATACAAACCGTTTATTTGCAACATGTCGGCATAAAGTATCATTTTTTGAAATGCGGCTGCTTTTTTTTCCGGATTATTTTCATCGGAAAACCATTCTTTTATGATCGTTGATTGCGATGCGTGGCTGATGAGTGAGATTTCTTTGTTCAGGTATGATCCGATAATATCTACGGATTCCATTGTATATGTACGCGCATATCCGATCGATGCCCTGTCTGACATTCGAAAAATTATTGCTCCGCAGACAACGATCGTTAAAATTAAAATAAATATAACAAAAAGCATATTAGTAATATTGAAACGTGTTGCCATTTTGCTTCTCTTTCTCATGCGTCACCTTCTTATAAATATGTGTGAATGATATCATAAAAATAAGTATTTAACAAACAGAATGTGTTTTGACTTTTTATAATGTTTGATGTAAAATCGCGTTATGAAAATAATACGTTATATTTTATTGATATTGATTTTATGCGCAGTTGTGACGGGTTGTACGAAAGCAGAAAAAGAAACGATCGCTGTCGGAGCCAAGGATTTTACCGAGCAATATATTTTGGGGAATATGCTTGTTGTGTTACTTGAAAATAATACGGATTTTGAAGTTTCTTACAGTGATAATATGGCTTCTCACGTGATTTTTGCTGCAATAAATACGGGTGTAATTGATTTGTATGTCGATTATACAGGGACGATATACGGATATTATCTGGATATGCACGATACTAAGGATCCGGTTGAAGTTCATAAAAATTCATCACGGGAACTGATGGAAAGGTATCAGCTACGTCTTTTGGGTTTTCTCGGGTTTAACAACAGTTTTAATCTGGCTGTAAGACAGAGTACTGCCGAGCAATACGGTTTGAGGACTTTTTCCGATCTTGCCGCGGTTTCGTCCGATATGATTTTCGGCGGAAGTGTGGAGATCATAACAAGGACCGACGGTTTGCCGAATTTGAAGAAATTATATGATATGAGCTTCAAAGATGAACGGGTATTCCATAATGAGGAGCGTTATCCGGCTATTTCCAATGATGAAGTACAGGTTTCGGAAGTGTTTACCACTGATTGGCAGATCACTGAGTATAATTTAGTCGTGCTTGAAGATGATAAGAACTTCTTTCCGCCGTATCACGGTGTCATTGTTATTCGTGATGATCTTGCGCAGAGGCATCCGGGTTTGGTGACGGAGCTTGAAAGACTTGAGGGTTTGCTTACGGACGATGTTATGCGCAGTTTGAATTTCAGAGTTGAAAAATCAGGTGAGTCTCCGCGTGATGTTGCAGAGAGTTTTTTACGTGAAGCCGGGTTAATATAAGCGGGTTGATTTTCCGGCCGGTTTACCGGGCAGGTTCGGGTTGATATGATTGAGTTAAAGGGTGAATATAATTCCGCTAAGGTGTTTACGGATACTGCTGAGCAAAGCACGATTTCGCAGATCGGGCATTTGCTCAATCAGGCGTTCACGGCGGGGAGTAAGATCCGCGTTATGCCGGACGCCCATGCGGGCATGGGGTGTACGATCGGCACTACGATGACGATAACGGACAAGATCGTTCCGAATCTTGTCGGTGTCGATATCGGCTGCGGGATGGAGACCGCCGTGATCAAAGAGAAGCGTGTTGAGCTTGCTCAGCTTGATAAAGCGATACACGCGTTTATTCCTGCCGGGTTCAGTGTGCGGAAGTCTCCTCATCATTATGTTGAGGAGATCGATTTACATGCTTTGCGGTGTGCAAGGCATGTTGATTTAAAACGTGCCGTTTTATCCGTGGGTACACTGGGCGGCGGGAATCATTTTATAGAGCTTGGCAAGTCTTGTGACGACAGGCTTTATCTTGTTGTCCATTCCGGGAGCCGGAATTTGGGGAAACAGGTGTGCGAGTTTTATCAAAATGCTGCTGCGGACAGTCTCGGGCGTAAGGGTAAGGGTGCCGACAGGGTGCTTGCTTATCTTGAGGGTTCTATGTTTGACGATTATTTGCATGATATGGCGATCGTACAGAGGTATGCAGACCTGAATCGTAAGGCGATTTTGAAGGAACTTGAAAAGCGCGTGAAGTTCAAGGTCGTTGATCAGTTCACAACTGTGCATAATTACATCGATCTTGATAACATGATCCTGCGTAAGGGTGCAATTTCCGCACAATCGGGAGAACGTGTTTTGATTCCCATGAACATGCGGGACGGCAGCTTGGTCTGCACGGGAAAAGGCAATGAAGACTGGAACTTCTCAGCTCCCCACGGAGCGGGTCGTATAATGAGCCGAACAGCAGCAAAACAAAACATAACACTGTCACAATACGAAAAATCAATGAAGGGCATATACTCGACAACAGTAAACAGAAGCACCCTGGACGAGGCACCGTTTGCATACAAACCAATGGAAGAGATCATAGCGAATATAAATGACACGGCAGATATAACAGACACAATCAAGCCTCTGTATAATTTTAAAGCAGCAGAATAAAAATTTTTGCTGTAAATTAAAGAGAATATTTTTGTTAAAAAGGCGTGAATAACTGTGTTTTCACGTTTTTTTTGTTATATAATAATTTGATTGGTTATTTGTGCGGAAGGTTTTTAAGTATGATTAGTGAGTTGATTCTGTTTTCTTTGTCGATGGTCGTTTGTCTTGTTATTGTGTATTTGCTTGGGAAGATACGTGACAGCAGCAGGCGGGATCAGAGGATGGTCAGTTTTTATTCGTTGTCTCTTTCTATGCTCGGTTGGATCATAATGAATGCTTTTACGATCATTATGGACCGGGAGTATTTTGCGTTTCTGACTACGTTGAAAATGATTTTTGTTTGTATAATCCCTTATGTCAGTGCATGGTTTTTGATCAATTTTTCAGAATCCAAGCTTGCGTATTCGCGGGTGTTGAAATTTGCGCTTGTGTTTATTCCGGTCATTGATATTTTAGCTTTGATCACGAATCCGATACATTTTTTATATTATCTTTCATATGATTATCCGCGTGTACCTGTAGGGCCGATTTGGTATATACACTTGTCGTTTACTGTTGTAACGATGCTGTTTTTCAGTGTGTTGATGCTGCGATATATCATCAGGAATATAAGACGTTCGCCGATGTTGATATTTGCGGGTGTCGGTATTGTAATTCCTTTTGTGCTTAATATGCTTTATTCATTCAACATCGGAAGGTTTGAATATGATCTTTCGCCGTTGGGCTTTTTTGTGACGGTTTTATTCTTTTATTATTTTACGAATGTTTCCGGAAAAGATCATGTAAGCAGGCTCAACAGGGTGTTGGCAGAAATCACGGAGTTGCCTGAATTGTCATCCGGGGTTTTGGAAGAAGCGGTTAATCTGATAACCGAAAAAGGAAGCTATGCTTTGAATGCGCACAGGGTCGGTATTTGGACGATAAATAATGCGGGTGATAAGTTGAGCGGTTTGTCTTATTATGATTTAATTGCTAAAAGTCATGCCGTTCAGGGTGAGCTTGATATTTCAAAATGTCCCGAATACAGGGGGCTTTTAAGAACCGAACGATTGATAATAACTAATAATGCTTGGAAACCGAATCCGCTTACACCGATCCTTGATAAATACGAACCGAATATTTGTTCGTTTCTTGACGCTCCGATACGTGTCGGCGGGAAGCTTTTCGGTGTTGTTTGTATTGAGCAGGACAGATGCAGGGAATTTCCGTATAAACGTGAATGGACGATAGATGAACAGAATTTTGCGGCTACGCTTGCTGACTTTGCGGCTTTGGCAATGGAAAGTTCTGAGCGTTGGCGTCTTGAAAAACTTGAGCATGCCAATCGTGCAAAGTCAGAGTTTTTGGCTAATATGAGCCATGAGATACGTACCCCGATGAGTGCTGTTATCGGAATGACCAATCTTGCGATACGAAGTTTTCCGAATGAATCTACCGTTAAATACTTGGATAATATCAAAATCGCGGGGAATCAATTGCTCAGTATCATCAACGATATCCTTGATATTTCAAAAGTCGAGTCCGGGTCGGTGGAATTGTCGCAGGAAAAATATAATGTGCATTCGATGATCCATGATATCGTAACGATGATAAATGTTCGGATCGGTGAAAAGTCTTTGGACTTCATTGTTGATGATGATCCGGATATGCCTGTTGAACTTATCGGTGATGAAACAAGAATAAAACAAATAATCCTGAATTTATTGACAAATGCCGTAAAATTTACGAAAAGCGGGCATATTTTGTTTTCGATCAATACAGAAAAATGTGATGCGGACGGATCATATAAATTAAATGTTTCGGTCACCGATACCGGTATGGGTATCAAAGATGAAGATATGGAAGCGTTGTTTGACAGTTTTGCTCAATTTGATACCCGAATGAACAGAGGGATCGTCGGTACCGGTTTGGGTCTTGCGATCACGAAAGATCTTGTTGAACTCATGGGCGGAGAGGTTTCGGTTGAAAGTGTATACGGAGAGGGCAGCCGATTTTCGTTTTATGTCATTCAAAAAGCGGAAAATGAAAAACCGATTTCAAGACTTGTTGCCGATGAAAACAGAAAGGCTGCTGTATGGAAACCGAATGATGTCAAAGCGAGTGTTCTTGCGGCAAAAATCAGAAAACTGGGAGCTGAATGTGATGTTATTCATTCTGCGGAGAACATAGCACAATATACTCATGTATTTTTTGATGCCGCGAATATCAATGATGTTGCAGGAGTCGATTGTCCGGGAACAAAGCTGTTTGCCGTTGCGCGAAGATATATCGATAAAGAACAAATGACTCCGAACATGGAATTTGTTGAAGTTCCTTTTACAAGTATATTGGCTGCAAGACTGCTTGATTCCGGGAGCGGGAGCGGTCTTTCGGCACACGAATATCAAACGGGTTGCGATCTTAAACTTCATGATGTAAAAATATTGGTGGTTGACGATATCGATATAAACCTTATAATAACAAAAGAGACATTAGCGCAATATAACTGTTTCGTCGATACTGCCAACTCCGGAGAAAAAGCTATCGAGATGATCAAGAATGAAGATTATGATCTGGTCCTTATGGATCACATGATGCCGGATCTTGACGGGGTGGATGTGACGAAGATCATTCGTCTGATGCCCGAACTTAAATACAAAAAATTACCGATCGTTGCGTTGACGGCAAATGTTGTCGGTGATGTCAGGGATATGTTCCTTGAAAACGGGATGAATGATTTTCTGGCAAAACCTCTGGAGAGCAAGGAAATAGAACGGGTATTGCGTGAATGGATCCAAACGGATAAAATCGATTGATCATCATCGATTATAAAGTTCCGTTTGAAAATTAATTTTTGAAGGAGCGATCGATGAAATTTTCACAAATGCCTTATACAAGACCCGATATTCAGGCAATGACAGCGGAGGGTGCTGCGATCACTGACGGTATTAAAAATGCGGGAAGTGTCGAAGAAGTAACGGAATATTACGGGAAATACAAAGACATGTATGAAATGATGTATACCATGTCTGCTTTGGTTTATATACGTCACACGATAGACACAAGAGATGAGTTTTACGATAAAGAGCAGGACTTCTTTGATGAAACCGGTCCGTTTTTACAAAAACTCAGTATGGATTTTTACCGCGAAATGGTGAATTCCGGTTACAGGAAAGAACTTGTAAAAGAACTCGGTGAAAAATGGTTTGCGGATGCGGAGCTGAAACTGAAAGGTTTTGATGAAAAAATCATTGAAGAAATGCAAAAAATCAATGCTCTGGGAAGCAAATACAATAAACTGATGGCTTCGGCTGCTTTGGAATATGATGGAAAAACATTGAATCTTTCGCAATTGCGGGCGTATCAATTATCATCGGACAGAGATGTTCGAAAATCCGCATATGCAAAGAGAACCGAATTTTTTATTGCCAACAGGCAGGAACTTGATGAAATATTCGATGAACTGGTAAAGCTTCGTGATTTGATGGCAAAAAAACTCGGGTATAATAATTTTGTTGAACTCGGATATATCAAAATGCACCGTAACAGTTATGATGCAACAGCGGTAAAACGTTTCAGAGATCAGGTGAAATCAGTTTTGGTACCGTTTTTGGCAAAACTGCATGAACAAAGACGTATAAAACTCGGTATTGATAAATTGAAATTTTATGATGAAGATATCTTCTTTGCCGAAGGGAATCCGACTCCCAAGGGATCGCCTGAAGATATGTTTGCGGCAGGGAAGAAGATGTATGATGAACTTTCTGCCGAAACTAAAGAATTTTTTGATTTTATGCTTGAAAATGAATTGTTTGACGTTCTTGCCAAAGAAGGCAAATCAGGCGGCGGTTATTGCCACTATTTACCGAATTACGGTTCGCCGTTTATTTTTTCCAATTTCAACGGTACAAGCGAAGATGTCGATGTCATGACGCATGAATGCGGTCACGCTTTATGTGCATACCTTGCAAGAAACATTGAGATCATAGAATACAGGCGTTATACAAGCGATGTCGCCGAAATCCATTCAATGGGGATGGAGTTTTTTACGGCAGATTGGATGACTGATTTCTTTAAAGAAGATACAGATAAATTTCTTTATATGCAGCTTGCCGCAGCGTTGGTATTTATACCTTACGGATGTATGGTAGACGAGTTTCAGCACATAATATATGAAAACCCGAACATGTCACCGTCAGAGCGTAAAGATGTTTGGAAAAAACTCGAAGGTGAATACAAACCGCATCTTGATTATGACGACGACCCGTTCTTCAGTAAGGGCGGAATGTGGCAACGTCAGGCACATATTTATGAAATCCCGTTTTATTACATCGACTATTGTCTCGCTCAAACATGTGCGATCCAATATCGTATTTGGATGGAAACCAACAAAACCGCAGCATGGAACAGTTACACGGATTTGATGAGAAAGGCCGGCACCCGCATTTTCACCGATCTTATCGCGGAAGCGGGATTAAAATCACCGTTTGAATCCGGCAGTATGGAAGCATTGGTATCCGGCACTGATGAACTGCTTCAAAAACTGTATGTAAATTAGTGAATAATATGTTGCAAATACTGATAAAACGAATAATTATGCAAAAAAGTAACCGGAAATTTTAACCCGAAAATGTTTAAGAGTGTGAGATGTTACAAAAATATTGTTTTTGATTGACAAATGCATGATAATTCTGTATTATTCGGAGAATATTCAGAAATAAAACAGGGATTTTACAGGCGGAGGCTTTATCGTGAAAAACATCAGCAGTAAACTGAACAACCTTATTATCAACGAAGTTATTATTGCTTCGTTTGTCGGTCTGTTCATTTTCCTTCTTATGTTTGCCCGGTAAAGTATGTAAAGTCTGTTTTAAAGGCATAAGCGTACATCCGGGCGATCGAGAAACGGTTGCCCGGTTTTTTTATCAGAAATGAGGTTTTTATCATGAAAAGGCAAGGTATATATCCGGTGATTGCGGCAATCGCGATACAGCTTACATTGGGGATCGCTTATATCTGGAGCGTTTTTCAAACAGGGATCGCAAACAGCATTTTCGACGGTGACAACGCTGCGGCAGGTCTTACATTTTCATTACTGCTTGCTACTCTTACTGTCGGAAGTGTAATCGGCGGTAAATTGGCTGTAAGATATTCCACCCGTCTTGTTGTTTTTATCGGCGGGATAATCGTCGGAAGCGGCTTCTTTCTTGCTTCATTTGTTACACCCGGTAACGGCTGGTTGCTTTGGGTAACATACGGGTTGATGGGCGGAGTCGGTATGGGATTTACATATTCCACGACTATCGCCTGTGTTCAAAAATGGTATCCTCATAAAAAAGGTTTTGTAACCGGAATAATCGTATCTGCTTTGGGATTCGGCGGTGTGGTATTTACTCCGATAATCGAGCGTTTGATCACAACATTCGGCGGCGAAGGAGTCGGAGAACCGAGGACTCTTATGGTGCTCAGTGCGGTTTTCCTGACTGTTTGCAGTATCGGTTGTTTATTCATGAAGAATCCGTCGGAAGAATATACGGCAGAAAAACTTGCTCAAAGTGCATCAGGTTCCGCATCTGCCAAAACATCGGCTAATGTATTGCCTGCAGACCCCGGTAAAAGCTTCACAACGACAGAAATGCTTAAAACGCCGCAGTTTTATTTGGTTGTCTTTTCGTTATTGCTTGCATGCATGGGCGGTCTTATGATGATCGGTTTTGCCAAGCCCATCGGTGTGGCTAAAGGGCTTTCGCAAGCGGCGACGATAGGTGTTTTGGCGATATCGGTGACAAACTCTGCAGGTCGTCTTGTATGGGGATTGATTTCGGATAAACTCGGCAGGATAAACACGATCTTGATACTGTTATCGGGAACGGCGGTTTTATCATTGTTTATAAACATAGCAACAGGATATTGGGTGTTCGTTTTAATAGCTTTCATAGGTTTTTTCTATGGCGGTATCATCGGTACATTCCCTTCACTCACCGCCGATCTGTTCGGATCGAAACATATGGCCGCCAATTACGGATTTGTATTGCTCGGCTTCGGAGCGGGAGCGATCATATCTTCGCAAATAGCCGGCTACTATAAAAACATAGCTGCCGACAATATAAACCTCATGTTCCCCGCATTCCTCATCGCTTCATGTTGCGCCGCAGTCGGGATATTCTTCATGTTCGTATTGAAGAGGCACAGCAAGGCGGGGGAGCCGATAATAAGTTTTACAAGAAAAAGTAAAACAAAGGCACTTAAAAGCACTGCAAGATAACGATAATTCGAGCGGAAAAATCGTTAATATATCTACAACAGCCGTTGTTTCAAAGAGTCAGCGGTGGGGAGGTTTGCGGCAACCGGGTCGATGTTGTTGCCGTACTTGACAGTGTTGAAGGCAGAGGCGAGATTTTCGGGGAGAGGGAAGGGTTTTTCGGAAATGTTTCCGGCGATTTCGTTCAGGACTTCATTGGGTGTATCGCTTGTGCTGTCAAAGGTCAGATTATTTCGTTTTGCTTTTCTGACATATTCGTTATAAATGAATATAATACGCTCCCGTTCTGTTTGAAGTGATGAATAACGGGGACGTTTGAAGAAATTTCGTTCTGTGCGTATTTTGCGTGTCGGTACGATTTTTTCTATTGTTTCGGTGAAAACTTCATTATCAAATATCGTTTGTTGTTGTTTTGTTTTGAAAAGCTTAAAAATGAAAAGAATCAGTTTGATAAATGCGAAAACTATTGCACCGAATAACGCTAAGCCTGACAGACCGACCAATATCCATACGATTATCATCGGAACAGGTCTCGGTTCACCGGACGGATCGGTTTCTTCGAGAAACGGGAATTCCTCCTGTTCAAGCGGGATTTCTTCACCGATACTTTCGATTTCCACCATAAGATAGCCCGGCAGGTTATATAAAAATCTGACAATGCTCATTAATACAGTTTCCAAAAAGTCAATGATCCAAGGCATGAATGTTATAACAGCCATCAGCATGCTGAGTAATATGATGACCACACCTGATGTCATATTCATCGCACTCGGGATCCTCAGGATGTCTTCGCCGAATTGTCTTGAATTGTCGATGTTGAGGAATATAAAAAACGCAAGGATCGCAATCGTTGAAAAAATTGTTATTACTAAATGATACGGTCCGAAATACGGTGTTTCTGCGATGTGTCGGGTCAATACACCTGAAATGAGATTGTACAGGACCATTATGAAGCACAGTGCACTGAGGTTTTGGAATGCATGGGTAATTGAATACGATAAAACGGATGTCAAAGCGAGTGTGTATATCGTAATTAAGATTCTTGTCAGTAATGATGATTCGGAAAATAACATGAATCCGATCAACAGGGCGATCGCCGTTCGTAAAAGGAATCGGTAAAAAGATGCATTTTTGGTTTCGCGGAAATCAACAGTTAACATAACCGGTATCGATCCGAATAATACTGCCGTGAGTAAACCGAATGAAATTTCGGAATTGTATGTGATCGTATAAGTAAGAGGAGAGGCGGATATAAGTCCGAGCAACATGAAAAAGAATCTTTGGATATTTTTTTGTGATGCCGGTTGTATATACTTTCCTGTATTGTCTTGAGTTTTTTTCCCGGAATTTTTTGGAGTGCCGATTTGTTGTTCATGCATTTGAATCACCTCTATTCGGGTCAGGGATCAGCATGATTTCAACTTTGTTGCCGGCTCGTCTGAGTGCATCGCTTTCTTCGGTGATTTCTTTTGTTATATAACGTGTCATCAGTAATACATCGTAACCGCGGGTATTTTCGACGGCTTCTTTCAGTAACATATGAAAACTGCGTGTGCGGACGAATTGGATCTCAGCCATTGCCGCAAATAGTTCTTCTCTGTGTTTTCTGCCGGGTGCGGGCGTAACGGTAACTTCTTTCCCGTCACGAGCACCGGTCGAATTTGAACGCAATCCGGTTTGTTGTCCGTATGTTATTGACATATCCAAAACTATTGCAAGCAGGCTGACAGCATATTCCAATGCTGTTGTCTTTTTTTCGCCGGTATTGTCCCATGATTCGGAGCTGTAGTCGATATTTAAAAATACCAACAGTTTTGAATCTGAGGTGTAATCGCATTTTTGTACGACGAGTTTGCCGGTTTTTGCACTTGCTTTCCAATTGATCAGGTTTTGCGGATCGCCCGGAGAATAATCTCTGATACCTGCAGGCATGAACGGATCGGGCAGGAAGAATCTTTTGACGATCGCATCACCGATAAATGATCTTGTCGGAAGTGTGAAAGCTCTGCGACTCAAGGGGACGGGATAGACATGAAGGCCTGTTTCCGGGATGTAGGTCAATGAGTCGTTGACCATACCGAACAAATCGCCGGTCGTTACGGTTGCCGATCCGAGGGGGTAGTAGCCGCGTTTGTTACATACGATTTTGTACACACGTTTGATCCTTCTGAAAGGCGGGATCGTGAGGACAGAGCGATGAAAGACATCAGCGCTGACACGGGTGTTGTCGTTTTTTGTAAATTGCATGGTTTCGCTGAAACGTGTTTCCACCTTCAGCCAAAGAAGAGGAAGTAATTTTTTGTTTTCGATGATCTCGGTCAACTCGTTTGATTCGCCTTCAAAAATCCTGTTGTGAGCCATTGTGCACGTATATGTCAAGCCGAACAGCGCAAACATGCGATATACCGCACCTTGCGCGAGCAGAACCAATATGAATGCTACAATAAACTGTAAAATCATTGTTTCGGAACAGGCAGGGACGAAAGGATGTCGTCCATTATTGATACGGCGGCACGGTTGTTGTCTGTTGCAAGGTTTGCGACTATTCTGTGGGTGAAGACCGGGCGACAAAGTGTTTTTATGTCATCGGGTATGACAAAATCGCGACCTTCTGTTGCGGCATATATCTTAACGGCTTTCATAAGTGCCTGTGTACCGCGCGGACTGACGCCGAGTTGTGCCGACTTATGGGTTCGTGTCATTTCTGCGATGTCGATGATGTAATATTTCAGTTCATCGGATATGAATACTTCGGGGAATGCGGCTGCTGCTTTTGCGATATCATCAGGAGTCGCGACAGGTGTCAGTTCATCCAAAGGGTTTAAACCGTCAAAGCGTTCAAGGATTTGGCATGCTTCTTCACGTGACGGGTATTTCATGTTGCTTTTGATGAGGAATCTGTCGAGTTGTGCTTCGGGTAAGGGGAATGTTCCCTGTGTTTCGATAGGGTTTTGTGTAGCTATTGTGAAAAACGGCGGAGAGAGTTTAAGTGTTTCGTTGTCTATCGAAACTTGACGTTCTTCCATACATTCGAGCAATGCCGATTGTGTTCTCGGTGTTGCTCTGTTGATTTCATCAGCCAAGAGTATATTTGTAAATACCGGTCCTTTTCGTAAAACGAACTCGTCTTCACGTTGGCTGTAATAATGAATACCGGTTATATCCGAAGGCAACAAGTCGGGCGTAAATTGAATACGCGAAAATGCACAATCCAAACTTTTTGCCAATGCTCTTGTCAATAATGTTTTACCTGTACCCGGTACGTCTTCGATCAGCATATGTCCCGATCCGATCAGACATATCAATGCCTGCCTGACGGTTTCTTCTTTACCTACGATCACTTTTGCTATGTTTGCGGTCAAACGTTCTGTTAATTCCTTGATTGCTGCTGTATTTACACTCATTATTTCCCGTCACTTCCATTATGCCATGCTTACACGGCAATATTGTTTTTGATATATGTGCATTGTAATTTGTTTTCACCCGGCAATCAAGTATTAAGAGAATATTTACCGAAAATGTTATTAATAATAAATAATTCATTGCATATAAGGACATACGAATATACAATATGCATGATTCCTTTCAGAATTGAAATAATTATGATTTGATGAGGAAAAAAATGGATTGTTCAAAATGCGGAGCTTTTTGTTGTTATGACGGTGTTACATTAGAGTTTAATGAAGTGCTTAAAATTAAAGTGTTTGTTGAAGAAAATAAAGAGTATTTCAGTTTTTTACCGGAAGAATATATAATCGGCAGTAAAACAGCGACACGAAAAAAAGAATATAATGAAAAATTTCCGTATTATTTACCGCAAACCGGATGCGTTTTTGTACTCGACAACAATGCATGTTCCCTGCAGGCGCGTTCGATCGAATTGGGTATACACCCATGGGAAATAAAGCCGGAACCCTGTTGGCTGTTCCCGCTGCGTGTTGAAGACGAAGAGTTCATTTATCCCTTTACCAAAAAAAGCCGTAATTACGATGCCTTTATGGAAGGCTTTCCCTGCGGAAAAAAAAGAACCAAAAAAGCATGGAAAAAAATCCTGCAAAACGAAGCAGAATATTACAAGAGCAGATTGGTTAAATAAAATATTCAATTAAGGAGTTTGTGTGATGAAACGTAAGATTGAAACGGAAAATGCGCCGGCGGCAATCGGACCTTATTCTCAGGCGGTCAAAGCAGGGGATACATTGTACATTTCGGGGCAAATACCTATCGTCCCTGAAACAGGTGAGTTTTCGGGATCGGATATCAAATCGCAAACGGAGCAAGTGTTGAAGAATATAAAGGCGATTTTGAAAGAAGCGGGAACTGATATGTCGGCTGTTGTGAAAACAACGGTTTTATTGAAAGATATGGCGTTTTTTGCAGATATGAATGAGGTATATGCAACGTTTTTTAACGGCATATACCCCGCAAGAGCAACATATCAAGTTGTGGCACTACCGAAGGATGCATTGGTGGAGATCGAAGCTGTCGCTGTGTTGGGATGATGGTTCCATCATCAAAAGGTTGGTTGCTCAAATAAGATGCACCGGTAGAGTCCAAACTGTGTCTTTTAGCGGGAGGCGTTCTTTTGCCATACATTGTTTCCAATTCGAAATATTCTCGTTTATTTTCATCATCAATGGCAGAGAGCAGCCTATGAGACACGGGGACGGTTCTCTTGTCTTATGAAAACAGTAAGACAAGAGAACCGTCCCCGTGTCTTATGGAGGAAAATTTCACAAGTTATGTTAAAATAACAAGAATAGCTGGTCAGATCCCCCGTCTTCGTCATTACGAGCCGCTCACACGATATTAGTTTCAGTAAATCTTATGCGGCGTGGTAATCCAGATAAACACAGACTTTAAGCTTAAGGGACTGGATCGCTTCGTTCGCTCGCGATGACGCCGGACGGGAGTTTTTATAAAATGGTGGAAGTGGTTGATTGTTTATTGATGTTTATTGAAAAAAATCATTATTTTTTGTGATATTTTAACACTCCGGGTAGTATTAATGGTATAGGCGGTGAGGTTCTGAATATATAACCGGAAGTGTGGGATTAGATGGAACTTGTAAAGGAGATGCCGGTCATGTTTGTGGCGGACTGTTCCGAGGATGTTGTGCATCGTTATGCGGATACTGTTTACCGGATCGCATTTGCTTATTTAAGGAATGCAGGGGATGCAGAGGATGCCGCGCAGGAAGTTTTTATCCGTTATTTAACGAAAGCCCCGGTTTTCATGAGTGAAGAACATTTGAAAGCATGGCTGATAAGGGTTACGATCAATCTTTCGAAAAGCCGGCTGAGGCTTTCATGGCTAAAAAAAACAGTCCCACTTTCGGAACATGCCGTATCCGGTGCCGACGACCGGTTTTGTTCAGGCAAGCCGGATGCGGCGGATATGATCGGTTCAACAGAAACGACGGATGTATATGATGCGGTCATGTCGCTGTCCGAGAAGTACCGTTCTGTTGTAATGCTGTATTATTTTGAAGATTATTCAATAAGGGAGATATCGCAAATTTTAAATAAGACAGAAACGGCAATACAGACCGGATTGCAACGTGCAAGGGCGATGCTTAAGGATAAATTGAAGGAGGGTTGGGGAAATGACTAATCATGAAAGAGTTAAATCGGCTTTCACCGATGTGAAAGCACCGGATAGTTCTGCGCAAAAGGTTATCGACGGTGCCGATGCCGGAAAAAAATCCAAATCGCGTCCGCTACGCAGGGTCATCCTTGTTGCGGCAACTATTTGTAT
>Ga0123356_10001667_pt1 | contig 24300 bp, 19 predicted proteins | sample TergutEmb28metaG_2_FD_92546 | JGI IMG/M metagenome (GOLD analysis project Ga0123356, IMG submission 92546) | Embiratermes neotenicus P3 segment gut microbial communities from Petit-Saut dam, French Guiana - Emb289 P3 | ecosystem: Host-associated > Arthropoda: Insects > Digestive system > Gut ...
ATCTTAAAACAACTTTTTGGTCAATTGTTTCTATTGCAACTTTGTTTTGTATTATTAAGCGCCTGTAGTTCAAACAGGGAAGAAACACCGGTAATTCCGCCTGAAACTTCTCCTTTAACAAGTGATTATATCGGTTTTGGCGTAATTACCGATTCATTTACTCATATTACAGAAGAACCTTCCAATAACAGTAATTCACTTGGTTATCTCAGGCGGGGATCTCTTGTAAAGGTTATTCAAAGGCAGATTATAAGAACCCAGGAAGGTTTTATTTCCTGGGTATTAATAATAAACGGCGAACAGCCGGGCTGGCTCAGGGAAAGTGTCATGGATATATATAATAACGAAAGCCAGGCAAGAACAGCCGCTTCTTTTTTAACATCTAATTAAAGGTTCCCTAACTGCCCGCAGGCGCCCATAATACGCTGGCCTTTATGAAGCCGCATGGTTACTTTTAATTTATGTTTTTCCAGCATACTTATAAACTCTTCTCTTTCTGTTTTGGAAGGTTCCCTAAGCGGTTTGCCTTCGAACTCAAGTCCCGGGACAGGATTCCAGGGTATTATATTAATAACAGCGCCGATACCTTTAGCAAAACCGGCGATTGATTTGGCGTCATTTTCTCTTGTATTAATTCCCCCAAGTAATGGTATTTCCAGCGTTATTCTGCCGCCTCCGTTGTTCTGGAAAAGCAAAAGAGCTTCACGTATTTCATTAAGCGGATTATTCCTGGCTGCGGGTATCAGTTTTTGTCTTAATGATTCATCCGCTGTAACAAGAGAAAGCGCAAGGCGTATATAAGGTCCGTTTTTTGCAATATCAAAAAGACCATTGCAAATACCGCATGTAGAAACAGTTATTCTGCGTTTAGAAATATTCATTCCGGATGAATCTGTAAATACATCAATTGCTTTACGAAGGTTTTCAATATTTAATAAAGGTTCTCCCATACCCATTATTACGATATTATCAATTTGCGGATTTTTAATTTTTAAGTTTGTTATGGATTTTATATGTAAAAGCTGTTCTATTATTTCGTAACTTTTTAGATTGCGTTTAAAACCCAGAGAGCCGGTTTTACAAAACAGACATCCAATTGGACATCCTGCCTGTGTTGAAAGGCATGCAGTAAACCTGTTTTTATTATCATTTAAAAGGACAGCTTCGATAATTTCAGAATCCTCAAGAGATAAAATAAATTTTCTTGCGGCTTTGTCTTCATGGCAGCCTGCGACTGAACTTGAAAAAAGATAAAAACGTTCAGTTAATGTCTTTTGTAAAACAACAGGAATGTTGGTCATTTGTTCAAAGCCGGTTACGCCGTTTATTATCCACTTATATATTTGACCGGCTCTAAAACGGGGTAATGGAGAGATTAGTTTTTCCAGTTCTGAAAGGCTTAAACCTGCAAGAGCAGTCATTAAATACTTTCCAGCTTTTCTGTGATTTTTGAATTTTTTAATCCAAGTTTTTGAAAATCTTCCAGTGTTTCCGCAGCTTTGCGTTTATCATTCATTTTCAGGTAGCAGTCGGCAAGTTCCAGATACAAACGGTAATTTTTGTTATCCTGCTGGATTAACCGTTTAAATGAAATAACAGCATCATCATACTTTTCCTGCGCTTTGGCAAGAAGCGCTAATCCCATAACAGCATATGTATCAAATTCTATATTTAAAGTTCTCTCGTAAAATATTCTGGCTTTTTCGTAATTACTCAGGTTACGGTAAGCATCGCCTGTCCGTGTAAGAATCATCTTGTTTTTTGGGTCCTGTTCAAGAATACGATTCCAGTAATCCAGGGATTTTTCAATTTGATTCATGCCGCGGTAACAGTCGGCAAGACCGAACAGAGCGTAAAAGTTACAGAAATCTCTTTTTAATGCTGCCTCAAAATAAGGGATGCCGTCGCTGAATGTCTTTAATTTTCTGTGGCAATTACCAATTGATGTTAAGACGCGGATATCGACATCGGTATTCTTATTTTCCTGTCCTGCGTCTTTTTTCATCATCTTTTCCCAATAGAAAAGAGCATCCTTGTATTCTTTAAAGTCATAATGCAGATGTCCAAGCCCAATTATTGCATATGGATTGGAATCATCCATATCCAGTACTCTTTTATATGTATTTTTTGAATTGGTAAAATCCCGTACCTTTCTGTATGCGTCCGCTATTCTTGTAAGGACAGTTATATTTTTATCATCATGAAGAAGATACTGTTCCCAAATTTTTATAGCTTTTTGATACTGATTCATTGCCTTATAACAATCGGCAAGTCCAAAAAGAGCATAATTATTTCCGGGATGAAACGTAAGACATCTTTGATAATAATTTACAGCATTACGGATAGAACCATTTTTTCGGGTTGCATCTCCCATTCCAACAAGAGCATAATTATTGTTTTCGTCCAGCATTAGTATCTTTGTAAAACAGTCAATTGCTTCGTCAACCTTATTTTCTTTTAAAAGCTGATAACCGGCTTTTGAAATTTCTGTAATTCTTTGGGATTCCAACCCCGGTTCTGCGTGATTTTTTTCAGGAGAAAAAGCATTATCGCCTGAATCTTCGGTTAATTGATTCATTTGAAGTTCATGTTTTTTTTCCGTCATTTTTTTTCCTGTTTTTAATTGTCTTCATGAATCATGTTTTGCAGCATAAAGCCGAGCTTTTCAATTATAAGGTCCGACTTTTTTTTGTCATGCGCCATCCAAAACATCCGTAATGCTTCTAAAGGCCTGTTTTTATTTTTATAGTGATCTCCAACTCTGGATAATCCGTCGGAATATCCGGTTGTCATAAAAATCCTTCTGGCTGATTCAACGTCTCCTTCGTTAAATGCCTGATTGCCTTTGCGGTTTAACGCAGCTTTTGAGGATCCATCTACCGGAGCCGGAGTAGTAACTTTAATAAATGCGTTTTTATCATCAAATTTTTCAAATAATTTTTTTCTATCCATATTTTTTTTCTTTATACTATATTATAGGCAATTTTTCAGGAAAAGGCAAGTAAAATAAAGTGCTAACAATTTAGCTTTTAATTATTATCAGTGTTGATTAGCGTTCTATGTTATGATTTTACGATAAAAAAATCCACTACAGATCTGCCGTATTCACGCGAATCAGTTTTTTCCAGATTGGGGATTTTTGTTCTAAGATATTCCGGTCTGGGACGATGGATTAAAATACGGCTTCCATTTGTTACAAGGCTTGAAGAAACGATATTGGCAACCAATTCCCATTTAAAATGATAGGGAAAAGGAGGATCAAGGAAAATTATATCAAAAGGTGATTGATTACTTCGTGTTTTTGCGCGTTTTACATATAGTTCCGCAGGAATAAAACGGCAGTTAATGCGTATTGGTGAAATTGAAACATTATCAAGAAGAGTTTTGCTTTTTTGTTTGTCTGATTCAACAGCTTCAATAAATGAAGCTCCGCGGGAAGCGGCTTCCAAAGCGATTATTCCGGAACCTGTAAAAATATCAAGAAAAGACAATCCGGTTAAATCTCCAAGGCAGGCAAAAAAAGATTCCCGCATTCTGTCCATGCTGGGTCTTATATCGTCAGAACCTAAAGGGACAGAAACTTTACGTCCAGATAGGAGACCTCCGGTTATTCTCATATCTATTTATATCCTGCAGTAAAACGTTCTTAAGCGCTGCCTAAAAGGCCGTTTAATTCAGCATGGCTTACTACAGGTTCGGCGGTGGAACTTTCTGTCGGAACATACGATTCTTCGATTAATTTTTTACGTTTTAAACTGTCTGATCTTAACTTTGTAATTATAGACGGTATTTCTGGGAAACGGGCAACCGGAAACAGATTGGAATTTCTTGAAATTTCATTTAAAAGCTGACTAAATTGCCACTCTGCGTCTATTATGTTATCAGCTTCAGTTTCTCTGTCCAAAAACTTCATATTTTCAAGGAATTTTTCCGTCAATATATCCAAACATGAGCTTATAAATTCAATATCTCTCATGGTTTGACGATAAAATGTATTCGGGTCTGTATCCAACTGCATAAGGTCCCGGATCATCCTGATTCTGACATTCAGGATAAATATTGTATCTTCAAAATTTATACGTTTATTCATGACTTTGTATCTATTATCGGCTTAATTGCGTATTGTGTATAGTATATATATTGATTCTTGAACAAACTGTTAAAAAGCAGCTTGTTGTTGTTAATTCTCAACATTCAAGAGCGGTTGACAATATGTCGATATAGTTTCTATAATATTGTTGTTTAGGGATTAAAGAGGGGGAAATGGCCGCTCAACTGCAACTAGCATTCATTAATTTTACCGCGAACTCATATATAATTGTTGAAGGTAAAAGGAATGCAGACAAGTTTTTCATTATCCGTTCCGGAAAAGTAAGACTCTCAAAAGAAGTTCAAGTTGTCGCTGATGAACAGGGCGATACTCTGGGTCCTGGAGACTTTTTTGGGGTAGTTTCTACCATGTCCGGTCATAGCCATATTGAGACGGCTCAAGCTCTAACCGATGTTACCCTTATTTCAGTTCAAAAAGATCAATTCAGTCAGTTAATACAGAATAATGCGCCTGTGGCAATGAAGATAATTCTTCAGTTCTCAAAACGCATGCGCCATCTGGATGAAGCTTTTACAAGATTAACTTTAAAAAATAACGCTGCGGAAGATCCAAGCCATATCTATCATGTAGCGGAATATTACGCCAAACATAACCAGTTTAATCAGGCTTTTTACGCTTATCAAAAATATGTAAAATGCTGTCCTCAGGGAGAAAATGTTCAGGCTGCCGTTGAACGGATGAAAAAAATAGCCCCCTATGTGAAGAACATACAGCAGCCTTTTAAACCCGGAGAAATGACTCGTGTTTTTTCCAAAGACCAGATTGTATTCTGCGAAGGAGAACCCGGAGATGAACTTTTTATTATACAAAAAGGTTCAGTAAAAATCATAAAAATTACAGATAATAATGAAATTCTGCTTGCTGTATTAAAGTCCGGTGATATTTTCGGAGAAATGGCGCTTTTAGAATCAAAACCCAGAGCGGCGGGAGCTGTAGCTTATGAAGACTGTCAGCTTATGGCTGTTAATAAAGAAAATTTTCAGCAGATGATTAAAACTCAGCCGCAATTAATAGCCCGCCTTACTACTTTATTATCAGAAAGAATTTGGCTTATTTACAGACAACTTGCGAATACACAGATTAATGATCCTCTTGGCCGTATGTATGATATGCTTCAAATTCAAATTGACAAGAAAAGAATTGATGTAACAACCGCGACTAATTATTCATTCGATTTTGGCCTTAAAGAACTTGTAAATATGGTTGGACTTAGTCAGGGTGATGGAGCAATATACGGAAAAAAACTTATGGAAAACCGTATTTGCCAGATTTTAAACGACAAGCTTTTTGTTAAAGATGCAAAAGAAATTGCTAAACAAAATGCTTATTACCGGAAAATGCAGCAACTCGAAAAAACCCGCATGGGAAACAAACTCATAGGTTAAAAATATATAAAGCATCTTAACAAGAAACACGGATTAAGAACCTAAGAAAAAAATCAGTGTAATTCGTGAAAATCAGTGTAAATCCGTGTTTTATGTATAGATGCCATATAAACAAGCTGCTCAAAGGTAAAAAATATGTATAATTGTTCCGATAATAGAAAAGATGCGTAAATTAATTTTTATAACTGTTTTTTTTCTCCTGGTTTCGGGTATTTGGGCGCAGGATACCAGTGAAGATGAAATAGAAGACGGATTGCCAAGGCAGTTTCGTCAGCTTATTCTGGGTATGAGCCTGGATGAATTAAAAGACGCACTTCTTAATGATGGTCTTTTTCACTTTAGAGGCGACAGGGATGTTTCTTTTTTACCAGCCAGAGAACAGAGTCTTGTGGAAACTACAGGTTCGTCTTTTATAAGACGCGCTTTTTTTCAGCTAAGAGACGGCGAAGTTTTTATAATGGCATTTACCCTTAATACGGAAATTATTGATCACTATTCAATATTTACCCAGTTTACAGAAAAATACGGCCAGCCTTCATATCTTGATCCGCAAATGGCAGTATGGGAAACAGTAGAAACAAGAGTAGCTATAGAACGCCCCCTGACAGTTAAATATATTGACAGGACAGTATTTAATGATATTCTAAATGAGTCCGGGTTAATAGAATCCAACCAAGTCCGTCTGCGTCAGGAATTTCTGAATGAGTTTTAGAAAAAAAGATTACAAAAATTTAACCACGGAGTTTAACGGAGTAAATAAGTATTTCGTACCAAAATCTCTGTGCAGCTTACAGTTGCATTTCTCCGTGTCCTCCATGGTTTTTATTTTCATTATTATATGTTTTAATCTTGTTTCCTGCAGTTCGCAGAAACTGGCTGTTCAGGAAATTAAAATCGAAAGAGACGGGCAGGTTATCGCTGTTGTGAAAGCAGAGATAGCGCGCACAGAAGAAGAACGGCAGCAGGGATTGATGTACCGTAAAAAACTGCCGGATGGTGAAGGAATGCTTTTTATTTTCGAAAGAGATCAAATATTGTCTTTCTGGATGAAAAATACATATATTCCGCTTTCTATTGCCTATATTGCTTATAACGGAAGAATTATCGATATAAAAGACATGTATCCGCATAATGAAACCCCTGTAATATCCAGCCGTTCAGCTCGTTATGCTTTGGAAGTGCCGCAGGGATGGTTTTCACGTGTCGGTGTTATGGAAGGCGACGTTGTGGTGATTAATGATTAATGAACAATTAGCAATGAACAATGAATAATGAAGCAATTGGTAATTAACAAAAAAATGGATTATAATTAATATAGAAGGGGTTGTTTTTGTTTAAGGGATTAACTAATAGGGTACAAAGACTTCTTTCTACAAATGCGCAGGAAGAGGCGAAGCGTTTCAATTCGGATCAGCTTTTACCGGAGCATATAATTATTGCTATGCTTAAAGAAGGCGGCGGAACTGCTTGTAAAGCGCTTTTATTTCTCAGGATTGATATTCCCGAATTCAGGCATATACTTGAAAGCTCTATCCCCAGAATTCCAGGTCTCATTATTCGCGGAGAAGTTCCTCCCTCAAGACGTACCAAGAATATGCTGGATGTTGCTACAGAAGAAGCAAGAGCAATGGGCAGCGACTACCTTGGAACTGAGCATCTTCTTTTTGCCGCGATGCGGGAGCAGGATTCCAGCGTACATGTTTATTTAAATCAACGCGCTGTTGATACCGACATGATGAGGGTTATAATACAGACAACATTTAATCAGCCTTCTGCAAGAAGCGAAGATTATATTTCTGCAGACAGATACCAGCCATTTTATATTCACAGGGAAAGGGTTCATAGTAAAGCCAGTGTTGAAACAGAATACCAGACAAAAATAAAACCGGCAACTTATCCTGTACTTACTCCGGTACTGGATACATTTTCGCGAGATCTTACAGCGCTTGCAAGATCAGGAAAAATTGATCCTGTTGTAGGAAGAAAATCAGAAATAAACCGTACTGTCCGTATTTTAGCACGCCGGACAAAAAATAATCCTATTTTGGTCGGTGAACCCGGCGTTGGTAAAACTGCGATTGTAGAAGGACTTGCCCAGCTTTTATCCAGTGAAGCTGTTCCCGAAGCTTTATCTGGAAAACGAATACTGTGCCTTGATATGGGGCTTGTAGTAGCCGGGACAAAATACCGCGGCGAGTTTGAAGAACGAATCAAAAAGATTCTTCGCGAAGTAAGCCAGGCTGGGAACATTATTTTATTTATCGATGAAATTCATTCAATTATAGGAGCCGGCGGCGCAGAAGGCACTCTTGACGCTTCTAACATGCTTAAGCCGGGTCTTTCACGCGGAGAGATTCGCTGTATTGGAGCTACTACATTAGCTGAATACAGGAAACATTTTGAAAAAGATGCTGCTCTGGAACGGCGTTTTCAGGCTGTAATTGTAGAAGAACCTAATTTTGATGATACTCTGGAAATATTAAAAGGCATTCAAAATAAATATGAAGAACATCATCAGATAAGATATATACAGGGCGCTCTTCCTCTTGCCGCAAAACTTGCACAGCGTTATATAATAGGGCGTTTTATGCCGGATAAGGCAATTGATATTTTTGATGAAGCCGCTTCTTTCAGAAAACTTGAACACCGGGAACAACCGCCGGAAATTACAGGTCTAGAGCAGGAAATAGCAATACTATGTGAAGAAAAAAATACTTATGTCAGCAATCAGGATTATGAACGTGCAGCCGAAGTAAGGGATAAAGTCCGTGTTTTGAAAGCGCGGCTGGAAGAAATTCATGCAGCATGGATAAGAGCGGAAAAAAATGAATGGCCTGTAGTAACAGAAGATGATGTGCGCCGTGTAGTAACAGAAGCGACGGGAATACCTGTTATGCACCTTGAAGAGCAGGAATCAAAGAGGCTTCTCCTAATTGAAGATGAACTAAAGAGAAGCGTAATTGGGCAGGATGATGCAATAAAACGCATTGCATCGGCTATAAGGCGTTCCAGGGCAGGCGTATCTTCTCCAAGGCGGCCAATGGGTTCCTTTATTTTTCTTGGCCCGACAGGCGTAGGAAAAACCCTTCTTGCAAGAGAACTTGCAAGGTATTTATTTGCAAACGAAGAAGCTCTTGTCAGGATAGATATGTCCGACTTTATGGAAAGGCACAATGCATCCCGCCTTGTAGGCGCACCGCCGGGTTATGTAGGTTATGAAGAAGGCGGAATGCTTACGGAAAAAATTCGCCGTAATCCATACAGAGTTATCTTATTTGATGAAATTGAAAAAGCACATAACGATATATTTAATTTACTTTTGCAGGTAATGGAAGAAGGAGAACTCAGGGATTCTCTCGGTCATACAGTTAATTTCCGCAATACAGTGATTATAATGACAAGTAATGCAGGAGTAAGGGAAATAACAAAAGAATCCCGTCTTGGTTTTACATCAGGAACAGGATTAATGAATTCCGGTGAAATTGAATCAGCTGCAATGTCGGAACTTCGAAAAATATTTAATCCGGAATTTATAAACAGAATAGACGAAATCGTAGTCTTTAATCCGTTAACGCATAAACAAATTGATGTTATATTCGATATTGAGTTTAATGAACTTTCTGACCGTCTCTGTGAACAAAATTATAAACTTAAAATAACACCGTCCGCCAAACGTATTCTGATAGAAAAAGGCTGGGATCCGAAATACGGCGGCAGGCCTCTGCGGCGTACCATTCAAAAAGAGCTGGAATCTCCGTTATCTGAACTAATTCTTGACGGCCGCTGGAAACCTGGAACTTTATTCACGGCAGATGCAAAAGACGGAATCATCAAAATAAAAGGAAAGAGCATAACGGAAACCAAAGAAGAAACACCAATATTAGAGTCTGTATATAATATTAGTAGTTTGTAACATCTAAAACATTACAATTAATTATTTCAGATTTACTCTCGCAGAGGCGCAGGAGACTGTAGGAAAAGTTAAAGAAAAAAACAAGAGACACGGATTTGCACAGATTAAACGGATTTTCACGGATTATTAAGAATATTTAATTATTAAATCTGCGTTAATCCGTTTAATCCGTGGAAATCAGTGTTCCATGTTATCATGTTTTAGTTATCCTACAGTCTCCTGCGTCTTGGCGAGAACTCTTTTTGAATTTTGTTAATCCACGGATATATTAAATATATTAATGTATTCATGGATGAAACGCAGGGCGTATTGCTGTATTCCTTCAAAATATTTGTCAATAAACTCCGCCAATTCCTTGCCTACATAACGGTAATGCCAGCTTTCCCAAATATAACCGGTAATATGTTCAAATCCCTGAGGGTATGAAAGCGACCATCCAAAGCTGGAAGCATTTGCTGCAAGCCAGCGGCTTTCACGAGTCGTTGCAAATGTACTCGAAATCGAATTAAAATCTACAGTTGTTCCTAGCTGATGCTGGCTGTGTCCAGGACGCGCAGATACTCTGTCGGCTTCCCGCTGTCCCATCTGATTAACATAACGTGTATAAAGATCCGCCTGATACCTGTATGTACGGTAAGCTGATATTACAATTAATGTAAGCCCTTCATTTCCGGCAGAAGAAGCCATTTCTTCCAGGCTCAAGACAGCTTTTTCCCGCAAATACAGATCCGATCTGTTTACCCTGTAAGAACTGTTAGCTAATCTAACCAGATCCCGGGGTTCATAATTTGCACTAAGAGGCCGTACCTTATCTACAAGTACCCATAAATAGGGATCACTTTCCAGAATAATAAAAAGAGAATTAATAAAGGCAGTGTCTGATTCAATATTTAATTTGATGTTTTCTGATATATTTTTCGGAAGCTCAGCATTTTCAAGCGCTGACGATAAAATCTCGTTATAATTATCATAGTAATTACTATAAACATTATTCCCGCCGCAGTCAGAACCTGTATATGTTACATTATCTGTTTCATTTAGTTCATCTGCATGAACGGTATTATCCAAAGCGTATAAATTTACCGAAAGAATGATTAAGCAAAATAAAAAGAATCGTGGCAATTAAATTAATGTTCCCGGATATAAAATTGTATTTTTTGGAATTACTATAATTCCGTCTACGATATAATAATGGCCATAATTACCGTCAGTTCGTTTTATGTCATCTACGCCGATACGGCAGCCTTCGCCGATGCAGACATTTTTATCGATAATGGCGCCTTTGATAATCGCACCTCTGCCAATTCCAACATTGGGAACTCTTGCTTCTGCGTTTTGGTTTTTCTGCGCTTCTGTTTCATAATAGTCGGCTCCCATACATACAACTCCGTTAAGACTGGAACCTGTTTCTATAATTGTACGGATACCAACAATGGAATTAGTAATGTTCGCGTTCGTAATAATACATCCTTCCGCCGCTATTGACTGGTTCATATTGGAAAAGTTCATTTTAGAAGGCGGAAGATTACGCATATGGGTAAAAATTGGCTTAAGTTCATCATAAAAATCGAATCTTGGTTTTAAAGTTGTCAATTCAAGATTTGTATCATAGAAATTTTTAATGGTTCCGATATCTTCCCAGTATCCGTCAAAGAGGTACGCGTTCACCTTTAATTTACTGATTGCCGAAGGAATTACTTCTTTTCCAAAATCTGTAAGTTCATTAGAAAGGCATTCTTCCATTGCTTTTGCGTTAAAAACATATATTCCCATTGAACCAAGGTAACAGTCATCTTTATTTTTTTCCGTTAGAAGTTCCTGAGGCGCTTTAAAATCGGAAATATCCTTGGTAGGGCCTGGTTTTTCCATAAATTCTGTTATTTGATTTTTTTTATCAACTTTTAGAATGCCTAAACCGCTGGCATTATCTCGAGTAACGCCGGTACAGGCAATTGTAATGGCTGCCTGGGATTTTATATGATTATCCAGAAGTTCTTTTAAATCCATTCTGTATAACTGGTCACCGGAGAGAATTATGTAGTAAGAAGGGTTTTGTGTTCTGAAATGAGGCAGGTTTTTGCGTACTGCATCAGCAGTTCCTTCATACCAGCCTGAATGTTCAAATGTTTGTTCTGCAGCTAAAATTTCAACAAATCCATTTGTAAAAGAGTCAAAAACATATGTTTGTCCTATATGCAGGTGGAGGGATGCTGAATTAAATTGGGTAACAATATAAATTTGCCTTAAATTTGCGTTTATACAGTTGGAAATGGGTATATCGACAAGACGGTACTTGCCGCCGAAAGGTACTGCCGGTTTTGAACGGAATTGGGTTAATGGGAACAGACGTGTCCCCTTACCGCCGCCCAATACAATGGACAAAACATCAGCCATATTAATCCTCCTTTCCCAACCTAAACATATTCTAGTTTTTTTTTTATTATTTGTCAAATACCCAATAAGTGTCAATTATATTAACCATATTCACAGATCATAAAAAAAGATATAAAGTAAGAATAATGAATATTAAAGGAAGAGATGCAGACTCAAAAATTGATTATTCTCCGCTTGAAAAAGTACTTAACAATCCTGAATTTGCATCAAATATAGTTATTAACCGGCTGTTGCCGGCACGGGAGGGAAATTTTGCTCCTTTTCCAATTGATTTAGACGCCAGAATCGTACAAGTGTTGCAAAAAAAAGGTATAAAACAACTTTATTCCCATCAAGCGGAAGTATGGAAAATCGCAAGAACAGGTAAAAATGTAGTTGTCGTAACGCCGACGGCTTCCGGTAAAACCCTTTGCTATAATTTGCCGTGCCTTCATACTCTTTTATCTGATGAAAGAGCAAGATGCCTTTATCTTTTTCCAACAAAAGCATTGTCTCAGGATCAACAGGCTGAATTAAATGAAATCTCCGCTGGAGATATTTCCGCTGGAAATAACTCCGATGGGGATAATGGATTAAATCTTAAAATAGCAACATATGACGGAGATACTCCTGAATCATTGCGTACTTCAGCGCGGGATTCAGGAAGAATTATCATTTCAAACCCCGATATGCTGCATTCAGGTATCTTGCCAAACCATCCAAAATGGATAAAGTTTTTTTCCAATCTTAAGTACATAGTTATTGATGAAGCGCACGCTTACCGCGGCGTTATGGGAAGCCATGTATCAAATGTTATCCGCCGTTTAAGGAGGGTAGCCGCTTTTTACGGAGTAAAACCGCAATTTATTCTTTGTTCAGCTACAATTGCAAATCCTGCGCAGCTTGCAAAAGCATTAATAGGACAGGATGTAGAGTTAGTTGATAAAAACGGAGCGCCTTGCGGTGAGAAACGGGTTATATTATATAATCCTCCAATAGTTGATAAGGTACAGGGTATCCGCCGTTCTGTTGTGATCGAAAGTCCCCGCTGGATGATTGCATTATTAAAAGCCGGTATTAAAACAATACTTTTTGCTCATTCCCGTATAAGAACAGAGGTAGCCGCGTCATATGTAAACGATGACTTAAAAAATATTTATAACAGCAATTCAAATATCAGAGTAGAGTCATACCGCGGCGGCTTTTTACCTAACGAACGGCGGGAGATAGAAAAAGGGCTTCGTAACGGCAGTATTCACGGGGTTGTTTCAACTAACGCTCTTGAATTGGGAATTGATATTGGCGGGCTTGACGCGTCTGTTATCGCCGGTTTTCCCGGTTCGTTTAACAGTTTCTGGCAGCAGTCAGGAAGAGCAGGAAGAAGGGGAGGAACATCTGTTTCGGTTTTTATCGCTACAAATTCTCCGATTGACCAGTTTATAATGAATGATTCCGATTGGTTTTTCCGGAAAAACGCGGAAGAAGCCCATATTGATCCTGATAATCCGTACATTCTTACAGATCATGTTAAATGCGCCTGTTTTGAGCTGCCGTTTACCGATGATGAACTGGAAACAGGGAATGATGAAAATATTTACGGCGGTAATGCAAAGGACGCTCTTGAGTACCTTGAAGAAGCCGGTATTATCCGCCATACAGGAAAAAAATGGCATTGGGCAGACCGTTCATATCCGGCGGAAGGAGTAAGCCTTCGCAGTGCAAGCGCTGATAATGTAGTCATAATTGACGTAACAGACGGCAAAAATATTGTAATTGGAGAAATGGATCGTCCAAGCGCCAAGGAAATGATTTTTGTAAATGCCGTATATATTCACCGGGGCAGACAGTACATGGTGGAAGAGCTGGATATAGAAAACCGCAAGTGTCATGTCCGGGAAGCAGATGTAAATTATTATACTGATGGAGTTGTAAAAACAGATATTAAAGTTTTAACAGAAGACGAAAAGATTAATTATGCCGGAGGACAAGGTGTTTTATCGGATGTCCTTGTCCGTTCCCAGGTTACAAAATTTAAAAAACTCAGGTTCAGTGATATAAGCACTTCTGATAACAAAACCGGCAGTGAACAAAATATTGGATATGGAGATATAAATCTTCCGGAAGAAGAAATCCAGACAAGAGGTCTTGCTCTTATCTTTTTACCGGAAAGTAAAGGCGCAAAGATACTGGAAAAACTCGGAGAAAAAGACGCTGCAATGGCTCTTTCCGGAACAGGAACCCTGATTCGTTATATAGCTCCGTTATTTTTATTATGCGATCCAAGAGATTTAGGTATATCCGAGCGCGTTAAAGACCCGCATTTCAGAGCGCCTGCTCTTTATATTTATGATAAATATCCAGGCGGTACAGGGTTAACGGAAAGTCTTGCAAATAAAATGGAATTACTTATAAATGCAATTTATGAAGCCCTTAAACATTGTTCATGCCGGAACGGCTGTCCATCATGTGTAGGAGCCGGTGCGAACAAATCTGCTGTAGAAATACTGTTAAAAACGATAAGTATTGGCAAAAAAAGTCTAAACATTGACAATTAATAATTAATTGATTAAAATTAATATATAAATAGTCTGTTTTTTGGACTTTTTTAAGCTTTTTAGGCAGTTGAGTATTCTGGTGGAGGAGATTTTTCATGAAAAGGTCGGTGTTTTTACTTATATTCCTGATGGTTATAGCGCTAGTCACTGTATTTGGCGAGAATCAGCCTGTAACATGGGCTACCTTTAACATGCTGACACAACTGCGGGATGCAGGCGGAAGTGTCGGCGATTTAAGATTCTATCTTTCTAAACCACTAAATATTATTATACTTGATGAACATAATGAAATCCCGGAAATTGCAATAAGGGACGGAGGTCTTGTATCTGTCGGGCAGGGAAGAAGTTCATCATCAATTATTTTGGATGATTCAATTGAAGGAAGGCTTATAAGTTTTCCGGTTTCCGGCAGTGATATTATAGATATTATTTTTTATACAGATAGCGGTTTAATCCTTTTAAGATTCAGAAGAAGTGAGCAGCATGATTCCTTTGTTGTCTTTTCTGCAACAGTAAATACTAGAGTTTATGCGCTCCATTCTCAAACAGAACTTCCCCAGTTGCTGATAAGGTCAGCAGTCGATAGGGGTACATATGAAGCATATGCTTATTTACTCTCATTAAGCGGGAATCAACCAAGCGGAAATCAAACAGGCGGAAATCAAGCAAGCGGGAATCAAACAGGAACAATTGTTCCTGGAAACAGAAACGATATTAATCAGCAAGGTGCAAGAACAGGACTTATTCTGGGAGCAGGCGCATCAAATGTAAATAATATAGTAACATATATCAGAACACAAAATCCGTTTATTGATCAAAACACCGAAAGACTTATTGAATTATATATCAGTGAGGCGCTAATCGAAAATATAAACCATGATATCGCTATTGCGCAGATGCTGCATGCGACTAATTTTCTTAGAAACCAGCAAAGAGTTAATAATCACAATTATGCCGGATTTTCGCCGACTGTTGGATGGAACGGCAGTTTTAACAGTATGAACGAAGGAGTCCGCGCTCATATTCAGCACCTGAAAGGTTATGCTTCCGGTGAACCGTTAAAGAATACTTTAGTTGCTCCAAGATATAATATTCTGGCATCATCAGGTTTATTGGGAACGGTAAGAGATTTTGATGATTTATACAGGGCATGGTCGTTAAACTCTGTTAATTATAAAAACAGTATAGAAGTTATACTGGATGGTTTGTATAGATAAGGAAAATTATTTATGAAAAAGACAGCATTAATTTTAACATTTCTTGTATGTTTTATTTGTTATCAGGGTTTTGCCGGCGGAAAAAAAGAAACACCTGTAAATGAACCTGTAAAACCGGCAACTGAACTTGAAAGCATAACGGTTACAAATATTAATGTTACCGGAAATGTTACAATAGCCGGAGATGTAACCGGAATTGGAAATCAACAGGCTGCCCCCGGTGCAAATCCGGGACAAACACCAACTCCAACACCGGGAGTAACGCCGTCACCGGCTCCAGCGACGGATCTGCAATCGGAAACGAATCAAGAGACAGAACCAACAATAAAACTTCCGATAAACAGACAAAGAATTTTTGTTAATGCGGATCTTATTACTCTGCTGCAGGGTAACAGAATGGCTTTCCATGATTTAAGGTACTTTCTATCCAAGGATTTAAAACTAAAAATTGCAGAAAATGATAAAGATCCTGTTCCTAAAATTACAGACAGCGGTATGCTGGAAATTGTTATAGATCCGTCTTTTATGGATGAGATAGATATATCAGTTGATGACGAAGGAAAATTAGTAAGACTTAATGATTCAGAGTTTGAAGTATTATTTAAAGTTATGGAAAAAGATATAACTTTAATATTTACTCTTAATGAACAAAAGTTTTTTGAGCTTAGTTCTGTGGAGATGCTGGATAATCATAAATACACATTTATATATAACGAAGGACCTCCTCAGCTTATGGTTTTTGGGCGGGATGATCGAAGAAATGAAGTATCTGTTAATTTGCCGCTTGTTAATCAAGGAAGAAGGGAAGACAGTGCTGCTCCGCGGGATATTCAAACCGATAATGCAGTTACCCTGGAGCAAAACGGAAAAAATGATGCTGCAGAAAAGGAAAATCAGGATAATAATTTCATTCCTCCTAATAACGCACAAGATATAGCTGATGAAGAAGATGTATCTTCTGCAGAAAATATAGCTGATAATGATAAAAAGGACACAAATAATCAATCTGATGAAAATGAAAACGCCGTTACGGTTCCGGCAGAAGACAATCAGCAGAATGCAGGTATTGTTTCTCCTGCTGACAATCAAAATCCAGAAACGCCTCCGGTTAATAATCAAAACGCAGCTTCTGTTATCAATGAAGGAGATTTAAATACAAGTACGCCTTCTGTTGCAGAAAACAGAAACATTAATACTCTGCCTCCTGCAAGTAATCAAAATACGAATGTTTTACTTACAGCTCCCAGAGAAAGCAGTAATCAACAGGTATCAAGAATTAATAATAATATCACCGGAAGAAATACTAATATTATTGGCAGCAGGTCTTTAAATGAAGAAGGTATAATCAGATATGTCAGATTTAGAAATAATGCGCCTGTTTTAAATGACAGAGAAATAAGAGAACTAATTAATATATATTTCAACGAAGCTGCTTTTGAAAATGTAAACTCCGATATTGCAATTGCGCAAATGCTGTATACAACAGATTTTCTGAGAAACAGGACAATTTTAAGAGTAACATATAATTATGCCGGTTTGGAAAGATCCGGAGCCAGATGGAACGGAAGACCGTGGAACGGCAGATTTCCAAGTGACAGAATTGGAATTCGCGCTCATATCCAGCATTTGAGGCATTATTCAGCCGGAACTTTGGTGCGAAGCGGCGGTAATGTTAATCCAAGATGGACTATATTAAATCAAAACAGATATCTTGGGACAATAAGGACATTTGACCAATTATTTAACAGATGGGCGCCGAATAATTCTGCAAATTACAGAGCAAGAATTAATGATATTCTAAGAGATCTATATAATTACTCAGGCAGGTTTAGTTAGTTTGTAAGTTTAAAGCATTAAAACAATGATACAATAAGTTATGTCGAATCTGCGGGACAGGCTAAGAAGAATAAAAGAACTTAAGAAGAATGAAGTTGTCTGTAAAATAGAGGATTATAGAAATAATAAAAAGATAGAAGAAAAAAATATATCTGCATTAAAAGCTCAAGGATGGGAATCCTGCGGGTATAATATATTAAGAAAAACAATTAATCTGCCATTGACAACCATATATAAAAAAAGCCTTCCGGAAGATATAGGGATAATTATTCCCGATTTATCAGGTAAAAAACTGCCGGTAAAAGAAAACTTCCTATTCTTTGATTTGGAAACAACAGGATTAAGCGGCGGCGCAGGTACAGTTGCATTTCTTGCTGCTTTTGGAAAATTTATTCCCGGCAATAAATTGGGTATTACTCAATATTTGCTTTTGGATTATCCTGGTGAAAGTGATTTTCTGGATAGTGTAATTAATGAATTAAAGGCAGAAAACAAGGTAATAGTAACATATAACGGTAAATGTTTTGATTCACAGATAATTAAAACAAGATGCCTGATGAACAGGATAAAACCTCCGGAATACAGACATGCAGATCTATTGCATCCAGCACGCCGCCTATGGAAAAATATTATTCAGGATTGTTCACAAAGTTCAATTGAAAGACAAATACTAAACATTAACCGGATTGATGATATTCCCGGTTCATTAGCGCCGGAAATCTGGTTTGAATTCCTAAAAACCGGTAAAACAGACAGATTAATAGGAATATGCGATCATAATATTTCCGATATATACGGGCTTTATGCGATATTAACAGTTATGATTTCCATTGCAGAGAATATGTTTGATACGGAAAACTATAGTTATGATCTTGAACGCCTTGCCCGTTCTGTATATTCATACGCCTATGAACAGATGAAAATATATAATTATCAAAAACCATTAGAATTAATAAAAAAAGGAATAGAAATACTGGAACCTGATAGCTACTGGCGCAACAAATTAAAAAGAAGAAAACTAAGACTGGAAAAATTAATTAGTCAAGGTAAATAAAATAATATTTAACCACAGAGTTACTTGCAGCGCAGCTTCCAGCACACAGAGGAATGGAAGAAGTTTGATAATCTCCAGAAACCTTCCTGTACACTGAACTACGAAGGTCATGAAGGTTTATGTAGCTTGGGAATTCCGCATGACACTCTGTGAAACTCTGTGGTTAAACTTTTAAATCCAGTTGATGAAAGAGAATATTTCAGATATTATTTTAAATATGTACGATTATAAAGAACCATGGAAAGAAAAGATAGCTGTTGTTATCAATATACTTTTGTCTGAAGCCGGTATTAATGAACAAATAAAAATGGAAAATATTATTGCAGAAAATCCTCCCAATCCGGAAATGGGAGATATTGGGTTTCCAATGTTTAGTTTTGCAAAAACACTCCGAAAGGGCCCTCCGCAGATTGCGCAGATAGCGGCACAAATATTAAATAAAATTCTTACAGAAGAAAAATCAAATGCAAAAGCGGAAGCGCAGGGACCGTATATAAATATAAGGATGGATCGTGTTAGGACAGCCGGAATTATCCTGGATAAAATTCTTAATAATAACGAAAAAGATTTTTCTTTCGGCAGGCCCGCAAATATGTCCGGGAAAAAAGTTATGATTGAATTTTCAAGTCCAAATACAAATAAACCGCTGCACCTTGGACACTTGCGTAATGATGTACTTGGAGAAAGTATTTCCAGGATTATTAAGGCAAGCGGAGCTGAAGTATGCAAAGTATGTATTATAAATGACAGAGGAATACATATTTGCAAGTCAATGCTTGCATATAAAGAACATGGACAAGGGAAAACACCGGAATCGGAAGGGATAAAGAGCGATCGTTTTGTTGGTAATTGGTATGTGTGTTTCAGCAATGAGCTGAAAAAAGAAACAGAAGAATTAATTAATTCAGGAATAAAAAAAGAAGATGCGGAAGCGCAGACAGAATCAATGAAAAAAGCTAAGGAAATGCTCCGTAAATGGGAAGCAGGTGACAGTGAAACAACAGAATTATGGAGAAACATGAACAAGTGGGCAATTGATGGAATGAAAAAGACTTATGAACGCACAGGTATATCTTTTGATAAATATTATTATGAAAGTGAAACATATATGCTTGGCAAAGATGAAGTGTTAAAAGGTCTGGAAAAAGGTATATTTTACCGTGAAGAGGACGGAGCGGTTGCTGTAGATTTATCCGAGGATAAACTTGATAAAAAAATTCTTTTACGAAGTGACGGTACATCAATTTATATTACCCAGGACTTTGGAACAGCCATAAACCGTTATAATGACTGGCCGTTTGACCAATTAATCTATGTTGTCGGTTCCGAACAGCATTATCACTTTAAGGTGCTTTTTGTAATTCTGGATAAACTCGGGTTTACATGGGCAAAAAACCTGCATCATTTATCATATGGAATGGTTAATCTGCCGGAAGGGAAAATGAAAAGCCGGGAAGGGACAGTTGTTGATGCCGATGATTTAATTGATTCACTTAGAGATATGGCTTTATCAGAAATCCGCGGAAAGGGCAGGGAAGATGATGTAGGAAACCCAATGGAAGTAGCGGAAAATATCGCTCTTGGCGCACTTCATTACTTCCTTCTGCAGCCAAGCCCTGTTAAAGATATGCTTTTTGATCCTAAAGAATCTCTTTCTTTTACCGGAAATACAGGGCCTTATTTACAGTACATGGGAGCGCGAATTTCATCCATGCTGAGAAAAAAAGAAGAATCCGGAATAAAAAATGAAATAATAAATGATACAAAAATATTTTCTTTATTAAAATCTGACTCTGAATGGGAACTTATAAAAATTCTTGCGGTATATCCGGCTATTATAAACGAAGCTGCAGAAAATCTTGATCCTTCGCGGCTTACAGGTTTTTTATATGATCTTTCAAAAGCTTTTAGCCGGTTTTATCATGAATGTCCTATTTTAACATGCGATGAGCCTGAACTTTCAAGAGAAAGACTGGAATTAAGCCGTGCTGTCATGTTTGTGTTAAAAGACGCTTTTTATCTTGTTTGTATTCCGTTTCTTGAAGTAATGTAATGAGCAATTTTCAAAACTGAAGTTTTGAAAAAGCTTCAGTTATTGTTGCTTATTTCTGCCAAATACGATAAAATATGGCAGGAGTGAGATATGGCAGAAGACCAAAAAGCTGGCGGCAGTTCTTCAGGTGAAAGCATCATGGATAAAGTTTTTTCTTTTTTCTCAAATGATGGACTAACCGATGATAAACAAAATATGCTTAAATCCATTGCTAAAGAGCTTGGGCATAATAAATATTCCAAATTTTTCAGGGTCAGAACTGAAGAAACAGACCCTTCTTTCATGTCTTTCTTATTTTCTTTATATAAAACCATATATCCTATTAAAAGATTCATGAACGATGATAAAAAAATGGCTATGCTTCGTCATTTAACTGTTGAATCATGCATAAATCCTAATATTCAGGAGACAATAAAAAGGTTAGATCAAAAAGTGCTGGATGCAAAAGCAAAAATATTACCGGCAGAGATACTTATTAACGAAATACATGCAGATATAGATATGCTTAACAATCAATTCGATCATGCTCATATAACGACTGTTAACCATCGCTATGAATTAGTTTCGGCCTTAAATCAATTTGTAAAGTATAATTTCCCCGGTTTTTTCAAAAAATTCGACAGTCATTTTGCTGATGGTAGTTTTACAGTAGAACCAAAATTCCCGGCAATAAAAACATTTTTAATTGTTGATCAAATAGGAGAATTTCTCACTGTTAGTCAGCCATTAAAACCGGAAGAAGATTGGATAGGTTTATTTAATATACTAAAAACAATAGAAGGCCAGGAAATTGTCAATATTGAACAATTTAATTTGATGATTAAAACACTCAGAGAAATACATACATCAAAAATATTGGAATTAATGGTACAATATACGCTCAGAAACCCGGTTTGGCAATGGAAACATGCAGTTTTCAATGAAAAAGTAGGCGAAAGCTGGCTTGAGGCAAAAAAGGCTGAAGCTGACGGATATATACTAAAAATTAATAATGCCAAGAAAGCCAGTCAAATTAACGCTTTAACAAAGGAAATATTTGAATCTGCAGATCTTACAAGGCTGGACCATTACAATGTACAGATAAGTGAAACTTACCGTAGAAAGAATGTCGATCATTTTAGATATGCAGAAGGGATAAATTATTTAAAAGCTTTCATGGATGATTATGTAGAGAAAGAAATAAAAGAACTTTGCGATATTTTGATTATTCGCGGTCAATGGACTAATAATACAATGTCCAGGGAGATGAGCGAAGCGCTGCATAAGTTATTGGAAACTCCAGCATACATAGAGGATTTAGACACGGTTATGTCCGAAGATGGCTCTGATGGGTCTCGTTTACGCGCTGCCATGTTAAGAATAGATCGCGATACAACCCAGGCGCGTTATATAAACAGCATACTTTCCAAGGTTAATTCCCAGGCAGTAGAGATAATTAACGAAGCGGCTCAATTTTTAATTGTAATTGGCAAGAATATGAAGAATCTTATAGAAGATGTGCAGAAAAAACACCCGGAATTACTTGTAAACTGGAGAGAAGTAACGATGGTTTCAAAAGATCCTTTAACTCAAAGAATGATACATAATTTCAAGAAAATTAACTATTTTGTTCAATTAATGCATTTATGTACGCAATAATTGTATTATTTTGACAGTCTGTATATAATATATATATTTATATACGGACTTGGATTATTGAATAATTTGGAAAATCAAGGGTTATATATTGAAATATAATTAGAATTACTATAGAATAAATCAAAAGATTGATAATGATATATTTGAAAAAAAAGGGGATGTCATGGAAATTCAAGTTCAGGAATTGATCGATAAAATAAAAAAAGACGGAGTTAAGGCCGCGACAGAGGAAGCAAACCGGATTAAAGCAGAAGCAGAAACCGAAGCGCGCCGTTTGGTTGATGTTGCTAAAAAAGAAGCGGATGAATTAATTTCACGCGGAAAGCAGGATGCTCAGCGTTCTGAAAAAGCAGGGATAGCTGCATTAGAGCAGGCTTCCCGTAACCTAATTTTGACATTCAGGGATGAAATAACATCTTTATTAAATAGAATCATTAATGACAGTGTCAGCGCAAACTATAACGATGATGTCTTAAAAGCCGCATTGCCTGATTTATTAAAAGCCTGGGCAGATAAAGGCAGCGATAACCTTACTGTAATACTGCCGGAAAATGAACTTTCCAGACTTCAGGGTTATTTCAGCGATAAACTCGCCGCCGAATTAAATAAAGGCGTAGAATTAAAATCTAACAGGAAATTAACATCCGGCTTCCGTATATCCAACAAAGAAGGTTCTGTTTATTATGATTTTTCTTCAGAGGCAGTCGCTCAATTGCTATCAACATACTTAAATCCTAGATTGGCTGGTTTATTAAAAGAAGCGTCAAAAGGAATTTAATAGGTGGCATATTATTATCTTATAGCCCAACTTCCTTCTCTTGTATATGATCAAAAACCGCCTATGTCTTCATTGGAATTTAAAGAAATGGCTAGATCCTATATGAATAAAAAAGACGGCTCATTAATAGATAGAATTTCTTTTAATTTTGATTTTTCCAAGAAGTTAAAAACAGGCTGTAACTTTATCGATAATTGGCTGAACTGGGAACTGGCTTTAAGAATGAATCTTGCCAAACAACGGGTTATAAGGCTTAAAAGAGAAAATGTACAAATGGCAGAACCTCCGGCTTTTCCGACAGAGGCAGTAATGACAGCTTTAAAGGCAATAGACGAACAATCTCCGCTGGAAGGGGAATTATTAATAGATAAAGCCAGATGGAGTGTTATAGATGATTTTGCCGGAAACAGTTATTTCGGCCGGAACAATGTTTATGCATATTACTTAAAATTACTGATTCTGGAGAGACGGCAGACTTTTAATAGTGAAAAAGGATTTGAAGAATATAAATCACTGTACGCTTTTATTGTTGAAAGCGCTCAGAAAACCTTGGGAGAACATAAATGATCGGAACAAAAGGAATAGTGACCGGAGTAAACGGTAATATGGTGAGCGTCCGTTTTGACGGAATTGTTTCCATGAACGAAGTTGGTTATGTAAAAGTCGGCGATACTCGGCTAAAAAGCGAAGTTATCCGTATTCGCGGCGAAATAAGCCAGCTTCAGGTATTTGAAATCACCAAAGGTATTTCAATTGGTGATTCTGTCGAATTTACCGGAGATATGTTATCGGTTGAATTAGGCCCCGGTCTTTTAGGTCAAGTTTATGACGGACTTCAGAATCCATTGCCTCAGCTTGCTCAGGCAGCGGGTTTCTTTCTGGAAAGAGGAGTTTACCTTGATGCTCTGCCTTCGGACATAAGTTGGCAGTTTACGCCTGTTGTAAATCCCGGCGATAAAGTAGAAAGAGCAGATACTCTTGGTACTGTACCAGAAGGATCATTTACTCATCGTATAATGGTACCGTTTAATTTATACGGCAGTTACACAGTTTCCTGGGTAAAAAATGCCGGTTCATATAATATTAATGAAACAATTGCCGAACTAACCGATGAAAAAGGAAACACTGTAAAAGTAACGCTTAGTTTCCGCTGGCCTGTAAAACGCGCGATTGACTGTTATGAAGAACGATTAAAACCGGTAGACCCAATGGTTACCCGTGTACGCCTAATCGATACATTCTTTCCTGTCGCACGCGGCGGTACATACTGCATCCCGGGCCCTTTCGGCGCGGGAAAAACTGTTCTTCAGCAGATAACAAGCCGCTTTGCCGATGTTGATATCGTAATTGTAGCCGCCTGCGGTGAGCGCGCCGGTGAAGTTGTTGA
>Ga0123356_10001668_pt1 | contig 24294 bp, 41 predicted proteins | sample TergutEmb28metaG_2_FD_92546 | JGI IMG/M metagenome (GOLD analysis project Ga0123356, IMG submission 92546) | Embiratermes neotenicus P3 segment gut microbial communities from Petit-Saut dam, French Guiana - Emb289 P3 | ecosystem: Host-associated > Arthropoda: Insects > Digestive system > Gut ...
ACTTCGTCATTCCGGCCACCGCATGTCCGCCGAAGCCTCGCGCGAAGGCGGAAGCCGGAATCCAAGCTAACTGGATACCGGGTCGAGCCCGGTATGACAGGGTGAAGGCGGGTCGGCGTGATTTGCTTTTGGCGAAATGAAAAAATCCCCCACTCTCGCAGGGGATTCGTTGTTTTGTTTCTAAAGACTAAACTCCGATGACCTTGCGGGTAGCGGACGCGGCGACGGTCGTTTGCGACTTGGCTTTGCCCCCGGAATCCTTCTTGGTAGAAGTGATTTTTTCCTTGGCTGGTTTGTCGGCGGCCTTCTTTTCTGCGGCGGAATCGGGATTGGCTGCGGCTTTTTTCGCCTCGACGTCCTTCTTTTGGCGCACGCCCTTGGCCGCTACATCGCGGTCGACAAGTTCGATTATGCCCATGGGCGCGGCGTCGCCATAGCGCATGCCGGATTTAAGGACGCGGGTGTATCCGCCTGCGCGCGCGGCATAGCGGGGGCCAAGCACGTCGAAGAGCTTCTTGACGGCTTCGTCGCTTCTTAAAAACGCGGCGGCAAGGCGGCGGGAGGTAAGCGTGCCCCGCTTGGCATAGGTGATCATACGCTCGGCGAAGAAACGCGTGTCCTTGGCCTTGGCGATGGTGGTTTCAATCTGTTCGTGTTCGATAAGCGAGCAGACGAGGTTCGAAAACAAGCCTTTGCGCTGGCTTGTGGGACGGCCGAGTTTGCGTCCTTTGGTATTGTGTCGCATGATGCGTTCCTTTCTTTGCGTTTTGCTTTAACTGGTAAAGCGGATTAGTTTTTTCGTTTTATTCCACAAGTGGAAATTTTTATTATCCTTTGCCACCGCCCAAGGCATTGCCGGCCTGGTGAGCGCCAATGCCCATGCCGATCGCGGCGGTGCCGGTCGAGGCGACAGCGGCGCCTTTGGCTGCGGCGGCTCCCATCGCGGGGAAGAATGACACGACGAAGAAGAACGAGAAGATCAGAGAGGCGAAAAGTCCCCACTCTATAATTCCCCAATCGTTTTTCTTTTTGTCGGCCATAATCACTCCGTGTAATCAAAAGTTATTTGCTGCGCAAAAATACTTTTGATTAGTTAATCTATGTCTTTGCTACGCTTATAAAATGCCGCTTTGCAAAGACGAGTTTATACTAACTGGATTGCCTAGTCAAGCTAGGCAATGACAACAGTTGTAATTACTTATAAGGATTCTCGTATTTCTTCGCGAGTTCCTCAATTTTCGGGCGCTCCATTTCCTTCCAGCCGGCGACGTCCATGCCGAGGTAGAGGCCCATGAGGCCCAGCTGTTCCTTGATTTCGTTAAGCGACTTGCGGCCGAAGTTCGGGGTTTTGAGCATGTCGTTTTCGGTCTTTTGGACGAGTTCGCCGATATAGGTGATGCTGTCGTTCTTGAGGCAGTTGTTGGCGCGGACGGAAAGTTCGAGCTCGTCGACCTTTTTGAGGAGGACCTTGGGGAACGGCAATTCGGACGCGGACTCGGCGGCGGCGATCGCTTCGGGGTCGTCGAAGTTGATGAAGAGCCTTAGCTGGTCGACAAGGATACGGGCGGAAAACGCAAGCGCGTCCTCGGGCGATACGGCGCCGTTGGTCTTGACGGTCATGGCGAGTTTTTCATAGTCGGTCTTTTGGCCTACGCGGGCTGGGCTGACGTCGGTGGCGACGTTCAACACGGGCGAGAAGATCGAGTCGATGGCGATGAAGCCGATCGGCTGTTCCGCCTTCTTGTTTTCCTCGGCGGTGCGGTATCCCTTGCCGTTGGCGACCACGAATTCCACGTTAAGGTTCGCGGCGGAATCGCAATGGCAGAGCACGAAGTCCTTGTTCACAATCTCGACATCGCCCGAGGTTTCGATCTGACCAGCGGTAATCACGCCCTCGCCTTTGTGGGTAAGGGTCATTTTGCGCGGGTGTTCGGAATGCGACTTCAAGACAAGCTGTTTGACGTTAAGGACGAACTCGATGACGTCCTCTTTGACGCCGGTGATGGCGCCGAATTCGTGAAGCACGCCGTCGATTTTGACGCCGGTGGCGGCGCAACCCTGTAGCGAGGAGAGGAGGACGCGGCGCAGAGCGGTGCCAAGCGTGAGGCCGAAGCCTTTCTCGAGCGGTTCGGCGGTAAAGGTCGCGGTGTTTTTCGCTTTGTCTTCGCCGGCGAGGACAAGGCGTTCGGGTTTGATTAGTTCAAGCCAGTTGTTTTGTATCATTTGGAGCCCCTTGGGTTTTAGGTTTTTAATTTATTCACTGGATTCCGGCTCGGTGGCCGGAATGACCGTTGTGCGAGATTAAACTCGACGAGGTTTCTTGGCGCGGCAGCCGTTGTGCGGGACGCGCGTGATGTCGACGATCGAGTTCACGGTGATGCCAAGGCTTTGCAGCGCACGCACGGCGGATTCGCGGCCGGTACCGGGGCCGTCAAGCTTGACGTCGAGGTAGCGGATTCCGTGCTCCATAGCTTTGCGGCCGGCGACCTCGGCGGTCTGCTGTGCTGCGAACGGAGTGGATTTTTTCGCGCCCGTAAACCCTTGGACGCCCGAAGTCGACCAGGCGATAACGTTGCCGGCCAAATCCGTGATAGTGATGCGGGTGTTGTTGAACGAGGCTACTACATAACCAATGCCGTTGGTGATATTCTTGCGCTCGGTCTTTTTGGTTATTTCTTTTTTCTTTTTGATTTCTGCCATTTTCAGTCCTTACTTCGTAATCTTTTTCTTGCCGGCGACGGGGATAGCCTTGCCCTTGCGGGTTCTGGCATTCGTCTTGGTGCGCTGGCCGCGGACGGGAAGCTTCTTCGTGTGGCGGATACCGCGATAGCAGCGCATATCCTGGAGCTTCTTGATGTCGATCGCAACTTCGCGACGGCGGTCGCCCTCGACCTCATAGTTCTTGTCGATGAATTCGCGGATTTGGATCAGTTCGTCGTCGGTCAGTTGGTGGACGCGTTTGGTGCGGGCTATGCCGACCGCGTCGCAGATTTTATTCGCGGTATCGCGACCGATACCGTAAATATAGGTAAGGGAGATATTCACGCACTTTTCGGTGGGAATATTCACGCCAGCTATACGAGCCATTTATGTTTCCTTAAGTTATTGTTTTTCTTTGCTTAAATATTTTTTTATTTTTTATATTTCAAAAAATTTCGCAAAGGTTGCCGGGTTATTCTAAAGATATTTTGCCAAATGTCAAGCCCTAAATCGTCATTCCGGCCCCGAGCCGGAATCCACTCTTCTTAATATACTAACTGGATACCGGGTCGAGCCCGGTATGACGAAGTTCACGCGGGTATTAATCAACTATTCCTTGTTATAAAAGTCGCCAAATCGATTTCGCCGTCGGTATCGAGCGTGGCGATTTCCTTTTCCAATTCGGCGCCATAGAGTTCGTGCGCCTTTGAAATCGAATGCGCGAAAAGTTTCGCTACGTCGTTGTCGGTAGTCGCGGCGGTAGTTATGAAAAAGTTTGCTCCGTTCGCGCTATAGGTCGCGCCATTAAAGTCGGCGTTTAGCGCCCCGTTTTCGCGAAGCATAATCGCAAACGAATTGCCGGTTTCGCGACGGAGTTTTTCATTATTCCAAAGCGAGCCGGCCGAGCCCTCTTCGAACGCGGTGGCCAAATGCGTTTTGCGCTTTGCCATTTGGGCGGCGACTTTTTCGCGGGCTGCAACGGGGCCGATGAAGTCCGCTTTGAATTTTACTTCTGTTATAAAGTATCTGAACCTTTCGGAGTTCGCGCGTTTGATAAAGCTATCGCGTGCGGCGAAAAAGTTTTCGTCGGGGGCGAACTCCATCGCCCTGCCCGTTTCAAAATCGTAAGCTGTAATTCCCGCCACGAAATCCCCGAACGCCTTGCCACTTGGCGAGTATCCAGAGTTGCCGGCGACGCCCGAGCCTATCATTCCAGGTATTCCCGCAAGCGCGGAAAAATCATAGCCGGCGGCGGCGCCCTTGTTCACAAGCTCGGACACAGTTGCGTTCGCGGGCGCGGCAAATGCCTCGTCTATTTTAGAATGCTTCGGGCTGATGTCGACGAAAAGCCCGCCGTAGCCGTTGTCGCATATATAAAGATTCGTATGCGCGCCGTAGATGCGGAACGGCTCGCCGCGTTTATACATTTCATGCAGAGCTTGCAGGTCGTTTTGCAGGCTATCGTCGAATTGGAGCTGATAATATTTGGCGGCGGCTCCTGCGCGCTTTTTGAAAAGATGCTTGTCGTCGAGCGGGCGGTTTTTTGCGATGGCGCGGGAGAATTGGGTCATAAGCGGATTATAGCATGGGGAGGATTGTATGGCAATGATTAATCCCGCGAGCCGGGAACGAGGTGAACGCGTAGCGGACAATCCAGAGCAAGCCACGGACGCCGAGCAGGGCGGGCAAGCCGTAAGGCGCGCAGGCCATGCGTGGGGGCGGCGTCCAGCGCGCAGCCCTTTGGGCTGAAGGCTTCTTTATGATTCACTGGATTACCCGGTCGAGCCGGGTAATGACGGGAGTGGAGGCAAGCTTGCGCCAAAGCGACTCGCGCGACCTAGCTATGACGTGTGCGAAGCGCCCGGACGCGCGGAGCGGTCGAGGCGTTGTCGATTTCGATTATCGTTCGGATACGCTCGGTTATCATGTCGGCCTCGTTCTCGTTGCCGTCGATTTCGAAAAGCTTGCCCTGCTCGCGATAATACCTCTTGATGGGCGCGACGTTCGCGTGATAGACCTTGAGCCTGTTTTTTATAACTTCGGGCTTGTCGTCGTCGCGGCGCACGAACTCGTGCGAGCCGCAGGCGTTGCATTTGCCCTCGACCGTAGGGCGCATATCCACGTCGTGATAGTTATGGAAGCATTTCGCGCAGGTGAAGCGGCCCGAGAGGCGCGCGATGATGCGCTCTTCGGACACTTCTATGTTAATAGCCATGTCGATGGCGATCGAGAATTGGCGGAGCATCTCGTCAAGCGATTTCGCCTGTTCAAGGTTTCTTGGATAACCGTCAAGGATAAAACCCTTGGAGAGGTCGATTTCGTTCAGGATTTTCCAGACGAGGTTGTTCGTCGTCTCGTCGGGCACCAAATCGCCGCGGGCGAGGATATCCTTGACTTCGAGTCCAAGCGGGGTGCCGCGCTCGATCTCGTTCCTGAACATCGCGCCGGTCGAGAGGTGATAGAAGCCGTAGATTTTCGATATGCGTTCGGATTGTGTGCCCTTGCCGGCCGCGATGGGCCCAAGGAAGGTAAAATACCTTTTGCTTTGAGGTTGCATTTTTCTCCTTAGCCCTATCTTCTCACGAATCGCCGTTTTTGTTTCGATTGAGCGTCTATTATGCCTTGATACTGGGCGGAAACTAGTTGTGCCTGGATTTGCGAAACGGTGTCAGAAATAACGTTGCAGACGATCAAGAGCGTCGTGCCGCCAAGATAGAACGGAACGCCGAAGCGCGTGATCATTATATCCGGCAGCAAGCAGATCGCGACAAGGTATGACGCGCCGATAACTGTTGTGCGGGACAGCAAATAATCGAAGTATTTCGCTGTTGCATCGCCGGGCCTTATCCCAGGGATAAACGCGCCCTGGTTCTTAAGGTTGTCCGCGGTTTCCTTGGAATTAAACTGTAGCGCGGTATAGAAGAAAGCGAAGAACGCGATCAGACCTGCGTAGATTATATAATAGGTTATCGAGCCATGGGTAAGCGCGCGGTTCATCGCCTGAAGGATTTCGGAGTTGGAATTGCCCGCGAACATAGCTATGGCGGACGGAATGTTAAGGAGCGCGCCGGCGAAGATGGGCGGTATGACGCCCGCGGTGTTGAGCTTTAGCGGAAGGTGCGAGGTGTTGACCTGTGCCCCGAAAGTCTGTTTGGGATAGTGGATAAGCACGCGGCGCTGCGACTGTTCGATGAAAACAACGAACGCGACGGCGGACACGACGATAAGCGCGATGATCGCAAGCATGCCGCCAGAGAGCTGACCGACGCGGCCGAGTTCTGCGGTTTGAAACAATGCGCCAGGAAGGCCGGCTATGATGCCCGAGAATATGATAAGCGATGCGCCCTGCCCTATGCCGCGCGCAGTGATTTGCTCGCCGAGCCACATGACGAACATCGTGCCGCCGGTTAGGGACACTATGGTTGAAAATCTAAAGAACCAGCCGGGGTTGTAAACTGCGGATATGCCCGAGGCGCCAGTCATCTGTTCAAGTCCGACGGACATGCCGTATGCTTGGACGATACATATAGCCACGGTGAGGTAGCGAGTGTATTGGTTGATTTTTTCGCGACCGGCCTCGCCCTCTTTCTTTAGCTCGATAAGCGAGGGATAGACGGTGGACATAAGGGATATGATAATGCTGGCCGAGATATAGGGCATGATGTTAAGCGCGAACACCGTCATGCGGGAAAGGTTTCCGCCGGTTAGAACGTCGAACATGCCCAAAAAGCCGCCGCCGGATTGCGCGTCGAAGAATGCCTTGACCACGCTTGCGTCAACGCCGGGAAGAGGTATGAACGAACCGAGCCTATAGATTATGAGTATGCCCAACGTGAACCAAAGGCGCTTTTTCAATTCCGTCGCCTTCTTGAAATCCTCGAAGCTTATGCGCGAGGCAAGTTTTTCAGCAAGGTTGCTCATGTATTCCTTCTCTCTTCTAGGTGGGCGCGGAACAATTGCCGCGTTCTACGCCCGTATACTTTTATTTTTTCGCCGCTTTCTTCTTTTCGATTCTGGTCGTGGTCGAAGCGGGCTTGGTCGATTTTACCTTACGTCCGGTGGGTTTTGCAACCTTTAATTCTATGACCTTGCCGCCGGCCTTTTCAATCGCGGTTTTCGCAGAAGCCGAGAATTCCGCGGCGGAAATCTCGAGCGAGGCCTTTAGCTCGCCGCGGCCAAGGATTTTCAACCCATCGGCGGCGGAGGGAATCGCCCCCAACGCCCGGAGGCTGGCGTAGTCGACTTTGCCCGAAATTTTCTTGGCGTCGACAAGTTTTTGAAGCTCGGAGAGGTTGATGGTCGCGAACACGTTCTTGAAGAAGGCGTTGTTGAAACCACGTTTTCCAAGGCGGCGGAAGAGCGGCGATTGGCCGCCTTCGAACCAACGAATAGAAACGCCCGAGCGGGACTTCTGTCCTTTGTGGCCGCGGCCGCAGGTTTTACCCTTGCCGGAACCGATGCCGCGTCCGACGCGCATCTTGCTTTTCGTGGCGGCTTTTTTATCGCGGATAGTTGTAAGGCTGAACATCATATTACTCCTCTATTTTGACAAGGTGGGCGACGGCGCGAATCATGCCGCGGATTTCCGGGGTGTCGGCGCGCTCGACGGTTTTGCCGAGGCGGCCGAGGCCCAAGCCCTTGATGGTCGCGATCTGTGCCTTGATACGGCCGGCGGCAGATGCTATTTGCGTGATTTTGATTTTCTTGGCGGCGGTCATGTTATTCCTCCGTTGTTTCTTCGGCTGTTTCTGCTTGCTCGGCGGCCTTCTTGCCATCGCGGCGGGCGATGAGGTCGCTCATCTTTAGTCCACGGCGCGCGGCAACCGATTTGGGCGAGGCGATGGATTCAAGAGCGGCGAAGGTGGCCTTGAGCATGTTGTGGGGATTGTTCGAGCCCTGGGACTTGGACACAATATCCTTGATCCCGACGACTTCGAAGATGGCGCGCATGGGGCCGCCCGCGATGATGCCGGTACCGGCCTTGGCCGAGCGGAGGATAACCTTGCCCGCGCCGAAGTCGGCGATGATGTCGTGGTGGAGCGTGCGCCCGTCCTTTAGGGGAACGGTGATAAGGTTCTTTTTCGCGGCTTCGGTCGCCTTTTTGACCGCGTCGGGCACTTCCTTGGCCTTGCCGGTGCCATAGCCGATGCGGCCGCGACCGTCGCCGACGATGACTATTGCCGCAAGCGACATGTTCTTACCGCCCTTGACGGTTTTGGATACGCGGTTGACCGCAATCAGCCTGTCCTGAAATTCGGAATCTTTTTCGCGGATTTTTTCTTTGGGTTTCATTGCCATATTCGTTTCCTCTTAGAATTTAAGACCGGCTTTGCGTGCGCCCTCGGCGAGAGCTTTCACGCGGCCATGATAGTTGTATTGACCGCGGTCGAAGACGACGGTTTCGACTTTGGCCTTGAGGGCCAGTTTCGCAACGGCCTCGCCAACAGCGGTGGCGGCGGCGACGTCGTGGGTTTTGCCCTTGAAGTCCTTGGCCTTGGTCGAATAGGCGGCGACGGTGATGCCCTTGTTATCGTCGATGATTTGGGCATAGATATGACGCGCGGTGCGGTGGACCGAGAGGCGCGGCGAGAGCGACTTGTTAGTCTTTTTCGTGCGATAGCGGTTGCGGACTTTTCTTGTTTGGTTTGACATCATGCGCTCCTATTTCTTTTTGCCTTCTTTGCGGCGGACGAAGGAACCCTTGATGCGGATGCCTTTGCCCTTATACGGGTCGGGTTTGCGGAACTGGGTGATCTCGTCGACGGTGCGGCCGAGGAGCTCCTTGTTCGCGCTTGTGAACTTGATTTCGGTGGGCGCCACGATTTCGGCCTTGACGCCGGAGGGGAGCTTATACTCCACTTCGTGCGAATAGCCGATGGTAAGCACTAGCGTAGTGCCCTTTAGCGCGGATTTGTAGCCGACGCCCTTTAGCTCGACGGTTTTTTCGAAGCCCTTGGCCACGCCGACGACGGCGTTGTTGATAAGGGCGCGGATCGTGCCCCACATGACAAGCGAGCGGGCGTCTTCTTTGGATTTCGGCTGAACCGATACTTCGCCGTCCTTGATTTCTACATCAAGTATGTTGGTCGGGAGCGCCACAGTGATTTCGCCCAGCTTGCCCTTGGCGGTAAGAACCGCGACGGCGATGGATACGTTCACGCCGTCGAGGATTTTTACTGGATTTTTTCCGATTTTCGACATTTCATTTTCCCTTCGTTAAAACACATAGCAGAGGACTTCGCCGCCGACGTTTTGCGCGCGTGCGGCATGGTCGGAAAGCACACCCTTGGAGGTTGAGAGTATCGCGACGCCAAGGCCGTTTCGGACCTTGGGGATTTTGATGGCTTCGGAGTAGGAGCGACGGCCGGGCGTGGACACGCGCTTCAAGTCTTTGATCACGGGCTCGCCGTCGAAGTATTTGAGGCTGATGCGGGTTTCGCGCACGCCCTTACGCACTTCGTAGGTTTCGTAGCCATCGATGTATCCTTCGGCCTTAAGGACGTCAAGGACGCCTTCGCGGAGTTTGGAGGCGGGGGTGATGACCGTGGCAAGGCGGGCTTTCGCACCGTTCCTGATTCTTGCCAGCATGTCTCCGATTGTATCTGAAAACGACATAGTTTTTTCCTTCCTTTAGAATTACCAGCTGGCCTTGCGGACGCCGGGGAGCTTGCCCTCGTTGGCCAGGTTCCTGAGCTCGATACGGTTGATTCCGAACTTGCGATAGTATCCGCGCGGGCGGCCGGTCAGGGCGCAGCGGTTGTGGACGCGGGTCGGCGCGGCGTTCCTTGGCAACTTCGCAAGTTTCGCGTTGGCCTCGAAGATGTCTTCGGGCGCGGCGGTGCGGTTGCGGGCTACGGCCAAAAGCTTAGCGCGCTTGTTGGAAAGCGACTTGCTCATGCTTTTGCGCTTTTCGTTTCTTTCTATCAAACTTTTCCTTGACATTCTTAATCCTTTTTAGTTGTAGAACGGGAAGTTGAACGCGGACAGAAGGGCCTTGGCCTCCTTGTCGTTTTGCGCGGTGGTGCAGACGATGATGTCCATGCCGCGGATATTGTCGATCTTGTCGAAGTCGATTTCCGGGAATATGATCTGCTCCTTGATACCGAAGGCGTAGTTGCCCTTGCCGTCGAAGGACTTGCCGTTAAGGCCGCGGAAGTCGCGGACACGCGGGAGCGCCACGTTGACGAGGCGATCGAGGAAGTCATACATGCGGGCGCCGCGGAGCGTGCATTTGCAGCCGATCGGCATGCCCTCTTTGAGCTTGAAGTTCGCAAGCGACTTCTTGGCCTTGGTAAGGACTACTTTCTGCGACGCGATGGTCGTCATGTCCTTGGCGGCGGCGTCAAGTTTCTTCTTGTCGGTTGTTGCCTCGCCAACGCTCATGTTGAGGACGATTTTGGTGAGGCGCGGAACGGAAAGAGTGTTTTCCATGCCAAGCGATTTCTGGAGCTCGGGGCGGATTTTCTTTTCGTATAGGTCTTTCAAACGGATTGTCATTTTATTTCCTTACGCTACGGGTGTGCCGGATTTTTTGGCGATACGGGTTTTGGCGCCCTTCTCGATTTTGTATCCGACGCGGGTGGCTTTGCCGGTTTTGGGATCGGCAAGCGCGACGTTGGACACGTGGATTGGCATGGATTTAGCGACGATGCCGGCCTTGTTGCCCTGCGCGTCGGCTTTCTGATGGCGTTTGACCATGTTCACACCGGCGACAAGCACTTTCTGCTCGGACGGCATGGCGGCGATGACCTTGCCCTTTTTCCCTTTGTCGCGGCCGGCGATGACGATCACGTCGTCGTTCTTTTTGATTTTCATCTTAAGCTTTGTCATTACACCACCTCGGGGGCTAGGGAGATTATGTTCATGAAGCCCTTGGCGCGCAGTTCGCGGGCGACGGGCCCGAAGATACGGGTGCCAAGCGGGTTCTTGTTGTTATCGACAAGCACGGCCGCGTTCTCGTCGAACTTGACGGACGAACCGTCGGCGCGCTGGATCGATTTCTTGGTGCGCACGATCACGGCCTTATAGACCTTGCCCTTGACCACTTTGCCCTTGGGCATGGCCTCTTTGACCGAAACGACGATGATGTCGCCGATGCCGGCCGTGCGGATATGCGAGCCGCCAAGGACCTTGATGCACTGCACCTTCTTGGCGCCGGAGTTGTCGGCAACACCCATTACGGATTGCATTTGAATCATATTAGGCCTCGGCTTTCATGACTTCGAAGCACACGGTCTTGGAATACGGGCGGCATTCGATGATGCGGACGGTATCGCCGACCTTGGCGCCGGTGGTGTCGTGGGCGTGGTACTTCTTTGAGGAAGAAACAAACTTTTTGTAAAGCGGGTGCATGAAGCGGCGGACAACTTCGACCACGACGGTGGAGGTCATCTTGTCGCTTACTACGCGGCCCTCGAGTATTCGTTTAGGCATTATTTGGTTTCCTTTTTCTTCGAGTTCTTGGTGGCGAAAGTGTTGAGCTTCGCGATCGCCTTTTTGGTTTTGCGGATTTGCGACGTGTCCTTTAGGTTGCCGGCAGAGCGGGCGAAGCGGAAGTTCATAAGCGAGCGGGTCAGCTCGACGACGCGGGCATAGATGTCGGCGGTCGAGGCGTCCTTTAGCTTGTTGATTTCAAGTTTGTCCTTCATTTAGACCTCCGTCCTTGTGATGATTTTCGTTTTCACGGGCAATTTCGCGGCGGCAAGGGTGAAGCCGGTGCGGGCCACGGATTCCGGCACGCCGTCGACCTCGAACAATATACGGCCGGGAGCTACGCGCGAGCACCAGAATTCGATCGGGCCTTTGCCTTTACCCATACGGACTTCGTTGGGCTTCTTGGATACCGGAATGTCCGGGAATATGCGGAGCCAGACCTTGCCCTGGCGCTTCATGGCGCGGGTAAGGGCGCGGCGCGCGGCCTCGATTTGACGGGCGGTTATGCGGTCGGGAGTGAGCGCCTTTAGTCCGAAGGAACCGAAGGCGAGCGTGGTGCCGCCCTTGGCCTCGCCGTGGATACGGCCCTTAAACTCTTTGGCGTGTTTTCTTTTCTTAGGTTGCAACATTGACATGATTGTTCCCTTTCTTAAGCCATTGCGCTTGTTGCGGCGTTGGCGGCCGACGAGCTTTGACGACGGTCGCCGGCAAGAGCCTCTTTGTTGACCACGTCGCCGCGGTAGATCCAGACGCGGATACCGATGATGCCGGTGGGCGTTTGGGCGCGGGCGACACCGTAATCGATGTCGGCGCGGAGTGTGTGAAGCGGGACGCGGCCTTCGCGGTAGCCTTCGGAGCGGGCGATCGCGGCGCCGCCAAGACGGCCGGACACCGTGACCTTGATTCCTTTGGCACCAGCGCGAAGAGCGTTTTGCACGGCCTTTTTCATGGCGCGTTTGAAGCTGATGCGTTTCTCGATCTGCGAGGCGATGCCCTTGGCCGAGATGGTGGCGTCGGTATCGGCTTTGCGGACTTCGACGATGCTGACGTTGACGTCGGTTTTCGCGATTTTCGAGAGTTCCTTCTTAAGGGAGTCGATGTCGGAGCCCTTCTTGCCGATGACAAGGCCGGGTTGCGAGGTGAAGACGACCACGTTGACCTTTTTCGCGATGCGTTCGATGACGACGCGGGAAACGGACGCCTCGCGCAATTTCTTGTCGATGAAGCGGCGGATCTTCAGGTCGCTTATCAACTGCGCCTGATAGGTTTCGTCGGCGAACCAGCGGGAGTCCCAGGTTTTGTTTATATTAAGCCTTAATCCAATAGGATTGATTTTCTGTCCCATTATTTAGCCTCCTTGGTGGTTTTTTTTGCGGCGGGAGCCTTTTTCGCGGCGGCGGGCTTGGCGGCTTTTTCAGCTTTGGCCTCGGCGGGCGGCGCGGCGACGATGATGGTCATGTTGGCGAACGGCTTCTTGATGCCGGCACCACGGCCGCGGGCGCGGGCATGGAAGCGGCGAAGGACGAGCGCCTTGCCGACATAAGCTTCTTTGACGATCAGCTTGTCGGCGTCGAGCTTGTAGTTATTTTCCGCGTTCGCGATGGCGGAGAGGAGGAGCTTCCTGACTTCCTCGGCAACGCGTTTGGCCGAAAATTGCAGCTGCTCGAGCGCCTTGGCGACGGGGAGGCCGGCGATTTGGCGGGCAAGGAGGCCCAGCTTCTGCGGCGAGGTTTTAACCTGGCGGAGGAAGGCGCGGGCCTCGTTTTCCTTGATGTTATATCTTTTTTCCATAGTGGTCTTCCTTACTTCTTGGCTGCGGTCGCGTCGTTCTTCTTGTGCTGTTTGAACGTGCGGGTTAGCGCGAATTCGCCGAACTTGTGGCCGATCATGACCTCGGTGATAAGGACGGGAACGAACTTGTTGCCGTTGTGCACCGCAAAGGTGAGACCGACGCACTGCGGGAGAATCGTCGAGCTTCTGGCCCAAGTCTTGATGGGTTTCTTGTCGTTGGCCGCGATCGCAGCCTCGATCTTTTTCAAAAGCGAGGGGTGGATATAGGGGCCTTTCCAAACTGAGCGTGTCATTTACTACTCCTTATTTCTTTTTCTTGGCCAAGTGGCGCGAACGGATAATAAACTTGTTCGTCTTCTTGTTGTTGCGGGTGCGGTAGCCCTTGGTCGGGATGCCCGACGGGGTCACGGGGATACGGCCGAAGGTGCGTCCCTCGCCGCCGCCGTGGGGGTGGTCGACGGGGTTCATCGCGGTTCCGCGGACATGGGGGCGGCGACCAAGCCAGTTGCTGCGGCCGGCCTTGGCGATTACGACGTTCCTTTGCTCGGGATTGGATACCGCGCCGATCGAGGCATAGCAATCGCCGGATACGCGGCGGAGTTCGCCCGAGCCGAGTTTGATTTGCGCGAAGCCCGAGTCCTTACCGGCAAGGCTTGCATAACTGCCGGCCGAGCGGGCGATTTGGCCGCCTTTGCCGGGCTGGAGCTCGACGTTATGGACGATGGTTCCGATGGGAATGTTTTTCAACGGGAGCGCGTTGCCGATTTGGATATCGGCGTTCTCGCCGGCCACGACCTTGCTTCCTGCGGCAAGGCGCTGGGGCGCGAGGATATAGGCCTGCTCTCCGTCAGCATATTTGATAAGCGCGATGAAGGCGGTGCGGTTCGGGTCGTATTCGATACGCTCGACGGTCGCTACGACATCACGCTTGCTGCGTTTGAAGTCGATAAGGCGATAGCGCTGTTTGTGTCTGCCACCGATGTTGCGGTTGGTTTGGTGGCCGGCGTTGTTGCGGCCGCCGGTTTTTTTCTTGCCGACGGTGAGTTTTTTGACCGGCTTGCCCTTGTAGAGTTCAGAGCGGTCGATAGTGGTAAGCGCGCGCTGGGAAGGAGTGGTCGGTTTGTATTTTTTAAGTATTGCCATGATTATTTCACCTCTGCCATGATGTCAATCTTGGCGTCCGCGCCAAGGCTTACATACGCCTTTTTGATGGTGCTTGTGTTGCCAAGAACGCCCTTGAAGCGTTTTTGCTTGCCGGGGCGGTTCGTGATGTTGACGGCCTTGACCTCTACTTTATAGAGGGCTTCGACGGCGGCCTTGATATCCTTCTTGGTGGCGGTGGGCGCGACCTCGAACGCTATCTTGCCCTGCTCGACAAGGAGCGAGGCCTTTTCCGTGATAAGCGGGCGGACAAGGACGGAGTAAGTCTTGGTCGAAACCGCTGTTGCCGGAGCTGTTTTTGCCTTGGTCATATTAGGCCTCCAATCTTTTGGTTAGCGCCGCGAGGCCGTCTTTGGTTATGACGAGCGTGTCGTGGCGGATAATGTCGTATACGTTCGCGCCGATGGCAGGCAGAGCGTCGACATAGGGAACGTTCGCGATCGAAAGCGCGAAGTTGGTGTCGACCGCTTCGCCGGCGATGAAAAGCGGCTTGGCAATTTTCATGGCGTCAAGCTTCGTTTTCATTTCCTTGGTCTTGGGCGTGGCGAGCTTTTCGGAATCGATCACGACAAGCTTCTTGTCCGCAAGTTTCGCGGAAAGGGCCATTTTAAGGCCAAGCGCGCGAATCTTTTTGTTAAGGTCGTGGGTGAAGTCCTGGGGACGGGGACCAAATAGAGCCGCACCGCCGCGCATCTGGGGCGAACGGAGCGAACCCTGACGGGCGCGGCCGGTTCCCTTTTGCGCGAAGGGCTTCTTGGTCGTGCCGGATATTTCCGATATGACCTTGGTCGAGTGGGTGCCGGCGCGACGTTTGGCAAGCTGCCATTTGATGACGCGGGCGATTATGTCGCCGCGGGGGGCTACGCCGAATATCGCATCGGAGAGCTCCACCTTGCCGGCGGATTTGTTATCAAGAGTGATTACATCGAATTGCATGGCTTACTCCTTGACTTCTTCTTGGGTGGCGGGAGCTTCGACCTGCGCTTCGGCGGCGGGGGCCTCGGCAACGGGCGCGGTTTCTGCTTCGGAGGCAGGAGCGGCGGAGGTTGCGGCCTTTTTCAAGCTTGCGGGCATGGGAAGATCTTTGTGAAGCGGTTTTTTAATCGCGTCATAGATGCAGACCATGGCTCCGTCGAAACCGGGGACGGCGCCCTTGACAAGAATGTATCCGTCGGCGTCGTTTGCTTCGACTATTACTAGGTTTTGAATGGTGATATTTTCGACACCGAGGTGGCCGGGCATCTTCTTGCCCTTGAACACCTTGCCGGGCTCTTGGCGCTGACCGGTCGAACCGATCGAACGGTGAGTGATGGAAACGCCGTGCGAAGCTTCGAGTCCGCGGAAGTTCCAGCGTTTCATACCGCCGGCGAAACCTTTACCGATGGTAAGGCCCGAGATGTCGACGAACTGGCCCGCGACAAAGTGCGAAGGAAGGATTTCGTCGCCGACGTTTAGGAGGCAATCTTGGCTTACGCGGAATTCCTTGATGGCTTTGGCGGCGCCGGAGCCGGCCTTCTTGAGGTGGCCGAGGACGGGTTTGGAAACCCTTTTCTCTTTGGCGGTGCCGGCGGCAAGCTGGACGGCGGTGTAGCCGTTCTTTTCTTTGGTCATGACGCCCACAACGCGGACGTTGTCGACCTTGAGGACGCTGACGGGGACATGGCGCTTGTTTTCATCGAATATGCGCGTCATGCCTACTTTATATGCTATAATACCTGTTCTCATCATACACCTACAATTCAACTTTCACATCAACGCCGACGGAGAGGTTGAGGTTCATAAGCGCGTCAACGGTCTGCGGAGTGGGATTCAAGATATCAAGCACGCGTTTGTGGGTGCGGATTTCGAACTGCTCGCGCGATTCCTTGTTCACGTGGGGCGAGCGGTTGACGGTGAACTTTTCCTTTTTCGTCGGAAGGGGGATTGGGCCAACGACGTCGGCGCCGGTGCGCTTGGCCGTCGAGATTATTTCGCGCACCGCTTCGTCCAGTATCGGATTTTCGAAGGCGCGGAGGCGAATTCTTATGTTGGAGCCTGCCATAATTTATAAATTCCTTTGGTTTTGCAAACAGCTATTCTCGTTTTAACTCCGGCGAGTTGGTGCCCTAAGGCCGCGCGAGTGTAGAGGTATTCAAACAAAAAAGCAAGGACTTTTTTGCGTTCCTTGGCTTTTTTGCGGATTTGCGGGCGGGCAGTTCGACGAATCGCTTGCGGGCCCTATAAACTCACGGGTGTGAATCTAGCAGGGGATTGCGGATTTGTCAAGGGGTTTTGCTAAAATACCTTGACAAAAGTCGGCGGAGCGAGGTAAAAAATCAATATGAAGCAGCACGGCGCCCTTGTCATTCCAGACTTTTCAATTCAACCGTTGCCCGAAGAGCAGATGGGGCATATCAAGCATTACCTTGCCTTCATGGGCGCGCTTAACCGATTTTGGCAGGGATACGAGGCGAAGTTCGGCAAAATCACAAATCTATACTTCAATATTTACGAACAGCCAATTAATGCCAAAGATCAGATGGCATTCCTTAAACCGATCATGCAAATCAAAGACCGCGCCGGGGATTTCGTTCGAAAATTCTTTGACCACATGATCACACTTGAGACAGAATATAAAATCGAAGAGTTGCGTAAAAAATGGCGCAATGAGGATATGTCGATAACGCATGTTCAGCCGGCAGATAGGAATCTGCCCGCCACTGTGGATTCCGACGAAAGACTTCAAAAACTCCTTAGGGATATGATGCGGGCGCTTGAGGCGGATTTTGCCAAACAGGACGCTAAAATGAAATACATCGGCACCATAAGCGAATATCCTTTTACCGGAAACTACGAGCTGCACGACGATTGGCTTTTGGAGCCCGAGGATCTTTTGACGATTGGGGCAATAAGCCTTTGCGGGCATCGCGAGGTGCGGCACTCGAACCTTAGCATAAAATCCGATTATGATAAGGGCGATATGTTCGGATTCGTCCGAAACCTTGCCATCGTATCCGCCGCCAACGGCATAGTGCCCGTCCGTGCACGCGAGCTTATAACAAAAATTAACAACCAGAAAACGAAGATCTCTCTTAAAATAGCCAGAACCCACTGATAAAAACTTACTTGACAAAATTATAAAAAAGGCTATTTTGTTTATATGAAGATAACCGATAGGATATTGGCGAAATTAAAACCACGGCTTGAGGCCGCTAAGGTTTTGCCGGGCCAGCCGCTTGAGGAACCGGTTTTCGAAGTCTACGCTATCGAAAACAAACCTCCATTCGTAAAACTTAACCGCATTTTCTACGAGCTGTCCAGCTATAACAAAGAAACGGAAGCCAAATATGCTCCCACGAGAAAAAAAATTACAGATGTTTTGAAGAATTTTACAGATGAAAACGTATCGGCACTGGACGTTCTTGAAATCCTTAAACACGATGACGAAGCATGGTGCGCGCTTAGCTCGATTAACGGATATAACGATGAAAAATTCGTTTTCGCCTTAAATTGCATCAAAAACATAGAAAAATATATCACGGATCAAAAACTACTCAACGCTTTGAGGGTGGTGGAAAACAAGGCCTGTGGCCTTACGGACAGTGTCGAGGCGATAAATACGCACGACGAGATTAAGGAAGTGTTTCACGGATATAGCTGGTATGATGGCGGGACAAGGAGAATCAACTTCCTTGCCGCAAGGGCGATACTTAACCTTTTCTCGGAGGTCGATATCGGATACTCCCTTAAATGCCTTATGCACGATGCGCGCAATGTCGTGGCCGAGCATTTGCGTCATGGCGACAACGACAATATCGACAATCATAACTCGGACGTGGCGCGATTAATTAGCGACGCCGCCCTGCCCTCCGATCCAACCAAACCCTATATCACACACAATAGTTATGATGAAATCAACGACAAAGCGCTTAAGGACGCACAGTGGTTTTCAAGTGTGCAATACTATGAAAACGAAGAGGCAAGGACGAGTCCCGAGATGTTGCGAAAGATGAAGGAATTGAAAGACGCGGAGTTAAAATTCCAAGTGAATGCGATGCGGAAAATGTTGCAGCACATAGCGCGTATGGAGCGCAGGGTGCTGGCATCGGCGTCGGCGCGAACTGATAGCTCGGAGAGATAGGCCGCCGTTAGTTTTTTGCGGGCATTTTAACGTCCATGACAAGTTGGGCGCCATTGATTTTTCGAGCTTTTGTAAGATCGTCAATGCGTTTTTTATCGGCCCTTTCACGTAGCGCGGTATTAGTGCGCTTTTTGGGCTCGTAGTTTATAATTCTGTGTGAGACGGGCATGTTCGGACTCCTGTGGGTTAAAATCACCTTCCATTGCGCATGTTGCGAATGGCGGCGTCTATATCGCCGGCCGCGGGATCTAACTGCTTTTTGCGTTTCTTGGGGCGACCGACCGAGTTTTTCTTGACGTCGCGTCTATCGGGAGTGGTATAGATATTGTAATTTCTAAGGCCGTTTTCATATATCCTGTCGATATTGGCCTGGGTGCTTGGGCTGATTATATTCATGCGAGGTTCCTTTTTATACAGCTGTTCCGGGAGAACCCCTCGTCCCGGAACAGCTTAGTTAATATTATTTGCCGGCCTTTGCCTTTATCTCTTCGGCGACGTTGTTGGGAACGTCGGCGTAGTGGCTGAAGACCATGGAGTAAGACGCGCGGCCTTGGCTCATCGAGCGTAGGGTGTTCACATAGCCGAACATGTTGGCAAGCGGGACCGAGGCGTTGATGACGCGGGCGTTGCCGTCGGAGTCCATGTTGTTGACCTGGCCACGGCGCGAGTTGAGGTCGCCGATGATGTCGCCCATGTATTCGTCGGGCGTGACCACCTCGACCTTCATTACGGGTTCCATAATCTTGGGTCCGCACTGGGGAATGTGTTCGCGGAAAGCGGCACGGGCGGCGATTTCGAACGCCATGGTCGACGAGTCGACCTCGTGATACGCTCCGTCGAAAAGCACGACCTTGAAGTCGGTGGTCGGATAGCCGGCGATGGTGCCGTTTTCCTTGGCCATCTTGAAGCCCTTCTCGACCGCGGGGATATATTCCTTGGGCACGTTGCCGCCGACGACTTCGGAGGCGAATTCGAAGCCTGCGCCGGTTTCCATGGGCTCGTAGCGGAGTTTGATTTTCGCGAACTGGCCGGAACCGCCGGATTGTTTCTTGTGGGTGTATTCAAGCTCGCATGTTTTCGAAATCGTTTCGCGGTATGCGACCTGGGGCGCGCCGACGTTGGCGTCGACCTTGAACTCGCGCTTCAGCCTGTCGACGATGATGTCGAGGTGAAGTTCGCCCATGCCCTTGATGATCGTCTGGCCTGATTCGTCGTCGGTGGCGACACGGAAGGAGGGGTCTTCGACAGCGAGCTTTTGAAGCGCGAGGCCCATCTTCTCGACATCGGCCTTGGTCTTGGGTTCCACGGCAACCTCGATAACGGGATCCGGGAAGTCCATCTTTTCAAGGATAATCGGTTTTGTTTCGTCGCAGAGGGTATCGCCGGTCGTGGTGTCCTTCAGGCTGACGAGCGCGATGATATCGCCGGCGTAGGCTTCTTTGATTTCCTCGCGGGAGTTCGCCTGCATGATGACCATACGGCCGATGCGTTCCTTCTTGTCCTTGACCGAGTTGTAAACATACGAGCCGGCCTCGAGCTTGCCCGAATAGATGCGGGTGAACGTGAGGTTGCCGACATAGGGGTCGTTCATGATTTTGAACGCAAGCGCGGAAAACGGCGCTTCGTCCGAGGCCTGGCGGTTGTCCTCGGCGCCGGTTTTGGGATTCACACCGTTGATGGCGGGAACGTCAAGCGGGCTTGGCAGATATGCGACGACTGCGTCAAGGAGGTATTGCACGCCCTTGTTCTTGAACGAGCTGCCGGGCATGACCGGGAAGATTTTCATGGCAATGGTGCCTTTGCGGATACAGGACTTGAGCGTCGCGGTGTCGGGTTCCTTGCCCTCGAGGTATGCTTCCATAGCGGCATCGTCGAATTCGACGGCCTTTTCGACAAGCGCAGCGCGAAGTTTGTCGGCTTCGGCCTTGAACTCGGCCGGGATTTCCACGATGTCGTATTTCGCGCCAAGGTCGTCGGCGCCGGCCGGCCAGATGTGAGCCTTCATTTCCACAAGGTCGACAAGGCCGCGGAACGTGTCCTCGGCTCCGATGGGGAACGCGATGGGAAGCGGGTATGCGCCGAGCTTGTTCTTGATCGTTTCAAGACAGTAGTTGTAGTTCGCGCCGATGCGGTCCATCTTGTTGATAAAGCAGATGCGGGGGACGTTATACTTGTTCGCCTGGCGCCAGACGGTTTCGGACTGCGGCTGGACACCTGAAACGGATTCGAAGACAGCGACCGCGCCGTCAAGGACGCGAAGCGAGCGCTCGACCTCGATGGTGAAGTCGACGTGCCCGGGGGTGTCGATGAGGTTCAGGCGATGGCCGGCCCAGAATGCGGTGATGGCGGACGAGGTGATCGTTATGCCGCGCTCCTGTTCCTGCTCCATCCAGTCGGTGGTCGCGCCGCCGTCGTGGACTTCGCCGATTTTGTGAACCTTGCCGGTATAGTAGAGTATACGCTCGGACGTGGTGGTCTTTCCGGCGTCGATGTGCGCCATGATACCGAAGTTGCGGTAAAGGTTTAACGGGGTTGTGCGTGGCATTATGCTCTCCTATTAAAAAGCGCCGAGGTGGAAATCCCCCTTGGCGCAAGGTTTATTGAAATCGTTGATTTGCCTTCGGCGTCCGGCATGGCGACTACCAGCGGAAGTGGGCGAAGGCCTTGTTGGCTTCGGCCATCTTGTGGACGTCCATACGCTTCTTGAGCGAGTTTCCGTTGCCGGCAAGGATGTCCTTGAACTCGCCAAGAAGGCGGGTGGCCATCGTCTTCTCGCCACGCTTTTTCGCGGACGCGATGATCCAGCGAATCGCAAGCGCGATGCGGCGGGTGGCGGAAACTTCGGTCGGGACCTGATAGGTGGCTCCGCCGACGCGGCGGGCGCGGACCTCAAGCGAAGGTTTTACCTTGTCGACGATTTCGATGAAGGATTCGATTTTCTTGTCGCCGGGAATGCCCTCGATCGCTTCGTAGAGAATCGCGTTGGCTACCGTGCGTTTGCCGTCTTCCATAAGATAGTTGGAAAACTGGGTGATAAGAACATTCTTATAGCGGGGGTCGGGAAGAAGTTCGCGCTTTTTGGTTTTATTACGTCTTGACATACATTTACTCCTTTTGGGTCGGGCGGGTCAAAACCGCCCTGCTTCAATGGTTATGGTTAAAATTATTTAGGGCGTTTCGCGCCGTAGTGCGATCTGGCCTGCTTGCGGTTGGCGACGCCTTGCGTATCAAGCACACCGCGTAGGATATGATAGCGCACGCCGGGCAAGTCCTTGACACGGCCGCCGCGGATCATCACAACGGAGTGCTCCTGAAGATTATGGCCGACGCCGGGGATATAGGCCGTGACCTCGTAGCCGTTGACAAGCTTGACGCGAGCGACCTTACGGAGCGCGGAGTTAGGCTTCTTGGGCGTAGTGGTATAGACACGAGTGCAGACGCCGCGCTTCTGCGGATTCCTCTGCATCGCGGGGGCCTTCGAACGGACGGTTTTGCTCTTCCTTGGCTTTCTGATAAGCTGGTTGATTGTAGGCATTTTATTCCTTAGTTTCGTTAAAATTCCGGTGCATGATAGTGTGCGGGCGCGAAAAAGTCAAGCGGAAATATTGACTTTATACGATTAAAAAACAACCCAAATCTCCTCTTGTGGGCGTTAGGCGATGGGCGCGTGGGTGCCCGCTGGAGATTAAAGCGTAAGAAGCAGCACACCCGCAAGCATGAAGGTCAAAAGAGAGGCTTTTCTTAAAATCTCGCGGCGGGTGGTGCTTTCCTTGAACGCAACCTTGCTTCCGCCAAGAACCTTTAGCAAAACACCTATCGCAAGCACGAAAAGCGGCTGGGTATTGGAAATGCCGTCTTTGACAACCACGGGCAACACCGAGAGCGAGAAGACCGCCGCAACCGCCGCCGCCGTATCAAGGCCATCGAACAAAAACACCTGTGCCGCATTCTCCTTGAACGTCGGCCACGACCTTACTATATTCCGGCGCAATTTGGCGACCAAAAGCCAGGTGGACACCATCATAGAAGTAAATATCATATTATAGAACAGAACGCTGATCCAATCCATTTCTATCAAAAGCTTGGTCACTATCATCAAATCAACCGCGACCACAGAGCACGCAACCGCCATATACCAAAATCCGCGGTTAAGTTTTATCGCTCCCCTGCCCTTGGATATTAAAAACGAAGAGGCGATCACTATCGCAAAACCCAAATAATTAAGAGGATGCAGGCGTTCGCCAAGAACGAACCAGGACAGAACCGGCACGATAAGGCTCGACATCGCGAAAAGCGAAACCGCCACGGAAACCTGAAGCACCTTTAGCGCCGCGTAGTATGGAATCAAATAGGCAAGCGAGCAAAACGCAGAAAGAAGAACAAGCCACAACATTCCATCCGGTATCGCCTGGGGCATGCCGAATATCAAAAGGAACGGGACAAAGCAGAAGTTTATCACGTTGCCATAAAATGCTATGGCCACAGAGCTCTTGAAATTCGAGTTGCTCATGTGGCTTTCAAGCAAGTTGGAAAACGTGTAAAGAATGGGCGGTAAAAACGCTATTAAAATCGCCAATAAATATTGGTCCATGGATCCCTCTTTTCCCGACGATTATACTATTTTTTACCAATAAAATCAAGTTTTCCAAGCCCTTGACTTTTGAGTAAATCAATATTATATAATTAGCATATAAACCAAGGAGTTGGACATGAAAAAAATATTTGTTGCACTTTTTGTAGTTTTCGCAGCGCTCGAAGTCTCGGCGCAGAATGTAAGTCTTTTCGGAAACCAATACGACAGGAACTGCGTGCAGGCAGCGCTTGCAAACGAATGTCGCCCGTCGGGACGTGAATTCGCAAGCGAGATGGTTCGTGTCCAAGGAGTTGGGCAAAGGGTAGGAAGCTGCGCCCAGGAACGGGTGGCACATTGCTTGGCCGGCACCGGCAACACCACCGCTCCTTCGGGCGGCGAGCGTGGCGGGCGCGGCGGACGTGGCGGTAGAAGGTAGCCAAGCCGGGCGCTAGCGCTTTTTATTAAAATCTCCAATCAAGTATGGAATTATTATCCGGCCCTTACGCCGCGCATTTCGCGATAAAGAGCGCAAACCCGAACAAGCGGATCGCGAAAACCGGCAAGCGTGGCAAATCCCTGGCTTGGATTGGCAAAAATACCCTTTTGCATGGTGAAATGATTGGGGGCGTCGGCGACGGCATGGTTTCTAAGTCCGTTGAAGAAAGTTATCGTCGGACAGCCGTTTGCACAGACGCGGTCGGCGCCGTCGGGGCAGCGGAGCTCGGCGAAAACCTTTGCGCCGCCATAATTCAACTTGTCAGTTCTGGTTTTGGAAGATGTGGAGCCGACGCTTATTGAACAGGTTTCGATTTGATTCATTTGGTTTTTCCTTTGGTCGCTCTCAACAACTGCTTTTTATGGTGGACAACGGAATTGACGGCGCTTTGTATAACCTCGGTGCAGGCAGCCATAGCTTTGCTGCGGCGGTTGGGACGCCTTATCCTGTCAATCCGTTTGGCGGTTTCGCTTATGTTTATAAGGTAATCGGAAAGGCTGCCATACACGGCGGCTTCAGCGGCTTTTTCCGGTCCTACTTTGAAAAGCAATTCTTGATATGTCGAGGGCTTGGCGCGTTTTTTCATAATATATTTCCTATATTTCCTATTTGCTCATTTTGGATAGAGAGGTCAGGTATGCAAGCTTCGCCATGAGGCTATGTGCATCCTTGTCAGTGATAATTATACGCTCGAGGATATTGCTGTGCCGGTCGCAGATAAGTATGTTGATGTTTTCCTTGCCGCTTTCATCTATGACTAATCCGGCTTTGACAACTGCGATTTTATCTATGGTATGCATTTGTTTTTTTTACCCCCCCCCACATGCTTTTGTCAAGAAAAAAGCGCAGGCAAGGCAAATAACTCCTTGAACTTTGCGAACGAAGGGGGTATGAATAGAGCAAGCAAACACGCCGAGCGGGCGGCAGCGCCGCATGGCGCGCACGACAGCGTGGGGGCGGCGTGTGCGCGCAAGCTCACTCTGTTCGCTTAAATAACACAGTATCCTTCACTGGATTACC
>Ga0123356_10001669_pt1 | contig 24289 bp, 23 predicted proteins | sample TergutEmb28metaG_2_FD_92546 | JGI IMG/M metagenome (GOLD analysis project Ga0123356, IMG submission 92546) | Embiratermes neotenicus P3 segment gut microbial communities from Petit-Saut dam, French Guiana - Emb289 P3 | ecosystem: Host-associated > Arthropoda: Insects > Digestive system > Gut ...
AGGAATGATAAGCAGTTGCTGAAAATATATATTATTGTATTTCTGTCATAACTTCTTTGATTTTCTTCTCAGCGACTTGCAGGCTTTCATAAATGCTTTTTTGGTTTTTGCCTTCTTTCTCTGCAATCTGCCATGTTGATAAACCGTCTACATGGTATTGTTCATATCGTCGTTTTTGGATTTCAGTAAGTGATTTAATCGCTTGCAGTGCGAGTTTTTCTCTGCGTTCGTTCTCTCTTTTTTGATAAGGAACATCAATCACCAATTCTTCTGGTGTTTTGGCATTAACATCAGCTATTTCAAACTGATCATCTATTGGTACATTTTTCCATGTTTGGTTATTTTCGGCTCTATCTCTTTTATAATAATCCTTGTCAGAACGCTTTTTCCATTTTGCAAAATCTTTTTTGGTTTTATCAGGATTTTCAAGAAGATAATCTGCAAGCGTGATTGTTACCGTTTCTCCTGTAACAAACCGGTAAACGATACCTTCGGCTTTCTTATTTACAGCATAATCATTATTTTGATAATTTTGCATCTACTTATACCTCACCATTATATCATTATGAGGTATGAAGTAGGTTTAAGGTCAATAGGTAAATGTCAAAATATTGATAATGCAAAAGTCTGTAATATCAACGATAATTGCCGTTATCCGATACGGTTAATTATTGTTTATAAGGTTCAACCGCTTTAAGGTTTGCTCTTTTTATGCAAAAATAATAACAAAATAAATTGTTCAAAATGATACCTTGTGATATTATTATGTTAGAATATGTGTCTTTTGCAAGACATTTTAAATGCTATTTTAGGAGTATGTATGAAAAGACAAAGAACTTTCCTGCTTGCAATACTTCTCAGTCTTATCACTTGTATAGTATTGGTCGGGTGTGATGACAGTATCAATGCCTCTGACACTCCAAGAAAAAATGTCAATACAGGCATTGTTATTGATTTTGATACAAATCTTTTAATGAACAAGTACGATATCAGAGTGTTTGTTAATGATGTAGCATTGGGAGTCCAAAAGCAAGGCGAGTCATTATTATATGATTTAGTTTTACCAGAGGGTAGAAATACACTTACTCTTACTGAGTTTGGTGACGATGACAATAAGAAAATCGAAGCATTTAATGTCTCAGAAGATAACTACTACTATTTCTTCATAAAAACAAGAAATTCTGGTATTGAAATCGAGAAGCGAGATATAATGACTCGCGAGGAAGTGCTCTTGATAGTTGATAATCCTGACTCTGGTAATGAGGGTTCTGAAAGCATTATTGAGATAAATTCTGATTCAGGGCAAACAGAACCGGGACTAGTCGAAAATACACCAAAAGTCGTAACCATTGATACGCCGACACCTGAACCAACACCTGAGCCTACGCCAACGCCAGAGCCTACACCTGAACCCACTCCAACTCCTACTCCAGCTGCTCAAGTCTCTGTAGGTAATATTATTGAGTTTGGAAAGTACCATCAAGGAAGAACTGAAAGTCTTGGAAGTACACCTATTGAATGGATTGTTCTTGAATTAGATGGAGATCGTGCGTTATTATGCAGTAAGTATATTTTAGATTATTTACCATACAACGGTCCGGGAACAGCAACTGCTTCAACATGGGAAAACAGCTCTATACGTAGCTGGTTAAATGAAACATTTAAGGAAGATGCTTTCACACAAACAGAGCGCGCTTCGATTCTTTCAACATCAGTCGCTAACACTGAAAATACTTATTCTGGTGATACGGAGAACACTACAAACGATTATTTGTTTTTTCTAAGTTATGAAGAGGCATGGCAATATTTCAGAACTGACAATCAACGTAAAGCAGAGGGAACTGCATTTGCAAAAAATACACGTATGTTTGTTTCAAATCCGGGAGGAACAAGTTCGTGGTGGCTTCGTTCATCTCACACTTCTTTAATAAAACTTTCTGTCGATGTAAATGGTGAACGCTGGAATGGTCCTCGTTTAAATGAAAGAACCGGAATACGTCCAGCAATGTGGATTGACTTAAAATCGGCGGGAATAATTTCCTAATAGTGAATTATAGTAAAGGAGTCTTTGATATGGCTTATAGGGGAAGAGTTAAAACTATAAAACCTATGGGAAAAGGCAGATTTTTTGTGCAATCACAGAGTCCAACTCACTGGGGTTGCATGAGTATAATTGCATTACCATTTAAATTATTATGGTGGATGATCAAGTATACTATTGGATTACCATTTGTAATTGTTGGAGCAATAAAAAAGAATAAGTAAAACCACATTGGACTTAAAACTGATCTGAATGAGTTAAAGGGATTAGTTTATAATTTTTGGAGAGCTATTGACAAAGCTAGAGATGCTGGCGAATTTGATAACGATTTTTCGTTTTATGCATTTCCGCGTGGGTGTTGTGGAGATGCTTGCGATTTTTTAGCACAGTGGTGTGCTCTATCAAATTGTTACAAGAGCCGTAAATGAAATAAGAATCATTGTAGTTGAAAATGTAGGTTTGTATGGAAAACTCCTTGAAATTAAAGGGTTAGGCAACTATTAGTAAACGCTGTATTATTCGTTTTAGTTTTTATCTTACATCTCTTATATTGTACTGTGATAAGACTATTTATTGTGAATAAGATTATAGCAGCAATAAAATATTTTCATTATTAGTAGGATCTGGTGGTTGATTATATGTCAAAACCAAAAGTGTTTATAAGTTCAACAATATATGATTTTAGAGATTTAAGGTCATCTATAAAGTATTGGTTAGAGGATGCCGGGTACGATGTGCAACTATCTGAGCAGTGCGATTTCGCTAAAGACTCATCCAAAAATTCCTATGATGCGTGCTTGGATGCTATTCATGACTGTGATTACTTTATATTACTCATCGGGAATCGCGTTGGTGGTATGTTTGATTCTCATATAAGTATAACTAGAAAAGAGTATAAAACGGCTTATGCTCTTGCAATGTCAGGAAGCCTAAAAAGAATCATCACTTTTGTGCGTCAAAGCATTATAGATGTCTTAGAAGATAGAAAAGCTCTCGAAAATCACCTTGCAGCATTAGATATTTTTGAAAACGGCGCTCGGTACAATAAAGATAACGTAGCATATCATGACAGTAAGATTATTGAGGGTGCAAAACATATAAAATCGTTTATAGATGAAGTAACAAGAAAGGCTGAGTTTAAAGCAAATGAAAAACCTTCTTTTAATTGGATAAATAGCTTTGTTGATTTTTCAGATATAATTAGTGTGTTAAAAAATGAGATGAGATTGGATGTGAATATTTCTCGCCAAATTGCTGAACAGAGTTTGAAATCAGCACTAATAAATAACCTCCAAGAACTAACTAGCAAAACGGAAAACGAAATGATTTTTTCATATTGTTTAGGATTTAAAGACATTCGTCCAAAGCTAATAAAAGCAAAAGACGGTTTTAATGATGTAGACTCGCTTTTTAATATGCTAATAGAGTTGCCATCAGATGATGTTCTTTATCTGTCTAATATGTTTCTCTTTTTCAGACAAGGAGTTAACGAGCTAGAGAGTTATACGTTTGAACAAGCTATATCAAGTGGTGCATTTCTTGAATATAATAGAGAAAAAATGCTATATACGAGCAACAATATTATACGCGCACTCTATGAGATGATTAGGGAAATAAAACGATTAAAAATATCAGTAACAGAATTCCCTAATGATTCATATAGTAGGATGATAAATACGATTAAAAATAAATGGAAAGGGTCTAGCCATTCTTGTAGCTTTTTATGGGCAGACTTAGCACATTTAAACTCAATATACGAACGTCAATATAATATTATTGAGTTATCAATATATTTGCTTAAGTATATTGCGTGTCATGATAATATTGATGATTTTCCAATACTACTAAAAGGTTTTATCAAGAGTGAGAGACCAGCTGAAGAAGACATAATTAATACTTTTTATAAGAAAAAGACTTGATAGAAATCAATCCTATAAATGCTATCTTTCCCAGATTGTTGTATAACATGAGAATTAGGCGGCAATGCCCGCTCCCGAACACTGCCGCTCTCAATACTCAATTATCACCACCAGACCGCAAACGCCTGAATGTACCGCAGACAGAACGGTTGCACATGTTGTAGTAGGTGAAATAAAAATACGCTCCTGTGGAGCGCATTAGAAAACACCCTTTACATCATATACCTTTGTGTACGTAGTCGTAATACGTATGCAGGGTGAGAAGGGCTACCATCCCTTCTTGCCTGCCGCCGAGAATCGGCGAGGCACTTTCGTTTCCTGCAGAAAATTATACACAGCAACTCACGATTTTGCAAGAGTTATTCTCAATATTTAGATAACGGAGATACCTGAGGTTGATATGCAAGATATTATTATTGATGAAGAGTTAAAAAGGCTTTTGCCGCCGCTTGATGAGCATGAGTACTGTTCGCTTGAGGAGAATATCCTGGTCTATGGATGTATGAATCCGCTTGTGCTTTGGAATGGCATTAATGCATGGAGTATATAGTAATATGACAGATAAAAAAACAGGGTGGGAGCGGGAGCGAAGGACTCATTTTGATGAGATTGCTGAAGAGTACGATGAAATCAGGTGGGATTATCCTGATAAGTTATTTGCAGATGCACTGGAATATTGCAGGGAACATAACGATTCTGCAACAGGCATGAAAGCTGTCGAAATTGGAGCAGGAACCGGTAAAGCGACAAAGCCTTTTCTTGATTCAGGATACCATGTTACTGCGGTTGAGATGGGTGAGAACATGACACAGTTCTTACTTAATAAGTATAATGAATATAGTAATTTTCGGGTAATTACATCGACTTTTGAAGATGTTGAGCTGGATGATAATAGTTTTGACTTAATATATGCGGCCTCAGCATTTCATTGGGTAGATGCAAAAATCGGATGCCCGAAGGTTTTTCGCTTGCTAAAAAGTAACGGAGCGTTTGTTCTGTTTCGTAGTAATTGGAGCTCTTATGACAATGAGAAGCTTGCTGCTGAGATTCAAAGAGTTTATCGGGAGCATTACTATAGTTATTATGATATTTGCACAAGAGATGACATGCCAAAAAATCTGACGCCTGAAGTTCTGCAAAGACCGGCTGAATTATTTAAAAGCTTCAGATTTTATGGGATGGAGCAATTCGGATTTATAGATATTATTATGAAAACATATGATGTATCATGTGTTTATAATGCAGAAGACTACATTAAGCTGCTAGATACATTCTCCGACCACAGAGCTTTACCGGAACAAAACAGACAAGCTCTATATAAAGAAGTGAAAATCGTCATCAACAAGCATGGCGGTCAAATAACAACTAATAGCACAGATCAACTATACATGGGTAAAAAGCCATAATTAAATCATATTAAAGGAGATATAATCATGAAATTCACTTTAGCACATACAAACATAAATGTTCTGGATTTGGATAAGGCTCTTGCTTTCTACAAAAAAGCGTTAGGTCTGGAAGCGGTTAGACGTATCAAGGCTGATGATGGAAGTTTTGAGCTTGCATTTTTGTCAGACGGTTCGTCAAGCCATCAGATTGAGCTTACGTGGCTTAGGGACAGAGACACACCATATGAACTCGGAGATAATGAGACGCATATTGCGTTTGTTGTTGATGATTATGATTCCGCTTTTGCTTTACACAAGGAAATGGGCTGCGTTTGTTATGAGAACACATCCATGGGACTATACTTTATCGAAGACCCTGACGGTTATTGGCTTGAAGTTATACCAAAAAACCGATGAATCTAAAGGATAAAATATGGTTGGTTTTGGGACTTTAGTTAATATTGGGACAATTGTTTTGGGTGGAGCTCTTGGGTTGGTGCTCAAGCGTGTTCTTGCAAAACGTGTTACCGATACAATTATGCAGGGTATTGCACTTGCTGTTGTTGTTATAGGTATAAGCGGTACGTTAAGTGCTGCGTTTACTATTGTTGACGGTGTAATTATCAGTGAGCATGTTCTTATAATGATTGTATCGCTTGCATTGGGAGCGTTGATTGGCGAGCTTTTAAGAGTAGAAGACAGGCTTAATACCTTTGGTACTTTTTGCGAAAAAAAGCTGACAAAACCAGATGATGAGTCGACTTTTGCTCAAGGCTTCGTTACGGCTACTCTTGTATTTTGTATCGGCTCTATGGCTATTGTCGGGTCACTGGAGGATGGATTAAATAGAAACAGTGACATTTTAGTTGCGAAATCAATAATTGACGGAATTGCAGCAATGATTTTCGCCTCAACCATGGGAATAGGTGTTTTATTTTCTGCTTTAACGGTTGGTCTTTATCAAGGTACGATAACTTTACTTGCAGTATTTCTGGCACCGTTTTTCAGTGAGCTTGTAATTATGCAAATGTCTTTGGTCGGCTCTATACTAATAATAAGTATTGGTCTTAATATGCTGAAAATATCTAAAATCAAAACCGGCAACTTATTACCCGCAATCTTCATCCCGGCAATCTATCAGTTGATAAATTTTTGGATAAGATAGTAGTTAATACAAGACTTTAGACAAGAGATTGTTTATATGATATATTTTATACAAAATATTTGGAGGTATATTGAGCAATGGAAGATATACATAATAATGAACTTATAAACGATGATGATAAGCCGGTAATTCTTGCTATTGACGATGCTCCTGATATATTGCGTACGGTTCAATCACTTTTAAAGGATATGTATAAGGTTCACACGTTGACGGAACCGGGCAGATTGAAAGAGTTGTTGGCAAGCTTAACACCGGATTTATTCCTGCTCGATTATAGTATGCCTGAACTTAGCGGATTCGATTTAATGCCGATAATTCGTTCGTTTCCTGAGCATAAGGATACACCTGTCATTTACTTAACAGGTGTCAGTTCGGCAGACTTCTATAATATTGCAACCCGCCTTGGTGCCTGCGATTATATAATCAAGCCAATTAACACAGATACGCTGCGGGAAAAAGTCGGAAGACATATAAAACGCTCATAAAATCGGCTATACTATTTCAAACGCAAGTCCGTAAATCAAGGGGGTGTTTTTTTGTCTGATACTATTGCAGCAATTGCCACCGGAGCTGTGGTTTCTGCTGTTGGGATTGTCCGCGTTAGCGGGAGTAGTGCGTTGACCGTTGCGGACAGCGTTTTTTGTGCTACAAACGGAGTCAGATTAAAGGATGTCGAGTGCAGAAAAATGTATTATGGCGAGATAAAAGGACAGGGAGACGGTTCCTGTCTTGACCTTTGTCTATGCACAGTTTCAAGAGCACCTAATTCTTATACGGGCGAGGACACTGTGGAATTTCATTGCCACGGGTCGCTTGTTATTCTTACTGAGGTTTTACAGACCCTCTTTAAGCATGGGGTGCGGCAGGCTTTACCCGGTGAGTTTACTAAACGGGCGTTTTTGAACGGACGAATGGATTTAACTCAGGCTGAGGCTGTTATTGATTTAATTGAAGCTGAAACACCCGTGATTGCAAAAAATGCCGTCGGTCAACTAAGGGGTGCTGTCGGCATAAAGCTGGACTCTCTATACACACAACTTGTTGATATCATGTCACATTTTCATGCTGTTATTGATTACCCTGATGAAGATATAGATGAATTTGAAATAAAGAACTATCTTGCGAAGTTACATAACATAAAAGATGAACTGCAACAAATGCTTGATACTCACGAGCGAGGGAAAATTCTCAAGGATGGCATACCGACTGCTATTATAGGTCGTCCGAATACAGGCAAATCATCGTTATTGAATGCACTACTGGGCTATGAACGTGCCATTGTTACCGATGTAGCCGGGACGACCAGAGATACCATAGAGGAAAAGGTCTTAGTCGGAAATGTCCTGCTGCGTCTTATTGACACTGCAGGACTCAGGCATACTAATGATGAAATTGAGAAGCTTGGTGTTGAGAGAACTCTCGCAGTTCTCAGCGGTTCCGGGCTTGTTCTCCTTGTGCTTGACGGCTCCGAACCACTGATATGCGAAGATTATGACGCACTGCGTTCGATTCCGCCGGATATCCCGAAAATCGCTGTCGTCAATAAATCTGATTTGCCTGCTGTTCTTGAAGACTCCGAATTGAGTGGACTCGGAATCAAATATTGCAGTGTATCAGCCCTATCCGGCGAAGGGCTCAGTTCTTTAGACGAAGAAATACAAAATTTGTTCCCAATGTTTGAACGCCTGTTTGAGCACGAAGGGTTGAATCTACAAGGTCATAATGCATTGGGTGGACTAATAACAAATGTCCGCCAAGCTGAAGCAATTTCAAGGGCTTTGCACAGTTTAGTCTCGGCAATTAACGCATTGACCGATTCGGTCACTCCCGATGCGGTTCTATCGGATATTGAAATTACACTTACTGCAATAGGTGAGATAACAGGCAAAACAATTAGGGAAGATATCGTGTCGAGAATCTTTGAAAGATTTTGTGTTGGTAAATAGTGTCAGGAGAACCGTCCCCTTGACAATGTGCCAGGAGAACCGTCCCCCTGACACATTTTTTTATATTTTACAAAATTATCTATTCCCTTTAGAAAAATATGTGATACAATATGCAGACACGAAATTTTGGAGTAATTTCCATACAAATAAATCAGGAGGGTTTCTATGGGTACTAAGTATGTATATCTGTTTTCCGAGGGTAACGGAACAATGAAGGAGCTTCTTGGCGGTAAGGGTGCAAACCTTGCAGAGATGACAAATCTCGGATTGCCTGTTCCGCAAGGGTTCACAGTAACAACCGAAGCTTGCACAAAGTATTATGATGACGGCGAGGTTATCAGCGAAGCAATGCAGGCTGAGATTATGCAGTACATCGACAAGCTTGAAGGCATTTCAGGCAAAAAATTCGGAGACGAGCACAATCCGCTCCTCGTATCCGTACGCTCCGGCTCAAGAGCATCAATGCCGGGCATGATGGATACAATTCTCAACCTCGGTCTTAACGATAAGGTCGTTGAGGTCATGGCAAACAAAAGCGGCAACCCCCGCTGGGCATATGACTGCTATCGCAGATTCATCCAAATGTATTCCGACGTTGTTATGGAAGTCGGAAAAAGCTATTTCGAAGAGCTCATCGACAAGATGAAAGAAGAAAAAGGCATTAAAGAAGACCTTGAGTTAACAGCAAATTGCTTAAAAGAACTTGCACATCAATTTAAAGATGAGTATAAAACCATGGTAGGCTCGGACTTCCCGGAGGACCCGAAGGTTCAGCTTATGGGTGCAATCAGAGCGGTATTTCGTTCATGGAATAACCCCCGTGCAATCTCCTATCGCCGTATGTATGATATTCCGGGCGATTGGGGAACAGCCGTCAATGTTCAGGAAATGGTATTCGGCAATCTTGGCGATACTTCCGGAACAGGTGTTGCATTCTCACGTAACCCCGCAACAGGCGAAAAGAAACTCTTTGGTGAGTTCCTTATGAACGCACAAGGCGAAGACGTTGTTGCCGGTATTCGTACACCAAACAATATCGACCAGCTTCGTGACATTATGCCCGGTGCATATGATGATTTCGTAAAAATCGTTGCAAAGCTTGAAGACCACTACAGCGATATGCAGGATATGGAGTTTACCATTGAAGATAAAAAACTCTTTATGCTCCAAACACGCAGCGGTAAACGTACAGCAGCGGCTGCACTAAAAATCGCTTGCGATTTAGTTGATGAAGGTGCTATCACCGATAAGGACGCTGTCTTAATGATTGACGCAAAATCATTGGATGCACTCTTACATCCGCAATTTGATACAGCGGCACTAAAAGCAGCTACTCCTATCGGAACAGGCCTTGCAGCTTCTCCGGGTGCAGCAGCAGGTCATGCCACATTTACAGCAGAGGATGCTAAAAAATGGGCAGACGAAGGCAAGAAATCAATCCTGATTCGCCTCGAAACAACTCCCGAAGACATCGAAGGAATGGCAGCAGCACAAGGTATTCTCACCGCACGCGGTGGTATGACATCACATGCTGCAGTTGTTGCACGTCAAATGGGAACATGCTGCGTTGCAGGCTGCGGTGCACTCAGAATCGATGAAAAAGGCAAGAAATTCGAGCTTTCCGGCAAAACATATAACGAAGGCGACTGGATTAGCCTCGACGGTTCAACCGGTCACATTTACGGCGAAAACATCCCAACAACCGAAGCAACAATCGGCGGTGAGTTCGGACGTATCATGGAATGGGCAGACAAATACAGAAAACTCAGAGTCAGAACAAATGCGGATACACCGCATGATGCAAAAGCAGCAATCGAGTTCGGTGCTGAAGGTATCGGTCTGACACGTACAGAGCATATGTTCTTTGAAGCTGACCGTATACCCGCAATTCGCGAAATGATTTGTGCAGAGACTGTGCAAGAGCGTGAAGAAGCACTCGCAAAACTTGAGCCAATGCAACAAAAAGACTTTGAAGGTATCTACGAAGCAATGGAAGGCAGACCTGTAACCATCCGTTTCCTCGACCCGCCTCTCCATGAGTTCCTGCCGACACATGATAAGGACATCGAAGTTCTTGCAAAGGATACAGGTAAGTCCGTTGATGATATTAAAGCCATTATTACAAGACTCCACGAGTTTAACCCGATGATGGGTCACCGCGGCTGCCGTCTTGCAGTTACATTCCCGGAAATTGCCGTTATGCAAACAAAAGCGGTCATTAAAGCTGCAATCAAAGTAAAAGCTGCACATCCGGATTGGGATATTCTTCCCGAAATTATGATTCCGCTTGTCGGCGAAGTAAAAGAATTCGTATACCTCAAAAATATCGTTGTCAAAACAGCGGATGAGCTTATTAAAGAAGCTGGCAGTGCACTTAAGTATCTCGTTGGTACAATGATTGAGATTCCGCGCGCATGTCTGACTGCCGACGCAATCGCAAAAGAAGCTGAGTTCTTCTCATTTGGTACAAATGACCTTACACAAATGACCTTCGGTTTCTCACGTGACGACGCAGGCGGCTTCCTTGATGAGTATTATCAAAAGAAAATCTTTGAATCCGACCCATTTGCGAGAATCGACCAAATCGGCGTTGGCAAGCTTATGGAAATGTCTGTTGAGCTCGGCAAAAAAGCCCGCCCCGACATCAAACTCGGAATCTGCGGCGAGCACGGCGGCGACCCGTCTTCAGTGGAATTCTGCCACAGAATCGGTCTCAACTACGTCTCCTGCTCACCCTTCCGCGTCCCGATTGCACGCCTCGCAGCAGCACAAGCAGCACTTAAAGACTAAAAGCAAACACTAATAACAAAAGCACCGAAGGAGTAAAATCCAATCGGTGCTTTTTATAATTGAGTTAAGTTGTCAGGAGAACCGTCCCCATGACAATTTTTTAGTCTTGTAATGCTGCTACGATTTCTTTAATGACTTTGTCGTAATCGTCGTAGGGGACTTGGCAGGTGCCGACTTGGTGGTGTCCGCCGCCGCCGTATTTTAGGCACAGTGCTCCGACGTCTGCTTTGCTTGTTCTGTTGAGGATGCTGTGTCCTATTGCAATCGGGCAGTTTTTCTTGTCTCTGCCGTCGACTACCCAGCAGGATACGTTTTGCTCGGGGAACAGGCTGTAGACAAGGAATCTGTTGCCGGTGTAAATCGGGTCTACACCACGCAGGTCGGTTACTATTACGTTGCCTTCTGTCCAAGTATGCTTTTTAATCATTTCCTTGAACAGTGCATCCTGTTCAAAGTATAGTTTCACACGCTCCTGAACATCAGGGAGCTTAAGAATTGCATCGATGTCAAGCTTTGCACATTCGTCAATCAGGTGCTCCATTAACTCATAATTGCTTATAGTAAAGTGATGGAAGCGACCTAAGCCTGTGCGGGGGTCCATTATAAAGCCCAGCAATACCCAACCTTCCGGATTCAGGATTTCTTCTTTTGTTAATTTGCCTGAGTCAACCTTATCAACTGCTTTTACCATCGGCTCAAAGTGAGGAAGCTTAGCTTTCCCGCCGTAGTATTCATAAATGACTCTGGCTGCACTATCTTCTATGCGGCACTCGCCTTCGAACTCAATATCCTTGCCCAGTCTTTCATTTTCGCTTGAGTGATGGTCGAACCACATTTTGCACCCTTTAACATATGGTACATTCGCAAGAACATCCTGGTCAGTCACTTCGACAATTCCATCTTGCATGTCCTTCGGGTGAACAAACTTCCAATGGTCGATAACTCCGAGTTCCTTAAGCAGTGCTCCGCATGCGAGTCCGTCAAAATCCGATCTGGTCAGTAACCTCATTGTATTCCCTCCATTTGTGTATGTTGGATTTAATTATATCGTTTTAACCCCTTGATATTCTCAACATTATAGCATGGGATATATCCAAAACGCAAACATGAATTCAGTTATTTTTATTTTGTATTAATACTCAGCTTATGGTATACTAAGAGGTGCGGGTTTAATTAAATTTCTTATTGAAGGGTGTGACTGAAACAGTGAAAAAAATAGTTTGTAATTCTTATGAGGATGTTTGCCGATACGCAGCAGATATATATGCAATGCAGTTAAAAGAGAAGCCTGATTCGGTGCTCGGACTGGCGACGGGAAGCACACCGGTTGGTCTGTATAACGAGCTGGCTCGAAGACATGAAAACGGAGAGCTTGATTTCTCAAAAGCACAATCATTCAATCTTGATGAATATTACCCAATCGACCCGACTCATCCACAAAGTTATGACTATTTTATGCGTGAAAATCTTTTTGATAAAATCAATTTATCAAAATTTCAAATACCAAACGGCGGTGCAGCAGACCCTGTCGCCGAGTGTTCAAGGTATGATGCACAGATTAGTGCTGCCGGCGGCATCGACCTAATGCTACTGGGCATTGGGCACAACGGACATATAGGCTTTAATGAGCCTGCTGTTTCATATCCGCTCGGAACATATCTTGTCAATCTCACCAAGAGCTCAATCGATGCCAATTCACGTTTTTTCAGTGCTGACGAACACCAGCCGACTACAGCCTTGACTATGGGTATAGGACATATATTTAACTCAAGAAAAATCTTACTGCTCATCTCCGGTGCAGCAAAAGCTGAAATTACAAGTAAGCTTTTTGAAGGAATTATACACACGGACATCCCGGCTTGTATGCTTCTTTTGCACCCGAATGTTACTGTTATTATCGATAAAGCTGCAAACGGCGAGTAATTAACCGATATAGATTATTGGTTTGTGTTGTGAGAAAGGAATGAATTTCAGCATGAAAAGCACAGGAGTAGTAGCAAGAGGAATTGTTACGCCGATTTTCAGACAGGGCGACGATATTGTAAGTATAATTTGTGACAGTCTGCTTGGAACAGCTGAAGGTGAAGGCTTTAAGCTTGAGACCGGTGATATTGTAGGCGTAACGGAGGCAGTTGTCGGACGTACACAAGGTAATTATGCAAGTCTTGAGCAAATTTCCAAGGATATTCGGGCAAAGTTCGGTGGTGGTACATTGGGCGCAGTTTTTCCGATTTTGTCCAGAAATCGTTTTGCAAAGGTTCTTGAAGGTATTGCGGGCGGGTGCGATAAGCTGATAGTTCAGTTCTCATATCCGCGCGATGAGGTTGGTAATACTTTTATCGAGACTTCGGTTTGTGATGAAAAAAACGTAAACCCATATACAGACAACTTTACAGAAAAACAATTTCGTGAGATTTTCGGTATGGATACCAAGCATATTTTCACAGGCGTTGATTATATAGAATATTACAAGGAAATCTCCGGCAATTGTGAAATTGTATTTTCAAATGACCCGACATATATTTTGAACTTCACAAAGAATGTTCTATGCTGTGATATTCACACAAGAAAACGTACACAAGCTTTGATAAAAAAAGCCGGTGCCGAGAAGTGCCTGTGTCTTGATGAGATATTAAACGATTCTGTCGATGGCAGCGGGTTTAGCCCTTTTGGTTTGCTCGGTTCAAACACAGCTACAGAAAGCTCGGTCAAGCTGTTTCCGCGAGATACGGATAAGTTTGTTTTACAGCTTCAAAGCGAGCTGAAAAAACGAACCGGTGCAACTCTGGAGGTTATGGTATACGGTGACGGTTGCTTTAAAGACCCCGCAGGCGGAATTTGGGAGCTTGCCGACCCCGTGGTATCACCCGCTTTTACGGACGGTCTTGCGGGAACTCCGAATGAAATAAAGATAAAATACGTTGCCGATATTGATTTCGCTGATTTGTCCGGACAAGCACTTACCGATAGTATTCGAGAGCGTATCAAAAATAAGCAGAGCAATCTTGTCGGTAATATGGCAGCACTCGGTACCACTCCCCGCAGAATTCACGACTTGGTAGGCAGCTTATGCGACCTTGTAGCAGGTAGCGGCGACAGAGGAACCCCTGTAGTGCTTGTCAAAAACTATTTCAAAAACTACGCAAGTGAGTAAGAAGATGAAAAGATTAAATGAATTCAGTAGCTTTGACTCAAAAGCTGCAGCAACGGCTGCCGATACTTTTGGCACGCCAATATACATATATGATGAGGCTCTTATTCTAGAGCGTTGCAAGGAATGCGTGGATATGCCCCAGGCTTACGGGTTGATTGTTCGATATGCAATGAAAGCAAACTCTAACCGTACACTGCTGAGGCTTATAACAAAAGCCGGTCTTCACCTTGATGCAAGCTCACTTAATGAGGTGTTACGGGCTAATCTCGCCGACGTTCCATATGAGCGAATCATGTTAACAACCCAAGAAGTACACACGGGTTCAGAAAGAGATACACTTGAGAAACTATTGCTTAGCGGACTCAGGTATAATGCTTGTTCATTACACCAACTACAGTTAATCGGAAAGTTTGCTGCCGAAAATAATATTGATGTAGGAGTTCGTATCCATCCCGGAATAGGCTCCGGCGAAAGTGCCACACGTAATACAGGCGATGATTATTCATGCTTTGGCATTCACCTGTCCGATGTCTCTGAGGCACATAAGCTTGCAACAAAATTCGGACTCAAATTCAAGCACATTCATGTACATATCGGCTCCGGAGCTGACACAAAAATGTGGCGGCAAAACATTGATTTGCTACTCGGCATTATTGATGAGCATTTTCCGGATGCAGACACTGTTTGCTTCGGCGGCGGTTTAAAAGAAGCTCGAATGCCCGGTGAATATGCTGCGGATGTTCCTCTTTTGGGAAGCTATGCAAAAATGCAGATAGAGTCTTTTTATAAAAAAACAGGTCGAAAGCTAAAGATGGAAATAGAGCCGGGAACATATATCACAGCAAATGCGGGATATGCAGTCACACGCTTAATTGACAAGAAAAAAACCGCCCGCTCAAACTTCATCATCACAGACGGCGGTATGGAAATTAATTCCCGCCCGTTATTATACGGCTCAAAACACCCTATATATATTGTATCCGGTGACGGCTCTCGTGTAATATCATCAGAGTTTGACGAGGTCAAGCATGACTTTGAGGCAGTGGTTGCAGGGAAATGCTGCGAAAGCGGCGATTGTCAGACCTTGGATATGGATGGGCATGCCGTTCCTCGTGCAATGGTTGAACCTTCTGTAGGCGACCTCGTTATTATCGGAGGAGTCGGAGCATATTGCTCATCAATGTCACCGTATAATTACAACTCACACCCGCAGATACCCGAGGTTCTTTTTACAACCAAGGGTAAGCTTGAGTTGATTCGTAAGAAGCAAACTCTGGAGCAAATGCTGGAAAACGAATTATAAGGAATGTCCATATGAGCATAAGAATAGGCATAGTCGGATATGGTAATGTCGGAAAGGGTGCGGCTTTAGCCGTCAGCACAGCTCCCGATATGGAGCTTGTTGCGGTTTTTACCCGCCGTGACCCTGCGCAATTAAAAATCGCTGATAATAACATTTCTGTTATGTCGATTGATTCTGCTTCTTCAATGACCAATGACATTGATGTAATGCTGCTGTGCGGCGGCTCGGCTACCGACCTTCCCGAGCAAGCTCCTCATTTTGCATCTATGTTTAACACGGTTGACAGCTATGATACTCATGCGAAAATACCTGAATATATGGCTGCAATTAATTCCGTTGCAACGAAAACCACAGCAATTATATCAGCAGGCTGGGACCCGGGTCCTTTTTCGATGATGCGTTCTCTGTTTGAGTCACTACTACCGGAAGGTTCCACTTATACATTCTGGGGCAAGGGCGTTTCGCAAGGTCATTCAGATGCAATCAGGCGAGTTGATGGCGTAAGGCATGCCGTTCAGTATACGATTCCAATAGATAGTGCAGTTAATGCGGTTCGCAGCGGAGAAAGACCTGATTTTAAGCCAAGGCAGAAAATGAAACGCGATTGTTTTGTTGTTGCGGAGCCGAACGCAGATAAGCCGCATATAGAAGACACGATAAAAAGCATGCCGCATTATTTTGCCGATTATGATACAACTGTGACATTTATCGATATCGATGAGTTTAACAAAAAGCATTCGGACATGCCGCACGGCGGAATGGTTTTAAGAAGCGGCAGCACCGGTGATAACACTCAAGTTATGGAGTTTTCATTAAACCTGGAATCAAATCCGGAGTTTACAGGCAGTATAATAGTTGCATATGCAAGAGCAGCATATCGAATGTCAAAAGAGGGTTTATACGGTGTAAAAACCGTTTTCGATGTGCCGCTCAGTTATCTCTCGGTAAAAGACAGACCGCTGTTGATTAAAGAACTTCTATAGTGCTGCTTGTTATGCTTTTTCCTTAACCGCAATCATAATGCGTACCAAATAATCTCTGTCATCAATAGCACAGATTTCATTCAGCGGATATTCTTCGTAACCGTCTCCGCTAATTTCATAGCCGTTTTTATCAATATACTCATTTATTCTTTCGAATAAGTCGTTATTTGCCCTATACCCGCCTCGTTTGTAGCCTATTGCATACAGCGATGCGGGTCTTCTGTCATATCCTTCGGGGTTATAGAAGTAGTATCTGTCAGGGTTACTCCAGTCCTGATTTAATAATGATTCCTTTGAATATGTTGCCCAAACGGGATAGTTTAAGTCAAGGTCTGGGTACTTTTTGCTAACATCATTGTAGAAACTGAGAAGTGCGTCATAATCTGTTCTGCCTCGGCTGTAGTCACTTAAGCCCCCCATCACTATTGCTTCTGCCGGTAAAAACTTAATTGTTATTTCATGCTCATCAATTCCGGCTACTGAATCAATTGCTTTTTGAAGTGTTAACAAGAGCTTTCTTGCATTGACCCATTCTTTTATTTTATTGTCAATTTCATAAATCTGCCGCTCAAAAACCATATCAGCGAGCTCCGGTGTACGTCTGTCTCTAAGTCCTGTTATATCATCAAGCGACATTCCCAGTTGTTGAAATGTACGAATTACATTAACAATAGCGAGTTGAGATATGGAGTAATAACGATAATTATTCTCACCCCTGAGTACAGGAGAGAGAAGTCCGATTCTGTCATAATGAAGCAGAGTATCACGTGTTGTGCGTGAGAACTCCGCAAAATCGCTTATTGAAAGCAGTCCGCTTTCGGGCATAATTCACATCTCCTTTTTACAGTTTCTTTACACTTTTTTATTAACCTACCATAATCTGTTGTCCAAAGCAATAGTTTTCAGCCTCTTTTCTTAACGATTTTTGCAGTTTTTTGTGCATAGTGCATTATTTTCTCGTAATTTGTTGCTATAATTATGTTACTTTCGACATTTGTTCTTTTGTTGACTCTTGTGTTGCACAATAGTGTATAAGTAATATTGACATCATCATTGCTTAGTAGCTTGACTGCTTTCCAATCATGGTGATACAATATCCGAGGTAGACATTTATATGTTTTATTGCATAATAAAGTGTTATACCGAGGCAAAATAAGTAAGAGGTTGTGAATATTATGCCGACGATTAGACCAATATCAGATTTAAGAAACAATTCCAATGAAATCAGTGAATTCTGCCGCTCATCAAGAGAGCCTGTTTTTATTACTAAAAACGGCGTTGGTGACATGGTAGTCTTAAGCATTGACATGTACGAGAGGCAGCAAGCACAACTCGACCTCTACGGTAAGCTCGCCGAGGCGGAAACAGAAGCCGCTTCCGGTGCGGACAGCGTAGGTTTTTTCGAGTTCGTAAAAAAGCAAAAGGATGATGAAAATGGATGAATATAATGTAAAAATATCTTCTCCGGCACAAAATGATTTTCTTGAAATCGCCGAAAGAATCAAAATGCTGCCTCCCGAAGAAACAGCACAGCAATTTGACAACATCCTAAATAAAACGAAAGTTTTACTTACAGAGCCCGATAGTTGTCCTTACGCCAGAGACTCACAGCTTCGCCTTCGAGGCTACAGAATGTTAACCGTTGATGATTATATTTACTTCTTTGTCATCTGTGGTAAAACTGTAATTATACGAAGAGTTCTCTACGCCAAAAGACAATACGACAGACTGATGTAAGTTGCGGTTAATGACCTTTCCAAGTCATACTTACCCTCCTAAACCGCAGCATCATTTATATAAAGGTACTGTTTTTTACAGTACCTTTTGCTATTGGCGGAGGTTTGACAAACCCCCGTCCCTCTGTCATACTGCTACTAATTACAAAGACAAGAGGTTTAAGCATATGTCCGAAAATTTGTATACGTTTGAAAACGAAGAGTATAAGGACTCATATCGCCACACAACTGCCCATATTCTTGCACAGGCTGTTAAGCGGTTATATCCTGATGTTAAGCTTGCTATCGGTCCTGCTATTGCAGACGGATTTTATTATGATTTTGATTCTGCCGAGCCTTTTACCCCCGAATCACTTGAGCAGATTGAAGCAGAAATGCGTAAAATCAGTAAAGAGAAGCTCGTACTGGAGCGTTTTGAGATGTCAAGGGAAGACGCTTTAAAGATGGTTAGTGAACAAGGCGAAATGTACAAAGCTGAGCTTATTAACGATTTGCCCGAGGATGCTGTTATCAGCTTTTATAAGCAAGGCGAGTTTACTGATATGTGTGCGGGTCCTCATGTTGATACGACTGCGAGAATAAAAGCAAACGCTTTAAAGCTTACCAACTGCACGGGTGCTTATTGGCGAGGCGATGCCGAAAACAAGATGCTGCAACGTATATACGGCACATGCTTTATGAGTAAGGATGAGCTTGACGAGCATTTAAGGCTCATTGAGGAGGCTAAGCTTCGTGACCATAGAAAGCTCGGCAGAGAGCTTGATTTATACGGACTGTTTGACGAGGGTCCCGGTTTCCCGTTTTACTTCCCGAAGGGCATGGTTGTAAAGAATCAGCTCCTGGATTTTTGGCGTGATGAACATAGAAAAGCAGGATATGTTGAAATAAGTACTCCGCTCATTTTAAATGAGGACTTGTGGCACCAGTCTGGGCATTGGGAAAACTACAAGGATAAAATGTATTTTACCGACATTGATGACGGTGGTTTTGCAATAAAGCCAATGAACTGCCCGGGCGGAATGCTTGTATACAAGCGTCGCATGTGGAGCTATAGGGAGTTGCCCGTTCGTATGGCTGAGCTTGGGATTGTGCATCGGCACGAGCTTTCGGGCACACTTCACGGCTTAATGCGTGTCAGGGTGTTAACACAGGATGATGCTCATATATTTATGGCTATTGAGCATATACCGGATGAAATAAACGGTGTTATTGAGTTGGTAGACAGGATGTACAGCGTCTTTGGTTTTAAGTACCGCGTTGAGTTATCAACCCGTCCTAAAAAATTCATCGGCGATATCGATACATGGAACATGGCTGAAAAAATCCTTGAAGATATACTGATTGAGCGTAACATAGAGTATCGTATAAACCCCGAGGACGGTGCATTTTATGGTCCGAAGATTGATTTTCACCTTTTGGACTGCCTCAAACGCTCATGGCAATGTGCAACATTGCAGCTGGATTTCCAAATGCCTGAAAGATTTGATCTTGAATATATCGGACCCGATGGCGGAAAGCACCGCCCTGTTATGATTCACCGCACTGTACTCGGTTCATTGGAGCGTTTTATTGCGATTTTGACAGAGCATTACGCAGGTGCATTTCCGGCATGGCTCGCACCTGTTCAGGTTTCGGTAATGCCGATTACCGAGCGTACACATAGTTATGCGTGGGAAGTATTTGACAGGCTTGTTGCAGCAGGCTTCCGTGTTGATTCGGATTTCCGTAACGAGAAAATCGGTTTTAAAATCCGCGAAGCACAAATGCAAAAAGTCCCCTATATGCTTGTGTTAGGAGATAAGGAAGCCGAAAGCAAGCTCATAACCGTCAGGAAACGAAACGAAGGTGATATCGGCACAATGAATTTGGATGATTTTATTGCAAGGCTTACAAAAGAAGTAAGCGAAAAGGAATAAAATGCTAATAAAATGCTTGTGTTTTCGTTTAAACGGTGTAATAATGGCAATGGATTATAAGTAGACAAGACAAATTGTTAATCGATTAATTCAGAAAGGTAATAATATTTAATGAGCAAGTATACAATCCTGGTTGATACCAGCTACGATTTACCGCAGGAGTTCATTGATGAAAATGAACTAAAAATTATTCCTATCCCGTTCCATCTCAATGGCGTAACACATGAGGACGGGCGTTGGAAGGACATTTCCGATGCGGATTTTTACAAAGCACTTGCTGAAGGCGGAGTTGCGGGCACAACACTCATCAATCCCGAATCCTTCAAAGAAGCATTTACCGAGTATGCAGAGAAAAAAGAAGAGCTGCTTGTAATTCTTCTGAGTAGCGGGCTTTCCGGAACTGCCCAAAATGCTGTTATTGCATTACAAGACGTTAAAGAAACCTATCCCGACTGCAAAATCTACGTTGTAGACGGGCTTAACGCAGCAGGCGGCACAGGGCTTGTCACAGCACTGGCAGTACGGAAACGTGCCGAAGGACTTTCGGCAGAAGAAACAGCTAAATGGCTCGAGGAAAAGAGACACTCATGCTTCTCACTGTTTACAGTTGACGACCTAATGTATTTACACCGCGGCGGACGTTTAAGCAAGCTCCAAGCCGTAGCCGGTTCAATCATCGGAATTAAACCGCTGTTGAATGTTCATCCGGACGGAACACTTAAGCTCAAGGATAAAGTAAGAGGACGCAAGGCAGCTCTTGAAGCACTTGTCGGACAAATGGCACGCAGTCTCCATCCCGATACAAAAAAGCTTGAAACAGTAATAATCAGCCACTCCAGCTGCCCTGAAGATGCACAAAAAGTCGCTGATATGGTTAAAGCAAGAGTTGATGTCGAGAATCTTTATATAGTCATGATGGGCCCTGTAGTCGGCGCCCACGTAGGCCCCGGATGTATAGCCTTATTCTTTGAAGCTGACATGGACAGACCTGAGTATGAGGAGAAATTCTACGGCAAAAAGAAATAAGAAAAACGGGTGGCAACAGCCACCCGCTTTTTTGTTTCTTTTAGTCCGTAAGTCCTTGTGCTTCGCGGTCTTTTAGTGCATCTTTTCTTGAAAGGTTTACTCGACCTCTGTCGTCTATTTCCATGACTTTAACCCATGTAATATCACCTTCATTGAGTACATCCTCGACTTTTTCAACACGGCGGTTTTCGAGCTTTGAAATATGAATCATTCCGTCCTTACCGGGTACCAGCTCTACAAACGCACCAATCGGAATTATACGCACTACCTTACCTTGATATATTTTTCCTATTTCAGGAACAAATACGATATCATCAATCATCTTCTTCGCTGTACGACATGCGTCAATATCAGCGGATGCAATATAAATGCTGCCGTCGTCTTCGATGTCGACCTTTGCACCTGTGTCAGCACAAATTTTCTGAATGACTTTGCCGCCCGAGCCGATGACTTCTCTGATTTTATCGGGATGAATTTTCATCATTATCATCTTCGGTGCTGTTGCAGCAAGCTCCGTGCGCGGCTCTGCAATAGTCGGCAGCATTATCTCATCAAGCATTTGGATACGTGCTTCACGGCACATGTCAAATGCTGATTTTATGATTTCCATTGTCAAGCCGTCATTTTTTAAGTCCATTTGAATGGCGGTAATACCTTTTTTTGTTCCGCCGACTTTAAAGTCCATTTCGCCATGGAAATCCTCAACTCCTTGGATGTCAATAAATGTTGTCCATTTATTTTCGTCCGATATCAGTCCGCATGAGATTCCTGCAACGGGAGCCTTAATCGGCACACCTGCATCCATCAGAGCAAGGGTTGAGCCGCAAATTGCACCTTGTGATGTTGAGCCATTTGAGGATAACACCTCTGATACCACACGGATTGCATATGGGAATTCGTCAATGCTCGGAAGTACGGGCTCAAGTGCTTTTTCTGCCAATGCTCCATGTCCTTGCTCGCGGCGGGTTGTCGAGCGTACTCCCCGTGCTTCGCCAACGGAGAAAGACGGGAAATTATAATGGTGCATGTAGCGTTTTGTTTCTTCTTCGTAAATTGTATCAAGCTTTTGCACATTAGACACTGTTCCAAGTGTGGCAATTGAAAGCACTTGTGTTTGACCTCTGGTATAAAGACCTGAGCCGTGAACCTGCGGCAGTAATCCGACTTCGGCTGCAAGCGGACGAATCTCGTTCATTGCTCTGCCGTCCACACGTTTGCCTTCAAGCAACCATGCTTTAACAACTTTCTTTTGAATTTTGTATGTTATTTCCTCAAGCTGTGCCGTTATTTCCGGATATTCCTCTTCAAACTCGGCAATCATCCGCTCGACAACCGCATTAAAGCGTTCTTCACGGACTTTTTTATCATCTGTATCCATTGAATGCTTAACATCATCGAGGTATTTTTCTGTTATTTTTCCAAACAACTCTTGATTAAATGATGTCTTTGCATATTCAAATTTCTCTTTGCCGACTTCCGCAACCATTTGATTAATAAGAGATATAACAGGTTGGATTGCATCGTGTGCAGCTTTAATACCTTCGAGCATAACATCGTCCGGAATTTCATTTCCTGCAGCTTCAATCATTACCACTTTGCTTGCTGTGGAAGCGATTGTACAATACATCTCAGTCACACCACGCTCTGCTGTTGTCGGATTAATTATAAATTTGCCATCGATTAATCCGAGTCCGACGCCTCCAATAGGTCCGTTAAACGGAATGTCGGAAATAGATACTGCTGCCGATGCTCCTACCATTGCTGCGATTTCCGGTGAGCAATCATGGTCAACCGCCAAAATTGTACAGGTGATTGCTACATCGTTGCGTAAATCATCGGGGAATAATGGTCGCATTGGTCTGTCTATCATACGTCCTGCAAGCACTCCACGCTCGCCCGGTCTGCCTTCACGTCTTAAAAATCCACCGGGGATTCTGCCGACGGCATATAATTTTTCTTCAAAATCTACTGAAAGCGGGAAAAAGTCAATACCGTCACGAGGACGCGGTGCAGCTGTTACAGCCACAAGAACCACGGTCTCACCGTATCGCACGAGTATTGATGCGTTACACAATTCTGCCAGCTTGCCTGTTTCCATTGTTAAAGGACGCCCTGCAAAATCCATACTATACTTCTTTACGTTTGGAAACTCTCTCTTGTTTATAATCATATATTCTTTCTACTCCTAACTGAATATGGCGAGTGGGATAGCCCCACTCGCCTTTTTAACACTTTATTTTCTTATGCCGAGCTTTGCGATACATGCTCTGTAACGCTCTATGTCTTTGTTTGCCAGGTAGTCCAGAAGACTACGGCGGCGACCTACCATTTTAAGTAATCCAAGCTCACTGTGTTTATCTTTCTTATGAACCTTAAGGTGCTCTGTAAGCTGCTTGATACGCTCTGTAAGTATTGCTACCTGCACCTCGGGTGAGCCTGTGTCTGTTTCATGGGTTCGATTGTTTTCAATAACCTGTTCTTTTTGTTCTTTTGTAATCATAGTAAATAAGCCTTTCTTTTCTTTCATAATGTGATTTCTTCAATCACTATTCCGGTTTGCTGAGTATCGGGCGGAAAAGATACCGTTTCTGCGGCATTATCCCGAAACTAAGCACTCGGATTTGCATTGTGCATACTAACACAGTTTTTATTGATTGTCAAATTAACCCGGTCTTTGTTGATATATTAATTTGGTCATAGTATAATGGTGGATATTTACGCCGAGGAAAGATCGCACTAGTTGGGGAGTTAGCGGTGCCCTGTAGCCTGCAATCCGCTACAGCAGGAGTGAATTCCGGTCCCCGGACTTCTGATGTGTTGTCAGCCCCTGATAAGCAGCGTTGACGGGTCGGTCTCACGCAACGTAAATTCGTGAACCATGTCAGGCGGGGAACCGAGCAGCATTAAACGAAATTTTGCGTG
>Ga0123356_10001670_pt1 | contig 24287 bp, 20 predicted proteins | sample TergutEmb28metaG_2_FD_92546 | JGI IMG/M metagenome (GOLD analysis project Ga0123356, IMG submission 92546) | Embiratermes neotenicus P3 segment gut microbial communities from Petit-Saut dam, French Guiana - Emb289 P3 | ecosystem: Host-associated > Arthropoda: Insects > Digestive system > Gut ...
AAACCGGCCCGAACCACGCGCGGCATGGAGCTTGCCATTTTCGACGATCACACGGCCGCGGCTCACAACCGTGATCGGCCAGCCTCTGATCTCGCGGCCCTCGTAGGGCGTGTAGCCAACATTGTCGTGCAGATCCTTCCAGCGCACTGTGACGTCCTTGTCGGCATCCCAGATCGCAAAATCGGCGTCCGAGCCTACGGCGATCGTGCCCTTACGCGGATAGAGGCCGTAGAGACGTGCATGGTTGGTTGCGGTGAGTGCGACAAACTGCTGCAAGCTGATGCGGCCCTTTTGTACGCCCTCGGAGAAGAGCAGCGGCAGGCGGATCTCGATCCCAGGCACGCCGTTGGCCATCTCCTTGAAGGTCGTCTGTTCACCCTTCGGGATCTTGCCCTTCTCGTTGAACTGATAGGGCGCATGATCGGAAGAGAACGTCTGAAGCGTGCCCTCCTTCAGTGCCGCCCACACCGCTTCCTGCGCCGCTGAGTCGCGGGGCGGCGGGCTACAGCACCACATGGCGCCCTCGACGCCAGGCCTGTCCAATTCATCGGCGGTCAAGGCGATATATTGCGGGCAGGTCTCGCCGAAAATCTTCAACCCTTTCTTCTGTGCCTGGCGCAGCGTCTCGATGGCCTCGATCTCCGACATGTGCACAATCAGTATGGGCGCATCGACGAGGCGCGCCAGCGCGATCGCACGGTTGGTCGCCTCTGCCTCTGCAATGCGCGCATGCGCCACGGCATGGAACTTCGGCGCCACATGGCCCTGGCCGACGAGGTGATGCGCCAGCCACTGAATGATGTCGTGGTTCTCCGCATGCACCATCACGAGCGCGCCTTCGCGCGTTGCCAGTGCCAGGACATCCAGGATCTGGTAGTCGCTTAGCTTCAGCGCATCGTAGGTCATGTAGACCTTGAAGGAGGTATAGCCGTCCTTGATCAGCGCCGGCAGCTCCTGTCCCAAAACCTGCGGCGTGGGATCCGACACGATCAGATGAAAGGCGTAGTCGATCACCGCCTTGGGTGTGGCTGCCTCGTGATACTCCTCCACCACCTTGCGTAGCGACATGCCGCGATGCTGAGCAGCGAAGGGAATGACCGTGGTGGTACCGCCGAATGCCGCCGAGACGGTGCCGGTATAGAAATCATCGGCACAGATGACGCCCATGCCTGATTTCTGTTCGATATGGACGTGGCTGTCGACACCACCCGGCAGCACGAGCTTTGCACCGGCATCGATCTCGCGGGCGCCACCACCCCTGATCGTGGACTCAATGGCGGTAATGCGGCCGTCCCTGACCGCGATGTCTCCCTCAGTTTGGCGATCCTCATTGACGATACGGGCATTGCGGACAATTAAGTCATAGTCGGACATAAACTTTACCCTCCTTATCCGCCACCAACGCGTCCTGCTTGGTTGGGCAACAAGATCGTGGCTGGCAGTCTAACCCACTGGAGCCCGTCCGGCGTAGGTTAATCCGGGGTTGCATCACAAAGACTCTGGACGAAGACACAGACACACCGATATATCCCGCTCCGTGTCAGCATGGCTATAACCCACGATAGCCACGGGTGCTGCAGCTCATCGATCGGCTTGTCGGCAAATCGATCCATTGGCAGCAACGATACACCTGGACGTGCCACCTTCAGCGTCGAGCGGCGCAGTGGATACTCCGCGCCACCGACGGCCAACACGGCTCCCAGCGCGGTGATCAACCGGTCTGGCGGTTCGCGATGCGCCGCCGCGGCAAAGCCTTCGACCGTGGCGACGCCTATGCGTTCATGCGCCGATCCGTTGCCGACCGCAATCGCGCCGTCGCCAAAAACTCGGCACGCTCCGGAATTGAGCCCCGAGCTTCCGGGGTCGTGACGCACCGGCGGAGACGGTAATCCGTGCGGCACGCGACCGGGCCACAAAGGCCCTTATGGCGGTGCGCCAGCCCACCGTGTCGAGTCCTCCAATAAATCCTTGCCAGCTTGGTCGCTCGGCCTCACTCTGAAGCGTGCGATAATAGCGACCCGCGAGAAGGCCAGCCCATGAGTGACACGCAGGCACCCGAAATCGTCGAGCACATTTCTGCTCTGTCGTTCGACGCCACCGTTGAACGGCTCGTCCAGACAATCGCGGGTCGCGGCATGACGATCTTCGCCAGGATCGATCACGCCGCGAACGCGCGGGACGTCGGCATGACCATGCCGCCTGCCACGGTGCTGATCTACGGCAACTCGAGGGGCGGCACGCCAATCATGCTCGCCACGCCGTCCGCCGCGCTCGATCTGCCGCTCCACGTTCTGGTGCAGCAGCGCGCAGACGGCAAAGCTGTAATCACATACCATCCGATTGCCACTACGCTTCGTCGTGCTGGGGTTCCCGAGGATCTCGTCAGTCGGCTCGGTCCCGCACAGCAGATGTTGCCTGCGGCGATTTCATGAGCGACGGCGACGCGCTGCCGTCAGGGCGTGCTGGTCGAGGCGGCGTTCGTCCACGAGAAGGGAAGCTCGGGCCATGCGCTTGCGGTGCATTTCACCTCTCCGATCCGCTACAGCGCCGAGCGCAGCGCGCTAGCCTTCAACCGAGCACTTGTGGACCGGCAGATCGAGAAGAGTGACGTCGCCTCCCACGCGCTGATAAAAAAGTGTCTTGCGATCGCGCGGGCCGAAATCGGCGGCGGTACGCTCGAGGGCGTGCGCGCCGAGATCGCCCGACAGATGGAGCTGGGTCACTGCACGTTGGAACGTGTGGCCGAGAGCCTGCACATGCCGCCGTGCAGCCTGCAAGGGCGGCTGCAAGGGGAGCGACTGCTCTTCCGCGACCTGTTGGATGAATGGCGCCGGGCGCGGGCGCCGGTTACCAACACCCGGCTGCCACTCGCGGAGGTGTCCGAGGCGCTTGGCTATGCCGAACAGAGCGTGTTCACCCAGGCATTCCATCGCCGCCACGGCGGGACGCCGCACCGTTTCCGGGCCAGCGACTGGCGGCTGGCGCCTGAAGCGGCCCACAGAGTGGTCAGGTGTCTCGCTTGGCGCCGGTCATTTTGGCGACGAATTCCTGCATTTGTTCGAGGCCGGCCGTCGCCGCCATCCAGTTGCGCCACATCTCGCCTGGATCCATCGCCGCGGTGCCGGCGAGGAAGCGTTTGCGTATCTCCTGCATCAGTTCGTCCTGCATCGGCTTCAGGTCGGGCAGCCCGAGGAACGTGCGGGCCTCGTCGGGCGTACAGTCGACGTTGATGGTGATCTTCATGGGTCTCCTCCTGGATTCCGCCGAGCAGCAATATCAGGCCAAAGCGTCCGCCCACGAAAAGCGCGCCAGATGCAGCGCCGTTGTGCCGAATGCGTGGCAAGTTGGTCCAATACCGGGATCGACACGGACGTATAGCGCGGCGGGCTAGCAGCCGGTGATGACGGCGGTGGCGGAGACGCTGATGGTCGGGCTTGGTGTCTTCGATCAAGCGGTCGTCGGCCATCGAGCGACACTGGCGCACGATCGTGGTGTCAGGGATGGCGCGGGTCGCTGCAAAGATTCTCACCATCGCCCCGAGTACCGCGGTTGTCAGCCGTTGAACCATGCGAGCGCCGGGATTGGTGCTGGAAGGACGAGCTCGACCGCCGAATTCGGTTAGGCGTCGCGATACCAATCCTGAATCGCGTAGGTGTTTGTGTCCCAGCCACTCAACGGAGCGTGCAGACCGTTCGCCACGGCACTTACGCCTGGACGCGTCACCACCGGAATCACCACCACGTCCTTAATCAGCAAGTCATTCAGGGCCATGAACATTGCTGCTCGCTTGACCGGATCGATTTCGATTTCGCTTCGGGCGAACAACCTATCGTATTCCGGGCTCTGCCACCGGGCAACGTTCCGGCCCTGATACTTGTTTGCCTTGCTTGCAATCTCGCTCGACAGGAACTGTCGCATGAACACGCTAGGATCCGGTTGCTGCATCGTAGTCGTGTACATCTGTAAATCGGTCGAGAAGTGTCTGTAGGTGTCTGGATTCGACACATCAGAGGAAAAGAACACCGAGGCGACGGTGGACTTGATCTCGATCGAGATGCCGACCTTCTGGCAGGCGTGCTTGACGATCTCCTGGGTCTTTTGGCGCGGTGCATTGATCGAGGTCTGGTAGACCGCGTGCAATTTCACGCCGTCTTTCTCACGAATGCCATCGGCACCCGGCTTCCAGCCGCCCTCCTCCAGCAGCTTATTCGCCTCCTCGACGTTGAATTCATAGTAGGTATCCTTCGACACGAACTTGGCAGGTGCATTGATGAAGTTCGCAGTGTCGAAACCGGTCCGGCCGTAGATAAACTTATGCACCGACAGGCGATCCACAAGTAAATTGAGGGCATTCCTTACAGCGGGATCGGTCAGGAATGGGTGCTTGCTCTTGATACTGGATCGTTCGCCGTCGACTGTCTTCCAGGGATCGGTGTTGTTGAGCTGAATATGCTCGATGCCCCCCGCGGGGGTGATCACGACGTGACCTTTGCCGCCCGCTTCAAGCCGCTTCAGGATCTCATCCTCCACCTGCATGTTCCAGCCGAAATCGTACTCGCCAGTCTGCAACACGGCACGTGCCGCTGAGACAGCCTCGCCGCCGCCTTTCATGTCGATAGCGTCGAAATACGGGCGGTTCGGGATATGGTAGTTTGGGTTGATTTCGCCTCGCACCAGGTCTCCTGGCGTAAAACTGGCGAATATGTATGGGCCGGTGCCGACCGGTGTCAGGTTCGCTGGTGCATCGCGAGACTTGTCACCCTTGTAAGCCTCGAACACGTGTTTGGGAATGATCATGCCCTGCGTGCCGACAAAGGCATCGGCCCAGAAGGGCGTCGGCTGTGCAAACTCCACACGGATCCTGTGGTCATCGAGTTTGACGACCTTGATGTGCTGGTAGCTGCCGATCGTCGTTGCGGCGGTCGCCGGGTCGGCAGCGTATTGCCAGTTGAAAACGCAGTCATCGGCACTGAACGGCCTGCCGTCGTGCCAGAGCACATCTTGCTTGAGCTTCCAGGTGACCGACCGGCCGTCCTCTCCCAGGCCACCATTGTCGAGCGTGGGGATTTCGGCAGCAAGTACCGGTACAAGGTCGCCATCGGCGCTCCAGCCAGCCAGCGGCTCATAGAACAGACGCGAGGCGTCCTGGTCCTTGGTGCCGACGGCGAAGTGCGGGTTCAGCAGCGTCGGGGCCTCCCACCACAGCACTTTCAGGGTGCCGCCGCCACCGCGCTTTGTTGGCTTGTATACAGGCTCCTCCGCCGCCACGGCTATCCCGGAATATGTCAGCATCTGGGTTGCCATCGGCGCCGTCAGGCCCCAAGCGATCATCGTCCGGGTAAACGCACGACGCGACAGTTGCCCACGGCGCACGTCTTCGATCAGACCACGCAGATCTTGCTCGTTCATGTGTGCTTGCCTTCTCTCCCAGAGCGCCAAGCGAAGAATGACCGGCTATTACCGTGCCATCCCGCCGCCGATCGGACGTTAGGCGCTATCGCGGCGCGGGACAACGACGTCGTCGTACCTCAAAGTCACCATCGCTCGGATGCTCGCCAGTGGGACTGCCTAGCATTTGATCCGTACGGGGCGCGCAAAGATCGGTCACGAAGAGATGTCACTACGATCAACCTAGTTGACCGAGGCGGAGGCGGACTTGCCAACGGAGTCATGCATCTAATGGCATATTTGCGTCTGCGACGGGCAGTTACTCTTGTAAGAAACGTGGCTGCGCGCGCATGCTCGGGGAACCAGACAGGCAACAGCCTGAAAGTCGCCGGATCGATCCAGCATGCGGTCCGCTCGATCAGCGATGCGATTTTCCGAAGGCCAATCTCCGCTCAATGCGCGTCAAGCCCTTCATCGATGATCCTCGTTTGAATACCTTCTGCCGTCAGATCGAAATCCGCTGCACCTCGTCGAGCGTGACCGCCGGCGTTGAGGTAAGCGGTGATGCCGCTCGCCGCTACACCACACGCCAGGCAAAACTCAATACCACCGAGACACTGGCCCTAAAGGATTGCTCCGCCGACAGCCGGCCGCAGATCACCTCCAGTGTCAGGTCCGGCTCAGCATCCACCATAGCCAGCAGCCGGTCCTGGCGGGTCTCGATCTTGCGCGAGCGAACATCGCCGCCAGTCCGCTTGGCCGCGCGGCTGCCGCTGACCTTGACGCGGTGCCGAGCGGACGCCGTACTGGCGCTGATCCGAAACACCCGCGCCGCGGCACGACGCGAGCCACCGGCCTCGGTTGCGCCAACAACGCGTTCACGCAGATCAACAGAGCAGGCGGCGTCGCTAACGATCTCCGAATCCAACAACGCCACCAGACTCGCCGATCCTCACACTCCCGAGAATCCCCCGCAAAGATGCGTCGATCCTACGAGCTCGTAAAACATTCCAACGCTGCTTCTGTCCGCAATCTGCGGGCGCGTTGTCCGGCAGGCGCGCGAGCATGGCCAGGATGCGCTGCGCGCAAAGACGGGCAGCGCAAGCCTCATTGTGATGGAAAAATGAGGCCATAGATGCGACCGGTTGAACCAAACGCGCCATAACTCAATCCACGATCGATATAGATGAACCGGCCCCGGAGGCGCCCCGTACGCTGCTGCCAGGTCACCATGACGCGGCGCTGATAGTCGTCGGCAATGTCCGGCGTCTCGGAATGATAGGCGGCAATCGCTTTCGGCCACGCGCGGGTGCGCCGATACAACTCGCGCAGAAATCTTGCCGCGAATGCCGCGTTGGACACAGGGTCAAAGGCCTGCTCGAGGGATGCGAACGCCTCTGGATGGTGCATCAGGTTCACCTGCATGCACCCGACGTCGATCGATCGCACGCCGCCTGCCTCTAATGCTACGGCGGCGGCAACGGCGTCTGCTTTCGTCGCGAAGAACTGTCCGGCGCCGTCTGCGTCGATGGTCCACGGCCACGGCCGCATCCGGCCGGTCCGAGGTTCGGGCCGCCCGCTCTCCACCTGTCCGACCGCGGCCAGCATCCCCGCAGGGGTGTGTGCCTTTGCCTCGGCGTTCCGAATAGCCTGCTCGCATTGCGCCGACGGATCTGAGCGCGGTGCCGCCTGCGCCGTAGCCGAGGCGGCAAAGAGCAGAATAGCGCATGTCGCGGATTTCATGGCCGCGATATGTGCATAGGTCGCGCGGCGTGACCAGCCGCGCAATGTCGGCACTCACGATCTCGCCGCGCGGATTGCCTGCCAGACCCGCGTCGTGGTCGCTGGAGTATCAAGGTGCCAGACCCCCAGCGGGGGATGTCGCGCTGACCTCTATTGCGCAACACGGATACCAGATGAAGCAGGCTTGTCGCCGCGGAAAATCCGCACGAATGACGCTAATCTTGCAGCGAATCGGACTACATACTGCCCCTTGCGACAGACCGGTTCGGGTGGTTCACGTAAGGCCCGGCCTGCCCATTCACCGACGACGAGCGGCGTCAGCAGGCTTGCGGCCATGCGCGGCAGCTGTTGCTGATCCGGATTATCGGCGTGGCCTTAGTGTGCTCGGAGCGTGCAATGTCCGTTGACTGCTGAGCGACTCCGGTTATTTCGTCGCCACGAGGCAAACGTAGTTCTGGGCAGCCGTGGGCTGCTCAATTTCATACTCGAAGTGATACAGCGATCTGGGCTCCACGAAGCCCGCTTCACGTAGAAGGTCCAGATGGCGTGCGATTTCGAAGCGGCCAGGCTCGTAATCCCAATCCGTTCCTTCGGGTTTGATGAAATCGCCGTTCACCAAGACACCGCCCGCGGGCAACGCATCGAAGCACCGGCCATAAACGTTCGCAATAGCCTGCTGGCTGCCAAGGTCATGCAAGGCCCAGGTCGAGACAATGGCGTGCGGCGGGCGGACGAGCCGTGTCGGCCAGGACGGGTCCATGAGATCGGCCCTGGTCAACTGCACCCGCTCGGCCAGAGGACCAAGGGTTTTTCTCGCCACTTCGAAGAAGGCTTCTGAAAAATCGAGGCCTTCGTAATGAACCGTGCTTTCCCGCTCCAGAATGTGGCGGGCCATGTAGGCTGGCCCGATGCCAAGCTCCAGGACGTTCGCGGCGGGAATATCCAATCGTCGAATCCGATCAAGTATCATGTCAAACAGGGTCAGCCGTGGCGTAGTCGGGACGAAGCGATCGGCCCACCCCCGAACAAACGCGGCATCGTGGAACTGGTGTTGCGCGCCAACGAAACGAGTCACGTGGGTCGCTTTCCTCGCAATGGCTCGCCGCTACTATAGCACAAGCCCCTCCGCACCAACGTCCCACGCTTGGACGACGGCAGTCGTGTTGCCCGAAAGTCGGAGAAAAGTGCCCGTCAAGGTTTGATGCTGCCGCGGGTGGGAAAGAATTCGCCTTGCGGGGCCTGAACATTGGTGTAATCACATGGCCGTGACCGTTTCAGCATTCGAAAACGATGAAATGCGGAAGCTACTGGTTGCCGACGCGGCGGCGCTGGGGTTCGGCGCTGGTGTGGCTTGGGCACAGACAGTGCCAGCTGGCTGCTGGCCACGCGTGGCAAGTAAGCCTCGTTGAGGATATCGCTTTACCCGCGGTCGGACCCGTCTCCAATATGCGCCTCGCCGGCGCTAACGCTGTACCCAGCGCTGGTGCCGCCAGCAGCGGCAGCGTTCGCCCCTCAGACACCGAGCGCCAGCGCCGCTCCAGCGTTGATTAGTGACTTCATCGCAACTTCCTCTAGTTTGGAGGCCTTCGAAGTTCGTATTAATGGGATCTCCGGGGGCTGTGTTCGGGGATATAGGGGGCTGCGATTGGCGCCAGGGCGTCATCCCGACGGTCATACTGGGCAGCGCGCGGTGTGCGATCGCATCATGTGGTGATATGCGAAAATAGGAGTGCTACTTTTCGGCCTCTAGAATCGCTGTGTTACGCCAGCCAGAATGGTTCGCCGGAGTCCATACTGTGGCGCGCCGACGCCTACACCAGTACCATTACGGATCTCGTAGATCGTGTCTCCCACGTTCAGTATGTCCAGTCGCAGCTCGGTCCAGGTACGCAGCTTCTGCACCACTGAGATGTTCACCACGCCGTACATCGGCGTTGACGTGCCATTTGGTATCGTTGGCGTGCTTGCGCGTAGCCCACTTTGCAGAATCGCGTCCATCGAAAACCGCGTCGGACTGTCTGAGGTTCGGTTCAGCGTATAGGCCACTCCCAGAGATCCGTTCCAAGCCTGGTCATGATCCAAATGGATCCAGTTGTTGGCGATGAACGCGAGTTCCTCGGGCGAGAAATTGAACTGCGCCGATACGATGTCCTTGCCCATCGCGCGCGACCGCGCGAGGTTGCCATAGATCGACCAAGGCCCATGGTCGTAACTTGCTGATAGCTCGACCCCTTCCTGCAAGCCGTGGGCATAGTTGAACACGGTCAGGATGATCGGCGCGCCGAACTGGCCTTCATCAATCAGGTTCCGCGAAATCTTGTAGTAGGCGTCCACCCCGACGGTCAGGCCCGGAACTACCATCTGGCTGACGCCGGCGTCGAAATAGTGCGAGCGCTCGGCCTTCACCGGATCGTTCTGCGTGACAGCGGGCGCGGCCGTGGTGTTGGCCACGTTTGCCAGCGTATTCGATCCCACCAGCTCAAACGGCGGCGGCACGAAATAGCGGGCATAACCGGCATGCACCGTCGTCGTCGGTGTTGCCCGCCAGACCACGTTCAGCCGTGGGCTGACCTGGTGTTCGTGCGTGAATTGGTCCACGTCGTCGAACCGTAACCCGGCGTTCACCGTCAGTGTTGGCATGATCCGCCATTCGTCCTGGACGTAGATGCCATATAGCCCTCCGCTGTTGCTGGAACTGAACGGGATGGTCAGTGGCACATCGGAGGTCTGCATGCCCGAAGCATCCACCGGTAGAACCTGAGACAGCGTGCTTGCGGTGGCCGTCTCCTGCTGTGCCAACAAGCCAAAGCGCAGCGTGTGCTGACTGTTGATCTTCCAGCTTCCGTCGGTCTGCATGCCGTACGCAGTATCGGAGCGTGTCGCCTGCTGCGCGATGCCATTGAATAATAGATCGCCGAGCCAGTCAGGCGAATAGCGGAGCGAGCTGTAGCGCGCGAAGGTAGAGACCTCCAGGTCGATGTCGCGCACATGCTTTTGCAACGTCAGAATGCCGAAGTCGGTCGTCTCGCGCTGCGTCTCGTTCAGTTGCGCACTGTCGAAGCTACTTACGCCGTTGACTGTGTAGCCCAATGTCGGCTGACCGGGATTGTTAGGGATCTGAAAGAAGCCGTCGAACCCGCCGACGATCAGGCTGAGTCGGGTGTCCGGGTCGAGAATTGCGCCGATGTATCCCAGGCCGTGGAATTGGTTGGTGGTGTCGTGGATCGCATTGAACGACGAGGTCGGGTTCTCGATGCCGCGATTGTTGTGCAGGTAGTCGCCGGTGAAGAACCAGTTCAGCGCGCCGCTGCTGCCGCCATATTCGAAGCTTGACTGCGCCCAGTTCCAGCTTCCGCCATAGGCGGACAGCGTTAAGCCGGGGTTGGTGAGGCCCGTCTTGGTTCGGATATCGACCACGCCGGCGGTCTGGAATCCGTACTGCGCGGGTAGCGCGCCGGTGATCAGCGACAGACTGTCGGCGAAACGGGCCTCCAGCGCCTGGCCGAACACAGACAGCCCTTCGGGCAGTTCCACGCCGTTCAGGCGGTACTGCACGTTGGCGTGCTCGCCGCGCAGATGGATCTGGCCGAAGCTGTCCTGAGCCACGCCCGGCGCTTGCAGCAGCACCTGATTCAGCGGCGCGTTGTCTCCCTGCGCCAGGGTCTGCAATGCCTGCGACGGGAAATCGTAGACGCTGGCGCCAAGACTGGGCTGGATCTGCTGGCGCGCCACGTCGAGGCGCTTCGCAATCACATCGATACCACTGAGGGAGAGATCGATCGGGTGGCCCGCTCCCGCCGGAGCGGACTGCCCCCAGCTCGGTGCACTGGCGAGTGCGGCTTGAGCACAGCAGGCGAGCAGTAGGGTCGTGACCCGCGGCATTGATGAACCCCCCAGACCCATGCCCGCCTCCGGGCATTCGGCGAACGTTATGTTATAACATACCATTGAGAGAGGCGGGGCAACCCCTCTAATCAGGCTTGAGCAGCCTTTTGCCCTCAGGCGATGGCTGTGCTCGTCCTCTGAGCGGCTCTCGGGGCCGTTGGAACCAACCGGGCTGTTGCTAACCGGGTGCCGGGAACGGTCCTGCAGCCACCGGAGTCGGGGTTGCAGAGACCTCGCACCTTTCCCGCGACGTGATCCCTTCTTCACCGCCACCGAATAGCCATTGCCGGCGTCACCTCGCCGCTTGATAGAAATGGATGGGTCGTCACGACCAATGTGCGCCCTGCGCCGACGAGCGATTCCGCTGCGTACCGCGCCCCAAGCGGGCAGACCGCTCTCCAGCTAAGACCGGTTAATGCCTCGTGGCACTTTTCTTCGTGTAGCTGTTGGCCCCTGATCGAAAACGTGCCCAGTGTAACGAACGCAACCGAACAAGCCCGGTCAACTGTCGCATCAACGTGCGGCAGCGCGTTCGCCGGCTCTGCCTTTTGCCGGCGCCGTCAATGCCGCCTTCGTCGCCCTCGCGAGCCTGTCCCACGCCGACGTGGCAGCGATCGATTGTATCGTCCGGAGTTGGTATTCCTCGCACTGCGGACCAGGGATGCCACGATCATGCGCGCGCATGTCAATCGCCGGTGGAAGCGGCTCGTTGGACGGACGATTGTGGCTCTTTCCACAGGCATGTCCGCGGTCACGATCGCCATCGCCGAGCCGCGCGAGCTGAGCGAGGAGAGGTGAAACGGTCGAGGAAAACTCCCGCCTCATTCCGGAGCCGCGTGGTGCACGCAGGTCTGACGATTGCCTCGCATGCCGCGTACATACATAGTGGCTCCGCCGTCGTTCGTGGTGGAACGGGAATGTCCCGGAGATTTCGTTAGATCATAATGACCATCAGCGAATCGGCCGTGATAGCGAATCAACGTAATTTCCGGCAATGGCAACAACGTTTGCTGGCGCGTCAGATTGCCACCTCCCGCCCAATCTCGACCACCGCGTCCGCGGGTAAGCGGAAGTAATCCGTTACATGTGCCGAGTTACGCTGGAGGAAGGCGAACATCCGCTCGATCCAGTGTGACACGCGAGCGCCGTCCGGGCGAGCCACAACTGTCTCGTGGCCGACAAAGTAAGTGACGTCCGACAGATCAACAGCGGCGCCGGTCCCACAGGCCTCTTGTAGCAACGCCGGAACGTCCGGCCGTTCCATGAACCCGTAGCGAGCCCGTACACGCCAAACCCGAGGAGCGACCTCCTGCACGTCCAAACGATCGTGGGGCGGCACCCACGGGACCGATTCAGTCACGACGCCGAGAATGATCACCCATTCATGCAGGGACCGGTTATGCTTGAGATGCCACAGCAGCACCGGCGGGGCGTCGTGCTCTGTGCGGGTTAGGAACACCGCTGTACCCGGTACCCGCGGAATGTTGCCGCTGGCAATCTGCGCCATGACGGCATCGATGGGCACGACCGCATCGTGCAGCCGCTCATGCACCGCGATGCCGCCGGCGTGCCAGACCAGCATCACACTGTAGACGAGGCTCGCCAAAACCAGAGGCACCCAACCTCCTTCGGCAATCTTCATGAGGTTCGCGGCTAGAAACGCCGCATCCACGATCCCCAGCGCGCCAGCCACGCCAGCAGCCGCCGGCATCGGCCAGCGCCAGATTTCCCGCATGGCAATGAACAGCAGCAGCGTGGTCATCAGCATAGTCGCTGACACGGCAATGCCGTATGCCGCCGCCAGGTTGTTCGAGCTGCCGAAGCCGACCGCCAGCCCAACCGTCGCAACCATCAGCAGCCAATTCACCGAACCGACGTAGATCTGTCCGTAGCCGCTGGCTGAGGTTTGCGTGATCTGCAGCCGGGGCAGCCAGCCAAGCTGGATGGCCTGTCGCGTCATTGAGAAGGCCCCGGTGATGATTGCCTGACTGGCAATTATGGTGGCGACGGTCGCGAGCAGTACCATCGGGACCAGCAGCGCATCGGGGCAGAGGCGAAAGAAGATGTTGCCCTCGGTCGGGGCGCCCGCCACCACGATCGCGGCTTGCCCGGCGTAATTCAGTACCAGTGCGGGAAACACCAGCGTTGACCATGCCAGCCGGATCGGAAGAGCACCGAAGTGACCCATATCGGCGTACAGCGCCTCGGCACCGGTTACGCACAAGAACACACCGCCCAACACCAGGAACGCGGTGGTGCCGCCAGACGCAAGGTAGCGCAACCCGAGGAGGGGGTTGATCGCCACCAGCACCGCAGGATGACGCGTAATGCCCCAGAGGCCGAGCACGGCGATGATCACGAACCAGGCCATCATCACGGGTCCGAACAGGCCACCGATGCGCGCGGTGCCTCGACTTTGCACCAGGAACAGCGCCAACAGGATTCCCACTGTCACCGGAAGCACGTAGTGCTGAAACGAAGGAGCAATGATATTCAAACCTTCCAGCGCCGACAGGACCGAGATTGCCGGCGTGATCGCGCCGTCGCCGTAGATCAGGGCAGCACCGAACAGACCGATTAGCACAATGAGTGGTCGGTGGTGGCGCTTCACGCCCAACAACGACATCAGCGCCAGGATCCCGCCCTCGCCGTCATTATCCACCCGCATGGCCAGCGCCACATATTTCACTGAGGTGACCACGATCAAAGTCCAGACGATGAGCGATAGCGCACCGAGTGTCGCCTCCGGCGGTGGATGGGCGCCAGCTGAATTGAGCACCGTTTTCAGCGTATAGAGGGGACTGGTTCCAATATCGCCGAACACCACGCCGAGCGCAGTCAAGCTGAGCGTGCGCAAGCGGGCGCCGGCAGCCGGTGGGGTCCGTTCTGTTGCTGTGACCGACACCTTCTCGCTCCTCGGGTTCGTCACGGAGCCGCGACGCTAGTCAACACGCTTGCGTCGGGACAGTGGTGAAAAGATAGTGTCTCAGCCATCGGCCAATCTGCATGCCCCGCACGCGAGTGTCAGTGCCCGCGCGCGTCCCGGCGCTTAGACTTGGACTCCGGGTTGTCCAATCGACAGTCTGCAAGCGATCGTCATCAGTCGCATCTGCGTTTTCGCTAGACACCTGGACCAGCCGTTCGACGTCTTTTGCACTCCTGGGTGCATTCATTCCGCTCGGCCCACGCTTCGTGACCGAGAGCGACGCTGAGACACCCACATCCTGGCCTGAGCTTTTCACGGCGCCCTTGCGAGTCGGCAACACCTGGACCCAATAGGATCCGCGTAATGCGTGTGTAGCGATCTCGCGATTGCATGCCTTTTGCTGTTCCACTGGCCAGTCCATGCCGATTTCTGGCGCCTTGCTCGGCGCTTCGCATTGTCGCCCGTGGTTCCTGTGTGGCTTGAACGCGTCGCCGACCGGCGACGTGCTGCGCCACACAAAGTGGCGGCGTGATCAACCAACGGGCGTGCTTCGTGACGCGAGTGGTCGAGGAAACCCTGCGGCGACGTGACCTCGAGAGCCGAGCCGTTGTTCTTGACGATGGTCACGAAAATTAGCGGCAGCTTTTCTCTTTCTCAAGCCCAAAAGCTGCCAGTCCGCTTGCCACTCGAACGGCCCGGCGGTTCCCGACCAAATCGGCCGCCCGCGAAGCGATCTTCGCTGCCCGGAAGCGGCCGTTTGTTTGGCCTGTCAGTGCAACTAGCACCAGCAGAGCAACAAACAGGCTGAGCGGTGCTTTGTGATGCAAAAACTCACTCGCCGAACGGTGACAGGCGCCGCGCCGATGATCATTGCACCAAAGACCAGACCTATCCGGCGAATGGCAGAAAAGGCGATGAGGATGGCGTCCGCCATCTCAAGACCCCCGGTGACACGGCACTACCAGCGGGAATAACCCCAATTGAGCGGCCATGCCTCGATGCGGCCCTCGGCGCCGGTGGCCTTGCTCGCCTATCGCTGGACGCATGGTGATGAGATCAGGAACCGCGTCAGCCCTATCGACTAAGCTGTCGTTGGGTTCAAATGGTTGGAGCAGGATCAGGCGGAGCTAAGCGCACGAAGTCTGCGCGCACTGCCTGGCGCACGGAGCCCTGGTGGCAATGGGCGGGCCTCATGTCGCCGACCCGGCTCGAGGCAATGGCCTTCATTTCCATATGCAAGAAGACGCTCGATTATTTTACATCGCCCCCATGGAAGCATCGAGAAATGGGATGACCTTTTCGATTACCGCTTCGGCTGCCTGTTCTGGCAACAGATGGCCACTGGCTATGTCAAATCCTCGGACGTCGTCCGCCCAACGGCGCCAGACATCGGACGCTGTCAACGTGCCGGTTTCCATTCCGCTGGCAACAAGCCGTTCATCAGCCCAGAGCACCATAACGGGACAAGTAATCTTATGTCCCGATGCCCGGTCGGCCGCATCATGTTCAGCATCGACGTCATAGGCGGATCGATAATCCTCGATCATCGCATGGCGCACCGAAGTCTCACGAAACGCTTCGCGATAAGCAGCCACGGCCGCTGGATGGAGGTTCTCGATCCCGCCAGCCATCTGGTTCAGCGTGGCATCAAGAAAGGCATCCGGATCGGACGCCAGCATGCGCTCCGGCAGATCGCCTGGCTGGACGAAAAGAAACCAGTGAAAGGCTCCCTTAGCAAATTGCCGGTCGACAGCAGGCCAAACATCAAGCGTCGGCACCACGGCAAGCGAACAATAAGCGCTCACGTGGTCCGGATGGTCGAGCGCGAGCCTATAACCAACGCGCGCTCCCCGGTCATGTCCTATAACGGCAAAGCGAGCGTGCCCGAGCGCGTGCATCATTGCGACGAGTTCCGTCCCAACTGCGCGCTTGTCCCAGGGCCCGGCGTCTCGAACGCGGCTCTTCCCGTAGCCAGGCAGATCGGGTGCAATAACAGTGTAGCGCTTCGCTAACGTTGGCGCGACATTGTGCCAAGCGGCGTGACATTGCGGATAGCCATGCAATAAGAGGACTGGTGGTCCCTCCCCGCCTATCACGCCTGCGAAGCACACGCGTGAGGTCAGGCGATCGAGCGCTGAAAATCCTTCGAACAGATGCAAGACTTGGCTCATGTAGATGTTCCACACACACGAACAGCTTTATACACCGAATATCCACATCACTCGCGGTGAAAAGGTCACCGCAAGGCGCGGATGAAGGCCACCAAATCATCCCCTAGTAACTCGGGCTCCTCAGTAGCCATGAAGTGACCTCCGCGCGGTAAGACGCTCCAGCGCGCGATCTCGAACTGTCGGCGGGCAAAGGATTCAGGGGGTACGCCACCGATCTCCGCAGCCGACAGGTAGAAGCCCACTGGTACCTTAACTTGTGCACCATCCACCCGCGCGCCAGGCGGCCAATCGTAGACAAAATATGGAAGGAACGATGTGGCAATCGTATTTGAGATCCAATAGAGCGAGGCATGGCTTAGGATGATGTCCATGACCTCGGTGCTCGCACAATTTAACCCATCGCTCCAGGAACACCATTTCTCTGCCAGCCAAGCCGCGAGCCCTGCTGGAGAATCGCTCAGCCCATAGGCGAGACTGAGCGGTTTGGTTTGTTGAACATGCATGTAGCCGCCCTCCACAGTGGCCCATTGATTGCGCTGAGCAAGATAGGCTCGCTCGTCCGCTGTCGGTATCGCCTCGCCCGGCAATGCCAACCGCAGCGCATTCGAACTAACATGAATGCCCCTCACTCGCTGCGGATGCAGCACGCCCAGCCAGGATGCCACCCGCGCGCCGATATCACCGCCGCTGGCAAAAAATCGCTCGTATCCTAGCGACGTCATCACGCGCGCCCACAGGTCGGCGATAGCGGCACCGGTATATCCTTCGAGAGTTCGTGCTGGAGAAGAAAACCCGAATCCTGGTAACGACGGGATAATCAGATGGCAGGCATCTTCGGCACGCCCACCGAACCGTTCCGGCTCAGTCATCCGCTGAATTAGCGGAACGATCTCCAGGAAGCTACTGGGCCAGCCGTGCGTTATGATCACGGGCACCGCCTGTGGATGCGGACTGCGGACATGGACGAGATGAACCGTCACGTCATCAATGATGACGTACTCATGCGGCAACGCAGCAAGCCGTTGCAGCATGGAAGCGAAGTCAAACTGAGTAGCCCAATACTGCGCCAGGCGCTTGGCATCGTCTGAGCCAGTGCCCAGCGACCAACCATCACGCGAATCATAGGACGGCCAGCGCGTTGCCAGCAGTCGAGCCCGCAGAACGTCAATTTGCTCGTCGGTGCGTCGAAGCCCGAAGATAGTGGTCATCTCGCGATCAACTCCCCTAGCAACCACCTTGTCCTGGACGCGGCCAAGCTTGCGCGTTTGGCCGGTGGCAATCCAGCCCGACGGTCGCTCGAGGCTCGATGGTGAGGCGGAGCGTAAATCCAATTCGGCGCTGCGGTTACGTCTTCTGCCGGTATTCCCAATGGATGGCGATGGCCGGGATCAGGAAAAGCACAACGTTCAGGATTTTCCAAATTCCGATCATGCTGGCTATGTACATGTGGCTTTGATGCGCATCAAAGCCGAAGAACGATTGCATCAGATTGGTAAAAACATTGGTGAGCGACAGCAGCCAGGCGACGACGATCACGATCAGATTGATGATGAAGGACCTGAACAGGACGTTTCTGATTCTGAGCGCCGTTTCCATGACGAGCCTCCAACTTGTGGTGGACGCCCGGTCCGACGCTGCGTAGCTGCACCCTACGCATCCGGGCCGGACGGGGAAGATGAAGACAGTGATACCGAGACCGCAGCGAAGCAATCGATCGCTCGGAAGGGCAGTGCTCGCCAAACTCCCTCACTCGACAGGTAGTTGTTTGGCGATCGCCTGAATGCTCACGCCGCGGACCTTCAGTCTGGCGCTTGCGGTGGCGAGAATCACCGCGCCGATTGCCAGAACGACCGCGCCCTGGAAGAGCGGCTGGAAGATCAGAGGCGTCTTTGGCAACACCGCGAGCGAGATGATGAGCGGCACGGCCAGGACGATCGAAGCGATCGAAGCCGGCACGACGAGCCGCTGGCGCTTTACTCCCACACCCCAGTCGGTAGCGCCGTATCCCTTGTGCCAGTAGAAATTTAGCGCACCGATTGCCAGCGCCAGCCACATGCCAAGGACGGCGAGTGATCGCACCGCGACGCCCATCGCCCAGCCAACAAAGACCGACTGCAAGAGAAACACCGACGAGAGGGCAGCGATCAACAGCAGCGCCGCGAGCGGTACCTTGCGCCCCGAGGTCTCGGCGAACACCGCCGGCAGCATGTGATCCTGCGCCTGCGCGAAGCAATAGCGCGAGGCTACCATGAGCCCCGGTGCGAGCGTCTTGCCGACGATTAACGCGACGAGCAGATTGAGCGCGACGGTCAACCAGTCCGGCGCGACGAGGCCAATGAGGCCAGGCGCCGTCGCGTAGCTCGACTTGCCGGCCGCGATGAGGCCCGTCACTGCCCACCACGGGGCAGCGTGGAAGAGCGCAGCGGCAACTGCAGTAAACAGCACCAGGGCGACGAACCAGCCCCACATGATGCCCTGTGGCACCTTCTTCTCGGCGTGCAACGCCTCGCCGCCCAGGGCCGGCCCAGCGCCCAGTCCGGCATAGGCGAAAACGAAGAGCGACGTCACCGAAATGAAGTGGAAGACGCTTGCCGGCGACGTCGCGCTCGGCGGTGCAAGCTGCACCTTGGCGACCTTGCTGGCGGCCACGACGAACGTCTGCGGTGGGGTTGCAAAGCCGTAAATCGTGATCAGAGCCGCTACGCCGCAAATGACGAACATCAGGATCGTTACGAACACACCGTAATGCCTGACGCCGACCGCGTTGATCCAGAAGGCGAGCCAGATCGCGGCCAGTCCGGTCAGGATATGCCCGGTGTTCGATAACAGGAAGTGAGCGAAGGCGGGGCTCAACGGCAGCATCGCATTGCCGAGAAAGGTACCGAAAGCATAGGCCAGAAACCCGCCGCCGGCAGGGCCTGTCGCCCAATACACGAAGGTGATAAGAAAGCCCGTCGGCAGCCCGAGGCTCCGCGCCAACCAGACGTGCTTCGAACCAGCGCGGGGCATGACCCGCGAGAAGGCCGCGAAAAGATAGGCCTTCGGCAGCATCGCGATGCCGCAGACGAACATGGCGAGCGGTACGAGCCCTTTCACGTCAGGATACACCGACAGGCTCTGAACCGAGACGTAGTTGATACCGGAGCCATACTCGGCACAGATGGCCGAGGCGGTGATCGCCAGCACGCCGACAGCCTTAGCCAGCCGGAATTCATGGTTTGGCCCGGCAGTACGAATTTCAGACACGATATCCTCCCTGGGTTTGATTGCGGTGCGAGGGCGATCTCCAGATCCTTGAAACGAGCATGACCTCTTTCGCGGGTCCTTTCGCTTCTGGATACAAGTAAGGCTCTATAGGTGACCTGCCGCAGACTGGCGCGTTTAACGTGGCAGCCGCGCGAGCCTGCCTTGGCTGTTGATGCTCAGCAAGTGTTTTCGCGGTGCCGTCTGGCAAACGGCGGATGAGCCGCTACACCATTGCGGCCGCTGAAGCCGTGCTCGCGAGCTTGTAGTCTTACGGACGGCGCCAGCACGATCCGCTCAGAACCGCGCTCGCCCGCGATAGACACTGCGGGAGGAAGGGATACTGCACCGTTGTCATCGTGGCGGGCAGTGTTTGAGCGGCGCGATTGATTCAGCCAGAGGTGGCGGGCCAAATTGGATCCAACAATACACGCATGCCAATCATGGGCTGAGTACAAGCTGCCGAATCCTGCCGTCCATTCTATACGTCCCGAAACACTGCTTCGATGTTGTTGCCGTCTGGATCGAGAACGAATGCGGCATAATAGCTGCCCCATCGCAAACCAGGTTTGCCATTGTCGATCCCGCCTGCGACAAGCGCTGCCTCATGAAAGGCATCAACCTGCTGCCGGCTTCGAGCACGAAATGCAGTATGTTGCTTAACGCCATGAGGATGGAAAACATCAATCCAGAATATGGGATAGTCGATGCCGAATGCTACCCCGCCCAAATCTGGACCGTCGGCGTCTGTGGGTTTGAAGTCCCGCGTGATATACTTAACGACCCGAATGCGGAGAGCTCGGAGCGCTGCTTCGTAGAATGTATGTGACCTGTGGATGTCCGACACGCCAATCCCGGTATGGTCGATGAGCCAATTGCACCCGTCAGCCATTCTTCTCTCCTGTTCATATCTCAACCTCCGCTCACGCCCTACGGTGCCCCGCAACGGACGGGCTGCTTTCCGCCCCTCCAAGTCGCTCGTGCCACCGGGCGCTTTCGACCCGCTTCGGTCGCTTGTCCAATGCGGGCGACCTCTGCATGGCGTACAACGGGTGGCAAAGGCGCAGCATGGGGAACAATCGTAGTACTGGTGAGTTCAGCTGGGCAGCTCGATGGCCGGCCCGCAGTGGCGCGGTCCGGGCAACGGAGCAGTACGCGACTACTGCGCCGTCATGCCGCCGTCGATCACCAGTTCCGAGCCGGTAACCCAGGATGATTCGTCGGACGCCAGGAACAGAACGCCATTGGCGATATCCTCGGCGGTGCCGAGCCGACCCATCGGTGTGCGGTCGAGCAGCCCCTGCCGCACGGCCGGGTCACCGAAGCGCTTCTCGGTCAGCGGCGTATCCGCATAGCCCGGATGCACTGAATTGATGCGAATATTCTCCTTCGCGTATTGTAGCGCGGCCGACTTGGAAAAAATCGCGATGGCACCCTTTGCGGCGGAATAGGCCGGCGACGTGGGGCTGCCGACAATGCCCATCACCGAGGATGTGTTGATGATCGACCCGCCACCGCCTTTGCGCATGGCTGGGATGGCCGTACGGGTGCCCAGAAACACCCCCTTGGCATGAACCCCAAGTTCGCGTTCCCAGATATCCACTGTGATGTCCTCGACCTGCGCAGGAAAGGAGACACCAGCATTGTTGAAGAGAATATCCAGCCTTCCGTGCGCCGCCATCACGGCGTCTACAACCTGCGCCCAGTTCTGTTCCGAAGTCACATCGAGGTGCATGTAAACCGCGTCATGGCCGTCGGCGCGCAGACCTGACGCCGCGCGTTCGCCCAGCTCATCGCGGATGTCGGTCAGCACCACCTTTGCGCCCTCGCGCACGAACAGATGCGCCGCCGCGCCGCCGAAGCCCATCAATTCGCTCTTGATCGCCGCCGCCGCACCAGTCAGCAGCGCTACCTTCCCCCGCAGTCGCATCCTGTGCTCCCAATCTTGCCGTCGATCGCAGGCATGATGCGCCACTCCGCGCTGCCTCGTTAAGGTACCGCAACAGCGATAGACTTGACGCGCGCACTGAGGCCCGAGTGACCATAGGCGATCATATCGATGTCCTCCATGGCCGCAATCGCCTCGACATTTTCAAGGCCCTCGAGCGGTCCGATCGACACGCACACTATGATGTTAGCATTGGCCCATAGCGCATACTCGGAGGCATGGCACTTATAATAGCTCCTGTATCCGGAGTGCATCTCCTGCCGCGAGATACCGCGATTGCCGATCGGCGGGTATTTTGCCTCTCGCGCAACCGCGCGTGCCTCCTCGGCATCATCGACCTCCGAGACCCGTATGGCCAGGTCCCCTGATCGAGTAAGGGGAGGTCAGATACGTGAAGGATTTGTGGATACCGACGATCGCGGACACGGCGATGGCTCGAAACCAGCCGGCGAGATTCGCGATCGTTTCGAGGCCGAAGGCGCCGTGTTCATGGTCGATCATGCAGTAGTTGAAGCCGGAGGCCTCAACGATCCTCAGGATGACACGCGACGTGCAGTCCTTGACCCCGGTCCGCTGCTGTTCTTTTTCACGGATTGTCATAGCCTCCGATTGCAAGACGGAAAATGTCAGATTCGCCTTGCGATGCCGGTCCCATGGCCTTCATGCTGCCAGCCGCCGCCGCGCCGCCGCCTTGATCATGACCGCGCCTTTTTCGGCGACCATGATGGTGGGTGCATTGGTGTTGGTCGATGTAACTGCTGGCATGATGGATGCATCGATCACGCGCAGCCCCTCCATACCGTGCACGCGCAACTGATCGTCGACGACGGCCAATTGATGTTGCCCCATCATGCAGGTGCAGCTGGCATGATAGCAGGTGCCGCCGTAACGCGTTGCGTAATCCAGCAACTCGTCGTCGGTCCACACATCTTTGCCCGGCAGGCTTTCTGCCAACACATAGCGCTTAAGGGCGGGTGCCTCGAACATGCGCCTGGCGAAGCGCAGGCCACCCAGTAGCGCCATGCGGTCGGCCTCGTCCGACAGGTAGCGTGGATTGATCAGCGGCATATCCTCGGGCCGGTTCGAGTTCGCCTTGACGTAGCCACGCGACCGGGGCCGCATCTGCCAGGCGCCGGCGCTGAGGCCGGGTGTGTCCTCAAGCTGACCGATCTGCCCGTTCTTGAAGCTGCCAGGCGCGAAGCTGATTTGCATGTCGGACGTGGCCGATGACTCCAGCACCTTCACCGAAGCCGCGACCAGCGATGGGCTGTACGTCAGCATGCCCTTGCCAGTGAACACCCAGCGCAGCACCTCGATCGCCAGCGGAATGCCGCGCGCCTTTTCGTTCGCCGTGGAAAGGCCTACGACCGGATAGGAAACCCGCGCCTGGAAATGATCCTGCATGTTGCGCCCGACGCCTTTCAGCTCATGCACGACTGGGACTCCAATTTCAGACAGATGCTCGGCATCGCCGACACCGGAGAGTTGCAGAATGTGCGGTGAGCCGATCGCGCCCGCAGACAGGATCACCTCGCGCCCGGCTGTCACGCGGTGTATCGCCCCGCCACGCACGAACTCCACGCCCACGGCGCGTTTGCCACCAAAGATCAGGCGATGGACCATCGCGTTGGTGATCAGCCGAAGATTTGGCCGCGACAAAGCGCTCGCCAGATAAGTGCGCGCGGCGCTGGCTCGCTGCCGTCCGTTGCGCGTTTGCTGGCACCAGCCAATCGTGTCGGCCGACCCATGCGTGATGCGATTGACGTCCTCCTGATAAGTCAGGCCCAGCTGTTTGCCGGCTTCCACCGCGGCCGCGCAGATCGGCGAGCGGTCCATATTCGAGGTGTGCAGCGGGCCGTCCTTGCCCCGAACCTCGTTCTCCTGGCCTTCCCACCGTTCGGCGGCGCGAAAGAGGGGCAGACAGTCGTCCCAACTCCAACCACGGTTTCCTAGCTGTGCCCAATGATCATAGTCCTCCGGCTGGCCGCGAATGTAGACCAAGCCGTTGATCGAGGATGAGCCGCCAACCACCCGACCGCGCGTATAGACAATGGCCCGGCCGTTCGTGCCAGGATCCGGCTCGGAACGGTATTTCCAGGTCAGCTTGTCGTGGTCGAGCATCTTATAGAAGCCCGCCGGGACATGAATGAGCGGGTTGTAGTCCTTGCCCCCAGCCTCGATCAGGATGACGCTGACGTGCGCTTCCTCGGTAAGTCGGCTCGCCAGGACGCATCCGGCCGATCCGGCCCCCACGATCACGTAGTCTGCTTGCATGGTTTCCTTCCTCCGTTCTGCAATCCAAATCCTGCCGTGAAGTCGCGCCCCTTTTGGACCATTGCCGCCCCGAAAGGGACCAGCGGAAATCCACCCACAGCGACGGTAAGGTATCCGCAGCAGCCAGCGCCGGAAACGACCGATATCCGCCGCAGCCAGCTCATCAGGGCAATCGGGAAGCGGACATCCACAACCACATGAGGCCGCCGGGTCGGCGTCCTTCTGCAGGTCACACGTCATCCAAAGCGAACTTACGTCGGGTTGCTCGGTGCCGGAGGCGAGGTCTGGATATCACGACCCATCGAGGCGAAGGGCTTAGCATTGTGCTGAACGGTTTCCGCGGTCTTCCACCCTGCGCGTGCATAGATGCGTGCCGCTGAAATCGTGTAAAGCCTCAGGATGGGTCCTTCTGGCTGAGCAGACCGATTCTCTACGGTTGCGACTAACTGCATAACGTGGCTCTAACGCGCCGATGGAACCACGTCCACGCCAGCCAGCCAAGGCGTCAGAGGCAAACGAACGAAGCGCAAAGGGGCACTAGCCGTCCGCCGGGACGCGCTTGATGCCGCCCTACCCCAGGAAAAACCTAGTTTCACCACCGAGGTGACGGACGTCGCCCCGCTGCCGAAAACACTTGCAATGCGCCCAAATGGTTGGTACCGCGCGGCATCGTTAGCCGGCTGCCGCTGCGCAGGAGCTGCTGATGTCG